>Ga0207797_1002267_pt1 | contig 13402 bp, 13 predicted proteins | sample PRCRCaboRojoPR_6_FD_187275 | JGI IMG/M metagenome (GOLD analysis project Ga0207797, IMG submission 187275) | Marine sediment microbial community from Cabo Rojo, Puerto Rico - PR CR 10% Liquid 1 (SPAdes) | ecosystem: Environmental > Aquatic > Marine > Coastal > Sediment | place: Cabo Rojo, Puerto... | reverse complement strand
GGGGGCGGGCAGAAGGGTGAAACCCGGCCGCATGATGGCCATTTGTGGGTTTCGTCACCTGCCCGCCTCCTGTTTTCATCGCAGGGGATGGTAACACCGCCGGGACGGGACATGGGGAGCCGCGCACCGCCCGGGGATATGGAAGGAGAATCGTTCTGGAGCGCTTTCCCGCTGGAGGAGGGCCGCCGGGTTCCTGCTCCGGGAGAACGGCTCCCATCAGGTGGGCGGATACAGCAGGTCTATGAGCCAGTCGAGGATTCGTTCGAGGAACGTCTGGCGGGTATAGGGCATGGAGACGGGGAGCGTCGACCAGGCGCTTTCCCTGTCCTCGATGTCTTTTGCCTGTGCCGTTATCGTGTAGTCGCCCTTTCGGAGCCACCAGTGGGTGAGCTCGATTTCTTCGCCGGATGCGACGGGTCCGACCCAGCCGCTGTCCGACCCGTCATCCCAGTCCACGAACAGGGAGACGTCGTCTCCCTGGGGGTCGATTGCGGACACCGTGTAGGTATACCGGGTGCGGGCTTTTCCGCTGCTCGGGCCGGCTATCGAGGGAGCCTCGGGGGCTTCCATGTCGGTTTTGAAGGTGACGTTCAGGGTTTCTGCGCCGAATGCGTAGTAGTTTGAATACTGGCAGTCGTAGTTCATGTGCATGTCGACGCGGAACAGGCCCTGGGGCCGGCCGTCGGTGACCCCCCAGCTGTTCAGCATGATCCAGTAGTCATTGCTGTCCGTCGCTTCGTCGTCATGGTAGCCGACGCAGAGTACCGCATGGCCTGCGGCCTCCTCGGGCACCCATTCATGGCCGCAGTAGTAGTCGAGGTCGTAGACGTAGTCGGTGTCTCTGTTGCTCCAGAACTCGTTGAAGTTCCGCAGGTCGGCTGCATCGGGATAAAAAATCGAGAAATAGACGCCTCTGTCCTGGTGGAGCACGTTTTTGATGTTGCTGATGACATCTTCCTCCGGGAGGTCGTGGATGTCTATCGTCCGGGCGCGGATGTCGGAGATGGGATAGTTCGGTGATTTTCCGATGCTGTCACAGAGGGTGTTGCATCGTATGAGCCCGCCGTCATGCCAGTCGGCGTTCCTGTTCGACCAGGGTATCGCCCGCTCGGTGGCCCGGTAAAACGCCGCGAACATGTTAATGTTGCCGCCCTCGCAGCATTCGATCCGGGGATACAGGTTGTATTCCTCCCCGCAGGTGTTGATGTACTGGACGGACAGCCGGTCGCGTATCCCCTGCTGGACGTTGAGCGCGATGCCGAGAATCCCGGTGGCGGGCCATGCCCAGCAGTTGGGACAGTAGCCCTGGTTGCGCTCCTCGGGCACATATTCCAGCAGGTCGAGGATGCTGAAGTCTTCGGTGGCCTGTATCTCGGCCGCAAGCCCTGGCTCGATGGAGACCCGTTCCGCCTGGCGGTATTCCCGTTCCCATCGTTCTTTCGTCTCGGCGTCGAGCCGCATAACCGATTCATACAGGGAGTCATCGACGACGGATATCTCGTTGACAGTGGTGTGCACGCCTGCCGTGGAATAGCTTACCACGGCAAACATCAAAACGACACATGTTGCTACAAGCTTTTTATGCATTGTTCCCAACCAGATATACACCAGCTACAAAATATATAACACTTGTGGTGCTCCTTGTTCAGGATGGCACAGGCAGCAATATGGAACCAAGCGCTTTCATGCCATGTGCTCAACAGACCAGTAAAAAAAACAAAAAAAGAAAAAGGGGCTACCGCGGCTGCCGGGGCTCCTGATCGGACGGGCGGACGATGAGCCAGATGATGAGCCCGATGATACCCAGCACCAGCCCGATGATGAGCCACAGGGCACCGTTCTTCCCCCGTTTTTCAGCATCCTTGTACATCCAGATGCCGATGCCAATCCAGATGATGAACATGACCACCCAGACCAGGCAAAACGCACCTGCGAAGAGACCGCCGAGCCATGCGCCGTTGCCATCGCTCTGCGCCAGCGCCGTCCCGGTCAGCAATCCGGTCATCAGGAGCACCGCAAGGCCAGCGCTCACGAACTTGCCACAATATTTCATGCGGCACAATCATAATTGCTTTAAAAATAGTTTTCGATTTTTTTCAGTGTTCTGCAAGGCCGGATATGATATTTCCTGCCCGCAGAGCGCATATTTCCTCGAATTGTTTTTATAAAAAGAGATGATAGTCTGGTGCTACAGGGACACGATGCTGGAAAACATCGGTGAAATCGTCATGCTGCTCGCCGCCGGGTTCGGCGCCGGATTGTTCGTCGGCACCGCGTCGGGGACAGCCGGCAGCATCCTGATTCCCAGCCTGACGCTTCTCATCGGCTATGCGACATCGGATGCCATCGGGACGAGCCTGGCCGTCGACTGCATCATCGGGATGGTTGCGGGTGCCGTCTATCTGAAAAACCGGCATGTCGACGTGCGGCCCGCGCTGCTGCTCGTGGTCGCCGGGCTCGCCGGGACGCTGCTGGGAAGCCGGTTTACCATGTACACGCCCGAGGCCGGCCTCCAGGTCATCCTGGGCTGTTTCCTCGTCGCGGTCGGCGTCATGCTCATCAGGAACGGGGCGCGCAAAAGCATCCATGTCCTTTCCAGCAGGATACAGTCCCGGGTGTTCCATGGGCATAAAACAGCCGTGTACATCGCCCTCGGCTTCACCGTCGGCCTGCTCAGCGGGTTCATCGGCATGGGCGGTGGCCGGATGCTGGCGCTCATCCTGATATTTGTGCTGGGCTACCAGATACATACGGCCATCGGGACGTCGCTCATCCTGATGTTTTTCATTGCCGGTACCGGGGCTGCCAGCCATGCCTACAACGGCGACATCGTGCCCGGAGCGGTTGTGGTGCTCGGCGCGGCGGCCGGGATGGGCGCTCTGCTGAGCTCGACGTTTGCCAACCGGATAGATGAGGACACGCTGGCCCGGGTGGTCGGCGCCGTCGTGCTCGTGCTCGGCGTGTTCCTCTTGGTGAACCTGTTCATGTGACGTCTAGTCGTAGCCGAACATGGCGCGGTACCGGGCGAACCGTTTTTGGATGTAGCCCTGCAGCCTGGCGACATCGCGGGACAGCGACAGGTCCCGGGGATTGATATATGAGGTGAACCGTCCGGCGTCGATGTCCCGCATGTCCAGGTGGTCGAAGACGGCCTGCATCGTGGTTTCCGTGGCGTGGCACAGGTCCTCGTACCGGATGTTCACGTAGTCGCTGTCATCAAGCCGCCCGATGTTGTCCAAAAAATAGCGGGTGTAGGCCGCCCGGTGCTCGACCACGATGGCCAGCCCGAGCGGAAAACGTGGATGCAGCAGCGTTTTGCCCACGAGGGACAGCACGGGGTTGTTGACGGCGTCGCGGGCCAATGGCGATATCAGCTCGGAGTAGACGGTGTCCTCGTTGACCAGCACGCGGAGCGCCCGGATGGAGGAGTTGATGACCGCGAGCGGGTTGCGGTGGATGAACACGAACTGTGCCCGGGGCAGCCGTTTTTTGATGAACATGAAGTTGGCGAAATCCCAGGGGTTTTTTAGCAGCAACGGCTTCGCGGAGTCGCCGATGTACTGGATTTTTTTGCAGAGTTCCACGAACACGTCGATGTTGTCCCGGGTGAGCTGGTTGAAAAGATAGTTTTTTCCCAGCAGGAAGGCGTATTCCAGCGGCAGGTCCGCCTCCATGGTGAGGTTGTCGATGCCCCTGTCCCGGTGGTTTTCCTGCCGGAGCAGCTCGTTGAGCTCCTGCTTCGCCTGGCGCTGCCGTTCCTCGACGTGGTTGCGGAGCAGCTCGTTGTAATGCGTGATGTGGTAGGTGGTGACGCCGTTGAAGCGGCCGGTGGATCGCATCATCTTGTACAGGATTGACGTCCCGGAGCGATGCAGTCCCAGGATGAAGACGGGGGTGAAATCGACGTCCCGGAGGCGGTCGAGGTAGGGGCTGTCCGGCCCTTCTTCGAGGCGAAATCGTCCCTGCTCGGCGGGCATCTGCTCTGACATCTCCAGGGTTTATCTGGCTGTGCTATAAAACAATTATCCGGACATACAAAAGAGGAGGGAGAGGGGGGTCTAGCCGTAGGTGACGAAGCATGCATCCGCGCTGTAATCATCGCGCTGCTCCCAGGTCTGCCCTCCGTCGCCCGAGGTATAGAATGCGCCCGCGGGATATGGGTCGTCGCCGCCGACCGCCCAGCCTGTGCCCCATCCGGGCATGTCGCTGCCGTAGACGATGTAATATTTTTTGCCCGGGGTGACCTCGATGTCGGGCAGGTCGAAGCCCGTCCACATGGTCTCCCAGCCCTCGCCGCTGATGGTCCGCTCGACCGATGTCAGGTCGGGGCCGTCCAGCGTTTCCCGTATCGATACCGTGATGGTCCGGTCTGGCTGCGAGGCCATCGCGCCCAGTTCGACCTTGGCGAGGCTGCTGATCTCCGGGGTGAACGACTGCGCGCACCAGCGGGTGTCGTTGACCAAAAAGCCCCACCATTCCTCGACCTGCCGCTGGTCGACCGTGTGCCCCGCGGCCATTGTCACGGTGAGCGTCGGCGAGCGGTTGCTCCGGGCGCCCCGTTCGTCCTCCGCCTGGACGGAGACCCGGTAGGTGCCCTCGCGGTTCCATGCATGTTCCAGGGTCACCGGCTCGCCCGACGGCCGCAGCCTGGTTGTCTCCGCGGTGCCGTCGCCCCAGTCGACATGGTAGCGGATCTCGTGTCCCTCGGGGTCGGATGCCACGGTGGTGTACCGGTAGCCCGTGGACACGTTGCCGACCACGGTGCCATCTGGCTGTTCAGGCGCCGAGGGAGGCATCTCGACCTCTGTCAGCAAAAGCTCGCCCGGGTAGTCGTCGAACATCTGGGGGTCCATCCCGGTTTCCGCCTCGATGATGTCCTCCGCATAGTAGAACGCCTCCTCCAGCGAGACCATGCCATTGCCGTCGCTGTCGGCGTAGCCCTGCATCCCCTCGATGAGATAATGGGCGAAATAGGAGCCATAGGAGGTGTCCTCCTCGGGCACCGACGTCACGACGACCCGGTTGCCGCCGCGGAGCTCGCCGGCAAACTGCGTTGCCATGTCAACGCTGCGGGGATGCCGCGCCAGCGAAAAGTTGTCGTCGAAGCCGCCGGAATGGCAGCTGTCCACGATGACGCCGAGCGCCCCGGTTTCAAGGCGGTTGAACATGACGTTGAACATGTCATCGGTCATGATGGCAAAGGGATTGGCGAGCGGCTCCCAGCTCCACGGGTTCTCGAAGGGCAGGAAGCCCCGGTAGGTGGCCAGCGCCTCGTCCATGCCGTCTTCCTCGTCGAACGGCGGCAAATCCCAGAGAATCGGGAAGCCATGGGTGGTCAGATATACCAGGCAGACGTCGTCCTCGTCCTCCTGCTCGTCGAGCCACTGGAAGCCCCTGACGATGTTGGGAACGGTCGCGTTTTCCCTGGTGATAACCCTGAGATGGTCCTCGCTCCAGTGGTCGGAGACGGGCAGCATCTCCCGGAAGCGGGCGACCTCCTCGAGCATGCTGGGCCGGTCCATGTCCGGGTTGTTCTGGTAGACGCCGACGGCGACCATGAGCGCCCAGTACTCGGTGCCATCATCGCCAGTGGAGATGTTGTCATCTGTGTCGTCCATGTTCTCGCCGGTTTGCCCTGCTGCACGTTCGGCGTCGGGCTGCTGCAGCCCGGTCTGCACGGGCACGGCGAGCACCATCACCATGGCGATGCACAAAAGAACTGTGAGCTGTTTTTTCATACCGTCACCATCCGGCAAACAAACGCTCATTTATGAGGTTTCTGGTGGGTGCGGGGCTGCCGCGTAAACGTTATGAAACAGCAAGCGTTGCACGGCCATGGACAGAGCGGTGCTCCGGCAGCTCAGCTACGGGATGTACATCGTCGCCTCGAAAAAAGAGGGCAGATACAACGGGCAGGTGGCCAACGCGGTGTTCCAGGTCTGCGCCGAACCGCCCCTGGTAGCGGTCTGCATCAACCGGGACAACCTGACACATGCATACATCGAGGAAAGCCGGGTGTTCAGCGTCTCCATCCTGGAGCAGGAGACGCCCATGCGGTTCATCGGCCGCTTTGGCTACCGCACCGGCCGGGACATCGACAAGTTCGACGGCGTCGAGCATCGCACGGGGACGACGGGGGCACCCGTGGTAACAGGGCACGCGCTGGGCTATCTCGAGGCAAGGATCGTCGACAGCATGGACGTCGGGACGCACACCCTCTATGTCGGTCGGCTCATCGATGCTGCCGTGCTGGAGGAGGGCACGCCAATGACCTATGCCTATTACCGTCACGTCAAGGGCGGCAAGTCACCCGAGACGGCGCCGACCTATCTCCCCGAAAAATGACCTCCAGGAGGAGAGGTAAACTTTTAATAACCCGCCTGATAACGGTATCATGACCCAGATAAAGGACATGCTTGAAATAGCCATGAAGGCGGAGATAGACGCCGCCGGCAACTATGGCAGCGCCGCCGAGCAGACCGACCTGTTCCTGCTGAAGGACAAGTTCCGGCTGCTGCAAAACGAGGAAAAAGGCCACCGCCGCGTCCTGGAGAAGCTCTATGCCCAAAAGTTCCCCGAGGAGGACCCGGAGCTCCCCGCCAGCGATGACATGCCCTTCCAGGAATTCGGCGAATACGCGGTCAAGCCGACGATGCAGCCCTCCGAAATCATCGAGGAGGCCATGGCCGGCGAGCAGCGCGCCCGCGACTTCTACCTTGACATGGAGGAAGAGATGGAGACGGACAAGGAAAAAGCCATGATGCGCTACCTCGCCAGCATGGAGGAAAGCCATTATCATCTGCTGAAAAGCGAGCTGGAGATGGCGCAGAACTTCGAGCTCTACGACGAAGTCCACGAGATGATGCACGTCGGGCCGTAAAACCCGGCATCTCTTTTTCTCTTTTTTGACCCGGAACACATGTTTATATAAGGATATGCCATTTGCAGCCGATGGACGACACTGATCTGCTTGCTGTTCTCGCCATGGGTGGGCTTTTCCTGGCAGCGCAGTTCATCGCGCTCGCGGTTATCCAGCCCTTCGAGGCAGCCGGGGTGCAGGCGTTCGAAAACCCGGATGACCCGGCCAACATCCTGCAGATCGTGCTCGTCGTCGTCGTGTTCACCGCCCTCATATTGTTTATCGCCCGGTACCGGAAGGACGCCGTCCGGTACATCATCCTGTTCGTGTTTTTCTTTTCCCTGTTCTACATTTTCGAGGCGTTCCTGTACATCGCGATGGGGCATGCGCTGGCGTCGGCGGTCGCCGGGTTTGCCATCGCGCTTGGAGCCATCGCGCTGCTCGTCGTTCATCCCGAATGGTATGTCGTGGACGCCATCGGGGTGCTCATGGCGGGGGGCATCATCGCTATTTTCGGGACGTCGCTGTCCATCCCGCTCATACTGGGCTTGCTCGTCATCCTGGCTGTCTATGACGCCATCTCTGTGTACAAGACCAGGCACATGCTCAGCCTTGCGGACACCGTGGTCGGCGAGCATCTGCCCCTGCTCATGGTCGTCCCCAAGACACGTGGCTACTCTTTTTTGGAACAGGCGGAGCTCGATAAAAAACGCGATGCCCTGTTTATGGGTCTCGGCGACGCCATTATCCCTGGTATCCTGGGCGCGGCTGCATTTCTTGCTGCCGGGCTGGCTGTCGCCCTTGTCACCATCCTTGGCGCCCTCGCCGGCTACTTTTTTCTCATGCGGCTTGCTGCATCGGGCAATCCGCAGGCGGGGCTGCCATGTCTCAACGGTGGCGCTATCGCCGGATATGTTGCTGCGAGCCTTGCCGTGCATGGCTCCATCGTCGGGCTGTAGCCCCTGCCGCGATGGCTAGGGGTGCCAGCCGCAGCGCCGGCAGACGATGTGGTTGTGGTGGACAAGCGTGCCGCCGCATTCGGGGCATTCCAGCTCCCGGAGAAGGGTTGACAGCCATGCTTCCTGTACCTCGGGCTCGTCGGCCGCCCGGACCCGTTCGAGCACCTCGCGCTCCCGGTCCGTGGTGACGATGGATGCGAGGCGGTCGAGCGGCAGCCGCTTCGTCGTGATGTCGGGGGGCTTGCCCACCAGCACGGCCAAAAAAATCCCGGAGACGAGGCCGCCGATGTGAGCGAGATGCGCGACGTTGTCCGCCACGGGGCTGAACACGTAGAGCGTTTCCATGCCGGCAAACACGAGCGTGGCGACGATGACCGGCATCCGGATGAACAGGACGATGAAGACGGGCAAGGGCATGACCACCTGGTCGCGTGGGTATAGGGCGGCGAAGCTCCCCAGGATGCCGAAAATCGCGCCGGATGCGCCCACCAGGGCGACGGTGCTGTCAAGGTTGAAAAGCGTGAACAGCAGGGCGCCGATGACGCCGGTGGCCACGTAGAGTACGAAAAACCGGGTGCTGCCGATGCGCTGCTCAAACGGGACGCCGACGAGGAGGAACACGATCATGTTCATCAGGATGTGGAGGAAGTTGGCGTGGACGAACATCGAGGTGAACAGGGTGTAGAGCTGCGGTATGTCCTGCAGGTAGGACGGCTGAAATGCGAGCTCCTTGAACACCGTGGACTGCGCCGTGGAGAACGACAATGTCGGCGAGGTCAGCATCAGCAGGAAAAAGATGACGAAGTTGACGACGATGATGGCCTGCGACATCAGGATGCGCTGCTTCGCCGCATAGGCCAGCCCGCCGATGATGATGAGAAACGCGATGAGCGACCCGTCGACGATGTGGCCGACTAGGACGTCCACGAGGTCAAGCATGGCTAGCTCCTCCAGTGACGGACGAGGATGCCGACGGCGGATGTCCAGGCCATGATGACGGCGACCAGTTTGACATGTCCATGGTGTATCACCTGCGGGTGCTCCTCCTCTTCTCCAGCAAGATGCCAGTCGTGGTTAAATAACTTTGCGAAATATGTGGCCACCTCGGGATTTTCGACGATGATGCCTATCTCCCGGTTGTGCCGGACCGCATTTTCATTCCAGTTTATCGAGGATATCAGGGTGGCGTTGTCCACGACGGCTCCCTTGGTATGCACGTTGACCAGCGGCGACCGGTTGGTATACAAAAAACGGGTAGAAATGTTCCGCGCTTCTAGATATGCACGGGTTGCATTGTTGTCCCGACAGGCCGCGATGTAGGAGGGATGCTGGTTGAGCAGCACCCGGATGTCGTTGCAGGTATCTCGCCGTTCTGCTACGGCGGCGAGCAGCGGGTTGCATCCGTTGCTCCACCAGGGCTCGACGGATGCCTGCTCGACGAGGATGCGCCGCTGCGCCCCTGAAAGCATTGTCGTGATGGCCCGCTCGGCGTTATCGGGCGCCACGGTCAGGATGCAGGTAAATGTGCCGTGGATGGTACGTGCCCGGTAGCATGCCTGGTAGTCTCCCTCTGGCGGCCATCTGGGCGGCAGATACAGCGACGGTGGTGCTCCATAGGTCGCGTTTGAGGCGTTGAAGGACACGACATCCCGCCCCGTGTGGTCGTCCAGGAGCAGCCTGCGGGCGAAGCCGGCCAGGGTGTCGTTGTGGAGCATGATGCCCCATTCCCGGTTGCCGTATCCCGGCGTGGGCGACATGCCGGTCGTGCCCCAGTTCGCGGATGCGACCAGGAGGGTGTGGTTGTCCATGACGGCGTATTTTGCATGGTTGTAGCGGTAGCGCCTTTTGCCATCGCCCTCGTACATGTACCGGACGGTTCCGCCCGCCCCGGCAACCCGTGCGGCCATGTGTCGCTGTTTCAAGCTCAGCCCGCCGACCGGCTGCCCTTCGAGCAGCAGGGTGACGGAGACGTTGCGCGCCAGTGCGTTGCAGAGGGCATCGCAGAGCCAGGGGCTGGTGAACGTGTACAGGTTGAGGTAGATGCTCTCCGAGGCGTTGGCGATTGCCTTTCGCACCGTGGAAAACGCGTTGTCGGGCGATGCGAAGACGGTGACGTTTCCCGTGAACGTTATCCGGCGGGGCTGCCATGACGAGGCGCCCAGGGATCGGCGGTGCCAGTCGGTGCTGCCGTTGCTGTCCCGTATCCGGGGATGCCGGGTCAGGACAACGCCCGCATCTGGAGCTTCCAGCGGCGGGCCATGCCAGCCCGTGCAGTTTTGCGCATCGCCGTAGACGACGGTGTCGATGGTGTGATTGTAGCCGTCTTTGAGGCAGAGCCTGGCGCCGTCGTTGGAGAGAATGAACCAGCCATGTTCCTCCAGAGATGGGACGTTGCTGCCGTCGCCGTATACGTAATCTGCCGTGATGCCGGTGGCGGCATGGTAGGCCGTGGCGTTTTGCGCGATGTGGAGCGTTGCATGCGGGTCCAGATGGATGTTGGGAAAGACCACCCGGGTTTGTTCGTCCGGCCGTTGCTGCGGTGTGGTGGTCAGCCGCCAGTTGTACAGGTTGACCGCCGTATCGGTTGGATTGTGGATACGGACATGCTCTGTCTGCTCATTTGGCCAGGGATGCGGATACAGCCGGGATATCAGCAGCCGTTGCTCGGGAGGCCGTGGCCGTACGGGGCGGACATGCACCTCGGTCATGGCGACGTTGTTGCTGCGGTTGTCATCCATCATGTCTACACGGGCGAGAATGGTATGGGTGCCCGTGACACCGGTTGTGTCCCATGTGATGCTCGGTCGCCGGTACACGTTGACGGTGTCATAGCAGCGTCGCCCGATACGGGATGCCGGGTCGACGCTGTCGAGGTAAAAGGAAACAGTGACGTTCGACACCACCTCGACCCCGGGATTGTTCACCCTGGCGGTAACGGTGGGCATTGCTCCCTCCCTGACCGAGCAGGGTGCCCGTATCCACGCCATTTCAAGGTCGACGGATATGGCATCGGCCGATACCGGCAGGGAGAGGAGGAGCAGGACGATGACGGCGCATGTGGCGTTCCATTTCATCGTACCGCGGGGATGCGGGCCCGAGGGGATTCGAACCCCTGTTCTACAGCTTAGGAGGCTGTCGCCCTGTCCAGGCTGGGCCACGAGCCCACGGGCGACATAATAGCCATGAATTATTAAGTGTTGCCAAAACAGCTACGTCTGACGTATCCCGTCGTCCCCGATATCCGCCGTGTCAGCCCGGCACGCTATTCCCGGACGACCATCACGGGGCCGTCGGCATGATGCATGACCTTTTCCGACACGGAGCCGATGAGAATGCGGTCCAGGGCGGTCATGCCCTTGCTGCCCATCACGATGAGGTCGTCACGGTCGGCGAGCTCGATAATCTCATGGTCGGGGATGCCCTCCACCATTTTTTTCTCGACCGAAACATCCTCCTCTCTGGCCATGCTCTCGACCTCGTCGAGCGCTGCTAGCCCCTCTTTTTGCAGGAACGCGTCGACGTCGAACGAGCCGAGCTCCTCGGGCGAGGGAATCTTGGCGATGAGCGAGGAGTCAACGACGTAGAGCGCTACCACCTGCACGCCGAGATGCTTCGCAAGATAGATGGCGGTCCGCGCTGCCTTTTTCGCTCCCTCCGACCCGTCGATGGGCGCGATGATCCGCTTGAATGTTCGTGTCATCACATGATAAATGCCCGGCGGCATTTAAATGTATGCGCTACAGCCCTGCCTCGTCGCGGAGCACCGGTGCCAGGTCGGTTTTCTCCCAGGTGAAATCGGGATCGCTCCGGCCGAAATGTCCGTAGTTGCTCGTTTTCCGGTAGATGGGGCGCAGGAGATCGAGCTGCTCGATGACGCCCTTCGGCGTGGTCTCGAAATGCTCGTCTACCAGGTCGAGGATGCGCTCGGTGGGGATGCGCCCGGTGTCGAAGGTGTCGATCATCAGGGAGAGCGGCTCGGTGATGCCGATGACGTAGGAGAGCTGCACCTCGCACTTGTCGCAGATGCCTCCGGCAACGAGGTTTTTGGCGATGTAGCGTGCCATGTATGCCGCGGACTTATCGACCTTGGTGGGGTCCTTGCCGGAGAACGCGCCGCCGCCATGTCCTGCGACGCCGCCATAGGTGTCGGCGATAATCTTCCGCCCGGTCATGCCCACGTCTGCGACGGGGCCTCCCTTGACGAACCGGCCGGTGTTGTTGATATAAAAGCTCGTATCGTTGGTGAGCCAGTCGGCGCAGACGGGCTCGATGACCTCCCGCTGGATGTCCTCGCGGAGCCTGTTCAGCCCGACATCGTCGTCGTGCTGCGCCGCCACGACCACCGAGGTCAGATATTCCGGCTCGCCGTCTTTGTAGCTGGCGGTCACCTGGGTCTTGCCGTCGGGCCGCAGATACGGCAGCACGCCCTCCTTTCTGACCTGCTCGAGGCGCCGGGCGAGCTTGTGTGCCATCATGATCGTCAGCGGCATGTATTCATCCGTCTCCGTCGTGGCATAGCCCGACATCATGCCCTGGTCGCCGGCGCCGATGTCATCCTGCCTGTTGACGCCCTGCGCGATGTCCTCCGACTGGCTGTGAATGCTGGTGAGCACTCCGACCGTGTTGTAGTCAAACCCGTAGGCAGGCTTATCGTAGCCGACGTCGGCGATGACGCTCCGCACGATTTCGGGGATCTCCACGTATGCCTCCGTGGTTATCTCGCCGCTCACGATAACGAAGCCCATGCCCGCCATGGTCTCGCAGGCCACCCGCGCGTCGGTGTCCTGCTCGAGTATCTCGTCGAGCACCGTGTCGCTTATCTTGTCACACACCTTGTCCGGGTGCCCCGCCGCCATGGACTCTGAGGTAAACAGAAAGTTTCCCTTCTTCATGACCCGGAATAAAGCGCGGCAATATTAATGTAATGGTACGGGGCTAGATGCGCTCCTCCCGCCGGGTGAGATAATACCGCTGGAGATGTGGGGGGAAATCCCGGCGGGGGATGTAGCCCAGCGACAGCCAGCGCTCCACGGCACCGATGGCGTCGTCAAGCCTTTGCTGCGCCGATGCATCCGGGGTGATGCTGCGCAACGCCTCGAGCACCGCCATGTTGTACTGCATCCAGGTGACCTCCTGGAAGGGGTTGAACTGGTGGACCGCGTAGGGATTGTAGAGCACGTTTTCCGCCAGCTTTTGCTCCTTGTACATCTCGAGCACGTTCATGTAGAGATGCGCGAGCAGCCATATCAGCCCCAGGATGAGCAGGAACACCAGCGCCACGCCCGCGTAGGGATGGACGCCCCGCCAGGCGAGGTATGGGTAGGCGGTCAGCGCGATGTTCAATGTGAGCAATACAACGCTGCCGACCATGGCCACCTGTTTTATCTTCGTCAGTTCAACGTTGAACCGCTTTTTCATGTTTTTGAACACTAACATGGTTTCACGACCGGTATATCGCGATGGAGGAGATGAACATTTCGCTGGAAAAATGGAGTGCAGGGGACGAGATTTGAACTCGCGGACCTCTACAGGACAAGGCCCTCAACCTTGCGCCGTTGGCCATGCTTGGCTACCCCTGCAATGA
>Ga0207797_1002266_pt1 | contig 13408 bp, 13 predicted proteins | sample PRCRCaboRojoPR_6_FD_187275 | JGI IMG/M metagenome (GOLD analysis project Ga0207797, IMG submission 187275) | Marine sediment microbial community from Cabo Rojo, Puerto Rico - PR CR 10% Liquid 1 (SPAdes) | ecosystem: Environmental > Aquatic > Marine > Coastal > Sediment | place: Cabo Rojo, Puerto... | reverse complement strand
CGACCCCCCCCAGCCGGCGGTACTCGCCGACCGGTTGGATCGCCGGCTCGGCGGCCACCCGTACGCGAAGTCGGCGATCGACGTCGCCTGCTGGGACGTCGCGGGGAAGGTCGCGGGCGAACCCGTCGCCGACCTCCTCGGCGGCCGGTTCGGCGACGGCGCGCCGCTCTACCGGGCCATCTCCCAGGGGACGCCGGCCGAGATGGCCGAGCGGGTCGCCCGCTACCGCGAGGAGGGGTACGAGCGGTTCCAGCTGAAGGTCGGCGAGGACCCGATCACGGACGCCGAGCGGATCCGTGCCGCGCGTGCCGAACTCGACCCCGGGCATCTCCTCGACGCCGACTGCAACACCGGCCTGAGCCGGCACGAGGCCGTCCGGCTCGTCCGCGAGGTGCGCGACGTCGACGTCTACATCGAACAGCCCTGCGCCACCTACGAGGACTGTCGGGCGGTCCGGCGGCGGAGCGACCACCCGTTCGTCCTCGACGAGATCATGGACGGCGTCGGGCCCATCGTCCGGGGCCACGGCGAGGACGCGATGGACGCGATCAACCTGAAGATCGCGAAGGTGGGCGGTCTCACCCGGGCGCGGGCGATACGGGACCTCTGTACCGAACTCGGGCTGTCGATGATCGTCGAGGACTCGTGGGGGAGCGAGATCGCCACGAGCGCCATCGCCCACCTCGCACACAGCACCCGGCCGGACGCCGTCCTGGCGACCACGGACTTCCACGACTACAACGCCGTGACGACCGCCGACGGCGCGCCCGAGACGCGCGACGGACGGATGGCCGCGCCGCCCGGTGACGGGCTGGGTATCGAGCCCCGCGAGGACGTCCTCGGCGACCCCGTGGCGACGTACACGTGAGTCGCGTCGGGGGCGAGCCCGGCCCCACGCCCGACCATAGCTCTATGTGTCCCGGGAGCGACGGGTCCCGCATGGCACTCGAGACAATCATGCTGGCCGTCGGATCGCACGACGTGGACCGTTCCAGCCGGCTCGCTGGGACCGTCGCCGACATCGCCGGTCCGGCTGGCGCCGACGTGGTGCTGCTCCACGTCTTCACGAAGGACGAGCTCAACGACGCCGTCGGCAGGCTCGACTACGACTTCGCCGACCGGCCGGATCCCGCCGAGGTCGCCCGCCGGCTGTCGGTCGTTCGTGACATCGCGGACGACCTCGAGGCGGCCGGGCTCGAGTTCTCGATAAGCGGCGCGGTGGGCGAGCACGGCGAGACGATCGTCGAGGCGGCGGGATCGACCGGCGCCGACCTGCTCGTCATCGGTGGCCGGCGACGGTCGCCGACCGGGAAGGTCGTCTTCGGCAGCACCGCACAGGAGGTCCTGCTCGAGGCGAACTGCCCGGTGACGTTCGTCCGGGACCCGGCCTGACCGGCGTCGAGGGGACCGGTCGGCTCCGGGGGGCGGCTCACGGAAGCGAGCGGGCACCAAGAGCTTTGAGCGGGCCAGCCCCGGTTCGGCACATGTCGTCGCCGAACGCGCCGCCGGACGGCGGGTCCGATCTCGCTCCGGCCGACATCGCCGCCGGGGAGTTCCTCGACCGGGCGTTCTTCCGGTCGCTCGTCGACAACGGCTCGGACGCCATCGTCACGATCAACGAGGACAGCGAGATACTCTACGCCAACCGGGCCACGGAGCGGGTGTTCGGCCACAGCCCGGACGCGCTGGTGGGTGAGCCGCTCACGACGATCATGCCCGAGCGGTTCCACGACGGCCACCACGAGGCCATCGCGGCGTACGTGCGAACGGGGGTCCGGAAGCTCGACTGGAGCGGGATCCAGCTCCCGGCCCGGCACGCCTCCGGCGAGGAGATCCAGCTCGACATCACGTTCGAGGAACACCGGTACGAGGGCGAGCGGGTCTTCTCGGGGATCATGCGCGACGTCACCGAGCGGGTCGAACGGACCCGTCGGCTCGAGCGACAGACCGAACAGCTCGAACAGTTCGCGAGCGTCGTCTCCCACGACCTCCGCGACCCGCTCCAGGCGGCGAAGGCCGGCCTCGCGCTCGCCCGGTCGCGAGCGAGCGACGACGTCGACGACACGCTCGGAGAGGTCGAGACGAGGCTCGACCGGATGAACGAGCTCATCGAGGACGTCCTCGAGCTGGCCAAGCGCGGTCGGGCCATCGGCGAGACCGAGCGGGTCGAGCTCCGGTCGGTCGCGGGGTCGGCCTGGGAGACCGTCGGGACCGACGCCGCGACGCTCGCGTTCGCCGACCCGCCCGGGGCCGTGGAGGCCGACGAGGAGCGCCTGCTCGCGCTGTTCGAGAACCTCCTCGGCAACGCGGTCGAACACGGCGGCCCCGACGTCCGGGTCGAGGTCGGCGGGCTCGACGGCGCCGGTTTCTACGTCGCCGACGACGGGCCCGGCTTCGGGGCGGTCGACCCCGACCGGCTGTTCGATCACGGCTACACCGGGAGCGACGCCGGGACGGGGTTCGGGCTGAGCATCGTCGAGGGGATCGCGGCCGCGCACGGCTGGACGGTGACGGCGACGGAGGACGAGGACCGGAACGGCGGTGCCCGGTTCGAGGTGACGGGGGTGTCCGGCGCGTGAGTCGAGGGGACGAGGAGGGCGACGGGAACGGGGCCGCGGGGACGGCGGCGAGCGGGACCGTCGACGCCGACCGGCCGGTCGTCCTCGTGGTCGACGACGAGGAGATGACGACCGAGGCCGTGGCACTCTGGCTCGGTGACGGCTACGAGGTGCTGACGGCCTACAGCGGCGAGGCGGCGCTCGAGACGCTCGACGACCGGGTGGACGTGGTGCTGCTCGACCGCCACATGCCGGGGCTCTCCGGGTCGGAGACGCTGGCGCGGATCCGCGAACGGGAGTTCGACGTGCGGGTGGCGATGCTGACGGCGGTCGACCCCGAACTCGGCGTCGCGGAGATGCCGTTCGACGCCTACCTCCTCAAGCCGGTCGACGACGACTCGCTCCACGAGACGGTCGAGCGGCTCTGCCGGCTCGCTGACTACGACGATACCGTGGGTGAACTGTACGCCGTCGCCCAGAAGCGGGCGGTTCTCGAGTCCGAACACCCGCCGGGGATCCTGGAGGAGAACGAGGAGTACCGGACGCTGGTCGAGGAGCACGAGCGGCTCCAGGGCGAGACCCGCGAGGTCACTGGAGGGATGGACTGGGCGGGGTTCGAACGGCTCGTCGGTGACCTGTAGCGCGAGGGATCGGCGGATCAGCGGATCGGCTCGGAGGAGCCGGGGACCGACGGTGGACGGTCGCAACCGCTTTGACACCGAACCGCGTCGGTGGGGGACATGAGCGACACCGAGAGCGGGACCGATCGGACCGTCGGGTTCGTCGGCCTCGGGATCATGGGGCTGCCCTCGGCGAAGAACCTGATGGACGCGGGCTACCACCTCGTCGTCAACGACGTCGTCGAGGAGCGGGTCGAGGAGGCGGTCGACCACGGCGCCGAGTCGCGGGCGACGCCGGCGGCGGTCGCCGAGGCCAGCGACGTCCTGATCACGTTCCTCCCGGAGGGCACGCACGTCCGCGAGGTGGCCCTCGGCGAGGACGGCGTGATCGAGGGCGCCCACGACGGCCTCGTCTACGTCGACATGAGCACCATCGGTCCCGACGCGATACGGGAGGTGGCGGCCGAACTCGAGGCCGCCGGCGTCCCGACCATCGACGCCCCGGTCAGCGGCGGCGAACCCGGAGCCGTCGCGGGGACGATGTCGATCATGATCGGCGGCGACGAGGCCCTCGTCGAGGCCCACCGCGACCTGTTCGAGGTGATGGGCGGATCGGTCACCCACGTCGGCGAGTCGGGGGCGGGGCAGACCGCGAAGGTCTGTAACAACATCGTCGTGGCGAGCGAGGCCATCGCGCTCTCGGAGGCGATGGTGTTCGCCGAGCAGGCCGGCGTCGACCGCGCCTCGCTCGTGGAGGCGATGCGGGGCGGGGCCGCCCAGACCTGGGCGCTCGACCACCGGGCGCCGGACATGGTCGCCGGCGACCTCGAACCGGGGTTCTTCGGCTCGTACATGTACAAGGACCTCCGGATCGCCATGGGTGACGCCGAGACGTACGGCGCCGCCCTCCCGAGCACCGCGGTCGCCCACGAACTCTACAAGTCCCTCGAACAGCAGGGGAAGGGCGACCTCGACTTCGCGGCCGTGATCACGGTCCTCGAGGGGCTCTCGGGGATGGAGCCGACCGCGTAGGACCGGCAGGCCGGCGATGACGGCTCGGATCGTCGAGGATCGATCGAGTTCGGACCCGTCGACGCGGCGGCCGCGACCGGGCGTCGGGCGCGGCATCGGCCGGAGCGTCGCGCTCGGACTGGCCGGGGAGGGGATGGGCGTGGCCCTCGCCGCGCGGAGCGAGGACGAGATCGATGCGGCCGCCGAGGAGATACGCGAGGCCGACGGCGAGGCGCTGGCAGTCCCGACGGACGTGACCGACACCGACGACGTCTCGTGGCTGTTCGAGCGGGCGCGCGAGCGGTTCGGACGGGTGGACCTCCTCGTCAACAACGCGGGGACGAACGCGAACGGGCCGCTCTGGGAGCTCTCCGACGAGGCGTGGGAGACCGTGATCGACGTGAACCTGAACGGGGCGTTCCGGTGTGCCCGCGAGGCGCTCGCCGGCGGGATGGTCGACCGGGGGGAGGGGACCATCGTCAACATGGGCTCGCTGACCGGGAAGGTCGGGTTCGCGGGGACGAGCGCCTACGGCGCCTCGAAACACGGTCTCCAGGGGCTCACCAACACGCTCGCCAAGGAGCTGAAGGACACCGACGTCCGGGTGAGCGCGGTCTGTCCCGGCCAGGTGGCGACGGGACTGACCGACGACATCGCCGAGGTCGACCGGCTGGAACCGGGGGACGTCACCGACATCGTCGTGTTCCTCGCAACCCGCCCGCCGAACGTCTACGTCCCCGAGGTGGTGGCGGTGCCGCCCGACAGCATCCCGGTGGTGCATCACTGAACGGCGCTCGTCCGGGGGCGCGGACGGCGGTTCCGGCCCGCGTGCCGCGTCCCGCCAGGTTTCTGTGGCTGGAGGGTGGGACCTCCGGGTATGGTCCCCGCTTCGAACGACGCGACGGTCGGTCCCGAGGGTGACGCCGGCCCCGAAACCGACGGTGGTTCGCCGGCCGGTGGCGATCGGACCGACCCCGGGTTCGACGAGGCCGCCCTCTACACGGTCGTCCGCGAGGCCGTCAAGGACGCGCTCCTCGACGTGATCGGAACGCTACTGCTGGTCGGCGTCGCGTTCGTGCTCGTCGTCGCCGGCGGGCAGGCGGTCCTCGCCTCGGGATCGACCGCGACCGCCGCGATCGGTGTCGCGGTCGCCGGCTTCGGGCTCTACCTCGCCGCCGCGACCCTCGAGATCGTCCCCCCGGTCCGCGAGTGGGTCTGAGCGGCCGACCGGGGGCGACGTCCCCGGTGGTCGCCCGCGACCGCGCCCCCCGTCGGCGCCGGCGGACGCGGCCCCGGGACCGAGAGGTGCGATCCGCTCCAGGCAGGCGGGGAACGGGGTGTGGGCGTCAACAGTTAAACCGGCGCCCGCCGTTCGTCCGCGGGATGACCCGCGACGAGGGCTACCTCGACCGCCTCGTCGACGAGGCGGCGCTGCGGCGCTACCTGGAGTCCGAACTCGGGCCGGCCGGGGAGTTCGCCGTCGAGCACCACGGGGAGGGCCACTCCAACGAGACGCTGTTCGTCACCTGGGGCGACCGGGAGCTGGTGCTGCGCCGGCCGCCGGCGGGCGAGACCGCCGAGAGCGCCCACGACGTCCTCCGGGAGTACCGCGTCATCTCGGCGCTCGCGGACACCGACGTCCCGGTCCCGACGGCGGTGCTCGCCTGCGAGGACACCGACGTCGTCGGCGGGGAGTTCTACCTGATGGACCGCCTGGAGGGGGACGTCGTCCGCGATAGCGAACCGGAGCGGTTCGCGAGACCCGAGAGTCGGCGGCGGATCGGCGAGGGGCTGGCCGACACGCTGGCCGCGATCCACACCCTCGACTACGAGGCGGTCGGGCTCGGCGACCTCGGCCGCCCGGCAGGGTTCACCGAGCGGCAGGTCGAACGCTGGGGCAAGCAGTTCGAGTGGGCCGCGGAGACCACCCACGAGTCCCGCGAGGTCCCCCACGTCGAGGAGATCGGCGAGTGGCTGGCGGCGAACGTCCCCGAGACGTACGAACACACGCTCGTCCACGGGGACTTCAAGCTCGACAACGTCATGTTCGCGCCGGGGGCCCCGCCCCGGATCAACGCCGTGATGGACTGGGAGATGGGGACCCTCGGCGATCCGCTCCGGGACGTGGGCTGGATGCTGGTCTACTGGGACACCGACCCGATCGTCCCCGAGTTGATGCCGAACTTCCTCGACCGTCCGGGGTACCCCTCCCGCGAGGAACTGATCGAGCGCTACGAGCGGGCCTCGGGCATCGAGTTCGTCCATCGGGAGTTCTACGTCGTGCTCGCGCTCTACATGCTCGCGGCGGTCTGTGAGATGTTCTACGCGCGGTATCTGAACGGGAACTCCGACGACGACCTCTACCCGCGGATGGAGACCCTCGTCCCGGACATCGCCCGGCGGGCGAAGGGACTGGTCGACGGCGACCGGACGATCTGAGGCACTGTGACACGCGTATCAATATTTTCGAGCCGCTGTGAGAAATCCGATATCGGTGTCGATAGATTGGCAACTTCCCGTCATCCCACGCCCCCGGGACCACGGCGACGGGGTTCGAGCGGTCCCGGCCGGACCTACTCCGGGAGCGGCGCCTCGACCTCGAGTTCGACGAGGAACGCCTCGTCCGCCAGGTCGGCGACACCGAGCATGGTGTGACAGGGCAGCGGGTCGTCGAAGAACTCGGCGAATACCGTCTTGTAGCCGTCGTAGTCGTCGTGGATGTCGACCAGGTAGCTCGTCACCTTGACCACGTCCTCGAACCCGATCCCGACGTCCTCGAGGATACGGCCGACGTTCTCGAACGCCTGCCGCGTCTGTGTCTCGATCCCCTCGCCGACGACGTTCCCGTCGGCGTCGGTCGCCACCTGCCCGGACATGTGTAGCGTCCCGTCGGCGACGACGGCGTGGACGTACTGGCGCTCGGTCGAGTCGTAGAGCCCGTCCGGCATGACCTCCGTGCGTGTCATCCCGCCGGGCTACGGTGTGCCGTGGGATAACCGTGAGGGCCTCGTCATCGCCGGGACGGATCGGGACGCCGGGGAAAAGACCTAACGCGGTCGGGGACCGGGCCGTACCGTAGATGACCACTGTGGAACGGGTCGAGCGGGTGGCGGTCCTCGGCGCGGGATCGACGGGCCGCGAGGTCGCCCGGGCGTTCGCGGCCGCCGGCTACGAGGTGACGCTACACGACGCCGACGGGACGGCCCTCTCGGCGGCCGCAGGGCGGATCGGGAGCGACCTCCGGGAGTCCGGCGTCGGGAACGCCGAGGCGGTGCTCGGGCGCATCGGGACGACGATCGACGCCGACGCGGCGCTCGCGGACGCGGACCTCGTCGTCGCCGCCGTCACGGGGGATCCGGACTCCGGACGCGACGCGCTCGCCACCGCGGGCGCGATCGCGCCGGAGCGTGTCGTCCTGGCCGTCGACGCCGGCGCGCACACGGTCGATGATCTCGCCGCCGCGGCCGACCGGCCGGAACGGGTCGTCGGGACGCGTTTCCCGGCCCTCCTCGATCGGACGACCGCCGTCGAGGTGGTCCGGGGCACGCACACCGCCGACGGGACGTTCGAGACCGCACGCGAGGTCGTCGGATCGCTCGGCGCGACCCCGGTCGTCCTCGACCGGGACGTCCCGGGCGGGCTCCTCGACCGTATCGCCCTCCGGTTCGTACTGGAGGCCGTCCGGGGGGTCGACGCGGGCGAGACGGAGGTCGGTGCCGTCGACGCGGCCGTCCGGCGGGTCGGCCTCCCGACGGGGCCGTTCGAGGCGCTCGACCGCGTCGGACTCGACGTCGCGGCGGGGACCGCCCGTTCGCTCCGCGAGCGCGGCGTCGACCTGCACGTCCCCGACCTCCTGACCCGGAAGGTCGACGCCGGACAGGCCGGCGTGGCCGACGGGAGCGGGTTCTACGACTACCCCGGACCGGGCGAGTACGCGCGCCCCGACGTCCCCAGGGAGCGCCGCTACGAGTTCGACCCGAAGGCCACCTTCGCGGCCGCCGCGAACGAGGCGGCATGGCTGCTCGCCGAGGGCGTCTCGACCGTCGCGGGGCTCGACGAGGCGACCCGTGCCGGGCTGGGCTGGCCGCGCGGGCTCCTCGCGTTCGCCGACGAGTACGGCGTCGACCGGCTCGTCGAGGTGCTCGAACGGCTCGGCGAACGGTCGGGCTGGGCGGAGTACGACCCCCACCCGCGACTCCGCGGGATGGTCGAGGCCGGCGAGGTGGGGCTCGCGGGCGGGACGGGGTTCCACGAACACGGCTACGAACGCGAGCGGTTCGGGACCGTCCGGTACGAGCGCCGCGAGCGCGTGGCGTGGATCACGCTCGACCGCCCGGATCGGCTGAACGCCCTCGACTCGGAGAGCTGGGCGGGGCTGGAGGCGGCGCTCTCCCGGGCCGCATCGGACGACGCCGTCCGCGCGACGGTCCTGCAGGGGGAGGGCCGGGCGTTCTGTGCCGGGGACGACATCGGGGAGATACTGAGCTGGGAGACGGTCGAGGAGGCCGACGAGGCGCTCCGGGCGACGCTCGGCGCGACGGTGGCGACGATGCGCGACCACCCGAAGCCGGTCGTCGCGGCCGTCGACGGGGTCGCCAACGGTGGAGGATGCGAACTGGTCCTGCTCAGTGACCTCGCCGTCGCCAGCCCGGAGAGCGAGTTCGCGCTCCCGGAGGCCCGCATCGGCGCGCTGCCGCCGATCGCACTGACGTACGGCCGGACGAGCCTCGGGAAGAAGGCGCTGCTGGAACTGGCGCTCACGGGCGAGCAGTTCCCCGCCAGCGAGGCCGAGTCGATGGGCGTCGTCAACCACGTCGTCGACCGGGAGCAGGTCGAGGACGTCGCCCGGGAGCTCGCCCGGTCGACGGCGTCCTCGGGTCCGGAGTCCGTCGCGGCGATCAAGGATCTCTGGGCGTCGATGGAGGACGATCTCCTCGACCGGTGGTTCGACGAGGCGATGGCCGAACTGGCCGAACGGGTGGCCACCGAGGAGGCCGAGGAGGGGCTGTCGGCGTTCCTCGAGAAACGGTCGGCCGAGTGGGAGTAGCGAGACGCGAGCGAAACGGGCGACGGCAGCGTCTGGAAGCGATGACACACTCCGGACGGACTCCTCCCGCCCGCTCGGGAGTACGGACGTCCGAACGCTACTACGGCCCTCGAAGACGCGAACGGGGACCGGCGGGAGCCGTGAGGAGGGACGTTCCGACCGCGCTCGGGGCTCGAAACGGTGAGATGTGAGGAGCCGGGTGACCCCCCGGGAGCGGCGAGGTGCCCGCGGTATCCCCGACCGGGTGCGCCCGACTCAGCCGAACTCGAACGTCTCGCGGATCCCCTCCCGTATCCGGGCCGCGTTCGGGAGCTGGTAGTCCTCGAGTTCGTACAGCGGGTAGACGACGTCGTAACCGGTGATCCGCTCTACGGGCGCCTCCTGGTACAGCAGCGCCTCCTCCTGGACGATGCTGGTTATCTCGCCGCCGAGCCCGCCGGTCCGGGGGGCCTCGTGGACGACCGCCGCTCGGCCGGTCCGCTTGAACGACTCGACGATCCCCTCGCGGTCGAGCGGGTAGAGCGACCGGAGGTCGACGACCTCGACGTCTATCTCCCCCGCGAGCTCCTCGGCGGCGGCGAGCGTCGGGCGAGTCATCGCCCCCCACGTGAAGACGGAGACGTCCGTGCCCTCCCGGCGGACGGCGGCCTCGCCCATCGGCAGCTCGTACGGTCCCGTCGGCACGGGCTCCTTGAACGCCCGGTAGATCCTCTTGGGCTCGAGGAACACGACGGGGTCGGGGTCGCGGATGGCGCTGATCAACAGCCCCTTCGTGTCGTAGGGGGTGCTCGGGGCGAGCACCTTCAGTCCCGGGTGGTGGACGAAGAGCGCCTCCATCGACTCGCCGTGCATGTCCGGTGCGCGGATACCCCCGGTGTACGGCACGCGGACGACCATCGAGCAGCTGTAGTGGCCCCGCGAGCGGGCGTTGAGCCGCGCCGCCCTGGTGAACAGCTGCCCCATCGCGTCGTAGGCGAACCCCATGAACTGTATCTCGGCGACGGGTCGCAGCCCGGAGGTCGCCAGCCCGATGGCCGACCCGACGATGCCCACCTCCGCGAGGGGTGTGTCGACGACGCGCCGCTCGCCGAACGCCTCGAGGAGCCCCTCCGTCGCCCGGAAGACCCCGCCGGTCGACCCGACGTCCTCGCCCAGCACGAGGACGTCCCCGTCGCGTGCCATCTCCTCGTGGAGACCGCTCCGGACCGCCTCGACGACGTTCAGGTCCTCCGTCTCGCCGGACCCGTGGTCGGACTCGGACGGTCGATCATCCCGGTCGCCCGCGGTCACTCGCCGAACACCTCGTCGCCGAACCGCTCGCGGAGCCGCTCGAGCTCGCGGCGCTGTGACTCCACGGCGGCGGGCGGGTTCGCGTACACCTCGTCGAACACCTCCTCCGGGGACTGTTCGGCGGCCGTCTCGATGGCGCTGTCGGCCGCCTCTTTCGCTTCGGCCTCCGCCGACTCGCGGACCTCCTCGGCGTACGCCGGCGTCCACAGCCCACGGTCCTCCAGGAACCGCTCGTAGCGGTCCACGGGGTCGCGTTTCTCCCACTCCGCGACCTCCGCCTCGTCGCGGTAGAGCGAGGGGTCGTCGCTCGTGGAGTGGGCACCCCGCCGGTAGGTGAGCGCCTCGACCAGCGTCGGCTCGTTCTCCGCTCGGGCCCGCTCGACGGCGCGCTTCGTCGCCCGGTAGGTCGCCAGCACGTCGTTGCCGTCGACCAGCACACCCCCGAACCCGTATCCGGCCGCCCGTGCGGCGTACGTCTCCGCGCCCGTCTGCCGGTCGACCGGCACCGAGATGGCCCACTGGTTGTTCTCCAGCAGGAACACGACGGGGAGGTCCATCACGCCCGCGAAGTTCATCCCCTCGTGGACGTCGCCCTTGCTCGCGGCGCCGTCGCCGAACATCGCGAGCGTCACGTCGTCTGTCCCCTGGTACTTCCGGCCCCAGGCGTGGCCGACCGCCTGCGGGACGGTCGTGCCGACGGCGACGGTGTGGGGGAGCCGACGGAGGCGGGCCGGCGGGCCGTCCGTGCCGAACTCGCGGTCGGGCCACTCCTCGTAGCCCCGCAGCCAGAACAGGAAGATGTCCTCCATGCTCCGTCCCCGCTGGAGGTGGGTCCCGAACTGCCGCCAGTCGGTCCCTATCCAGTCGTTCCCGCACAGCGCCGCCGCCGGGCCGGCGTGGGCGGCCTCCTCGCCGCGACACTCCATCCAGATGGGGAGCTCGCCGGCCCGCTGGAGGGTCATCCCCCGCTCCTCGATGGCCCGCGAGCGGACCATCGTCTCGTACATCGACCGGAGGGTGTCGTCGTCGAGGTCCAACGACGCCACCGCCGCCTCGTCGTAGCTCCCGTCGGGCGCGATGACCTGCTCGATCCGCTCGTAGTCCTCGGGGAACCGGACCACCGTCTCACACCCCGTCCGGCGCCGACCCGACCCGTCGCGTACGCCTCGACGCCCCGGGGACCGGCGGTCTCCCGCCCGGCGCGAACCGGACGTCGCGCGCGTGTCTCTCGGTGACGATCCCCGGGCGGGACGCCTCGTGTCGCTCGCCGGCATCGCCATCGGACCGCGTCATTCGCTACCGAGTGGCTATCCGGTCGTAATAAATCCACCCCCGATCCGCTCCGGGAGCGTCGGGCACTGGTAACTAAGGGCGCCACCGTCGAGTGTGGGGTATGTTCGACCCCAAGCTGCTCGACGGGGAGACCGTGCTGATCACGGGAGCCAGCGCCGGAATCGGCCGCGAGACGGCCCGACTGGCCGCCTCGGCGGGCGCCGACGTCTCGCTCGCCGCCCGGCGTGAGGAACGACTGGAGGAGCTCGCCGAGGAACTCGAGCGCGAGCACGACTGTACCGCGCTCGCGCTCCCGACGGACGTCAGGGAGAGCGGGGCCGTCGCGGACCTCGTCTCGACGACGGTCGAGGAGTTCGGCGGGCTGGACGTCGCCGTCGCAAACGCCGCGCTCGGCGTCGGCTCCGCGGTAGAAGAGCTCTCCGACGAGGAGTACCACCTCATGATGGACGTCAACACCGACGGCGTGTTCTTCACGACCCGCGAGGCGCTCCCGCACCTCCGCGAGTCGGCCGGCCACCTGGTCGTCGTCGGGAGCTTCGCCGCGGAGTACCCCCGACCCGGCAACCCGGTCTACGCCGCGAGCAAGTCCTGGGCCCGTGCGTTCGCCCACAGCCTCGAGGCGCAGGTCGGCGGGGACGACGTCGCTATCTCGGTCGTCAACCCCTCGGAGGTCCGGACGGAGTTCGGTATCCAGGCCGAACGGGGGCCGGCGAAGGAGCGACTGGACCCGGGGGAGGCGACCGAGCCCGAGGCCGTCGCCGAGGCGATCGTCTTCGCCGCCACCCGCGACAGCCCCGACACGGCGAGCGAGATCGACCTCTACCGCCGGAACAAGTTCACCCACTTCTGAAGGACCGGTGGCCCGCGCTCGCTCCGATCGCCGACCGCGGTCGACGGACGGGCCGCGGAGTGATACGGAGTGCGTACGCAGCGTGCGCTCACGGTTTTCGGACCGGGCGAACGGTACGGACAGAGCCCGTCTGCTACAGGACGTGAAAGTGCAAGAGAGCGAGATCATGTCCATCGCCCGTGGCGACGACCGGGATCCGCTGTTATTTACGGACGACGTTCGCCGCGCGGGGCCCCTTCGGGGACGATTCGATGTCGAACTCGACTTCCTGCCCTTCTTCGAGGTCCGGGCCGCCGACGTCCTCCATGTGGAAGAACACGTCCTCGTCCTCGTCGAGGTCGCCGTCGTCAGTCGAAATGAAGCCGTAACCGCCAGTGTCGTTGAAGAAATCAACTTTTCCGGTTGCCATTACGAACGAACGGAGAGCCGAGCCGGGCATAACCCTTCCGGGAGTCGAGGTACCACGCCTTACGATCGGGGTGTGGAGAGAGGGACACCCACCCGGGGAGAGGCCATCGTCCGGGATCGCGGCCCGCAGGTGATCCGAGGATCCGACCCGGTAGCCACGAACACCAGGGGACACGACATCAGGACCACGACCTACCGGTTTCCGGGGGCAGGTACTTGTACGGAGGTCCCATGCTGTGAGGTGCATCGACATGAAACCGTGCCACTGCTGTCGGGCGATGATCGACGAGTACATCCTGGACAAACAGCTCGAACCCCTGCGCGATCTCAC
>Ga0207797_1002265_pt1 | contig 13416 bp, 10 predicted proteins | sample PRCRCaboRojoPR_6_FD_187275 | JGI IMG/M metagenome (GOLD analysis project Ga0207797, IMG submission 187275) | Marine sediment microbial community from Cabo Rojo, Puerto Rico - PR CR 10% Liquid 1 (SPAdes) | ecosystem: Environmental > Aquatic > Marine > Coastal > Sediment | place: Cabo Rojo, Puerto... | reverse complement strand
TAGGTGACGAACAGGCGCCCCATCGGGTTGCCAACGTCCGCCCGCTGCTCCTCGAAGGGGTCGTCCTCGTCGGCGGGGACGTCCATTGAGTACCACCGGTTCGGCGTCGCGGCTCATAAGGGTTTGCGAACCGAAACGTCAGGGGTCCGATCCCCCGACGTGTGGTCGCGCGGTCCGGGTGGACAACGTGGGGTCGCGAGCCAGCGTCGAGCGGGTGACAACCCATTTGGACGCGATCCCCGTAGTCACTCGTCGCTAGCATGTACGAGGACGTCCTGCTTCCGTTCGATGGAAGCGACGGTGCTGTGAAGGTACTGTATCACGCCGCCGAGATCGCACACTGGGCCGACGCCACCGTCCACGTCCTCTACGTGGCGGACACGACGCGCGATAGCGTCACCGTCGTCGAGAGGCAGGTCGTCGACGCGCTCGTCCAGGAGGGAGAGAACGTGGTCGAGGACGCCGAAAAGACGCTGCGGACGCTCGGGGTCGACTACGGTTCCGACGTCGTCCAGGGGAACCCGGCGCCGACGATCGTCGAGTACGCCGAGCGATACGACCACGACCTGATCGTGATGCCGACGCACGGTCGGGAGGGGGTTTCGCGATACCTCGTCGGGAGCGTCACGGAGAAGGTCGTCCGGCTGTCCTCCGTCCCCGTCCTCACGGCGCGGATGCGGCCCGACGAGCAGTTGGCGTTCCCCTACGAGAGCATCCTCGTCCCGACCGACGGGAGCCCCGGTGCAACCTACGCCGGCAGGCACGGGCTCTCCCTCGCAGCCGCGCTCGATGCGACTGTTCACGTGCTGTCCGTCGTGGACGACACCCCGCTCGGTCCCGACGTTCGTTCGACCGTATCCGGACAGGAAAGCGAACGGGCTGCGACCGATGCCGTCGACGACCTCGTCTCCGAGGCGGAGACACGTGGCGTCGCGAACACCGTCCGGCACGTCGAACACGGAACGCCGATCGAGGTCGTACTCGACACGATCGACGCGAACGACATCGACGCCGTCGTGATGGGGACGACGGGCCGACGCGGAACCGATCGAATCCTGCTCGGGAGCGTCGCCGAGAAGACCGTTCGCTCCGCGCCAGTTCCGGTCATCACGGTCCGGCGCGGAGCGTAGCGGGTGCGGTTCGGTGAGGTGCGGTGAGGCGAGGCGAGGCGAGGCGAGGTGCGGGGATTGACCCGTGACGACCGAGCTTCCGTGCTTATTTACCGTGGGATCCGGTAGCCGGGGGCGATGTCCCCGCTCGAGCTCAGCCTCCGTCTGGTCGCTGGTCTCGCGCTCATCCTGACCAACGGCTTCTTCGTCGCCATCGAGTTCGCGTTGACGCGCGCCCGACAGTTCAGCAGGGGGGAGTTCGTCGACGGGAACGCAGCCCTGGAACGGGCGTGGGAGATGACACAGAACCTCGAGATCTACCTGACGACGTGCCAGGTCGGCATCACGGCGTCGAGTATCGCGGTCGGGATCGTCGCGGAGCCCGCGCTGGCCGCCCTGTTCGAGCCGTACTTCGCCGACACCCCGCTCGCGTCGATCGGGGCGGGGGCGCTCGTCGCGTTCGGTATCATCAACCTCCTGCACCTCACCCACGGCGAGCAGACGCCGACGTACCTCGGTGTCGAGCGCTCGCGGATGGTCTGTCGGTACGGGGCAGCCCCGCTCTACTGGTTCAACTGGCTCATCTCGCCGCTCATCACGTTCGGCGACTGGATCGCCAAAGGGACGCTCAAACTGTTCGGCATCGAGATGACCGGCGCGTGGCTCGAAACCGAAGAGGAGGTGCTCGAGTCGCGGGCCCAGCTCCGGAACCGGCTCCACTCGCTCCTCGAGGAGGGCGAACTCCCCGAAGAGCGACGGGAGGAGGTCCTCAGCGCGCTCGACGTGGACTCGCTCGCGATCAGCGAGATCATGGTGCCGGCCGACGAGATCGTCGCCCTCTCGACGACGGTCTCCACCGAAGAGAACTTCGAGCGGATCCGGAACACGCCGCACACCCGGTTCCCGCTCGTCGGCGAGGAGCTGACCGACTTCCACGGCATCGTCTACGCCCCGTCGATCATCGACCACTTCGAGGAGCTGAGTTCGGGTGACCTCTCGTTCGCCGAGATCGCGGCGCCGCCGATGACGCTCGCGGCGGAGACGAACGTCAGCGACGCGTTCGACCAGTTCCAGGCGGAAGATCAGGAACTGGGACTCGTCATCGAAGACGGCGAGGTCGTCGGGCTGCTCACCGCGACCGACGCCCTCGAAGCGGTGATGGGTGAGATCGAGGACCCGCTCGATCGGCGAACGACGGCGTGAAGTAGAGCGGGTCGACCACGGGGTTCGAGCCGACGGCCCGAACGGAAGGGACCGACGGACGGGCCGAACGAGTCGTGGATCGGGATCGAACTCGACGTCGGAGAACGACGCCCCGTCGTGGGTCCCCTCGTGGCTAATCCGAGGCCCGAGATTCGAAGAGTCCGGTAGTCAGCCCGGAGACGGCCACGTTGAGCAGCAGGAAGGTCGCGAACCCGGTAGCGATCCAGCCCCACTCGACGAGGGAGAGGGGAACCACCCGGAAGAAGTCCCGAAGCGGCGTATACAGGACTGTGAGGTGAACGAGGAGCGACACGCCGATGGCACCGACGAGCCACGGGTTCGACCGAAGCGGCTGGTCGTACCGCGAACGGATGACCTGGATGCGGATCAACTCGACGACGACGATGAACGTAAACAGGACCGACTGGGCCCGTAGCAGTGACCCGGTGGCATCGAGGGCATAGAAGAAGATACCGAGGCCGGTCACTGCCAACAGGACCGCGATCGTCAGTATCGACACGAGCACGCGGGTGTCGATGACGCCCTCGTCCGTTGGTCGTGGGGGACGATCCATGAGTCCATCCGCGTGTGGATCAGCCCCCATCGCGAGCGCGGGCAGCGTGTCCGCGACGAGGTTGATCCACAGGATCAGGATCGGCGTCAGGATCAACGCGTGCGACGTTTCCGAAAACTGTGCCGGGAAGAGCAGACTTCCGAGCAACACGCCGAGGAACACCACCAGTACCTCGCCGGTGTTGGTCGAGACGAGGTAGTTGACGAACTTGCGCACGTTCTCGAAGATGCCTCGTCCCTCACGAATCGCGTCACGAATCGTCGCGAAGTCGTCGTCCCGCAGGATCATATCGGACGCCTGCCGAGCGACGTCGGTGCCGCGCTGTCCCATCGCCACCCCGACGTCCGCCTGCGAGAGTGCAGGCGCGTCGTTGACGCCGTCGCCAGTCATCGCGACGGTGTGCCCGTTGTCCTGGAGCGCGTTCAGGATGCGAACCTTGTGATCCGGCGTCACCCGGGCGAACACGTCGACCTCCTCGACGGTTCGCTCGAGCTGGTCGTCCGACTGGTCGTCGACGTCGCCGCCCGTGAGCGCACCACCCGGATCGAGCCCGATCTGCTCGCCGACGGCCTCGGCCGTGGCGAGGTTGTCACCGGTCGCCAGTATCGTCCGGACACCAGCCGACTGACAGTCGGCGATCGCCGCTTCGACTTCCTCTCGGGGGGGATCGAGCATCCCTTGCAGACCGAGAAACACCATCCCGTCCTCGATCTGCGCCGCGTCGGCCGACGGATCGTCGACGGCCTTCGACGCGAAGCCCAGCACCCGAAGCGCGTCCCCCGCGAACGACTCCGTCCGGTCGATGATTTCCCGCCGTCTGTCGTCGGTGAGTTCGTGCACGTCGCCGTCTTCGAGGACGGCGTCACATCGATCCAGGACGACTTCCGGTGCTCCCTTCGTGTAGGCAGTCGGCGCTCCGTTTTCGACGACCACGGTCATCCGCTTCCGCTCGGAGGAGAACTGAATTTCGCGGAGCCGCTCTCCGGTCGACTCGATACCTGCCTCGTCCGCGATCCGCCGGAGCGCGATCTCCGTCGGCTCCCCGCGATACTCGCCGTCCGTCCGGTCCACGTTGTTGCAGAGCGCTCCACATCGTAACAGCGGAGCAACCGCCGGACGGGAACGTCCGTCGCCGTTCGCGGTGAGTTGCCGACCGTCGGTACCCGCCTCCGATCGCACGGGCGAGTCCGACAACTCCACGACTGCCCCGGAGGCGTAGAGCCGCGTTACTGTCATCCGGTTTTCGGTGACCGTCCCGGTCTTGTCGGTGACGACGACGTCGACCGAGCCGAGACTCTCGACGACGGGGAGCCGCCTGACGAGCGCGTTCCGGTCGACCATCTCCCGTGCGCCCAGCGCCAGTGTGAACGTCACGACGGCGGGCAACCCCTCCGGCACGCCCGCGACGGCGAGGGTGATCCCGACGAGGAGGATCGCAACCGGGGCCGTCGCGGTGAACAGGAACTGAACAGCGACGACCAGGACGATCAGCGCGACGACCAGCCCACCGATCCGTTTGCCGAGCCGCTCGACCTCGGCCTGGAACGGCGTCTGTCGGTCGTCGGCCTCACCGAGTCGGGTCGCGATCCCACCGACCTCGGTCTCCATGCCGGTCTCGACGACGACTGCTCTCCCGCGACCTCTCACCACGGTCGTGTTCTTGTAGACCGTATTGCGGCGCTCGGCCAGCGGCGTCTCCTCGCCTACGGTCCCGGGCACCTTCTCGACGGGGGTGCTCTCGCCCGTGAGCGGAGACTCGTTCGTCCGCAGTTCGTCGGCCTCCAGTACCCGGGCGTCAGCCGGAACCGCGTCGCCCCGTTCGAGGTGAACCACGTCGCCGGGGACGACCTGTTCGGCGTCGACGACCTGTCGTCGTCCGTCGCGGAGGACGGTCGCATCCGGACTCGCGAGTTCGCGGAGCGCTTCGATAGACCGGGTGGCCTGGTAGTCCTGGACGAACCCGAACAGTCCGTTGGCACCGATGATGAGGACGATGAACGCTGCCTCGGTGTAGTTGGGCTCACCGCCGGGAACGAATCCGACACCCAGAGAGAGGAGTGCTGCCACGCCGAGGAGATAGATGAGCGGGTCACGGAACTGCGAGACGAGCAGGTGGAGAACCGACGTCCGTTCGGCGCCGTGGACGTCGTTCGTGCCGTACTCCGACAGCCGGCGACCTGCTTCGTCGGACGAGAGTCCCTTCCCGTCGGTCGCCAGCGCCGAGAGGACGTCGTCGATGGGCGTCGCGTGCCAGGGTTCCGAGCGAGTCATGCTGTCGAGGGGTTCTACCGGGGCGTACCGCACGCGGTCTGATTCCGTCTCCGAACTCGCGCACCTCCGACCTGCCGCGTTGAACAGTCACGCGGAGGGAGACGGGCGTCACTCAAAACGCTCCCGGATGGCACCTCCCGCTCGTGGTACGCTCCGTGAACGTCCTACGCGTCGGTGTCGGGGGCCCGGACCGTCAACACCGGCACCGGCGACGTCCGAACGAGGTGCTCGGTGACGCTCCCGAGCACGTATCGGTCGAAGCCCGTGCGCCCGTGGGTGCCGACGACGACGAGGTCGGCGTCGTGGTCGTCGATGTACCCGAGGATCGCCTGGTGAATCGACGACCCGTACTCGACCGATTTCGACGCCGCTTCGACGCCGGCGTCGTCCGCGAACGCCGCGGCATCGTCGAGGAGTTCGTGGGCGCTTTCCTCCAGCAGTTCCAGCTGGACGTCGGTGCGGACGTCGACCCCCAGCGCCGGGACGGCGATCGCGGAGAGGAGGTGCAGCGTCGCGCCCTCGGCGTCCGCGACGTCGACGCCGAGGGCGAGCGCCTGGTTCGCACAGTCGCTCCCGTCGGTGGGGACGAGGACGTCCCGATAGGGGTAGGTGACCTCGACGTCGTCGTCGGGCCGAACCGTGAGCACGGGGACGTCTGCCCGACGGACGACTCGCTCGCTGGTACTGCCGAGCAGGAACCGTTCGAGTCCCCGCCGCCCGTGCGTCGGGACGACGACGAGATCGAGACCGCGTGTGTCGGCGTAGTCGACGATCTCGCGGTACGGCTCCCCCCGGCGAACGTCCGTGACGGTGTCCACGCCACGCTGTCGTGCGCGATCGGCTGCCTCGCGGACGATCCGTTCCCCCTCCCGTTCGAGGGCGTCGACGTCGTCGTCCCGAACTCCCAGGAGCCCGTTCCGCGTCGTCTCTGCGACGTTGAGGACGTGGACCGTCGCGCCGTGGCGGGCGGCGACGTCTAACACGTGCTCGAACGCGAACGCCGCCCCGTCGCTCCCGTCCGTCGGAAAGAGGATCTGCTCGAACACGGCCTCGACGAGGGCACCGACACGTAAATCGATGAGGGCACAGGTACACGAACACATCAGTCGCGGGGCGCTCGGCCGGTGGTTCCGGCAGCGTTTCCGGAACGTCCTGCCGGGAGACGGACTCGGTGAGCGTTGCCGGCGGCAGAGTCGGCGGCGGCGTCCGGTTCGAACCGCAGTCGACTCGACGCGAGGGGGCGCGCTCGGGGAGGACACCGGAGACGTCTCCGGGGACACGGGAGTCCGTGGTCACTGGACGGCTTTGCGACGCGACCGAAGCGCTGCGAGTCCGGAAGACGCTCGCTCCCGTAACCCGGGTCACGAGCGACAGCCGGTGTTCCGTGCCACTCACCGTATACGTCTCACCTGTCTCACGTCGTACAGTACGTGATCGCGTCGCGGACGGCCTCCCGTCGGCCGATGAACGTCAGGTGGTCACCCAGCTCGATCCGATCGTCGGGACGCGGGAGCCGGGTCGTTTCGTCCCGACTGATCAGCGCCAGGTGACACCCCTCCGGGAGCTCGTCCGTCAGTTCGGAGACCGTCTTTCCGGCGTGTTCGTCCGACGTGACTTCGATCTCCTGGACGTCGCCGTCCTGGTCGAGTTCCCGCATCCACTGTGAGATGCCCGGCCGCTCGATGACGTTGTCCATCGACCACGCGACCGACATCGACGTGGAGATCGCCTCGATGTCGATGTCCTCGAACGCGTCGAGGTTCGAGGGCTCGTCCACGCGCGCGACGACGGTCCCGACGTCGTACGTGTTCCTCGCGAGTTGCCCGGCCAGGAGGTTCACGTCGTCGTCTTTCGTCGCCATCGCGACGATCTTCGCGTTCTCGATACCGGCGGACTCCAGGACGTCCTGTTCGGTTCCGTCGCCGCTGTGAACCGTAAACCCCGCCCGGCGAAGCTCTTCGACGACCTGCTGGTCCCGTTCGACGACGACGACCTCCTCGCCCCGGCTCTCGAGTCGTTCCGCGAGCTCTCTCCCGACCCGTCCACCGCCGATAATGATCGCACGCATCGGTATCACGTCGAGCGCCTGGGCGATGTGACGGGCCAGTCCCCCTTCAAACACGACGGTCACGAAGATGACCAGAAAGACCGTGCCGACCAGCGTCGTCGCCGCAGTCGGGTTCGTCGATCGGAGTTCGAGCGCGAACAGCGTCGCGACGCTGGCGGGGATGATCCCCCGGGGGCCGAGCGCACTGACGAAGAGCCGTTCGCGAACGGTCAGTCGGTCGCCGACGGTGCTGAGGAGAACGATCGCCGGACGAACGACGGCCGCGATGGCGACGACGGCGACGAGACCGGCGACACCCAGTCCGAGCAGGTCTCCCAGCGAGAGCAACGACGCGAGCGTGACGAACACGAACGCGATCACGAGCATCGAGACGTCGCCCTTGAACTGCTCGATCGTCTCGCGATAGGGGATCTCCGTGTTCCCGAGGACGAACCCACCGGTCGCGACCGCGGCGATACCGGCCTCCGACGCACCGAACGCCGCCCCCAGCACTTCCGCGATCGCGTACATCGTCAGCGAGGACACGAGCACCATGAGACGGGCGTTCTGGGGGGCGTTCTCGACCGCCTGCCTCCCGTACCGGAGGACGTACGCCAGGGCGACCGCGACCGTCGCACCGACGAGGATCCCGAGCCCGAACCGGATAGCGAACTCCCGGACGAGCGTCGGCAATCCCTCCGACCCCACCAGGACGTACTCGAACGTGACGATCGCCAGGATCGCCGCCGTGACGTCGTTGACGACGCCCTCCGTTTCGAGCGTCGAGGCGACGCGCTCGCGGACGGGGACGACGTTCATGATCGGGGTGATCACCGTGGGACCGGTTGCGACGAGTAGCGAGCCGATCAGGAAGGCGACGTCCCACGGCGCCCCGAGGACGTAGTGCACGACGAGCGCCGTCCCGACGAGCGACCCGAGCGCCCCGAGCGTGATCAGTCGGAGCGTCTCCCGCTGTGCACTCCGAATCCGGTCGATCCGGAGGTGGAAGGCGCCCTCGAACACGATGATCGCGACGCTCAACCCGACGATCGCCTGGAGCGAGTTCCCGAAGATCGCGGGAGTGATCAGACCGAGCCCCTCCGGCCCGACGGCGACCCCTGCGAGGATCAGGAACACGACGCTCGGCACCCGGAGCCGGTCTGCGAGGACCTGTGCGGCGACGCCGAGTCCCATGATCGTCACGACGATCTGGATGGTTTCGACTGCGGCACTCATGACGCGAAACCACGGGAGATCGGGAGACAGGCGGTAGACGAATCCATCGAGAGTGCTCTCTGGCGTACAGAGAGACCAGTCCACAAAGTGCCTTTCACATCGAACTGCGGCTTCGTCACTGGTGCGGTGTGGTCGATTCCGCGCCGTCGACTGCAGGGTCGTGCGCACCGATCGCCACGGCCGGGGTCCGGGACCGCGCTCGAGGGAAGACCGGCGCCGATCGACCCGTACCGAGCCGCCCCGGCGTCGTCGAAGAACGTCCGCTCGCCGGCGACGCCCGGTGTCCCGGGGACGGCGGCCGGACCGTCGCCGAACGGGACAGCGGCTGGAGGGCCGACTGTCTGAGGACCGACGGCGTCCGTGGGGCCCGCCGTGCGCCGGCGACGACCGGCGGGGCGCGTCGAGGGCGAGGGAGGGCGACGTCAGCGGGGACCGGCACCCGACCGGAACCGCCGGCGCGCGGTGGGTGGTTTGCGGGCGATGCGAATACACGTACTCCGACGGGGTCGATACGTGTTTTCAGGATACAATCGATACAATCGATACAATCGATACAATCGATACAATCGATACAATCGATACCGTCGGTATTATCGACGTACACGTCGTCTCGATATCTCCGGTACGATCGATGTTGGCGGGACAGCGTTTAGTGACCGGCCGTCGGAGGGCGGGTATGGAGATCGTCCGACGGGTTCACGTCGCGCCGCTCGGGTACGAGTACGACCGGATCCTCGCTCCCGCCGAGCGGTACGGCGCGGACCTGCTCTACCTGCTGTGCCACGAGCGACGGCCCCGCCCCGACTACCACGACGACCTGGTGGGGGCCCTCGAGGACGCCGGGATCGACGTGGCGACGCGGGAGCTGGACCTGATGGACGTCTACGACGTGCTGGGCGTCGTGACGACGATCGCGGCCCACCACGAGGGCGACGACGTGCGGGTGAACGTCTCCAGCGGCAACACGCTCGCGGCCGTCGGAGCGACGATCGCCTGCATGGACGTCTCGACGGACGCCACCGCCTACTACGTCCACCCGGAGGAGCGCGCTCACGACGGCGCGGCCGAGCCCGCGACGTCGGGCTACCGGGACGACGAGACGCTGCCGACCTACCCGATCGACTCGCCGTCGCCCGACCAGGTGGCGGTGATGCGCTACCTCGACGAGGCGGACACGGCGGCGTACACGCCGAAGAAGAAGGACGTCATCGAGCACGCCAAGGGGGCGGACCTCGGGTTCGTGACCGACAGCCCGCCGGCCAACCGGCAGGGGGAGTTCCGGCGGCTCAACGCCGCGATCGTCGAGCCGCTCGTCGACGACGGCTACGTCGAGGTCCGGTCCGTCGGCCGCCGCAAGGAGCTGACGCTCACCGACCGGGGCGAGAAGGCGCTCCGGGCGTTCCGTCACAAGCTCGGCGACGGGCTCGACGGGTAGCCGACCGCCGCGTCCCCGCCGCGCACGGAGCTGCCCCGATCCGGCGACCGACGCTCACCGCAGCCGGACCGACAGCGGGCCGTCGACGACGAGCCGGCGGTCGGTTCCCGGGAGCGCGAGCCGGAGGTGACCCTCGTGACGCAGCCGGACGATCAGCGTGCTCGTGGCCGCCAGGAGACAGACGGCGACGACGACCCCGAGGAACGCCAGCGCGAGCACCGGCGCGACGAGGCCGACGGCGACCAGCGTCGCGGCGTCGACGAGGAGCCAGACCGTCAGCGGGGAGGGCGTGGGGACCGACCGGGAGCGGGGGATGGGGGACATGTGGCCGACGATCGCCGGCGGGGGACGGTGAATGTTTTATTGATACAATCGATACAATCGATGTAATCGATGTAATCGGGACTATCTCCCCTCGTCCCTGGTCGGCGACGAACGTCGGCGCCCGGATCCGGCGTCCGGACCGGAAGATCAGTCCCGCGCCGACGGGTCGGTACGAGGTCGACGGGTCGGTACCGCGCCGACGGGTCGGTACGAGGTCGACGGCCAGCCCGCCGTCGAGGGCCGTCAGGCCACCGGTCGCGTCGGCTCGGCCGTTCCAAACCGTTTATACCGCCGCCACGGGAACCGTGACGCATGGCGAAAGAGCAGAAGCAGGTCCGCGAACTGCAGGAGGGCAGCTACGTGATGATGGAGGAGTCCCCCTGCAAGATCAACGCCTACAGCACCGCCAAGCCGGGCAAGCACGGCAGCGCGAAGGCCCGCATCGAGGGCAAGGGCGTCTTCGACAGCAAGAAGCGGTCGCTGTCCCAGCCGGTCGACGCGAAGGTGTGGGTGCCGATCATCGAGCGGAAGGGCGGGCAGGTCGTCTCGGTCTCGGGCGACGACGCACAGGTGATGGACCTCGACACCTACGAGACGTTCACGATGCGGATGCCCGAGGACGTCGACCTCACGCCGGACGACGAGATCGAGTACCTCGAGTACGAGGGCCAGCGGAAGATCGTCCGGTCGTAAGGCCGAGGTCGTCACCGGCGGCGCTCGACCCGGACGGACCCACCGGCGACTCGCGACGCGGCCACGAGCCGAGCGTGCTCCCGACCGCCCCGAGTCTCCCGTGGTCCCGGACTCTCCCGCGCCACTCGAACCGTCGGGGGCGAGGGACCCCCGTCGCCCACCGACCGTACCCGACCTCCCACCCCATCCCAGTGTCCTTCCCCGGAGCCCGCACCGATCGCGACGAGGCCGCCTACGTGCTCGTGGGCGCCCCGCTCGACGCCACGACGACGTTCCAGCCGGGCACGCGGTTCGGACCCGACCGCGTCCGCCGGTTCGCCGAGACGTTCGACGACTACGACCGCCGGACGGACGCCGCGTTCACCGACCTCGGCGTCCACGACGCGGGCGACCTCCACGCCTGGGACGACGTCCCGGCGTACCTCGCGTTCCTGCGCGGCGAGCTGTCCGACGCGGTCGACGACGGCGCCGTCCCCCTCCTCCTGGGCGGCGAACACACCGTGACGGCCGCCGGGCTGGGCGCCGTCCGGCCCGACGTGGCCGTCGTCGTCGACGCCCACCTCGACCTGCGGGACGCCTACGACGGCAACCCCTGGAGCCACGCCTGCGTCCTCCGGCGCGGGCTCGACGGCGGGCCCGACTGGATCGACGCGAACTCGCTCGACGGCGACCGGGGTGGCGACGAGGACGACTCGGGTGCCGGCGACCGACGCGACGGCGACTCGAACGGGCCCGGACGCGCGACGGGGCGGTCGACGGGCGCCGACTGGCCGCCGAGCGTCGACCGCCTCGTCGTGCTGGGCGCCCGGACGGGGAGTCCCGAGGAGTGGGAGCGCGCCGACGCGCCCGACGTGACGGTCGTCCCCCCGGAGGACGTCCCGGAGTGGACGGCGGCGGCGGCCGACGACGGCCGGTTCGCCGGCGAGCGCGTCTACCTCTCGGTCGACGTCGACGGGCTCGATCCGGCGTACGCCCCGGGGACGGGGACGATGGAGCCGTTCGGGCTCGCACCCCGTGAGGTCCGAGCGGTCGTGCGGACGGTCGCGCCCCACGCGGCCGGCTGCGACGTGGTGGAGGTGAACGACCGCGACGACGGACAGGCGGCCGCCGTGGCGGGGAAGTTGCTCCGGGAGTTCGTCTACTCGCACGCCGCCGAGGCCGAGTCCGACGAGGTGTGAGCGTGAGGAGAGAACACGGACGTGTGGTGGAGGCGCCGTCCGGGTCGTCGACGTCGGTCGTTCGGTGACGTTCCGGTGGTCCGTCCGGAACGGAGTCGTCCGTGCGTGCGCTTCGGCGCCGTCTCGTCGAGCCTCGTCGACCTCCAGCAGATATCGTAGTTGATACGACTCGGGCCGATAACGCGGGGGGATCAGTCCAGGCCAGGTTGCAGTCGGGTCGAACTCGTGTGACGCGATCGGTGCAGTCCGAACGATCGGTGAGAACGACGCTGAACCGAGACGGCGAGTGACCCGCACCGCACCGCACCACACCGCGACCGCCGGCCTCACCCTCCCCAGCCGGCTCGCTCGGGTGGGTCGCACCCTCGCTCGCCCCTCGCACGCTCGCCGCGCCAGTCGGCGCGGCTGCGCGCGCCCGGACTCGTCTGCGTTCTTCGAGCGGCCAGTCACGGCGGCAGCTTCGCGTGGCGTGCGAACGGCGGCGGCCTGTGTGCCGCCGCCAGCGCACGAGGGATGAGGAGCACAACGGAGCGACCGGAGGGAGCGGAGTGAGCACCGCAGTCGGTTGGGGAGGTGTGAGGCCGGCGGCCGCAGTGCGGTGCGGTGCGGGTCACTCGTCGTCTTCGGTTCCAGGATCGTCTACACCGAGCTCCCGGACTACACCGCACACGCCACAGAACTCGATCGTTCGACCCCCACCGCACACGCCACAGAACTCGATCGTTCGACCCCCACCGCACACGCCACAGAACTCGATCGGATCCGATCCCACCCCACGCACCACCGCGACCCCACCTCCACGTATATAAACCCGTCCGAGAACTGCGCGCGCTCCGCACGTCGCAGGGTCGTTGATACCGCGTGACATCGTATCGAGGGACAGGAGGTGAACGGATCATGACGACAGACGCCTGCACCACGACCCGGACGTTCAGCGCCTACGGCATCGCCGACGGGAGTTCACTGGTCCGCCGGACCTACTACCGGCTGGGCGACGACCCCGGGACCATCGACGCGGCGGCCGTCCAGCGGATCGGCGCCGCGTTCAGCGACGCCTTCGTCGAACTCGCCCACGTCGACGCCGTCCCCGACGCCGTCTCGATGGCCGTCGAGGACGCCGCCTACTTCACCGGCGAGTCGTTCGACGGCGCCGACGCGGACCTCCGGACCGACGTCCTCCCGTCGTTTTACCGGTCGGTCGCGGCCTTCCACTGCGCGTACACGGGCCACCCCGAACGGGCCGACGGCGCGCTCGAGGCGCCCGACGACGCGGACTGACACGGCGACGGTGCCGGCGCACTGCCACCCCTCGAACCGGCCGCGCGGGAGCTTACTCCGCCGGCTCC
>Ga0207797_1002264_pt1 | contig 13421 bp, 4 predicted proteins | sample PRCRCaboRojoPR_6_FD_187275 | JGI IMG/M metagenome (GOLD analysis project Ga0207797, IMG submission 187275) | Marine sediment microbial community from Cabo Rojo, Puerto Rico - PR CR 10% Liquid 1 (SPAdes) | ecosystem: Environmental > Aquatic > Marine > Coastal > Sediment | place: Cabo Rojo, Puerto... | reverse complement strand
CCGCTGCCCGCGAGAACGGCTGTGATGTCGCCCCCGCCCCCACCCGTGCCCACGTCATCGGTTTCGCAGTCGACGGTACCGTCCGCGTGGATGACACGGATGGAGGAGCCCGCCGGACACGTGTCCGCCACGCGCTCCTGGACGACGGAGGTCAGGACGCTGAAGGCCCCAGCGCTGAGGTCGAGCCCCGTTCCGGCGGTGTAGGTGGTGTCGTCGTCGCCATCATCCAGGCCCTGTGGCTTGCCCTCGAGACCCGACCAGGGCGCCGTGAGCGCGTAGAAAGCATAGGGGGCTCCGCGCAGGGCCACGCGAGCGTTCAAGTCAGTATAGCTACCGCTTCCGGCCGGGCATCGCACACTGATAGCCAGATGGCGCTCGTCCCCGGTGAAGGCACCGATGCCGAAATCGAGGTCGCTCACGGTGAAACGCCCGTCGCTGACCGGCACGTTTGTCTTGGTCTGGGTCGTGCCGATCTGATTACCGTCCGCCGCGCCGTCGTGCAATGAGAAGCGGAAATCGCAGGTGTCGCTAACTCGACTACCGTGACGTACCAAGTGACCCTGGTACGTGAAACCCGTCCCCAGCGGCCCGGAGGTGACTAGCATTCCCGCCGGCCCGGGGGCCTGAGCCTGCGCTCCGCCAGCAACCAGCACGCCGCATGCCAGGATCAGACCGAGGACACAGGCCACCGCCACACCGAATATCCTCTTCTTACTCATTATGGATTCTCCTTCGTCTGAGCGTCAATCGGTGCCTGTGGGTCGCAGCCCGACCAACTAGGCCTCGGCCCACCGGCGTCTCTACCCCGGGGCAATGGTACTACCTGCCAGCTGCACCTGCGCTTGGTGTCAGTTCTTCATGACGATGGGTAGGAAGATGTGCTCGTCGAGATCGGCCCTGGTCAGAACCGTCACGCGGACCGTGTCTGTCTTCGCCTCGGCCTCGGTCATGGTGCAATTCCAGACCTTGACCAGCACGTCGTAGTTTCCCACCGTGTTGAAGGTGTGGTCCAGGGGAGTCGTAAGGGGATCCGCGCTGCTTGTCGATGTGGCTGTGTCCCCATCGTCGTAGTCGACCGCGTAGTTGTAAGGCTTGTCGGCGTGATTGGGCGCTATGTTGGCGCTGAACTGCACGGCTGTGTCGGTATAGATGTCGCCCGCGGTTACAAGGATCAGATCGACAGTGGTCACGGCAGTGCAGGCGGGCGGCGTGGCCGATGCCGCTGACCAGAAGCCGCTGTAGAGGGCGTAATCGCCCCCTGCAAGCACGGGCCCCGGCTCCGGCTGACCGGCGGTGCCCGTGAGGGTGTATCCGCCGCCTTGGACCTCGCCTCCACCCCCGTCAACCGTCCACCAGGTAAGGTCGTAACCGTTGCCTGTTTGGGCGAGGGCTGCACCAGCAACGGCAAGGGTCAGCGCGATGGCCAGCAAAAGTCTCTTTCCTCTCACGGACCCACCTCCTTGACTCCCTCAGTGTCTAGACCTGATCTGCGAGCGATAATCTGATAGTCGAAGGAAACGCTTGAGGCGCCTCCAGCTAGCTCTCGGGCATCGAACGACGCGGGGCCTTGGCTTCCACAAACAGGCCATTGCAGTCTCCCAGGGGTGTGAGGAAGAAGTGATAGTGATCCAGGCTAACCGTTTGGGCGAAGACCATATCAATGGGGACGGTGACGCTGCCTTGAGCGAGTGTTGCGGCGCCAAAGTGGTCGACCCAGGGATCAGTGCTCTGAGTCGCGTAGAGCTTCTGGTTACCGCGTTCCTCCGTCTTGACGGTGGAGGCGACGGTACCCGGATGGCATAGTTTCCAGAAGGGTACGAGGGCGCTGCCGCTTGTCGAGGAGCATGACGAGTTGAGGGCCGTTCCTGTGCTCTGGACCGAGGCTTCCGGGCGAAGGCTATGTGCGTACGGCGCGGCCCTGATGGGAATCATACCGGTCAGCGTCGTGTAGCTGTCGGATCCGGCGGGGCAACGGACCCCGAATGCCAACTGCCTTCCCTCGCCGGTGAACGCACCAGTGCTGAAATCGACGCTGGCGGTGAAGTAGCCGTCGGTCACAGTGATATTCGTCTGCTGGACAGGGCTGCTGACCTGGGTGAGTGACAGGACATTGTCGTCATACAGGGTGAATTGAAAGTCACAAGTGCTATTGGCAGGGGTACCATTGTCAAGAACGCGCCCCTGATAGGTGAAGTCGGTGCCCACAGCGAACTGTGGGCTGGCGGTTTCCTGGGGTCCGATTCCCTGGCTCAATGCGCCGCCACCGGTTTAGCCGAACAGCAATCCGAGAACCATCACCAAGCCGACGAACGTCTTCCTTCTCATCTTCATCTCCTTTGTTGTCTATGTCTTGATCTTCTCCTGGAGGATTGGCTTTCAGCTTGCCGCGTTCGTGAGCAGGGAAGCGTACAAGACCACCTCCTGGCACAACGGATCTTGTACCACACCTGTGGCGCCCGTGTGGCGGGCGCGTTTCGTCTCACGTCCTGCTACTCCCTCCTTTGAGCTTCAAACCTGTTGCGGCGCAGTGGGCTTTCCTGTCGTATGGGCGATTCTGGCTTCCGGGACGATGTGTTGCCCATCTGTCCCGATTCGAAAGAGGATGGAGGAGGCCCCTGGCTGTCCGCGCTTCCGGACAGAAGAATCAGAACTGCTCAGGGCTCTCTGGACGGCAGCACCTGGTCGGATTCGGCGACTTGAGCGCGCAGAAAGTCGACCACGGCGTCAATCGTACCGAACGAGCGCCGCTCACCGGTTTGGATGTGCTCGACCTCTGCCTGCCACTCGCCGACGAAACGATCGGGGCTCTTGTGGTCCCGCTCGCGCCAGACTCTAAGGACGAAAGAGAGGTAGGTAGGGCGAGGTACCGTTTCGGTCAATGGCGCCTCCTTCTACTCAGGCTCATAGAGCGGCCAATGCGCGCAGTCGCAGATCGGTGCCAAGACAAGATCGCAAACAGTGACCGGACCATCGTGGTGCGGCAGCGCCCAAGCACTCACCGACAGCAGCTGCGCCAGGAGGGTTGTTCTGGTCTGGTCCTTGCCGCGCCTGGCAGTCCTCATGCCTCGCCGGGTGGTGCGGGCCTCAGGCTTGTTGACGCAACCCACTGGGTGTTCCCCTGCCGGCTCGACGACGTTGAGTGCCCTCCGAGAAGGGTGCGGTCGTTGGGCCGGTGATATGCCAACCGCAGACAATGGGCTGGACACCGACAGATCCAGAAGACGGGTGTAGCGCGGGTTTGACTGGCTCGCGAGCTAGAGGCAAAAAAAGACTGTCGACCTCAATCGGCCGACAGTGTACTACAGCGCTGCGTACAGAATGTGTACAGCGGGAGGCTATCAGGGAATGCCCAGCAGCGAGCGTGCTTCCCTCAGGTCGTGCGTGTCGTGCCCCTCGTCAAAGGAGTGATACAAGTCTGCCAGGAGCAGATCGCTTTTCTGGCTTCGGCTCTGGCGTCTCTCCAATCCACATAGGCTCATCGCTGCCCGCAGTTGAAGGGATCTGGCCTTCTGCTCTTGCGCCAGTGCCAGTGCGTGCAGGAACGCGCTCTGTACCTCACCGACCGCTGCGTCGAAGCCGCATGTCTCCCGGCTGACAGTCTTTGAGAGACACTCGCCCTTCAGACGCCAGGCCTCAGAGGCGAAGAAGCGCTCTCCAGTGCGATGCTCGATTTCCAGAGCCTCTTCGGCGGCGGCAAGTCCTTCCTCCGCGAGTCCAGCCTGAAGATAGGCCTCCGCCAGCATGGTGAACTGGAGCACAATGAATGCCTCGGCCCCCATCTCTCGACTCTCCTCGATGCTCCGCCGCATGCTGGCGACGCCAGCCTCGACCTCTCCCTGCTGCACCAGAGCACGACCTCGGTGCACGAGGCCAGCCGTGTACCAGTACGGTAGACCGTGCTCCTCCGAAATCACCAGGACGGCCTCAGCCAGCTCGCGGACCTTCGCCCAGTCTCCGCAGAAGCCGTGGGCGGCGCAGGCGTAGACCTGAGCCATAGCCAGGCCCGGCGGGTAGGCCAACTCCTCGGCCAGGCCGATGCCGTCGAGGCTCGCCTTCAAGGCACGGTCCGGGTACCCAAGCGCCCATAAGGTGAGCGCTAGTGTTCCGAGGCTGAGCACGCCGGGTGACATACCGTAGCGGAAGATGAGGTGACGGTGCAGGCCCGGGTGGTGACGCGCGACAGCTGCTTCCAGAGGCCCGCGGGCCCCTGCTAGGTCGCCTGCGATCATCCGCTGAATGCCGATCTGCCAGTGCGCGACCATCTCGGCGCTGGCGTCCCCGGTCTGCCGGGCCGCATCCAGGAGCTCCCTTCCGATCTGGCCTGCCGCTTCGTGGTTGCCGGCGCCGGCGTGGGACATCAGCAGCAACCCCAGAGCCCTGAAGAGACCCTGGGCGTCGTCCAGTGACCGGCACAGGTCTCGCGCCCGGACGTGGGCACGGGCTGCTTCGGGCGTTCCGTAGCCCGTCGCTATCTGGAAGGAGACGCCAAGTGCCAGCTGGAGGTCCCGTTCCTTCTCATCGCGCTCCAGCGACGGGGAAAGCGTCCTGAGCAATGTGACGGCGCGTCGGAGATGGACGGTCGCCTGCTGGGGAGCGGCTACGAACGTGGCCTCCCTCCCGGCCTTGTGCAGATAGTGGACGGCCTTGTCGGTCTGCTCAGCTCGCTCGAAGTGGCGTGCCAGGGTCATCGTCTTCTCGGGCCACAGCTCCTCCAGCGTCTCGCCAGCCCGCCGATGGAGCAGTCGGCGACGTCCGTAGCTAAGGTCCGCGTATACGACGCTCCGTGTCAAGTCGTGAATGAACCGGTATTCACCGTTCGCCTCGGTCACGATCTGACGGGACAGGAGGATGTCCAGCGCATCGACCGCCTCTTCCTCGCTCCGACCACTCGTGCCCCATATCAAGTTATGATCAAATCGGTAGCCCAGGACAGCGCACGTCTCGAGGACCTGCTCGGTCCGACGGTCGAGTCGTCGGAGTCTCGCGCGGATTGCGTCCGACACCGTGGAGGGGATGGGGAACGCGAGATCAGCCGCCGAGTCCTCCACCCTGTCGCTGCTCCATCTCGATATCTCTTGCTCCAAAGCGTCTGCCTCAAGCATCGCTCGCACGATCTCCAACAAGAAGAACGGGTTGCCACCGACGGCGCGATGAAGCCGACGACTGAGTCGTGCGATACCACTTTCCTGTCCACTCAGGTGCTGGACGAGACAGAGGATATCCGCCTGTGGGAGGCCACCCAGGCTGATCTCCCGCAGGACGCCCGATCGGAGCAGTTGTCCGCGGAGGGCATCCGGCTGCAATTCTCTTGGCCGATAGGCGGCGAGCACGAGGACTGGAGCGCCGGCTATGTGCCGTCCCAGGTAGCCCAGGTAAGATAACGTAGTCATGTCCGCCCAATGGAGGTTGTCCAGGCACAGGACCATTAGGCTCCCTGAGTTCGTTGCTTGGTGCGCTAGGCCGATGATGGATCGAGTGAGCGCCTGGAAGACACGTTGCTGCCGCGGGGGCTCCACGGGTGTCTGCGGCGTTGTTGGAGACTTCCTTTCCTCGAGGTCAGGCATCAAGTGTGCAAGCTCTGCCAGACGGACCGACGCCCGGTCGAGGACTGCCGGGTCCCTGCTACTCAGATGCGGCTGCAAGGCGTCGACCAGAGGGCCGTAGGGGATCCCCTGTTCTGTCTCGTGCCCGCTTCCGGTGGCCGGCGTCGCGCAGGTTCCCAGATTGCTCACGAACTCCTCAATGAGACGGGACTTACCGATGCCGGCCTCGCCTGAGATGAGCAGAATCCTCCCGCGACCTGCCCGGGCTTCATCGTAGGCCTGATTCAGATCGCGGAGCGCCTCCTGCCGTCCTACGAGCGGGGCCCTTAGGCTGGGAAGCGTCGTCCAATTGGGAGAGGGCGCCGTTCTCTTGGCACGCACCCGGCCGCGTTGCGCCGCCTGATAGACGGCCTGGGTCTCGGGCAGCGGACTCACGCCCAGTTCTCGCTCCAACAGTACGGCGCACCGCTCATACTGTTCGCTAGCTGCTCTATGATCGCCAGCGGCGGCGTAGAGGCGGATGAGGTCCCGGTGTACGTGCTCAGCGATCTCGTCCGTCTCGAGGTAGCGCCGAGCGTGGGCGATGGCCTGCTCGATGTTCCCTTGTGCCTCGTACATCTCGACCAGGAGCTTAAGGGTTTCCAGATACCGGCGCTCCCAGTGCTGTCGTTGCGCGGAGGCCCAGGCCTCGAACTCGGGGCACCCATCGAGAGAGAACCCCGCCATGAATGGACCGCGACAGAGGTCCACGGCCTCTCGGAGAGGTGCCAGGACGGCGGAGCGACCAATAGAGGATGCGATCAAGGTTCGGAAGCGCCGGCAGTCCGTCCAGACGCGTGCCGGGTGGAGGCTGACGTTCTCACGGGTGGTGACAAGCAGATCAGGCTCGGGCAGCGCGCGGCGGAGGTGGCTCAGGAGGGACGAGAGGTGGCGCCGCGCCAGAGCATCGGGCTCGTCCGACCAGAAGAGGAAGCAGAGCCTGTCGCGCGGGGTTGACCCGTCCTGCTCGGCCAGGTAGAAGAGCAGAGCGCGAACTTGCCTCCTCGGGATGTCGAGAAGATCTCCGCTCCACTCGGCTCTTGGGGGACCCAGCAGGTGGATGACGAGGTCCATCACCGGCGGCTCCTTGCCGAGCAGGCCGAGCTGAGGTAGCGGCCAGTCATTCGTAGGCGCCCGCCAGGTGGCCTGGAGTCCGTTCTCCGCCGCCGGGCAGCAAGCTGCTCTGGCGCGCTCCGCTCTCGACGGGCGTCAACGAAGAGGAGGACAGGGGCTTCCACCACGGAGCGTGCGCCGGCCTCACCTAGCGTGGTCGGTGAGGTTCCACAGAGGATGGAAATTCTGGGACGCGGCTGGTCAGATGCTGTTGGACGGCTGGTGATTACCAACCGGTCGTCAGCCAGAGCTGAGCTCAGCGTAGAGACAACGATCACTGCACCTCCGGCGGTCCGCGCTGCGGGGGGACGCGCCCCCGGGTCAGTCGTGCAGCTCGCGATGACGGCGTCCCTTGAAATCAGAGAGGATGGGAGGATCCGGAGGAGACAGGTTCTCTGGGACGACGGCTACGCGACCAAGAGCTGGCCGCATTATACTTTCTTGACTGTAGCGCGCAATCGCGCTGAACGGGATGGCAGGTACGGTCCACTGGAGGCTAGAGTCGCGCTACGGACTGGAGCGTAGTGATGTTGACGCCCGATCCCCCGGCTGCGGAAAGAGTAGCTTGCCCACCCAGGGGCTCCTCCCGCAATCTCAAGCTTCGGCCAGACCTTGTTGCGCGAAGGTTGAGTCGTTTTGGCAACGGAGGCTCAGGTCAGCCCCTGCGGGATAGACTGACCATCCGTGGAACCTTTCAGGTCGATTCAGCGTCCTTAGTGTGACGAGCCGGTCTGCTACTGGCTCGGTCCGTTGTATGCTATACTGACGAAGACCTGCATTGAAGGTCGTACAAGCGGAGGAGGTAGGTGCCGATGGGCAAGCGAACAATGTTGAACATCCTGGGGGTTCTGACGATGTTGAGTCTACTGTTGGGCGCATGTGCGCCTGGCCCCACACCCGAACCGACGGAAACCTCGTCGGTGAGCCCTACCCCGTCACCGACGGATCCGCCCCCTACGGCTCCACCACCGACGCCGCCTGCCGGCGAGGCTGCTCCCATCGTGGTACAGCGCACGCCCGAGGCGGGAGCGGAGCTTCCGCCTGATGGAGCCATCGAGCTGGCCTTCGACCGAGCCATGGATCGTCGCTCCGTGGAGCGGGCCCTGCGCGTGGGACCGCGTGTCTCGGGGAACGTGATATGGCTCGACGACCGGACTGTCAGCTTCAAGCCGGCGCGGGAACTGAAGCGCGCCGAGACGTATCAGGTAGCCCTCGCTGCAGATGCCCGGGCCGCTGACGGGATGAGGCTTAGGGATGAGTATCGTTTCGAGTTCCGCACGGTGGGATACCTTGCAGTATCTCAGGTGATGCCCGCCCCCGGATCTCGTGAGATCGAGGCTGAGAGTACCATTACGGTGATGTTCAACCGACCTGTGGTTCCGCTGACGGCGATCTCCGACCCCGCCCACTCAGCTCTGCCCCAACCTCTCACCCTGGATCCCCCGATGGAGGGTGAGGGCGAATGGATCAACACCTCAATCTATGCCTTCAGGCCGGACGGCCCTCTGGCCGGCGGCACGACGTATGAGGCGCGCATCGAGGGTGGATTGTCGGACACCACGGGCGGCATCCTCGAGGAACCCTACACATGGCAGTTCTCGACCCAACCACCTCAAGTGACGTGGGTCTCACCGTCCGCCGACGGGGAGCCGGTCTCCGTGGAACCGACCCTGCGGGTGACGTTCAACATGCCGGTCGACCCGGAGTCAGCGATGGCCGCGTTTAGTCTGGAGCAGGACGGTGAGGTGGTGGATGGAGAAGTGGAGGTCGTCTCGGACACGCTGACGTTCACGCCGACGGAACAATTGGCGTTCGACACGGGCTACACGGCCCGGATGGCGAGCGGCGTGCTGAGCTTGCGGGGTGGTCAGCCCATGCCGGCCCCGTACACATGGAGTTTCCGCACTGTTCCTCTTCCTCGGATCGTTGGTACGAGGCCTCGTGATGGTGAGCAAGACGCGGGGCCGCACCGACCCTTCGAGATTCTCTTCAACACGGCCATCGATCCTCAGAGTGTGATGCCGAACATCGAAATGACGCCTCCCTTGTCACCGAGCCAGGTCTACACGTACTTCAGCACCCACGATAACGCGTTCCGCATCGATTTTGGATCGCAGCCGAGCAGCGAGTATGTGGTTCGGATTGGACCGGACATCAGCGACCCGTATGGCAACAGGACCGGACAGGCGCTCATGGTTCAGTACCGGACGGGCCCGCTGGATCCGTCGGTCCAGCTCGACGTCCCGGGCATGATGGGCACCTTCAACGCGAGCGAACCTGCACGCCTGCTCGTCGGCCACCTGAACATGGATCGGGTCGATATCCGGCTGGGGCGGGTCGAACCGGACGAGTATCGCGATGTGCGGGATCGGGCCTGGGACGCAGGGATGTCCTACGACCTTGTCCGATCCTGGTCGGTCGCAGTCGACGCTCCACTCAACGAAAAGGGGCACACGCCGATTGACCTGGTGGAGGGGGGCGGTAGGTTGGAGCCAGGACTCTACGTCGTCGAGGTGCGGGCGCCAGGGGTCACCTTCCAACCATGGCTTCATCGGCGCCTGATGGCGGTCTCCGACTACAACCTGGCGATGAAGAGGAGCGAGGACGAACTGCGCGTCTGGGCCACGGTGCTGGAGACCGGGGCGCCGGCGGAGGGACTTGAGTTGACGGCGCTCGATCAAGATAGCGAGCCCATCGGTCCAGTGATGACGGACGGCGATGGTTTGGCGCGATTCGCTCTCGATGAAGACGGCGGTGGAGGGACCTACGTTGTGTCGCAGAGCCCCTTCGTTCTCGGGGACACCGGCTGGGCGTGGGGCCGGGGGATCAGCCCCTGGGAGTTTGGACTGACGGGAGGTTACGACGAACGCGACTACCGGGTGCACATCACCACAGACAGGCCCCTGTACCGGGCCGGCCAAGTCGTTCATTTCCGTGGTATCGCCCGGGCCCAGGACGACGCGGCCTACGATCTTCCCAGTGCGACCGAGGTTCGAGTACGGGTACACTCGGCGGATGGGGAAGAGATCTACGGCCAAGAGCTGGCACTTGATGACTTCGGTGCTTTCCGCGGAGACTTGGCCTTAGATGAGGGCGTGGCTCTGGGTGGCTATCGAATCCAGGCCGAGATCGGCGGCTCAAGCTACGGCGATTCATTCATGGTCGCCGCCTACCGACCACCGGAGTTCGAGGTGACGGTCGCACCAGCGGCGGAGGACATCGTTGCTGGGACGCGGAGCCGCGCCGAGGTGGAGGCGAGCTACTTCTTCGGCGGAGGGGTGGCCGACGCAGAGGTCGAATGGCGCGTGCTCAGCTCGCCCTACCGCTTCGAGCCCCAGCAGTTTGGGCGTTACGATTTCACGGATGATGACGACCCCTGGATCTGCCGCTGGTGCTGGTGGAGGCCGATGCCCGAACCAAAGGTGATCCTCAAGGGCTCGGGCACGACGGACGATGCCGGTCACCTCGGCATCGGGCTGCCCACCGAGGTTATGACGGGTGGGCAGCGGCTGACGATAGAGGCGACCGCGTACGGGAAGGATGGACAGGCGATTTCTGGGCGAGGCGAGATCGTGGTCCATCGGGATGACTTCTACATCGGGCTGGCTCCTCAGACGCGGCTCGGCGAGGCCGGGGAGCCGCTCGGGGTGGATGTGGTGACGGCGGACTGGGAGGGTCAGCGCGTCCCCGATAGGGAGCTCGATATCGAGGTCTATCGAAGAGAGTGGATCAACACCTTCGTGGAAGGAGAGCAGGGCGGTCGGTGGGAGTGGGAGACCGAGGACACGCTGGTCCACACCGACACCATCACGACGGACGGACAGGCCGCTGCCCAGCTCTCGTTCACGCCTCCAGAGGGCGGGTCGTACCGCGTCGTGGCGGAGAACGGTGCATCCGGCGGGACCGTGGACGCCTCGGCCGGTGCACGTACATCGATCTGGGTCTGGGTCAGCGGGGCGGAAGACGTTTCCTGGCGCCGAGACAACGACGACCAGTTCGACCTGGTCAGCGACAAGGGGAGCTACGTCCCTGGGGAGATGGCGGAGATTCTGATTCCCAGTCCTTTCGAAGGGGAGCAGTGGGCTTGGATCACGGTGGAGCGGGGAGGCGTGCTGAGCGAGGAGGTCCGACGGTTGGAGCGCAACTCCTCGGTCTATCGGCTCCCCATCACGGCTGAGCACGCCCCAAACGTCTATGTCTCCGTGATACTGGTCAAAGGGCCGGACCCAGCGAACCCCGCCGCCACGCACAAGGTGGGTATTCTGCCGATCACGGTGGAACCTGTGGAACAGACGCTGGATCTGACCTTGACCCCGAGCGTCGAACAGGCCGAGCCTGGCGACACAGTGAGCTTCGATGTGCACGCCCGGGATGCCAACGGCGAGCCCGTGGAGGCGGCCTTCTCGGTCGATCTGGTGGACAAGGCCGTCCTGAGCCTCCGGCCGAGGGAGGAGGATGCGATCGTTCAGGCCTTCTATGGACGGCGTGGCCTCGGCGTCTCCACGTCGAGCGGCCTGGTGCTGTCCATCAACCGCCTGCTGCTCAAGCAGGCTGAGGAGCTGGAGAATTTGGCGATGGAGGGGCTGGGCATAGGCGGCGGAGGTGCGGAGATGGAGGAAGCCGCGGGCGCGCCGATGGAGGCTCCCGCACGGGATGCCGCTACCAAGGCAGCCGCAGATGCACTGCCTCCGGGGGTCCGGGTCCGCGAGGAGTTCGAGGACACCGCCTTCTGGAGGGCCCACGTGGTCACTGACGAGGACGGGCGTGCGTCGGTGGACGTGGTCCTGCCCGACAACCTGACCACCTGGGTCTTCCGGGCTGTGGGTGTCACCAAGGAGACATTGGTCGGTGAGGAGACGATCGAGCTCCTGGTCACCAAGCCGCTACTGGTGCGGCCCGCAACGCCGAGATTCTTTGTCGTGGGCGATCGGGCTCAGCTGGCTGCCCTGGTGAGCAACAACACCGGTAGCGCCCGCGACGTGGAGGTGTCCCTCCAGGCCGAGGGTCTGATCGTGGAGGAAGAGCCCACTCAACAGGTCCGCATCCCGGCCGGCGCGGAGAGAGAGGTCACCTGGTGGGTGACGGTCGAGGACGTCGAACAGGCCGAGGTGGTAATGGGCGCCGTGTCCGGGGAGTACGCGGACGCCGCGCGCCCGCGGCTGACGACGGGACCAGAGGGATCCCTGATCGTAAGACGCTACACGGCTCCGGAGATCGTGGGCACGGGTGGTCAGCTGGAGGAGGAGGGGGCCAGGGTGGAGGCCGTTGCTGTGCCCCCCAACGCCAGCGACCGCAGGGGCGAACTCTCGGTGAGACTCGATCCGTCGCTGGCAGCTGGGATGACGGAAGGGCTCGACTACCTGGAGCACTATCCGTACGAGTGCACCGAACAGATCGTCTCGCGTTTCCTTCCCAACGTCTTATCCTACAGGGCCGTGAGGGAGCTGGGGCTGGAGCGGCCGGAGCTGGAGGAGAAGCTGCCTGGTCTGGTACAAGAGGCCTTGAACAAGCTCTACAATAGGCAGAACGGGGATGGTGGGTGGGGTTGGTGGGACCGGGGCGAGAGCCGCGTGCATCTGACAGCCTACACGGTCTTCGGGATGGTGAAGGCGCGCGAGGCTGGTTTCGACGTGCGAGGCGAGGTGGTGGAGCGCGGCCTCAGCTATCTGCGGACCCATCTTGAGCCCGCACGAGGCTTGACGTCCCCCGAGGCTGCGAACCAACAGGCCTTCATCCTCTACGTGCTGACCGAGAGCGAAGAGTTCAGTGTCGCGAGTGATTACGTGGGCGGGCTGTTCGACAACCGGGACAAGCTGAGTCACTATGGACGGGCGTACCTGGCAATGACCCTGGATGGGATCCAGGCACCCGAGGATGGTTCCGACGACCGCATCAATACCCTGCTCTCTGATCTCCAGAACGCGGCGATTCTGAGCGCGACCGGCGCGCACTGGGAGGAGGAGGGGTATGACCGGTGGGCGATGAACACGGATACGCGCTCGACAGCCGTGATTCTCGAGGCATTGGCTCGGCTCGACCCCGAGAACGATCTGATCCCGAACGTAGTGCGCTGGCTGATGGTGGCTCGACGGGATGGGATCTGGGAGACGACGTACGAGACGGCGTGGGCGCTGATCGCCCTGACCGACTGGATGCGCGTGACGGGTGAACTGGAGGGGAACTACGCCTACGGTCTCTGGCTCAATGAACGGCTCCTGGAAGATGGACAGGTGACGCCGGCCAACGTGGACATGACTATTCGGCGCCAGATCCCGGCGTCGGAGCTGATGGCGGTGGAAAGCAACCGTCTGATCATCGACCGAGGCGCGGGTGAGGGGCGGCTCTACTACACGGCCCATCTACGGACCTTCCTGCCTGTGGGGGAGATCGAGCCCCTGAATCGGGGGGTCATTGTGTCGCGACAGTACACCGACCCGGCCTGCACAGAGGGCGCGGAGTGCCCAGACTTGAACCAGGTCAAGGTAGGGGACGTGGTGCGAGTGCGTCTAACGATCATCGCGCCTCACGATCTGACTTACGTCGTGGTCGAGGATCCTCTCCCCGCTGGCGGAGAGGCCATCGACCCCGCGCTGGCCACGACCAGTCTGACGGCTGGGCGGCCGACGCTGTACCGGCAGGCGGAGAACGAGGCCGCAAGCGAGTTCTATCGCTGGTGGTGGAACTGGTACAGCCGGAGCGAGATGCGGGACGACCGCATAGTGCTAT
>Ga0207797_1002263_pt1 | contig 13422 bp, 11 predicted proteins | sample PRCRCaboRojoPR_6_FD_187275 | JGI IMG/M metagenome (GOLD analysis project Ga0207797, IMG submission 187275) | Marine sediment microbial community from Cabo Rojo, Puerto Rico - PR CR 10% Liquid 1 (SPAdes) | ecosystem: Environmental > Aquatic > Marine > Coastal > Sediment | place: Cabo Rojo, Puerto... | reverse complement strand
GGACGTGGACACGGAGGCGTACGACGAGGGCCACGCCCCCGGCGCCATCGGCTTCAACTGGGAGACCCAGCTCCAGGACCAGACCCGACGCGACATCCTCGCCAAGGACGACTTCGAGGAGCTGCTGGGGAGCCACGGCATCAGCGAGGACTCCACGGTGGTCCTGTACGGCGACAACGCCAACTGGTTCGCGGCGTACACGTACTGGCAGTTCAAGTACTACGGCCACGACGACGTCCGCCTGATGGACGGGGGCCGCGACTACTGGCTGGAGAACGACTACCCGCTCACCGAGGAGGTACCGGAGTTCTCGCCGGTGGAGTACACCGCCTCCGGGCCGCGAGAGAGCATCCGCGCGTACCGCGAGGACGTCGAGAACGCCATCGAGCGGGGGCTCCCGCTGGTGGACGTCCGCTCGCCCGAGGAGTTCAGCGGCGAGATCCTCGCACCCCCCGGACTGCAGGAGACCGCCCAGCGCGGCGGCCACATCCCGGGCGCCAGGAACATCTCCTGGGCGGCGGTCACCAACACCGACGGGACGTTCAAGTCCGCCGACGAGATTCGCGAGCTGTACGCCGAGGAGGGTATCGACGGCGAGGGCACCACGGTCGCCTACTGCCGCATCGGCGAGCGCTCCTCGGTCGCCTGGTTCGCGCTCCACGAGCTGCTGGGCTACGAGGACACCATCAACTACGACGGCTCCTGGACGGAGTGGGGCAACCTCGTGGGCGCGCCCATCGAGACCGGTAGCTCGGACTGAGCTCTCTCTCACGTTTTTCCGCCGGAGAGCGGCGCCGCCGGACCGCCGGGCTTACCTACCACCGGGTGGAACAACCGGCTCATGAAGCGACGAGCGTTCCTGGCGGGCGCGGGCGTCGGCGTCGCGGCGCTGGCTGGCTGTTCCGCCCGGCGCACCGCCGACGACCCCACGACGGAGGCGACGACCGACTCCGGGACGGACACGGCCACGAACACTGACACCCCGGCCGGCACGACGACGACGGCCGACAGCGGCGGGACGCTGGTGGTCGCCACGTACAGCCCGTTCGTGGACGCTCCCTCGACCAGCCCTGGTAGCTGGCTGAAACGCGAGTTCGAGTCGGCGTTCGACGCCACGCTCGTCTACCAGACCCCGGAGAACGAGATCAACTACTACATCGAGCGGCGCAACGCCGGCGTCGACATCGAGGCGGACGTGTACGTCGGGCTCAACCCGGACACGCTGGTCCGGCTGGACGAGAACCTGGAGGGCGACGCGCTGTTCGCCGGCGCGGGCGACGTGGAGGCGGGCACCGTGAAGGAGTCGCTCTCGTTCGACCCAGAGGGCCGGGCGGTGCCGTACGACACCGGCTACATCAGCCTGGTGTACGACTCCACCGCCGGCAGTGAGTTCGAGGCGCCCGCGACGTTCGACGGCCTGCTGGAGCCGGCGTACGAGGGGGACCTGCTGGCCCAGAACCCCGCCTCCTCGGCGACCGGGCGGGCGTTCCTGCTGCACACCATCGACGCGAAGGGCGAGGACGGCTACCTCGACTACTGGTCGGCGCTCCAGGACAACGGCGTCCGCGTGCTCGGGAAGTGGTCGGACGCCTACGCCGCCTACTCCAACGGGGAGGCACCGATGGTGGTGTCGTACTCCACCGACCAGGTGTTCGCCAGCCGGGCCAACGAGGACCTCGCGCAACACCAGATACGGTTCCTCGACGACCAGGGGTACGCCAACCCGGAGGGGATGGCGGCGTTCGCCGACAGCGACCAGCCGGAGCTGGCCCGGCAGTTCATGTCGTTCGTGCTCCGCCCGGAGATACAGGGCGGCATCGCCGTCCGCAACGTCGCCTTCCCGGCGACGACGGACGCGCAGGTGCCCGAGGACTACGCCCAGTACGCCCAGGAGCCGCCGGAAGCCGTCACGTTCACGTACGACCAACTGAAGGGGAACCTCAGTGGCTGGATCGAGGACTGGGAGCGACAGTTCGCCTCGAAGTAGCCGGCGACGGCTCCGGCGGGCAGTAGAGCGCAACGCCCTCCGGGCGGCCGCCCTCGGGACGGCGCTGGTGCTTGTGGCCGTGTTCTACTACCCCGTCGCGACCGTGTTCGTCGAGGCGGCGGTCGTCGACGACCGGCTCACGCTCGCACCGGTGGTCGCGGTGCTGGCCGACCCGTTCTTCACGGGCTGGGTCGCCGGCCTGATCACCGACCCCGTCGGCTTCCTCGCGGCGCTGGCCGACCCCGGGGCACTGTGGGACCTGCTCGCGGCGACCGCCACCGGCCGGGTCGGCATCATCGGCTTCACCGCCTACCAGGCGGCGCTGTCGACGGTGCTCAGCGTCGCCATTGGCCTGCCGGCGGCGTGGATTCTCGCCCGCTTCGAGTTCCGCGGCCGCCGGACGCTGCGCTCGCTGACGGTCCTCCCGTTCGTGCTCCCCTCGATCATGGTCGCCATCGGCTTCGTCGCCATGTTCGGCGCGAACGGCCCGCTCAACCGGGCACTGGTCGCGCTCGGACTGGGACGGGTCGACCTGCTGTTCACGCTGGAGGCGATACTGCTGGCTCACGCGTTCTACAACGCGCCGCTGGTCGCGCGCATCACGGCCGCCGCCTGGGAGGGGGTCGACGCCAGCATGGTCGAGACCGCCCGCAGCCTCGGCGCCAGCCCGACGTGGGCGTTCCTCCACGTCGTCGCGCCACAGCTCCTGCCCGCCATCGCCGCGGGCGCGACGCTCACCTTCCTGTTCACGTTCGCCTCCTTCCCCATCGTGCTGGCGCTGGGCGGGTTCGAACTCGCCACCGTCGAGGTGTTCGTGTTCTCGCAGGTCCAGAACCTGGAGTACACCGGCGCGGCGGCGCTGGCGGCCGTCGAGACACTGCTGTCGCTGGGCATCACGTTCGCCTACATCCGCTACGAGCGCCGCGAGCGGGGGAGCCGCGGCGCCCGCCCGCAGCCCCGCCGGCCGCTGCTCCCGGCGGAGTGGACGCCCGGCGCGGTGCTGACCCGGCTGGCGGTCGCTGGCTACGCCGCCGTCGCGGTGGTGCTGTTCGTCGGCCCGCTGGCGAGCATGGTGCTGGCGAGCGTCACCGGGCCGGACGGGTTCACGCTGGCGAACTACGCGTTCCTCGTCGAGCGCCAGGCCACCGGCGCGGCGTTCCGGGTGAAGCCGCTGACGGCCATCCGCAACTCGCTGGTGTTCGCCGCCGGCGCGCTCGCGCTGGCGGTGCCGATGGGGGTGACCGTCGCGGTCCTCACCGGCAAGCGTGCCCGCGGCGGGTCGCTGGTCGGCGCGCTGGCGATGGCCCCCTTCGCCGTGTCGGGCATCGTCGTCGGCCTGGGGCTGCTCCGGGGGCTGGTGTTCGGCGTTGAGGTCGCCGGCTGGCGGATCACCGCAACGGGCGCGCTCGCGGTGGTGGTGGCCCACGCGGTCGGCGCCTACCCGTTCGTCACGAGAACGGTCGGCCCGGCGCTTTCCGGCATCGACCGCCGGCTGGTGGAGTCGGCCAGGAGCCTCGGCGCCAGCCGCGCCCGGGCGCTGGTGGACGTCGAACTCCCCATCGCGTGGCCGGGAGTGGTCGCCGGCGCGGCGTTCGTCGTCGCCATCTCCGTCGGCGAGTTCGACGCGACCGTCATCCTCGCCTCCGGGACGGACAGCTACACGATGCCGGTGGCCGTCCAGCGGTACATCGGCCGGCGGCTCGGCCCGGCGACGGCGATGGGGGTGGTGTTGCTCGTAGTGACGAGCCTCAGTTTCCTGGTGATCGAGCGGTTCGGGGGGTTCGTGCGTGAGATCTGAGGTGCGCCTCGACGGCGTGAGCAAGGCGTACGGCCCGACGACGGCCCTCTCGGGGCTGGAACTGACGGTCCGGCCGGGGGAATTCTTTACGCTCGTCGGCCCCTCGGGCTGCGGGAAGACCACCACACTCCGGCTGATCGCGGGGTTCGAGGAGCCGACGGAGGGCTCTGTCGCCATCGGCGGCGAGGACGTCGCCGGCGTCCCCCCGGAGGAGCGGGACGTCGGCGTCGTCTTCCAGAACTACGCGCTGTTCCCGACGATGACCGTCGCCGAGAACGTCGCCTACGGGCTGCGCTTCGCGGACCCGCCGGGCGGGGCCTCCCGGGACGAGCGGGTGGCCGAACTGCTCGAACTGGTGGACCTGGCCGGCTTCGGCGGCCGGGACCCGGAGGCGCTGTCGGGCGGCCAGCGCCAGCGGGTGGCGCTGGCCCGCGCGCTGGCGCCGGGGCCGCGGCTGCTGTTGCTCGACGAGCCGATGAGCGCGCTCGACGCACAGCTCCGCGAGCGGCTCCGGCTGCAGGTCCGGGAGATACAGTCCGAACTCGGCATCACGACGGTGTACGTCACCCACGACCAGGAGGAGGCGCTGGCGGTGTCCGACCGTGTGGCGGTGATGGACGACGGCGCCGTCGAGCAGGTGGGTCCCCCGGAGGCGGTGTACCGCCGCCCGGCGACGCGGTTCGTCGCGGAGTTCGTCGGCAACAACAACCTGTTCGAGGGGGAGGTGCTCGACCGGGACGGCGGGGTGGCGACCGTGGCGGTCGCGGACGGCCGGTTCCGGGTCGAGACCGACGCCCGGCCGGGAGAGCGGGTGGCGTTCTGCGTCCGGCCGGAACAGCTCCGGGTCGGGGCGGGGACAAACCGGCTGTCGGCGACGGTGACCGGCGCCGAGTTCCTCGGCCCGGCGACGCGGGTCCACCTGGAGTGGGCCGGCCCGCCGCTCACGCTCCGCACCGGCGACCCGCCCGAGGGGTCGGTCGCGCTCGGCTTCGACCCCGGGGACGCCCACGTGCTGGGCTGACAGCTCGCGGCCCGGCCGAGATCACTCCTGGTCGCGGGGGTCGGCCCGGGCGAACACCTTGCTGAACAGCCAGGCGATGAGGATGAACGGCGCCAGCGGCAGCAGGACGATCACCAGCCCTAGGAAGATGCCCCAGCCGATGACGTTCATCTCGGCGTCCGGGCGGGGGACGCTGACCGGCTTCACCGTGCGGAGCAGCGGTCGCTGCTCCTCGTTCTCGCTGGTGCTCATGCTTGAGGGAGACGGCGGGGAGAGATAAGCCGTGCGCGGCTGCCTACTCGATGAGGACCGCCGGCCGGAACGGGCGGGCGGTCGCGGCGCGGTCGTGGTCGGCGTCCTCCTCGCGCTCGATGGACACCTCGGCGTCGAACTCGCCGGCGAGGAACGACTCCGCGGTGGCGTACACGCTCTCCTCGTCCACGTCGGTGAGCAGCGCGAGCGTCTCCTCGTCGCGGCCCCGCGCCAGCTCCACCAGGTCCGCGACGACCTCGTTGACGGCGTCGCCGCGCTCGCGCATCGCGGGGTCGCTCATCAGCTCACCCATCACGCTGCCCACGTCGGCGCCAGTCTCGACGACCTGCTCGAAGGCGTCGTACTTCCAGTCGGCGGCGACGAACACCCGTATCCGCTCGGGCTCCTCGTCGATAACCTCCACGATGTCCCGGACGTCGTCGGTCAGCTCGACGACCAGCTGCTCCTCGCGCTCGACACCGGGGTCGACGAACGCTTCCTCGACCGCGGGCCACTCCAGGGCGGGCTCGCCGGTCAGCTCCTCGTGGAGCTCGTTGGCCAGGAACGGGACGAACGGTGCCAGCAGCCGCACCCGCGCCAGCAGCACCTGCCGGAGCGTCCAGCGCGCCCCCGGCCGGTCGGTGTCGGCCCGCCGGCGGTACCAGCGCAGGTGCTCCTCGAAGCCGTAGAAGGCGGCCTGGCTGGCGGTGCGGGTCTCGAAGCGCTCCATCGCGTCGGTGGCGGTGTCGACGGTCGCCTGGAGCTTCGCCAGCAGCCACCGGTCGATGCGCTCCAGGTCGGGCTGCTCGTCGGGGGTGTCCTGGGCGGCGATGCGGGTCGCGCGGTCGTAGAACCGCTCGAGCTGGTCGCGGGTGTCGCCCACAAGGTCGTCGCGCCAGTCGTAGTCCTGCCAGGGCTCGGCGGCGTTCAGCAGGAAGAAGCGCACCGTGTCCGCGCCGTACTCGTCGATGGCCTCGGCCGGCAGCACGACGTGGCCCTTCGAGGAGGACATCGCCTCCCCCTCCAGCAGGCCCATCCCCATCGTGGTGATGCCGCCGGGCCACTGGGGTTCCTCGAACAGCTCCGCGTGGTGGAACAGGTAGAAGGTGAGGTGGTTGCGGATGAGGTCGTTGCCGGAACAGCGCCAGTCCACCGGGTACCAGTGGAGCCACTCCTCTCGCAGCTCCAGGGCGCGCTCGTCGGGCTCGTCGACGGCGTCGGGGCCGTAGAACAGCGCGTCGAAGAACTCCCGGTCCAGCTCCTCGACGGGGATGTCGCCGAGCCGGTGGGCGATGGTGTAGTACGCCATGTACACCGTGGAGTCGCTCAGCGGCTCGATGACGAAGTCGCGGTCCCACGGCAGCCGGGTGCCCAGCCCGTAGTTGCGGATGCAGGGCCACTCGTTGAGCCAGTCGATGGTGTGGTCGAACTGCTCGCGGGTGTTGGCCGGCACCGCCTCCATGCGCTCGACGGCGCGATGGGCCGCCTCCTTCCAGTCGGCGTCGTTGTACCGCAGGAACCAGGTCTCCTGCTCGGCGACTTCGACGGCGCCGCCACACCGGCACACCACCTCCTCGGAGAACTCGTACATCGCGTCGAAGGCGCCCTGCTCGCGGTAGAACGCCCCCAGGTCATCGCGGGCGTCCTCGACCGTGGCGCCGGCGAACTCGCCGTACTCGTCGTCGAGCACGCCCTCGTGGAACTCCCGGTTGTACAGCTCCCCGGTCGCCTCCTCGAGGGCGGGGTCGTCCTGGCTCTCGATGCCGTGTGACTCGACGGCGTCTCTCGCCGGTATCTCCCCGTACCCCTCGACGGTGAGGATGGGCACCGGCTCGATGGCCTCCACGTCGGCCGGGTCGATGCCGAACTCCGCGAGCCGGTCGGCGTCGGCCTTCACTTCCTGGAGGGCGACGTAGTCGTCCGGGGAGTGGGCCGGGACGCTCATCACGACGCCGGTGGCGTTGTCCGTGTCCACGAACGTCGCCGGCAGGACGAGCACGTCCTCGCCGGTGACGGGGTTGGCGACCCGCTCGCCGACCAGCGACTCGCCGCTGATCTCCTCCTGGACCTCGATCTCCCGTTCCTGCAGCCGCAGCTTCCCGATTGCCTCCTCGCTCACCAGCCACGGCTCGCCGTCGACCTCGGCGCGGACGTACGTCCCCTCCGGGTCGACGAAGGCGTTGGTCACCCCCCGCACCGTCTCCGGGCGCAGCGTCGCCATCGGGACGACCGTGCCGTCCGCAAGCGAGAACCGGATGAGGCTGTACTCCTGGAACTCCGCCTCCTCGCCCTCCAGCAGGTCGTGGGTGGTGACCGGCTGGTGCTCGTTGGTGCAGTACTTCACCGGGTGGAGCCCGCGCTCCAGGCGCCCCCGGTCCCGGAGGGTCTCGTACTGCCAGGAGATGAACTTCGAGTAGCGGTCGTCGTTGGTGGTGAACTCCCGGCGCCAGTCCACCGACAGCCCCAGGGACTTCATGTTGCGCTTGTAGTGGTTCTCGATGAAGTAGCGGGCGAACCCCATCGGCGTCTCCAGGTCCTTCAGGGTGGACTCGGGGACGTTGTACGTGTCCCGCAGGACGCTGAGCTGTTGGGGCTCCTCGTTTTTCAGCCGCTCGACGGCACCGATGATGGGCGTGCCGGTGACGTGCCAGGCCATCGGGAACAGCACCTGCTCGCCCTGGAGGCGCTTGTACCGGGCGTACACGTCCGGCACGGTGTACGTGCGGGCGTGGCCGATGTGCATGCCGCCGCTGGGGTAGGGGTAGGCGACCGTGATGAACGTGGGCTCCTCGCCCTCGTCAGGGTCGGGCTCGTAGGTCCCCTCCTCCTGCCACCGCTGGCGCCACTTCGCCTCGACGGTGGCGGGGTCGTACTCGCTCATACCGCGTGGAACGACCCGACGATTAAAAGAACTGCTCACTCCCCGTCCCGGGTTCACACGCGGTACCACACCGGGGTGTGGCGTCCGGGACTACCCGCTCCCGGTGGTGGTGTCGCCCTCCTCGACCGGGCGGGTGCGCAGCTCCGTGATGGTGACCACGACGCTCTCGAAGTCGCCGATGTCGCCGGGCTGGTCGCTCACCCGGGTCGCCAGCGTGCCGGTCGCGCCGCCGCCCGTACAGCCCGCGAGGGCGGCGGCTGTCGTCGCGCCTGCCAGTTCCAGGTAGCGTCTGCGTCGCACCGGTCGGGCTACGGGGGTCCCGGGAAAACAGCTGTTGCCAGAAGGCTCCCCAGCGCCCCGTAGCGCCCGTCTCGACGCACGTCGGGCGGTGACGTGGCTCACTCGACGGGGATTGACTCGCCGTCGCCGCCCGCCCGCCGGGGGAGCCGCACCCTCAGCACCCCTTTCTCGTAGGTGGCGCTCGTGGCGCCGACCTCGACGGCCGACGGCAGGGTGAGCGTCCGGGACACCGAGCCGCCCGACCGCTCCTGGCGGACGTACTCCCCCTCGCCGTCGGTGTCGCGCTCGGCGCTCACCGTCAGCGTCCGGTCGGCCAGGCGCACGTCGACAGCGTCGCGCTCGTACCCCGGCAGGTCGAACACGGCGACGTACCCCTCGTCGGTTTCGAGGAGGTCCGCCGGCACGTCCTCGCCCGTGTCGAACGCGCGCAGCCCCTCGTTCATTTCCTCGAACAGCCGCTCGATGTCGCGGAACGGGTTGTCACGCGAGGACATGCGCGAGCGTAGCGCGCCGGCGAGTAAAAAGCTCCCGCGCTCAGCGCTCGGGCTCGATGTACACCTTCTTGATCGCCGGCTGGCGCTCCATGATGGTGTTCTCGATCTCCGTGATGCGACGGTCGATCTCGGCGGTCTCCAGCCCGGGGACGAAGCTCACGTCCGCGGTGAGCACCGCCGCCTCCGGCCCGAAGTACACCGTCCGGAAGTCGTCGATGTGCTCGACGTCGCCGACCGACCGGATGATCTCCCGCAGGGGCCGCTCGTCCTCGACGGGCATGCTCTCGCCCAGCAGCAGCCGCTTGTTCTCCCAGGCCAGCGCCACCGCGAACCCCATCAGCATCAGCCCGATGAGGAAGGAGGCGACGGCGTCGTACAGCGGGTTGCCGGTCTGACGGGTGAGGAACACGCCGAACAGCGCCAGCCCCGCGCCGGCCATCGCGATGGTGTCCTCGGTGAACGCGGTGAGGGTGGTGACGTCGCTGGTCTTGCGGAACGCCTCCCGGAGGCTGTCCCAGTCGTTCTCCTGCATCTGCCTGGTGAGGCCGGCGTACGCCTTCTTCAGCGCGTACGCCTCGAACACGATGGCGCCGATCAGCACCGCGTAGTTCACGTAGATGCCGGGAAAGGAGACCCCCACGACCGGGAGCGTGGCGCTCCCCATCTCGGGGGTGTGGGGGTTGAGGATGGCGTCGAACCCGTGTTTGGCGGCCTCCCAGCCGGCAATACCGAACAGCAGCACCGACACGAGGAACGCGTAGAAGAACTGTGCCTTCCCGTAGCCGAACGGGTGCTGGCGGCTGGCGTCCCGGCCACTGTAGCGCAGGCCCACCAGCAACAACACCTGGTTGCCGGTGTCCGAGATGGAGTGGTACGTCTCGGACAGCATCGCGGGGCTCCCCGTCAGCGTGAACCCGACGAACTTCAGGACCGCGATCGCCCCGTTGGCGATGAGGGCGGCGATGACGACTGATCTGCTGGATGCCATCGGCGGAACTCATTCGGGGCGCCAGTAAATGCCTGCCGTCTCGGGTGCTTTTCACCACCCACCGCGTACGGTCGGTATGGACCCCGCTGTCGTCGTCCTCTCGGACACTCACGCCCGCCGCGACCACCGGATGGAGGGGCGCACCCTCGAGGCGGTCCGGGCCGCCGATCTCGTCTGTCACTGTGGCGACTTCATGACCGGGTCGGTGCTCGACGCCGTCGAGCGCGAGGCCGACCGCCTGGTCGCCGTGTACGGCAACAACGACCCCGCGGCCGTCCGCGAGCGGCTCCCCGCGACCCGGACCGTGGAGTTCCGTGGCTACCGGTTCGCCCTCGCCCACGGCCACGAGCACTCCGCGACGGCGCTGGGACTGTTCGGGCGCGAGCGCGAGGCCGACCTGGTGCTGGTGGGCCACTCCCACGAGCCGTCCGTGCGGGCCGGCGACCCGCCGGTGCTGAACCCCGGCAGCCACGCCGACCCGCGGTGGTTCCGCCCGGCCCACGCCGAGATCAGCCTCGACCCGCTGGCCGGGCGACTGGTCGAACCGGACGGGACGCTCCTCGAGCGGTTCGAGTTCGGTGGGGGGAACGAGTAGGGGTGGGGGTGAGAGAGAACCGCTCGGAGGGCCGTGCAGGGGAACCTGCACTCGCTCCGAGGGCCGGTAGGAGTTTATAGCCGCTGGAGGCTCAAACGGGCGTTTGAGCGACCGGTCGAAACGGTTTTGCGCTGCACCGCCCCCGTGTGGGTATGGCGACAGTGTTCGGCATCAGTTTCGACCCCGTTCTCGTCGGGTTCCTGCTGCTGGTGTTCCTGTTCGTCCTCGGGGTGTATCTCCTCCTGCGCCGGACGGTGCTGGCGTTCCAGGAGGGCGTCAACCGCGGCCGCTAGACGACCTCGGCGACCCGCTCGACCGCCGCCTCCACGTCCGCCCGGTCGACGTCCAGGTGGGTGGTGAACCGCACGAGGTGCTCGTCGAAGGCGACGCCGCCGACCCCGACCTCCGAACAGCGCTCCAGGAACGACTCCGCCGGCTCCTCCGTCTCCACGAGCACGATGTTCGTCTCCGGTTCGCGGGGGTCGAGTCCCGGCACCCCGGCGAGCCCCTCGGCCAGCAGGCGGGCATTAGCGTGGTCCTCGGCCAGCCGGTCGACGTTCTCCAGCGCGAGCAGCCCCGGCGCGGCGATCACGCCGGCCTGGCGCATCCCGCCGCCGAACAGTTTCCGGTTGCGGTGGGCCGCCTCGACGAACGCCTCGCTGCCGGCGAGGACCGAGCCCACGGGCGCGCCCAGCCCCTTCGAGAGACAGGTCATCGCGGAGTCGACCCCGCGGGTCATCCGTTCGAGGGGGACGTCGTGGGCGACGGCGGCGTTGGCCAGCCGCGCCCCGTCGAGGTGGACCGGCACGCCCAGGTCGCGGGCCGCCTCGGCCGCGGCGTCGACGTCCTCCGGCGCGATGGCGATGCCGCCGCGGGTGTTGTGGGTGTTCTCCAGCGCCAGCAGCCCCGTGCCGGCCTGGTGGCCGTCGCCGGGGACGAACGCCTCGCGCACCTGCTCCGGGCTGATGACGCCGCGCTCGCCGCCGTCGACGGTGCGGGCCTGCACGCCGGAGTGCTGGGCGACACCGCCCAGCTCCCACCGGTACACGTGGCTCTCGCGCTCGCACAGCAGCTCCTGGCCCCGCTCGGTGTGGGTGCGCACCGCCACCTGGTTGCCCATCGTCCCCGTCGGGACGAACAGCGCGTCCTCGAACCCAAGCAGGTCGGCCACGCGGGACTCCAGTTCGTTGATCGTCGGGTCCTCGCCGTACACGTCGTCGCCGACCGGGGCGTCGCGCGACGCCTCGCGCATCTCCCGGCTCGGCCGCGTGACGGTGTCGCTGCGGAGGTCGATCTCCGGGTCGCTCATACCGACGGCAGGGCCCCCGCGGGGATATACGATGCGACCCGCGGCCTACCCCTCGAACTTCCCCAGCAGGTCGCGGTAGAACTCCGCCTCGCTCTCGCTCTCGGCGAGCTTCTCGACGATCAGCTCCGGTGTCGACCGCGCGAGCAACCCCTTCACCGGCGAGCGCTCGACGACGAGTTCGCCGTTCTCCAGCCCGACCGCCTCGATGCCGTCCACCTGCACGTCGAACCCCGTCGCGTCGCGGATCCCGCCCGCGAGGTGGGAGACGAACACCGCGGTGGCGCGGTCCTCGGCGAGCGCCTCCAGGATGCCGGCGATGATCTTCGCGCTGGCGCCGGGCTCCGTTATCGACTCCAGCTCGTCGACGAGCACCAGCCGGTTGCCGCCCCCGGTGACGAGTTCGCCGAACTCCCGGAGGGTCGCCTCGAAGGCGCCGGCGTCGAGGGTGCCCTGGCTCTTTGCCTGGTAGTGGAGCGCGTCGAACCGTTCCAACCTGGCGGCCTCGGCCGGCACCGGCAGCCCCATCTGGGCGAGCACCACCACCAGCCCCACCAGGTCGATGGTGGAGGTCTTCCCGCCGCTGTTCACCCCCGACAGCAGCGCCACCCCCTCGACGGCGTAGTCGACCGGCTCCACCGCCTCGAAGGGGACGTCCAGCAGCGGGGAGCGCCCGCCCTCGATTGCGACACCACTCCCCTCGAACGTCGGCATCGTGCAGTCGAAGTCGGCCACGAACCGGGCGACCGCGAGCTCCACGTCCCGCTCCAGGGCCGCCGCGACGAGCTCCTCGACCGGCCCGCGCAGCGCCGCCAGGTCCGCCGCCAGCGACTGTTTCAGCTCCGCGGCCGTCCGGTCCCGCGCCGCGGTCAGCTCCGTGCGCAGCCGGGCGACGGCGTCGTCCTGGCGCTCGACCGGGAACATCGTCTCGTCGGCGAACACGGACTCACACAGCGCGTCGTACCCCTCGACGGCGAGCGCGTCTTTCAGCCGCTCGCGGGCGGCGGCGATCGCCTCGTCGAACTCGTCGGCGAGTTCGCGGTCCAGAAGCGAGTCCACCCGGGCGCCCTGCTCGACGAGCGACAGCAGGTCCGCCCCCTCGATGGTGACGTCCCGCTCCTGGATGGCCGCCCGGAGGTGGTCGTTGGCGGCGTTCTCCGCCATCGACACCACGGCGTCGAGGTCGTCCACCGCCGTCCGGAGCCGCTCGAGCTGCTCGTTGCCGAGCACGCTGCCGTCCTCGTCGATGCGGTCCAGCGCGTCCCGGAGGGACGCTACGTCACACGGCGGCTCCATCCCGGCGGCCTCGTGGACGGCGGCGGCAGCCTCCAGGCGCTCGCGGTTGCGCGAGAAGAAGGCCAGCAGCCGCTCGGGGGCGACCTCCTCGACGCGCTCCTCGGGGTCGGGGATCACCCGCACGTCGCCGTCGATGTCCAGCCCGGCGTAGCTCTCGTCCAGCGCGACAACCGTCGAGTAGCCCCGCGCGAGTTCGGCGAGTCCGCGGGCGTCGTCGACGAGTTCGACGCTCAGCTCCGGGAACGCCGCCTCCGCGCGGGCGAACGTTTCGGCGTCGCTCGTCGCCAGACAGCGGTCACGGATCCGCAGCCCGCCCGGCTCGACAAGGGGGCCACACCCCTCCAGGGCTTCCAGCACGGCGGGGTCGGGGTCGCGCTCCGCGGCCCGCTCGGCGAACTCGCGGGCCTCCTCGATGCGGGAGGCCGCCGTCGAGGGGTAGAACGTCTCCAGGCGCCGCTCGGCGTACTCCGTGACCGCCCGCTCTTTCAGCAGGTCCAGCGCCGACTCGTAGATGTCCGTCGCCCG
>Ga0207797_1002262_pt1 | contig 13430 bp, 5 predicted proteins | sample PRCRCaboRojoPR_6_FD_187275 | JGI IMG/M metagenome (GOLD analysis project Ga0207797, IMG submission 187275) | Marine sediment microbial community from Cabo Rojo, Puerto Rico - PR CR 10% Liquid 1 (SPAdes) | ecosystem: Environmental > Aquatic > Marine > Coastal > Sediment | place: Cabo Rojo, Puerto... | reverse complement strand
GGCTGTGGTCTCCGCCAGCCGCAACGCCAGCAAGGTGCTCGGCGCCGCTGGCATCCAGGCCCTGTTCGACGTCCAGGTCGACGGCGTGGTCGCAGACGAGCGGGGGCTGCCCGGCAAGCCCGCGCCCGATCTCTTCCTGGAGGCGGCACGCCGGCTCGGCTCGCCACCGAAGCGCTGCGTCGTGGTGGAGGATGCGGTGGCGGGTGTCCAGGCGGGGCGCTCGGGTCAGTTCGCCCTGGTGGTCGGCGTCAGCGCCCGCGGCCAGGTCAAGGGCCTGCTGGAGGCAGGCGCGGACACGGTGGTCTCGGGACTCCACGAGCTCGGAGTGGGACCGGTGGCCCGCAGCTCGGCCTTCGAGCGCCTCGACGAGCTCTCGGCCCGCCTGCGCCACGCCTCGCCAGCGGTCTTCCTGGACTACGACGGCACGCTCACACCGATCGTGGACCGCCCGGAGCAGGCCGTGCTGGACCCGCGGATGCGCGAGGTGCTGAACGCCCTCGCCCACACGGCCCCCGTGGCCATCGTCAGCGGCCGGGACCGGCGCGACGTGGAGCGCCTGGTGGGCCTGGACCATATCTACTATGCCGGGAGTCACGGCTTTGACATCGTCGGACCGGCCGGAACGCGCATCCAGTACGAGCAGGGGCGCGAGGCCTTGCCCGCCCTGGAGACGGCCGAGTCCCGGCTCGAGGAACGCCTGGGCGGCGTCGACGGCTGCCTGATCGAGCGCAAACGCTTCTCCATCGCGGTCCACTACCGCCTCGTCGCCCCCGAGGAGGTGCCCCGCATCGAGGCGGCCGTAGACGCCATCCTGGCCCAGCACCCGGACCTGCGCAAGACGCATGGCAAGAAGGTCTTCGAGCTGCGACCCGATGTCGACTGGGACAAGGGCAAGGCGGTGCAGTGGGTGATGGACGCACTCGGCCTACGCCGCTCCCAGGTGCTGCCCATCTATATCGGCGACGACGTTACCGACGAGGATGCCTTCCGAGCGCTGAGCGGCCAGGGCATCGGTATCCGCGTCGGTGACATCGAGGGCGAGACAGCGGCGGACTATCGGCTTGCCGACACCGATGAGGTGAGAGACTTCCTCGAGCAGCTCAGCGAACGCGTGAAAGGGAGGCATGATGAATGACTGGGTCCTCGACTACGACCACTTCGAGCCCCGCCAGGAGGGGCTGCGCGAGGCCCTCTGCACGCTGGGCAACGGCTACTTCGCCAGCCGCGGCGCAGCCCCGGAGGCCCGCGCCGACGATGTCCACTATCCGGGCAGCTATCTCGCCGGAGGCTACAACCGCCTGGTTACCCATATCGCCGGCGCGGATGTGGAGAACGAGGACCTGGTCAACCTCCCAAACTGGCTGGTGCTCAGCTTTCGTATCGGCGATGGCCCCTGGTTCGACCTGCGCCAGGTCACCTTGCTCCACTACCGCCAGCGGCTGCACCTCTATCGGGGCATCCTGACCCGCGAGATCCGCTTCGAGGACGAGGCCGGTCGGCGCACGCGTCTGCGCGAGCGGCGCTTCGTGCACATGGGCCATATGCATCTGGCGGGTCTGGAGACCCGCATCGCCGCCGAGAACTGGCAGGGATCCATGGAGGTCCACGTGGGGCTGGACGGGACCGTGACCAACAGCGGCGTCCCCCGCTATCGCGACCTCAATGGCCAGCACCTGGAGGCGCCCGAGACCTGGGCGGTGGATACCGAGCGCATGGCATTGCGTGCCCGTACCGCGCAGTCCAGGCTGGAGATCGCCGAGGCCGCACGGGTCCGGCTGTACACCCGACGCGATCACGGCGCCCGCCTGCCGATGGCCAATACGGTCGAGCTGGAGGAGACCGAGGGCGCGATCGCACAGCGCCATCATCTGGAGCTGGCGCAGGATCAGACGGTCGAGGTGGAGAAGATCGTGGCCCTGTACACCACCCGCGACAACGCCGTATCCGAGACCGCCCTGGAGGCGAGCAAGGCGGTCGCTCGGGCGGGCAGCTTCGACCAGCTCCTCGACGACCATATCAACACCTGGCAGCGCCTGTGGCGGCGCTTCGGCATCGAGGTCGAATCGACGGCGAAGGAGGCGCCCGACGCCACCAACCAGGTGTTGCGCCTGCACATATTCCACCTCCTGCAGACGGCATCCAGCAACAGCATGCAGCTCGATGCCGGCGTCCCGGCCCGTGGCCTGCACGGTGAGGCCTACCGCGGGCATATCTTCTGGGACGAGCTGTTCATCTTCCCGTTGCTCAACCTGCGGGTGCCCGAGATCACCCGTGCCCTGCTCCTGTACCGTTACCGGCGCCTGGGCGAGGCGCGTGCGGCGGCCCGGGCCATCGGCTACCTGGGTGCCATGTATCCGTGGCAGAGCGGCAGCGACGGGCGCGAGGAGAGCCAGCAGCTCCACCTGAACCCGCGGTCGGGGCGCTGGCTAGCCGATAACTCCCATCTCCAGCGCCACGTCAACATCGCCATCGCCTACAACATCTGGCAGTACTACGAGGTTACCCAGGACAGCGAGTTCATGTCCTTCTACGGCGCCGAGATGCTCATGGAGATCGCCCGCTTCTGGACCCAGGTGGCCACATACAACCGCAGCCTGGACCGCTACGAGATCCATGGGGTCATGGGCCCCGACGAGTACCACGACCGCTACCCCGATGCCGGGCAGGCCGGGCTGAACAACAATGCCTACACCAACGTCATGGCCGCCTGGGTGATATGCCGGGCCCTGCAGTACTTCGACAGCCTCTGGCCCGAGCGGCGCACCGAGCTCAAGGCCCAGCTCGGGCTGGGCAGCGGCGAGCTCGAGCTATGGCGGGATATCAGCCGCAAGATGCGCGTCGTCTATCACGACGAGGGCATCATCAGCCAGTTCGAGGGCTACGGCGATTTGCAGGAGTTCGACTGGGAGGGCTACGCCGCACGCTACGGCGATATCCAACGCCTGGACCGGATCCTGGAGGCCGAGGGCGACAGCCCCAACAACTACAAGGCCTCCAAGCAGGCGGACGTGCTCATGCTCTTCTACCTCCTGTCGGCGGACGAGCTCGGGGAGCTCTTCGCACGCCTGGGCTACCCCTTCGATGCGGAGACCATCCCGCGAAACGTGGACTACTACCTGCAGCGCACCGCCCACGGCTCGACCCTGAGCCGGGTGGTCCATGCCTGGGTCCTGGCGCGCACCGACCGAGCGCGTTCCTGGGAGCTCTTCAGCGATGCCCTGCGCAGCGATGTGGCGGACGTCCAGGGCGGCACGACCCAGGAGGGCATCCATCTGGGCGCCATGGCCGGGACGGTCGACCTGATCCAGCGCTGCTACACCGGCATCGAGACCCGGCGCGATGCCCTGTGGCTCAATCCGGCCCTACCGGATGTCGTGCGCTCGCTGAGCATGCGGCTGAGCTACCGGGGCCATCCCCTGGATCTGACCATTGACCACGAGCGCGTTACCGTCACCCTGCGCGAGGCGGTCACGGGGGCCGTCCCTCTGGTCGTCAACGGTCGCATGCACGAGGTGGAGGCCGGCGAGACCCGGACCTTCACCCTCTAGGCCGGCAGCAGCTCGCGGGCCCCGCGGATGGGTATGGGTACCCACGCGGGGCGGTTCGACAGCTCGTAGCGGATCTCGTACAGGGCCTTCTCCAGGGTGAAGAGATCGATCAGCGCCCGCCCCTGGCCCAGCGTAGTCGGATATACGGGTGTCCCGCTCACGGCCCGCACGTAGCCATCCAGGAAGCGCTGCCGCGCGCGCGCCTCCCAGTCCCGCGCATACGGCTCTAGGAAGTCCAGGTCGCCAGGGCGCTCGGCCGTCACGCGGTAGACCGCCGCATGGGCGGCATAGCTGAAGGAGCGCAGCATACCGGCTACGTCCCGTAGCGCCAGCCGCTTGGCCCGGCGCTCGCTGAGCGATCGTGCGGGCTCGCCCTCGAAGTCGATGATGATGAAGTCGTTCTCGGCCACGAGCACCTGCCCCAGGTGATAGTCGCCGTGGTGGCGGATCTTGACGGCCTCGACCGCCTCCGGCACCAGCTCGTCGATGCGCTCGCCCAGGGCCTGTCGCCGGTCGAGCAGGGCCTCGGCCTCGATACGCACCGTAGGCGCCAGATCGGTGCGGTCTTCCAGCTCGGCCAGGGTATGGCGGAGCTCGGAGTGGATACGCTCGCGTGAGCGTCGCAGGTCATCCGGGCTCACGGGCTCCGGGTCGAAGGCCGGGTCGTCGTTAGCCGTGGCCAGGGCCGCGTGGAGCTCCCCGGTACGCCGACCCAGTGTCTCCATGAGGGCCAGGAAGGTGGCATGCTGCAGGTCCAGCTGCTGGGCCATCTCGCGGGCCGGCTTGACCCGGCACGCCTCCAGGAAGCGCTCCAGGTAGTCCTGGGTCCAGCCCCACGCATCCCCCTGGTTGGCCACATAGCCCTGGAGCAGGAGGTGGCCCACCCGCTCCCCCTCGGGGCCCATGTACTCGATGGTCCCCGCCAGGGGGACCACATTACGGAAGCCGGCCACGTCGGTGAGAAAGCGGCCCATCTCGGCCTCGGGGTTCACCCCCGCCTGCAGGTTGCGGTAGGCCTTGAGGAAGAAGCGCTCGTCCAGGATCACGGCTGTATTGGAGCCCTCGGCGCTGGGCCGGCGCACGGGCAGATCGACGCTCGCGTCGGGCAGGCGCTGGGCGAAGGCCGCAGTGGCGGAAAACGCCAGGTGGCCATCAGCGAACGCCAGCCGGGTACCTGCCGCCATGCCGTCGACCAGAGCCCGGCAGAAGGCCTCGTCGGCGAAGGCATCGCAGAGGATGCCGACCTGGGCCCGCTGGCGTACACGCGCCAGCGTGAAGTGCAGCAGGGCCCGGGTGCGCTCGTCGTCGTCGCCCCAGATGATGGCCAGCGGCAGGAAGTAAAGCTGCGGCTCCAGGTCCTGGAAGTGGACCTTCACCCAGGTCAGCAGCCACTCGCCCCGCTCGCTGGTCCAGCGGGCCTGGGCCTCGATCGCTGCGCGCTCGATCTGTGCCCCTTTGGCAGCAAACCAGCGCTGGGCAGGCAGATAGCGGGGCAGCAGCTCGTTCTCGAGCTGTGCCCGCAGGCGCTCACCGATGCTGCGCCGTGACGGCGCCAGCCGCTCCGGGAAGAAGGTCGCGAGGCCATCGGTGAGCACCAGCGTGGGCAGCTCGAGCGGGGCCAGATACTCCTCGTGCCAGGCGGGCACCTCGGCCTCCTCGGTGAGACTGAACCAGTACACCGCGTAAGGGGGCAGCGTCAGGAGATAGGGCAGGTCGCCGATCGGCGGGAAGGCGACGTGGCCCATGGTCTCCATGGGAACGTGGCCGCGGAACCGCGACAGGTCCAGCTCCACCGGCTGGGCGGTATGGGACAGGTTGGCCACGCACAGGATGGACTCCCCCTGATAGGCCCGTACGTAGGCCAGGATCTTGCGGTTGCCCGGACGCAGGAGCTCCAGGCTGCCGCGACCGAAGGCCTTGTAGGCCTTGCGCACGGCGATCAGCCGCTTCATCCAGTTGAGCAGCGAGGAGGGGTCGCGGCTCTGCGCCTCCACGTTGACGGCCGCGTAGCCATAGACCGGGTCCATGACCGGCGGCAGATACAGCCGCTGGGGGTCGGCGCGCGAGAAGCCGGCGTTACGGTCCGGCGACCATTGCATGGGGGTGCGAACCGCATTGCGATCACCCAGGAAGAAATTGTCCCCCATGCCGATCTCGTCGCCGTAGTAGATGATCGGCGAGCCGGGCATCGACAGGAGGAGGCTGTTCATCAGCTTGATCTTCTCGGGGTTGTTGTCCATCAGCGGGGTCAGGCGCCGACGGATGCCCACGTTGACCCGCATCTGGGGCTCGTGGGCGTACTGCTCGTACATGTAGTCCCGCTCGCGATCGGTGACCATCTCCAGGGTCAGCTCGTCGTGGTTGCGCAGGAAGATCGCCCACTGACAGTCATCCGGGATCTCGGGGGTCTGCTCCAGGATCTCCACGATCGGGTGCCGGTCCTCCTGGGCGATGGCCATGTACATGCGCGGCATGAGCGGGAAGTGATAGGCCATGTGGCACTCGTCACTGTCGCCGAAGTACTCGCGCACGTCCTCCGGCCATTGATTGGCCTCGGCCAGGAACATGCGGTTGTTGTAGTGGGCGTCCACCACCGCACGCATCTGCTTGATCACGGCGTGGGTCTCAGGGAGGTTCTCGTTGCTGGTCCCCTCCCGGACACAGAGATAGGGGATGGCGTCCAGGCGTAGACCGTCGACCCCCATGTCGAGCCAGAAGCGCATCTCCCGTATGACGGCCTTCACCACCGTGGGATTGTTGTGATTGAGATCCGGCTGGTGCGAGAAGAAGCGGTGCCAGTAGTACTGCTGGGCGACCGGATCCCATGTCCAGTTGGAGGTCTCGGTGTCGGTGAAGATGATGCGCGTCTCCGGAAACCGCCGGTCGCTATCGCTCCAGACGTAGAAGTTGCGCTTGTCCGAGCCGCGCGGCGCCCTCCGCGCGGCCTGGAACCAGGGGTGCTGATCGGAGGTGTGGTTGATGACAAGCTCGGTGACGACCTTCAGGCCGCGCCGATGGGCCTCGCGCACGAAGCGGCGAAAGTCCCGCCGCGTGCCGTAGGCGGGGTGGACATTGCGGTAATCTGAGACATCGTAGCCATCATCGCGCATGGGCGAGGGATAGAACGGCAGCAGCCAGATCGTATTGACCCCCAGGTCCTGGATGTAGTCCAGCTTCTGGGTGAGGCCGCGGAAGTCCCCCGTGCCGTCATCGTTGCTGTCATAGAAGGCCTTGACGTGCAGCTGGTAGATGATGGCGTCCTTGTACCACAGGGGATCCGCCTGCCACTGGCGCTGCTGCGGCTCGAGACCTTCGTCGGCCATGGTCACCTCTAGAGGAAGTACTCGAAGTCCCGCTCGCTACGCACACGCCGGCGCACACGGAATATGTGGGCGGGGACCGAGTGGGGGTCCAGCTCCACGTAGTTGCGCTCACCGTGCCACAGGTGGCGTGCCCCGCTCAGCAGGTCGTGCATCTGGTACGGCTGGTGCGGATCCAGCCCCATGGCGCTGATCGGCAGCTCGAGCCAGCCTGACTGGCGATGATACGGGTCCAGGTTGACCACGATGAGCAGGAGATTGCTGGCATCCTCGCTCCATCGCCCATAGGCGATGAGCTCGTCGTTGTCCACTGCGTAGAAACGCAGATTGCGCTCGCTCTTGAGGGCAGGGTTGTCACGACGGATCGCGTTGACCCGTGCTATGAAGCCCTTGAGGCTGTCACGGCGGTCCAGGTCCCAGTGCCTGACCTGGTACTTCTCCGAGTCCAGGTACTCCTCGCTGCCCGGGCGTAGCGGCCGATCCTCCTGCAGCTCGAAGGCAGGGCCATAGATCCCGTAGCTGGGGCTCATGGTGGCTGCCAGCACCAGCCGGACCATGAAGGCAGGGCGACCGCCGAACTGTAGGTACTCGGTCAGTATGTCCGGCGTGTTCGGCCAGAGGTTGGGCCGCAGGTACTCGACACCGGGGGGTCTGGTCAGCTCGCTGGCGTACTCGGTGAGCTCCCACTTGGTGTTGCGCCAGGCGAAGTAGGTATAGGACTGGCTAAAGCCGAGCTTGGCCAGCCGGTGCATGATCCGCGGCCGTGCGAAGGCCTCCGACAGGAAGATCAGGTCCGGGTGCTCCGCCTTGAGCTGGTTGAGGGCCCACTCCCAGAACGCGAAAGGCTTGGTATGGGGGTTGTCGACACGGAAGATCCGCACCCCTTGCTCGATCCAGAAGTCGAAGACCCCCTTGAGATCCTGCCACAGGGACGGCCACGCCTCCGCCTCGAAGTTGAACGGGTAGATGTCCTGGTACTTCTTGGGCGGGTTCTCCGCGTACTGCACCGTGCCGTCGGGGCGCCAGGCGAACCACTCCGGGTGCGCCTCCACGTAGGGATGGTCCGGCGAACATTGGAAGGCGATATCCAGCGCCAGCTCGATGCCATACTCGCGGGCCCTTGCCGCGAGCCGCTGCAGGTCCTCGACGGTGCCCAGGGCCGGATGCACCGCCTTGTGGCCGCCCTCTGCACTGCCGATCGCCCACGGGCTGCCCGGCGCCTCGGGACCGACATGCAGCGTGTTGTTGGGCCCCTTGCGCCGGGTGTGCCCGATGGGGTGGATGGGGGGCAGATAGAGGATGTCGAAGCCCATCTCCGCCACATAGGGCAGGCGCGCCTCGCAATCGCGCAGGCTCCCGTGCGCCTGCCCCTGCCCTGCACAGGAGCGCGGGAACATCTCGTACCAGGCGCCATAGCGGGCCCGCTCCCGATCCACCACCACCTGCAGCGGCGCCGACGTGCTTGCCAGGCTGCGATCGGCATGCTCGGCCATGAGCCGGGCCAGCTCCTCGCTCTCGGCAGCCGCCAGGGCCTCCTCCACGGTGCTCGGTGCCCGCAGGCCAGCCGCGAAGCCCTCCAGCCGGTAGGCGTCATACCCTGTCGCGCGCACCACGGCGGCATCGACCAGATCGGCCCCGATCAGCAAGGCCATGCGGACATCCTCGGGGTCGCTGCGCCGCGCCAGGTCGTGGCGCCATGACTCGAAGGGATCCACCCAGGCCATGACCCGATAATCGTGGCGCCCCAGCTCGGTGACGCGAAAGCTAGCCCGCCAGCGATCGTTGCCCAGCCCCTCCATGGTCACCTCCTGCCAGCGCCTGCTGCCAGCCCGGCGGTGCTGGAGCAGACAGCGCAGGCGATCGTGGCCGTCGCAGAAGACCGCCGCCTCGACCTGCAGCGCATCACCGAGCACCCGTTTGACGGGGAACCGGCCCCCGTCAATCTGCGGACGAACGTCCTCGATGACTGCCCGACGACGGCCGTCGTCTGCCGCGTCCAGCCCATGCTCGGTCATTTCCACCATCGCGGCTCACCGATGCGGCTGCAGAAAGAGGATCCCCAGTGGCGGCAGCCAGAGGTTGACCGAGTCGTAGTGGCCGTGAGCCGGCACGGGGGCGCTCTCCACCCCGCCGGCGTTACCGCCTCCGGCGCCACCGTAGAGGCTGGCATCGCTGTTCAGGATCTCGTGCCAGTAGCCGCTGTGAGGAACCCCGATGCGGTAGTTGCTGCGCGCCACCGGCGTGAAGTTGCAGACCACCATGACGGTCTCCCCGTGACCTCCCCGGCGCAGGAAGCTGATGACGCTGTGCTCGCGGTCCTGGAAATCGATCCATTGGAACCCGCTAGCATCGAAGTCCAGGCCGTGCAGCGCGGGCTCCCCCCGATAGAGGGTGTTGAGGTCGCGGACCCAGCGCTGCAGCCCCTGATGGTCGGGTTGCGAGGTCCTGGCCCAGTCAATCGCCCCGTCGTGGTCCCACTCCGTTGGCTGCCCGATCTCGTCGCCCATGAACATCAGCTTCTTGCCGGGATGGGCGAACATGTACCCGAAGAGCAGCCTGAGGTTGGCCATCTGCTGGCGCGGCTCGCCAGGCATCTTGGCCAGCAGGCTGGCCTTGCCGTAAACGACCTCGTCGTGGGACAGAGGCAGGACGAAGTTCTCCCCGAAGGCATACCAGATGGGAAAGGTCAGCCGATCGTGGGCGCCCTTGCGATGGATGGGATCGAGACCGAAATAGGTGAGGGTATCGTGCATCCACCCCAGGTTCCACTTCATGCCGAAGCCCAGCCCGCCGTCGTGTACCGGACGGGATACCATCGGCCAGGCCGTGGACTCCTCGGCAATCAGCTGGACGTCCGGATGATCGCTATAGACCGAGCGGTTGAGGTCCTTGAGCAGGGTCACCGCATCCAGATCCTCGTTGCCGCCCTGCACATTGGGCCGCCACTGGCCGCGAGCACGACCATAGTCCAGGTAGAGCATGGAGGCGACACCGTCCACGCGCAGCCCGTCGGCGTGGAACTCGTCGAGCCAGAAGTGGGCACTGCTCAGCAGGAACGAGCGGACCTCGCCGCGGCCATAGTCAAACTCGTAGGAGTGCCACTCCGGGTGATAGCCCCGCTGGGGGTCCGCGTGCTCGAAGAGATAGCTGCCGTCGAAGTACGTCAGCCCGTGGGCGTCGTCCGGGAAGTGGGAGGGGACCCAGTCCAGGAGGACGCCGATACCCCGTTGATGCAGATGATCGATCAGGGCCTTGAGCCCGCTGGGGTCGCCGTAGCGGGCCGTCGGCGCGAAGTAGCCGGTGATCTGGTAGCCCCAGGAGCCATAGAAGGGATGCTCCATCAACGGCAGGAACTCCACATGCGTATAGCCCATGGCCACCGCGTAGTCCGCCAGCGGCCCGGCTAGCTCGCGATAGCTCGGCCAGCTGCCGTCGGCCTTGCGTTGCCAGGACCCGGTATGGAGCTCGTAGATAGACCAGGGCGCATCCAGGGCGTTGCGCCCCGCCCGCTCGCGCATCCAGGTCTCGTCACCCCACCGGTAGTCGTCCCACCACAGGACCGTTGCGGTCCCGGGCGGGATCTCCCAGCGCCTGGCAAACGGGTCGCCCTTGTCCATGACGTAGCCGTCGCGGGCAATCCTGTACTTGTACAGGTCACCGCGCTCCAGCCCCGCGAGGAACCCCTCCCAGATCCCCGATCCGTCACCACGGGGCACGAGCGCCGATCCCTGCCAGGCGTCGAAGCTGCCCATGACGGCCACGCTCGTGGCATTCGGCGCCCAGACCGCGAACTGCACGCCGCTGCTCCCCGCCACCTCCATGCGTTGCCCGCCGAGGCACTGGTAGAGCCTCGTGTGGCGCCCTTCGCGAAAGGCGGCCACCGCCTCCTCGCCAAGCAGGCTGTGGCCCGGCTGGGCCTGGCTAGGTGTGGTCACACGGCTCATCGGCAAGGCCCTTGCAGCGATCGACAAACGGCGGCACTGGCCGCCCGCGGGCATTGGCCGCTGGGCTTGAGCGCCGCACGCCCTTCTAGCATTATCGAAGTCGTTGATGCCATCCCCAACCCCCCGGACCGTCCGATCCATGAACGCCCGCCGCCGTCGCCTCGCCGTCTGGCCCGGCGACCCCTATCCACTCGGGGCCACCTGGGATGGAGAAGGGGTCAACTTCGCCCTGTTCTCGGAGCACGCCGACAAGGTCGAGCTCTGTCTGTTCGACGACCGGGGACGCCGGGAGATCGACCGCATCGCCCTGCCCTGGCACACGGACCTGGTCTGGCATGCCTACCTGCCCGAGATCCGTCCCGGCCAGCTCTACGCCTATCGCGTGCACGGCCCCTATGCCCCCGAGCAGGGACACCGCTTCAACCCCAAGAAGCTCCTGCTCGACCCCTACGCCAAGGCCTTTCACGGACAGCTTCGCTGGAACGATGCGGTGTTCGGCTACCGCATCGACCACCCCAGGGCCGACCTGATCCCCGACCGGCGCAACAACGCGGCATACATGCCCAAGTGCAAGGTCATCGATCCGGCCTTCACCTGGGGCGAGGATCGCCCGCCGCGCACCCCCTGGCACGAGACCATCATCTACGAGCTCCACGTCAAGGGCTTCACCATCCAGCATCCGGGCGTGCCCGAGCACCTCAGGGGCACCTATGCCGGTCTGGCCTCCTCGGAGGCCCTCGACCACCTGCGCCGGCTCGGCGTCACCGCGGTGGAGCTCATGCCGGTGCACGCCTTCGTGGACGAGCACCACCTGGTGGAGCGGGGCCTGCGCAACTACTGGGGCTATAACTCCATCGGCTTCTTCGCCCCCGATATGCGGTACTCGGCCACTGGCCTGGTGAACGAGTTCCGGAGCATGGTCAAGGCCCTGCACTCGGAAGGCATCGAGGTGATCCTGGATGTCGTCTTCAATCATACGGGCGAGGGCAACCAGCTGGGACCCACGCTGGCCTTCCGGGGTATCGACAACGCCGCCTACTACCGCCTGATGCCCGATGACGCACGCTACTACATGGACTATACGGGCACGGGCAACACGCTCAACATGCGCCATCCCAGGGTGCTGCAGCTGATCATGGACAGCCTGCGCTTCTGGGTCAGCGAGATGCACGTGGACGGCTTCCGCTTCGATCTGGCGGCAGCCCTCGCGCGCGAGCTCCACGAGGTGGATCGCCTGAGCGCGTTCTTTGACATCATCCACCAGGATCCCCTCCTGTCACAGATCAAGCTCATCGCCGAGCCCTGGGACCTGGGCGAGGGCGGCTACCAGGTCGGCAACTTCCCCGTAGGCTGGACCGAGTGGAATGGCCGTTACCGCGACGCGGTACGCGCCTACTGGAAGGGCGAGGGTGGCCAGATCGGCGAGCTCGCCTATCGTCTGACCGGCTCCAGCGACCTCTACGAGAGCAGCGCCCGTAAGCCCTACGCCAGCATCAATTTCGTCACCGCCCACGACGGCTTCACACTGCACGACCTGGTCAGCTACAACGAGAAGCACAACGACGCCAACCTGGAGGACAACGGAGACGGCTCCGACCACAACCTGAGCTGGAACTGCGGCGTCGAGGGACCCAGCGACGACCCCCAGGTCCTGAGCCTCAGGCGGCGCCAGAAGCGCAACTTCCTGGCGACGCTGTTCCTGTCACAGGGGGTGCCCATGCTGCTCGCCGGCGACGAGATGGGGCGGACCCAGCAGGGCAACAACAATGCCTACTGCCAGGACAACGAGATCAGCTGGCTGGACTGGCACCTCCAGCGACCGGCGGGCGAGCTGCGCGCATTCGTCGAGTGGCTCATCCGCTTTCGCCAGCAGCACCCGGTGTTCCGCCGCCGCCACTTCTTCCAGGGCCGTCCCATCAAGGGCGCCGACGTCAAGGACATCCTCTGGCTGACCCCGGACAGCACCGAGATGAGCGACGAGGACTGGCTCCAGGACTTCGCTCGCTGTCTGGGGGTACAGCTCAACGGCGAGGCCCTGGAGGAGGTCGATCGCCGCGGCCAGGGCCTCAACGACCACAATTTCTTGCTGCTGCTCAATGCCCACTATGATCGGGTGCCCTTTACCCTGCCCGATCCGCCGGGAGGACAGCGATGGTGGGGGCTGATGGACAGCAGCCGACACGAGGGGCTACTGCCGGTGGGCTTCTTCGAGGCCGGCGCCGCCTATCCACTGGAGGCCTATTCCATCGCCCTGCTGCAGCAGGCAAGCGAGTCGGAGCGAGGCACGTGATGCAACACCACCGCCACACCATGCCGTTTGGCACGGAGATCGAGCCGGACGGACGGGTCCGCTTCCGCCTGTGGGCGCCCGGTGCGAGCCGCGTCGAGCTGGAGCTCACAGACCGGGACGTCCGCCTGGCGATGGCCACCGAGCAGGAGGGCTGGTACGGCATCATCACCGAGTTCGCCTCCGTGGGCGAGGGGTATCGCTTCCGCATCGACGGGGGACTGGCGGTCCCCGATCCGGCGGCCAGGCAGCAGGTCGAAGACGTCCATGGGCCGAGCGTGGTCGTCGACCCCTGTGCCCGGCAGTGGCAGGACGGTGACTGGCAGGGACG
>Ga0207797_1002261_pt1 | contig 13431 bp, 12 predicted proteins | sample PRCRCaboRojoPR_6_FD_187275 | JGI IMG/M metagenome (GOLD analysis project Ga0207797, IMG submission 187275) | Marine sediment microbial community from Cabo Rojo, Puerto Rico - PR CR 10% Liquid 1 (SPAdes) | ecosystem: Environmental > Aquatic > Marine > Coastal > Sediment | place: Cabo Rojo, Puerto... | reverse complement strand
CAGCACCCACCCGGAGGCCGGGGCGTTCGCCGACGCGACGGAGGTGACGTTCGTCGTCGACTCCGAGGTGAAGGGAGCGATGGGACGCGACCTGATCGCCTTCTCCGACCGCACCGACGCCGAGTCCCTCCGGGACGACCACGGGGGCGAGCTCGCCGGGCTGGGGGACGTGACGCGCGAGACCATCGCCGTCCTCGGCACGAGGTGAGGATGCTCGAACGGATCGAGGTGACACACGCCGGCCTCGCCGTGCTGGTGGTCCTCGCGCTCGCCGGAACGGGGTTCGCCGTCAGCCCCGCGCCGGAGGAGTCGTTCGCGCCCGTCGGGTTCGACCGGACGGTCGACCGGCTGCGCGCGGTTCGTTCGAGCGAGTCGAACGCGTCGCCGGCCGCGTCGTCGCGATTGACCAACACTGATGAGGCGTGCCGGACGATAGTCAGTATGGAACAGGGAACGAAGACGCCGATCCGGGCGGTCCGGCGAGCGGCTGCAGTACTGCGGGCCCTCGCCCGGCGGGAGACCGCGGGCGTCACCGAGCTGGCGACCGAGCTGGACCTCCCCAAGAGCACCGTCCACAACTACCTCGTGACGCTCCTCGAGGAGGAGTTCGTCGTCCGGGACGGCGACGACTACCGGCTCGGGCTCGGCTGTCTCGACCTCGGCGGCGCCGTCCGTGACGGGACCCGGCTGTTCGAGATCGCGCGGGAGCCGGTCGACGACCTCGCGCAGGAAGTCAACGAACTCGGGGTGCTGGCCGTCGCGGAGCACGGCTACTCGGTCTACCTCTACCAGACCGGCGGGACGAAGGCCGTCACGCTCGACTCCCACCTCGGGACGCGTCGCCCGATGCACTGTACGGCGACGGGCAAGTCGATGCTCGCGCACCTCCCGCCCGAACGCGTCGAGACGATCCTCGAGCGCCACGGGCTCGACCGCCGAACCGAGAACACGATCACCGACCGGGGGACGCTCCTCGACGACCTCGCGGCGATCCGCGAGCGCGGCTACGGCGTCGACGACGAGGAGCTGATCGTCGGGATGCGCGCGGTCGCGGCCCCGATCGTCCCCGAACCGGGCGGCGAGCTCCTGGGCACGATCGCCGTCACCGGCCCGACGAGCCGCATGCACGGCGACCGGTTCCGGACCGAGGTGCCGGAGCTGGTGACGCGGTTCGCCCGGCTCGTCGAGATCAACGCGGAGTACTCGTGATAGGGTCGGTTGTAATTCGTTTCCCGTGTTCGACGGAACGGTCGTCGAATCACCGGGAAACAGTTACAACCGACCATATGAGTCGTCGCGGTCGGGACACCCGGGACGGTTCGATCGTTCGGCCCCCGCGCCTCGACGTGATCCGACGGATCAGTCCCGGTCGGGGCGACCGAGCGGTCCCGGATCGGGTCGCCGGACGCGCTCGACCGGTCAGTTCCCGGTCGCGTCGAGCACGGCGTCGATCTCCTCGTCGCTGTACCCCAGTTCGTCGAGCACCTCGGCGGTGTGCTCCCCGACGCTCGGCGGGGGGTAGCGGACCGCCTCCTCGGTGCCGGACATCTCGACCGGGAAGCCGGTCGTCTTGAACGACCCCAGCTCGGGGTGGTCGATCTCGAGGATCATGTCGTTGTGCTGGATCTGCGGGTTCGACTCGACGTCCGAGTGGTCGGCGACCTCGACGGCCTGGACGTCGACCGCCGAGAGCTCCTCGACGACCTCCTCGGAGGGCCGGGTCCGCGTGTGCGACTCGATGCGCTCGTGGATCCGGTCGCGGTCCTGGAAGATGTCGCCGACGTCGTCGTCGTACGCCGCGAACTCCTCGATCCCGAACGTCTCCCCGACGGCGGTCAGCGACGACATGCCGATCGCCACGTAGCCGTCGGCCGTCTCGTAGACGCCGTACGGCGACCAGAACATCGGGTGGCCCTGGTTACGGGCGCCGCGTTCGAGGTCCTCGCCGGCGTTGAGGACGTAGGTCAGCTCGTTGCACTGGAAGTCCAGCGCCGAGTTGAGCAGGTTCGCCTCGACCTTCTGCCCCTCGCCCGTCAGCTCGCGGTGGTAGAGGGCGTACATGGTGTACAGCGCGATCAGCGTCGCCGAGTGACCGTCGACGATCGGCGACCCGGTGGGCGTGGGCGGGTCGTCCGCCCGTCCGGTGTTTGTCGTGAGCCCCGTCATCGCCTGGTAGAGGAGGTCCTGGCCCGGCCGGTCGGCGTACGGCCCACTCGACCCGTAGGCCGACCCCGAGACGTAGATCACCTCGGGGTTGACCTCCCGGACGTCCTCGTAGGAGAGTCCGAGCCGCTCCATCACGTCGGGTCGGAAGTTCTCCATGACGACGTCCGCCTCCGCGACGATGTCGACGGCGGCCGCGTACCCCTCCTCGGACTTGAGGTCGAGCGCGACGCTGCGCTTGTTCCGGTCCTTGGCGAGGAAGCCGTACGACCAGCCCTCGGTGAATTCGCCGTTGAACCCGACGCGCCGCTCCGCCTCGCCGTGTGGCGGCTCGATCTTGACGACGTCGGCGCCCATGTCGCCGAGCTTCTGGGAGGCCCAGCCCCCCTGCATCATCTGCGTGAAGTCGGCGATGACGACGTCTGATAACACCTGCTCCATGGGGGGCGTAAACCGAGCCGGAGTATAAAAACACCGGTCACTCCTGCGCGCAGCCGAACCGCCGGACGTGGACCCCGAGCCGTCCCGAACGGTCGAGCGAGTCGACGCCGCGACGACAGCGCCCGAACGGTCGAGCGAGTCGACGCCACGACGACAGCGTAATGTGACCGGCTGTCGATCCCCGGGGTATGGAGTCTCCTGGGCAGTCGCCGCTGGGCGACCGCACGGCAGTCGTCACGGGAGCGAGTTCGGGGATCGGTCGCGGCATCGCGCGACGGCTGGCGGCCGACGGCGCGGACGTCGTCGTCGCGGACGTCCGGCGCGAGCCGCGACGGGGCGAGCAGTTCGACCTCGACGACGACCGACCGACCGACGAGCTCCTCGTCGACGAACACGGCGTCGAATCGCGCTACGTCGAGACGGACACCGCCGATCCGGACGCCGTCGAGGCGATGGTCGAGGAGACCGTCGACGCGTTCGGCGGCCTCGACGTGCTGGTCAACAACGCCGGTATCCTGGTGCCGGGGACGAGCCAGCAGGTCAGCGTCGACGACTACCGGCGGGTCATCGACGTCAACCTCAACGGCTACTTCTACGCGGCGAAGTTCGCCGTCCCGCACCTCCGGGCGGCCGAGCAGGGCCGGATCGTCAACGTCAGCTCGGTGAACGCCTACTACGGCGGCGGCGGGGCCTCGTACGCCGCCTCGAAGGCCGGCATCGTCAACATGACCCGCGACCTCGCGATCGAGCTCGCGGACGCGGCCGTCACGGTCAACGCGGTCCTCCCCGGCGTGATCAAGACGCCACTCCAGGACGTGGGCGGCGAGGAGGCCGTCGACCGTCGCCGGGAAGAGACGCCGCTGCCCCGGCTCGGCGAGCCACGGGACGTCGGCAACGCGGTCGCCTTCTTCGCCAGCGACCAGGCCGAGTGGATCACCGGCGCCGAACTCGTCGTCGACGGCGGCTACGTCGCCGGCGGGCACTGATCGCGACGGCGGCGGTCGACCGAACACTCGCGTCGATGGCCCGGCCCGGCGCGGGGGCGAGGGCTCAGACGTCGACGCGGTCGCCGATCTCGGCGATCTCGAGGTCGGCAGGGTACTCGAAGCTCCGCGCGTGGTCGTACAGCGCCGTCGGGTCGGTGGTCAGTCCCTTCCACATGTCCCAGTGGGTCGGCAGCAGTCGGTCGACCTGCAGGGCCCCGGCCGCGTCGATCACCTCCGCGCCGTCGCAGTACCAGTCGGTCCGGGTGAGCTCCCAGGTCCGTTTGTCGTGCATCATCCCGACGGCGCCGAACGCCAGCGCGGCGAGGTCGATCTCCCGCCGGTTGCCGATCGGGGAGAGCACGGACTCGTCGAAGCGGGTGTCGCCCCCGTGGAAGAACGTCCCCGTCTCGTGCTCGATCGCGTACGACACCGGGTGCGTCGCCAGCGGGTCGTGTGCCGGCTCCACGTGGACGGTCAGCGACCCGACCTCGAGCCGGTCGCCCTCCCCCACCTCGACGAACCGGTCGGCGTCGACGGCCCAGCGGTCGGTCCACTCCTCCTCGACGACACGGTCGATACTGGCGTCGGGCGCGTAGTACGTCGCGCCCGTGTTCGCGAGGATGGGGGCCTGGCTCGGCCCGTCGACGTGGTCGGAGTGTTCGTGGGTCGCCAGGACGGCGTCGGCCGCCTCGACGTCGGCGGGGTCCATCGGGACGGGGATCATCCGGGTCGTCCGCGGCGGGTGGCCCAGCCCGAAGTACGGGTCGACGAACAGCGTCGTCCCGTCGGCCGCCTTCACGACGAAGCCGTTACAGCCGAGGTACCAGACGGCCAGCCCGTCGGGCTCGGCGTCCGCGACGGCCCGGGGGAGCCAGTCGCCCCAGTCGGAGTGCACGGTCATGGCTGTTGGCTCCGAGGGTGGCGGAGTAAGGGTTGCGTTTCGCGGTGGGTCGGTCGGCGTGCGCGGGTGGACGCGTCGGTCGACGTGCGCGGGTGGACGCGTCGGTCGGTGCGGAGTGGGAACAACGGCGCCCGCGCGGTGGCGTCGACTCGAACCGATCGCGGCACCCGGTCGACTCGGATCGACGGGTACGCCAGGGGTCCGACCGAACGGGACGATCCGACGATCGACGGACCCGGAGGTAGGAACGCGAAGGCGACAAAAAAACCGGCGCCGACCGGTCAGCCGCGGCGGCGGATGAAGATGTCCACCAGGACCGCGGCGATGATGACGACGCCAGTGAGGAACTCCTGGATCTCGACGGCGAACCCGTTCAACACGAGCAGCACGGGGATGACGCCGATGACGAGCGCCCCCAGGAACGTCCCGAGGAGCGTCCCCTCGCCGCCGAAGAGGTTCGTCCCGCCGATGACGACCGCGGCGATGACCAGCAGCTCGAACCCGGACCCGGCCGTGCCGAACATGGTCCCGAAGTAGCTGATGCTGATGGCGCCCGCCAGGGCCGCCAGCGTCGCGGTGATGACGAAGTTGATGATCTTCACGCGATCGGTGTTGATCCCGGAGTTGCTCGCGGCCTCCACGTCGTCGCCGACGGCGTAGACGTGGTAGCCGAACCGGGTCTTCTGGAGGAGGAGCCCGAAGACGATCAGGATCCCCAGCGCCCAGAACACCTGGTTGGTCACCTCGACGCCGATGACGTCCCGGCTCCCGCCGAACACCTGGACGAGCGGGAGGTCCTGGTCGACGCTCCGGGAGCCGCCCGGCGTCAGGAAGAACGCCACGCCCCGGAGGATCGACAGCATTCCGATCGTCGTGATGAGCGAGGGGACCCCGGCCTTCGTGACGATGGCCCCGTTCGTGAGCCCGACGAAGACCCCCGCGAGGAGGACGACGAGCAGCGCCAGCGGCACGGCCATGCCCTGCTCCGTGAGCAGGATGCCGAACACGATGCCGCCGACGGCGAACATCGACCCGACCGAGAGGTCGAACTCGCCGCCGATGATGAGGTAGGTCATCCCGACGCCGATGAGGATGTACGTCGACACCTGCCGGAGCAGCCGGGAGAAGATCCCCGAGATGGAGTCCCAGTTGAAGAAGATGTCCGGGCGGGTGACCGCGATGAGCCCGAACAGGACGAGGAAGCCCAGCAGGACGCCGAGCTCCCGCCGGGCGAGCACCCGCTCGACGAAGCCGCTCCCCGAGCGGATCGTGGCGCCAGCGCCCGCCTCCGGCGTCGAGCCGACCGTCTCCTGACTGTCGCTCATCTCAGGCGACCTCCTCGCCCGCTGTGGCCTCGTCGCCGGTGCTTTCGCCGGGGACGAACTCCAGTTCCTCCTCGGTGTCCTCGACGCCCATCATCATCGAGACGATCTCCTCGCGGTCGGTCTCCCCGGCGTCGCGGGTCCCCATCAGGCGGCCCTGCGCGAGGACGCTGATCCGGTCGGCCGTCGCGATCACCTGCCGGATGTTGTGACTGATCAGGACGATCGTGATCCCCTGCTCGCGGAGGTTGTTGACGACCCGGAGGACGTTCCGGACGCCCTCGATGGAGAGCGCGCTGGTCGGCTCGTCCATGATGAGGATGTCGGGGTCCGACTGGAGCGCGCGGGCGATGGCGACCGCCTGCTGTTGGCCCCCCGAGAGGTTCCGGACCTTCGCCTCCGGGTCGATCGGGATGTTCACGCGGTCGAGCGCCTTGCTGGCCTCCTCGATCATGTAGTCCTCGTCCACGAACCCGAAGAGCCGGCCGAGGATGTCGTCGCGGACGGCCTCGTGGCCGAGGAAGACGTTGGCCGCGACGGTCTGGGCCTTCGCGAGCGCGAGGTCCTGGTAGACGGTCTCGATACCCGCCTGTCGAGCCTCGTTGTAGTTGCCGAACGTCGTCTGCTCGCCGCGGAGCAGGATCTCCCCCGACGAGGGTTCGAGCACCCCGCAGAGCATCTTGATCACCGTCGATTTGCCGGCCCCGTTGTCGCCGACGAGCGCGTGGACCTCGCCTTCGGCGACGTCGAGCGTGACGTCCTGTACGGCCTGTACGCTCCCGAAGCTCTTCGAGAGGTTTCTGGTTCCGATTATACTCTCTGATGACATTTTTTAGAACCTCCTGGGGAGGTGTAGATCGGCCGGTTACGACTGCTGCCACTCGCGGAGCGTTCCCCAGTCGGAACGCCGCAGGGCGAAGTCGACGTTGCTCGTGTCGATGACCTCCGCGCCGGTCGGGTAGTTCTTCGGCGGGATCCCCCGGTCGAGGTACTGGAACATCTGGTTCGTCGGGACGTACCCCTGCGAGTAGGGGTCCTGCCCGATGGTGAACTTGAGCACCCCGTCGGAGATGTGCTCGAGCGTCTGGCTGGTCAGGTCGAACCCGCCGCCGACGATGTCGCCTTCCATCCCCTGGTTGGCGAGGGCGTCGCCGATGAACCACGTGAACGCGTCAGTCCCGATGATCCCGTCGACGTCGGGGTTGGCGGTGATGTGGTTCTCGAGCTTCGAGACGCCCTCGGAGGCCTGCCCGGTGTAGTTGACCATCTCGGTCAGTTCGAGGTCGGAGTTCTGCCGGATGGCCATCTCCATCCCCGCCGAGCGGTTCTCCGAGAAGCTCGCCCCGGGACAGCAGGTCCCGATGGTGACCGTCGTCGCGTCGTCGGGCAGCCGTTCGAGGAGCGCGAGCCCGCAGACGTAGCCGGCGCCGACCTGGCCCTGGCCGGTGTACGCGAGCGCGCGGCCGAACTTCTCGCGCATCTGGTCCCGGGTGAGGGGGTTCGTGTTGTACGAGACCACGGGGATGCCGTTCTCGAAGGCCCGCGGGATCGTGTTGTTGTACGCGTTCTGGTCGACGATCGTCGTCGCGATCGCGTCCGGCCCGGAGTCGATCGCCGACTCGATGAGCTCGACCTGCCGCGTCACGTCGAAGCCGCTCGTCGGACCGGTAAACGTGGCGCTCCAGCCGAGCTGTCGTGCGGCGTCGTGGAGGCCGGCGATGGTCGGCACGAAGAACGAGGTACTCGCGTCGTGGGTGACCATCGTGATCGAGCGCTCCGGCGGCGCGCTGGTGTAGTCCAGCTCCGTCGGCGGCGGCGTGAGGTTGACGAGCTGGTAGTTCGGCGCGGAGCCGCCGCCATCGCCGTTCCCGTCGCCGTCGCCGTCGTCGCCGTCGTCCTGCGACTGCTGGGTCGTGTCGGTCGCCTCGTTGGAGTCCATCTCCGTGGGCGTTCCCGTCTCCTGTCCCGGCTGGCCGCCACAGCCAGCCAGACCGGTCAGCGCGCCGGCGCTGACGGCCGCCGAGAGCTGGCTGAGGAGTTTTCGCCGGGAGACGCCGGCGCCGAGTTCGAGCTCTATGACATCGTCTGGCTTACGCATACCTCGTAGCAGCCATCCCGATGTACATAAAAATATTGGTCAGACTCCGTCGCCGAACTCGGTCCGAGGATCGCCGGCGGCTCGGCGGTGGGCGCCTCAGCCGAACATCGTCCCCGGATCGAGGAGGTGGTCGGCCGCGACGTCCTCGTCGAGTTCGACGCCCAGGCCCGGCCGCTCCGGGACCTCGATGTAGCCGTCCTGGATGAGCGGCGCCTCGCGCACGAGCAGGTCGTCCCACCAGTCGACGTCGATGGCGTGGTACTCGAGGACGTCGAAGTTCGGGACGCAGGCGCCCAGGTGGACGCACGCCATCGTGCCGACGGGACTGCAGACGTTGTGCGGCGAGAAGACGACGTAGTTCTCCTCCGCGCGGCTGGCGATCGCCTTCGACTCCGCGAGCCCGCCGCAGGTCGTCGGGTCGGGCGTGATCACGTCGACGCCGAACTCGTAGAGGAGCTCCTTGAACTCGTGGACGCGGAAGCGGTTCTCGCCGGTCGCGATCGGGACGCGCGAGGCGCGCGTGACTTCCCGCTGGGCGTCGACGTTCTCCGGCGGGAGCACGTCCTCGAGCCACATCAGGTCGTACGGCTCGAGCGCGCGACAGAGGCGCTTGGCGCTGTCCAGCGAGTAGTCCCAGTGGGCGTCGAACGCGAGGTCGAGCTCCGGCCCCACGGCCTCGCGCACGGCCGCGACGATCTCCCGCTTCCGCTCCAAGGCCGCGTTGCTCACCCGGCCGTTGTACGGGTCGGGGTCGTTGTCGATCGGCTGGTCGAGGTCGAACTTCAGCGCGGTAAAGCCCATGTCGGCCACCCGCTCGGCCTCCCTGGCGTACGCCTCCGGGGAGTAGGCCGCCTCGTCGTGGGTAACCTCGTAGCCGTCCTCGAGCTCGTAGGCCGCGCCGGCGTGACAGTCGCAGTAGATCCGCACCTCGTCGCGGTACTTCCCGCCCAGCAGCTGGTAGACCGGCAGGCCCGTGAGCTTCCCCGCGGCGTCCCACAGCGCGATCTCGATCCCCGAGGCCGCGGTGACCACCTTCCCGGTCGTGCCGCCGTGGCCCGAGGTCTCCTGGACCATCCGGCGGACGAGCCGTTCGACGTCCAGCGGGTTCTCGCCGATCAGGAACCGCTTCATGTACTCCATGACGTCGGTCACGCCGCCGCCGCGGTACGACTCGCCGAGGCCGACGACGCCCGCGTCGGTGTGGACGCGCACGAGGTTCCACTCGAAGTTCCCCTCGACGACGCACGTCTCGATGTCGGTGATCGCGACGTCCCGCTCGGGCGCGCGGTTCGTCGCGTGGTTCGAGAAGTCCCTCACTTCGGGTCACTCCGGTTCGACCGTCCGAGGGTTGCCACCGCTCGCTCCCCGCCGGGGATCCACGTTCGCCGCTCGCCGGTCGCTCCGTGGTCCGCTGTGGACGTCCGTCCCATGCCATGTTCCTCCCGCGCGCGGTCGCATAAATCGCTGTGGTCGCGTCTCCGCTGTGGTGATCGCGGCCCCGTGGTCCTGGTCGTCGGTTCCCCGGGACCCCCGGGCCGATCCGCGGACCGCACCGGCCGCCTCAGAACACGCCCGGCGTGAAGCCGCCGTCGACCGTCAGCACCTCGCCGGTGGTGTACGACGCCGCGTCGCTGGCGAGGTAGACGACCGCGCCGACCATCTCGGCGCGCGTCCCCACCCGCCCCATCGGCGCGCGCTCCTCGATCCGGGCGTGCTTCTCGGTCCCCTCGGCGTACACCTCGCGGTTCTGGGGCGTCAGCACGAAGCCGGGCGCGATCGCGTTGACGCGGATCTCCGGGCCGAGCTCCTTGGCCGACACCCGCGTCAGCGCCTCGACGCCCCCTTTCGCCGCCGTGTACGCCGCCGTCTCCGGGAACGCCAGCCGGGCCGTCAGCGAGGAGATGTTCACGATCGCCCCCGACTCCATCACGCGCGCGAACGCCTGCGTCGAGCGGTAGACCCCGTCGAGGGCGACGTCCAGCACGCGCTCCCACTCGGACTCGCTCACCTCGTCGACGCGGTCGCGCGCGATGGCACCCTGCGAGTGGACGACCACGTCCACGCCGCCGAGCTCGTCGACGGCCGTCGATGCCAGCGAGGCCACGTCGTCCGGATCCGTGACGTCACACGTCGGCGTCGCGGTCCGCGCCCCGCGGGCCCGCAGGTCCGCGGCCGTCTCCTCGACGGCCGACCGGGTCCGCGAGGTCGCGATGACGTCCGCGCCCTCGGCTGCGAACCCACGGGCGATGGCGCCGCCGATGCCGCTCGTGCCCCCGATGACCACCGCGCGCTTGCCCGCGAGGCTCACCGGCGTGTGCTCGTAGTCGTCGTCGCCTGTCTCCTCGACCATGGCGGCCAGTCGCGGTCGCCGGTGAAAAGTGTACAGTCCGGCTCCGGGGGAGACGAGCCGCGGTTCCTCGACGGGGAGGCGAGCCGCGGCTCCGCGTCCGATCTCGCCGCTCGTCGGGTTACGCCCGCAGCTCGGAGGCGTCGAACAGCGGCTTGCAGACCTCGCCGGCCAGGAACGCCTCGAAGGCCGCGTCGACGTCCAGCAGGGAGAAGGAGCGGTCGACCATCGCCTCGGCGTCGATCACGCCCTCGTCCAGCACCCGGACGGCGCGCTCGAACTCGTGCCACGTCGCCGTGTACGAGCACTGGAGGTCGATCTCGGAGCGGACGAACGGGGTGAAGTCGACCTCGATCGTGTCCGGTAGCCCGACGACGACGACCTGCCCGCCCTTCCGCACCGCGTCCCGGGCGTTCTCGATCCCGGACGGGTGGCCCGTGGTGTCGAAGACGACGTCGAAGCCGATCCCGTCGGTCTCCGCTGCGACGACCGTCTCCAGGTCCGTCTCGGTGACGTCGACCGCGCGGGCGCCCAGCTCCGCCGCGAGCGGGAGCCGGTGGGCCGCGTCGGAGCCGACGCCGGAGACGACGACGTCCCCGCCCTGTGCGGTCGCGAGCTGCGCGGTCAGCAGGCCGATCGGTCCCGGGCCCTCCACGAGGACGTTGTCGCCGGGCCGCACCCGGGAGTTGTGCGTGACCGCGCGCGTCGCGACGCTGGTCGGCTCCGTCAGCGCCGCCCGCCACAGCTCCATGTCGTCGGGGATGGCGTGGAGCGACTCTGCCGGGACGGCGATGTAGCCGGCCCACGCCCCGTCGTGGTGGACGCCGGTGATGGCGGCGTCCGCACAGAGGTTCGGGACGCCCGTCCGACACTGGAAGCAGTCGCCGCAGTTGCGGATCGGCCGCTCGACGACCGTGTCGCCCGGCGAGAGGCCGTGGACGTCGGCGCCGACCTCGACGACCGTGCCGGCGTACTCGTGACCGATCACGGTCGGGAGGTCCATGACCTCGAAGGCGTCCTCGAACTCGTAGATCCCCGCGTCGCTCCCACAGAGCCCAGTGTAGGCGACCTCGACGAGGGCCTCCGCCGGTCCCGGCGTCGGCCGCGGTCGATCGATGACCTCCATCGCGCCCGTCTCCCGACGGGTCTTGGCGACTCCACGCATGGGCGGTCCGACGCGTGACCGTGGCTTAAAATCCCGGGTGGGGCGGGTGGATGCCCCTCGGCTACGGAGTCGGGCGTCGGCGCCGCCACGTCCGGCGACGGTCCCAGGCGGCCCAGACGGCCGCCCGAGGGACAACTTCTTTATCAGTCGCCGAGAGGGAACGCGACATGAAGCGAGACGACACCTCGATCCTGAACGACGAGCTCGCGCACGCGATCGCCTCGATGGGCCACACCGACGTCCTGATGATCGTCGACGCCGGGTTCCCGATCCCGTCGGACGCGTGGCGGATCGACCTCGCGCTCACCCGCGGCGTCCCGACGATCGAGGAGGTCCTCACCGCCGTCGACGACGAACTCGTCGCCGAGCGCGTGATGTACGCCGAGGACGTCCCCGAGATGAACCCGCCGCTCGACCGGCTCGTCACCGGGACGTACGGCGAGGGCTCCGGGACCGAGGTCGAGACCATCCCCCACGAGGACGTCATCGCGTACGGCGAGGAGGCGAAGGCGATCGTCCGCACGGGCGACTTCAATCCGTGGGGGAACATCGTGATCCAGTGTGGCACCGACCCGAAGGCGTGGTTCGCGGACGAAGAGGTGTCGATGCCGCCCGCCTACGAGGAACGCTACGAGGAGATGTACGGCGACGGCTGAGAGCGGACGCGGCGTCGGCCCGACCGCGGGCGTCCGCGAGCGCGACTGCCTCCTGCGTCAGGGACGGGAGCGTTCCGCCCCGGACAACCGCTCATCAGTCCCCGCCCAGGGCGGCCTCGACCGCCTCGCGCGAGGGCAGCCCGGGGATGACCTCCGAGGCGGTGACGGCGAGCGCTCCCGCGGCACACGCGAACCGCGCGGCCTCGACCACGGGCTCCCCCTCGCCGCGCGCGACGGCGAACGCCGCGTTGAACGAGTCGCCCGCACCGGTCGTGTCGACGACGTCGACGTCGACGCTCGGGACGGCCGTCACGCCGTCGTCGGTGACGACGAGCGCGCCGTCGGCGCCGCGGGTCATCACGACGGTGTCGACGCCGAGTTCGCGCAGTTCGGTCGCGACCGCCTCGTCCGAGCGGTCGTCGTCCGGGTCGAGCCCGAGGAGCAGGCGCGCCTCGTTCTCGTTGGGCGTGAGGTAGTCGACGTGCGAGAGGATCGCCTCGGGGAGCTCCCGCGCGGGCGCCGGGTTCAGGACCACGTCCGCGCCCGCCGCCGACGCCGCCTCGACGGCCGCCCGGATCGGCCCGTCGCCGACCTCGAGCTGACAGAGCAGGACGTCCGCCGACTCGACTGCCCCGGCGGCGTCCCCGATGTCGTCGGCGTCGAGTCGCTCGTTGGCGCCCGGCGCGACCGTGATCTCGTTCTCGCCGTCCTCGTTGACGATGACGAACCCGAGCCCGGTGTGGGTCTCGTCCGTCCGGGAGACGTGCTCGACGTCGACCCCCTCGCGCTCCCAGAGCGCGAAGGCGTCGTCGCCGTACTGGTCGTCGCCGACGCCGCCCACGAACTGCGCGTGCCCGCCGAGGCGCGCGACGCCGATGGCCTGGTTCGAGCCCTTGCCGCCGGGCCCCTCCGAGAACGAGTGGCCGAGCACCGTCTCCCCCGGCGTCGGGAACCGCGGGACGGTCATCGTCAGGCCGACGTTGTAGCTGCCGACGACGACGACGCTGGCCCCGCCGGCGGGGTCCGCCGTCATCGGCGACGCCTCCGGCGGGGAGCGACGGGAGCGACGCCCGACGCGCCGGCCCACGATCGCGGCGCCGGCTGTCGTCCACGATCGATCGCGTCTCGACTGGCCGATGGGGGTGACATGTCTGCGGCCGACGCGAGGGCCGGGCAAAAGCGTTGTGTCGCGCCGCCGGGCGCTCGGCGAGCCGCCGGTCGACGCGTCCGTTCGTCGGCAGGCTAGCGGGCGCCGATCAGTCGCCGAGGCGTCAGTGGACGCCGGTCACTCCCCCAGAGCGTCGGTGGACGCCGGTCACTCCCCCAGGCGCCACCGGACGGGCTCCCCGTCG
>Ga0207797_1002260_pt1 | contig 13436 bp, 9 predicted proteins | sample PRCRCaboRojoPR_6_FD_187275 | JGI IMG/M metagenome (GOLD analysis project Ga0207797, IMG submission 187275) | Marine sediment microbial community from Cabo Rojo, Puerto Rico - PR CR 10% Liquid 1 (SPAdes) | ecosystem: Environmental > Aquatic > Marine > Coastal > Sediment | place: Cabo Rojo, Puerto... | reverse complement strand
CTGGACTCCTACAGCCGCGCCTACGACGTCTGGATGGAGGCCGCCGACCGGATGTACGAGCGGGTGGCCGACGCCGCCTCCGGCGAGGAGGTGTCGGTGACGGAGCTGCGTGACATCTGGCTCCAGACCGCCAACGAGGCGTTCAAGGAGGTGATGGGCACCTCCGCGTTCGCCGCGGCCACCGGCAACGCCGTCGAGGCGGCCATGGAGAGCCAACAGCAGGCCCAGGAGGCCGCCACCGAGACGCTCGCGGCGATGGGGATGCCCACCCGCGAGGACGTCGACGAGGTGGGCGAGCGGCTGGTGGAGCTGGAGCGGCGCCAGCACGCCGTCGAGAAGAAGCTCGACCGGGTGCTCGAGCAGCTGGAGGAGTGAGATGGCCGACAGCCCGACCAACCCGTGGGCGCTGGCGCTGAACACCCAGCGCGAGCTGCTCGACGCCGGCACGGACGCCGTCGACAAGGCCGACATCGCCGCCGACCGGGTCGACCGGCTCCAGAGCGTCGAGGTGGGCCAGACCCCCAGCGAGGTGGTGTACACGGAGAACAAGCTGGAGCTGCTCCACTACGAGCCGATCACCGAGGAGCAGAACGACGTCCCCATCCTCGTCATCTACGCGCTGATCAACAAGCCGTTCATCCTGGACCTGCAGCCGGACCGCTCGGTGGTGCGGCGGCTGCTGGAGGCCGGCCACGACGTCTACCTCATCGACTGGAACGAGCCCTCCCGGCTGGACCAGCACCTGACGCTGGACGACTACGTCAACCGCTACATCGACAACTGCGTCGACGTCGTGCGCGAGCGCTCCGACCAGGACGCGATCAACGTGCTGGGTTACTGTATGGGCGGGACGATGTCGGCGATGTACGCGGCGCTCCACCCGGAGAAGCTCCGGACCCTGGGGCTGATGGCTGCGGGGCTGTGTTTCGACGACACCGGCGGGGTGCTGGAGCTGTGGGGCGACGAGAAGTACTACGACCCCGAGGAGGTGACCGACACCTACGGCAACATGCCGGCGGACGTGCTGGCGACCGGGTTCGCGCTGATGGACCCCGTGTCGAACTTCGTCTCGAAGTACGTCCGCTTCTACGACAACCTCGAGAACGAGGACTTCGTGGAGAACTTCGCCCGGATGGAGCGGTGGCTCGACGAGGGGATCGACGTCGCCGGCGAGGCGTACGTGGAGTTCCTCGAGGACATCTACCAGGACAACAAGCTGTACCACAACGAGCTGGAGCTTGACGGCCAGCACGTCGACATCAGGGAGATAGATATGCCGTTCCTTCAGGTGATCGGGGAGTACGACCACCTCATCCCGCCGGAGGCGTCGAAGCCGTTCGACGAGGTGATCGCCAGCGAGGACACCGCCACCGTCGAGCACTCCACCGGCCACATCGGGCTGTCCGTGTCGGGCAGCTCCCACGACGCCGTCTGGCCGGAGGTGGCGGAGTGGTACCACCACCGCTCCGGGCTGTCCGTCGAGCGGCGCCGGGAGATCCAGGCCGCCGTCGACGAGCTCGGCGCGGTCGAGGTGGACGTGGTCGGCGAGGAGGCCGTCGAGATCGAGATCGGCGAGGCCGGGAGCGAGTCCGACGGCGGGGCGGTGGCCGACACCGGGGTCGAGGCCGCCGGCGAGGCGGACGTCGAGTCCGTCGACGGCATCGGGCCGACCTACGCCGACCGGCTGCGCGGAGTCGGCATCGGGACGGTCGCGGAGCTGGCGGCGGCGGACCCGGAGACGGTCGCGGAGGCCGCGAACGTCGGCCGCACGCGCGCCGAGGGCTGGATCGAGCAGGCCGGCTAGCCCGGGTGGAGCGGGGCGTCGAACCCACCCCGGCACAGCGGCCGCGCGACGTGGCGTCGGGCGGTCGGGGGCACCTCGTACCAGCCGACCTCGAGGTCGCGCTCGAGCGGCACCGTCGCCTTCCCGTCGGCGCTGGTCCCGCAGTCCCGACAGCGGTACCCCTGGCCGCGGCCGGCACTCTCCATCCGGCGCCCGCAGCCCGGGCAGTCCGGCACCGCGGGCGCCGTGCGGACGAGCTCCCTGACGGCGAACTTCTCCAGCTTCAGCGTCGGCCCCTCGCCGACCTCCCCACAGGCCAGCAGCCGGTCGCCCGGCCGGAGCGCCCGCACCCGGTCGCGGAACCGCTTGGTCGGCTCGAAGGCGACACAGGACAGCGTCGGGGCGTCCGCGTCGGGCGGCGCGATGGCCAGGAACACGTGCCCGCCCTGACGGGTCTCGGGCGGCTCGACCACCCGGCCGGGCACCCGGTAGGCCCGCCCCTCGGCGACACCACCGACGGTGCCGTCCCGGAGGTGGGCGTCGGTGCCCTGGTTGGTGACGAACGTCCGCCGGGCGGTCGCGGGCTCGCCCTCGATGGCGCGGCTCACCGCCTCACAGGCCTCGGGGTCCTCGCCACGGATACCGTGTAACACCGGCCCGGGTGTGTGGGGGACACAGACCGCCTCGCGCTCGACCCGGTCGACGGTGTCGAACACCGCGGGCGCGTCGTAGGCGGCGTCGGCGGCGAACACGCTGTCGACGTCCACCTCGCGGGGCGTACCCCAGCGGCGCTCCTCCCGGTAGGCGATGGTCTCGTAGGTCCAGTCCCGGAAGGCCGCCACCGGGCCCGCGGGGGCGTCGCCGCCGTCGGTGCCGAGGTCACCACCGCTTTCGTCGGTGCGGTAGGCGTCACTGCCGTCGACGCCCTGGCCGTCACCGCTTTCGTCGACGCCGGGGGCGTCACCGCTGCCCGCGTGGCGCGCGACGAGCCCGCCGACGGCGGCGAGCGCGCCGATGCGACCCCGGCCGACCCCCCAGGACGCGTGGTCGTAGCCGGTCAGCGCCAGCAGCCGCTCGGCGTCGGCGACGGTGAGCCGGTCGCGCACCGCCGAGCGGGCGAACGACACCACCGCGTCGAGGCCGTCGCCGGCCCAGGAGTCGGTGGGGGCGACGACCACACCGGGGTCGGTGTTCGGGTCCGCCGTCTCCGCGAACTCCTCGACGAGCTCTCGGGCCAGCGTGAACGCCGTCGCGGGCGCGACGCCGGTGGCGACCGCGAGCGCGGCGTTGCCCCGGGTCTTGTGCTCGATGGCGGGGTTGAGCCGCAGCAGGTGTGGCCGGCCGACCTCGCCGGCCTCGGCCAGCCGCTCGACCAGCAGGTGCGCGAGGTAGGTGGTGCACATCCCCCGCTCGCGCGAGTCGGTATCGTCGATGCCGACGACTGTCACGCCGGGAGTGGGTCGCGCCCGGACATACGGGTTTCGTCCGGCGACGAGTCGGACCGATTTATACGGCCGCCGCGCCAACCCCCGGTAATGAGCGAGGGGGCGCTTGCTGACAACCCGTACGTCGAGGAGCCGCCCACGGAGTTCGAGCCGGTCGGACAGCTGGACGCCGCGACCGCCCGCGAGCAGGCCGAACGGCTCCGTGAGGCGATCCGGTTCCACGACCGGCGCTACTACGTGGAGGCCGACCCCGTCATCCCCGACCGGACCTACGACGCGCTGTTCGCCCGCCTCCAGGAGCTGGAGGACGCCTTCGACCTGGAGACGCCCACCTCCCCCACCAAGCGGATCGGCGGCGAGCCGGTGGACGAGCTCGGCAGCGTCGAGCACGTCGCCCCGATGCTGTCGATCGACAACGGGGACACTCCCGAGGAGGTCCGGGCGTTCGACCGCCGGGTGCGCGACCGGCTCGGCGGCTCGGGGGTCGAGGGGCAGGCTTCCCTGGGGGCGTTCGGCGAGAGCGAGCCCGAGGTGGAGTACGTCGTCGAGCCGAAGTTCGACGGGCTCTCTGTCGAGGTCGTCTACGAGGACGGCCGCTACCAGCGTGCGGCCACCCGCGGGGACGGGGAGGTCGGCGACGACGTCACGGAGAACGTCCGCACTATCCGGTCGGTTCCGCTGGAGCTGACCGGCGACTACCCCGACCGGCTGGCGGTCCGCGGGGAGGTGTTCATGCCCCGCGAGGCGTTCAACGAGCACAACCGCGAGCGCATCGAGCGCGGCGAGGACCCGTTCGCCAACCCCCGCAACGCCGCCGCCGGCACGCTCCGACAGCTCGACCCCTCGGTGACCGCCGGGCGGCCGCTGGACTGTTTCTTCTTCGACGTGCTGGAGACCACCCACGAGTTCGACACCAACCGGGAGGTCCACGAGACGCTCCCGGGGTGGGGGCTGAAGGTGAACGACCGGACGGAGCTGGTCGAGGACATCGAGGACGCGATACGCTACCGCGACCGGCTGGTGGAGGAGCGCGACGAGCTCGACTACGAGGTCGACGGGGTCGTGATCACGGTCAACGACCGCGAGCAGTGCGAGCGGCTGGGCTCGACCTCGCGGTTCCCGCGGTGGGCGTACGCCTACAAGCTCCCCCCGCGCACGGAGGAGACGACCGTCCGGGAGATCGTCGTCCAGGTGGGCCGGACCGGCCGGCTCACGCCGGTGGCGCTGCTGGACCCGGTCGACGTCGGCGGCGTCACGGTGTCGCGAGCCAGCCTCCACAACCCCGACCAGATCGAGGAGCTCTCGGTCGGCGTCGGCGACCGGGTACGGGTGCTCCGGGCCGGCGACGTCATCCCGTACGTCGACGAGGTGATCGAGCACGACGGCGAGGGCCACTTCGAGTTCCCCGACCACTGTCCGGCGTGTGACAGCGCCGTCGAGCGGGACGGCCCGATGGCGTTCTGCACGGGCGGGCTGGCCTGCCCGACACAGCTCCGGCGGGCCATCGAACACTACACCTCCCGCTCGGGGCTGGACATCGAGGGGCTGGGCGAGGAACGCGTCGACCAGCTCATCGAGGCGGGGCTGGTCGACTCCATCCCGGCGCTGTACGACCTCGGACGCGAGGAGCTCGCCGAGCTGGAGGGGTGGGGCGAGAGGAGCGCGGAGAACCTGCTCGGGGAGCTGGAGGCCTCGAAGTCCCCGGCGCTGCCGGACTTTCTCACCGCGCTGGGGGTGCCGGAGGTGGGCCCGACGACCGCCCGCAGCCTCGCCCGGGAGTTCGGCACGCTGGACGACGTGATGGCGGCCACGACCGAGCAGCTGGAGGCCGTCGACGACGTCGGCCCGGTGGTCGCCCGCGAGGTGCGGGAGTTCTTCGACAGCGAGCGCAACCGAGCGGTGATCGAGGGGCTCCGCGAACGAGGGGTCGACCCCGAGCCGTTCGAGACCGCCGGCGGCGAGGAGCTCGACGGGCTGACGGTGGTGTTCACCGGCAGCGTCGAGGGGTACACCCGGGGGGAGCTCCAGGAGCTGGTCGAGCGCCACGGCGGGTCGGCCACCTCCAGCGTGTCGGGCAACACGGACTACCTGGTCGCCGGCGAGGGGGCCGGCCAGTCGAAGCTCGGGGACGCCGACAGCGAGGACGTCCCGGTGCTGGAGCCCGACGGGTTCTTCGAGCTGCTGGCCGAGCGGGGAGTCCGGGCGGAGTGACCGGTCGGTAGCCGCCGGCCCCCGAGTCGCGCCGTCAGGACTCGCGCCACCTGTGGCCGCACTCGACGCAGGTGAACAGCCGAACCTCGTAGGAGCCGCCCGGCTTCGGCATCATCTCGTAGTACGCCCGGTCGCTGTCACAGCCGTCGGCCGGACAGGGCTCCTGCATCGTCTCGCTGGAGCCCTGGGTCGCGTCGGCCACGACGGGTGCCCCGTCGTCCTGCTGTCCGTCCTGGGTCGTCATCGCCGCTTCCGCTTGCGAGTCGCGCGGCATTTCGTTCTCACAGGAGCGACACACCCACGTGTCGCCCAGCGTGTGCATCATCGAACCACAGTCGTCACAGAACTGCATGTTGCGGGGAGACACGGCTGCCGGATATATCTGTCAACTCCCGGTCGGTCGTGGACGTCGGGCAGCCCCTCGCGGTGACCGTGTCGACCGGTTCTCCGTGCTGTTCGAGCAGGTCGTCGTGGGGGACTCCCGGCCCGTGGTCGGCACGGCAGCCGGAGCCGACCGCGGGGGGTACGACCGGGCCGTCCCGCGGGGGGCCGGCCGTCCGCGCGCCGAGAGCACCCCCCGAGAGCCCGGAGTGCCAGCCCGCAACAGACACCGAAGACGCTTAACCCGGTCCGGTGTGAGACGCCGGTATGGCAGAGGACTTCCTGCTTCTCAACCCCGGCCCGGTGCCGTTGTCGGACGCCGTCCGCCGCGCGATGGACGCCGAGATGGTGTCCCACCGGTCGGCCGCGTTCGAGGCGGTGTACGAGCGCGCACAGGAGGGGCTGGACCACGTGTTCACCCGTTCGAGCCCGAACGGGCGACCGACGGGCGAGGGGACGAGCCTGATCCTCAACGGGACGGCCACGATGGGGATGGAGATGGCCGTCGCCAACCTCGTCGAGCCGGACAGTGAGGTGGTGGCGCTGGTCAACGGGAAGTTCGGCCGCCGGTTCGCCCGCATCGCCGACCGCCACTGCCGGGTGGAACGCGTCGAGGTGCCCTGGGGGGAGTCGTTCGACATGGAGGAGGTGGCCGCCGCCGTCACCGACGACACCGACCTGGTGACGGTCGTCCACAACGAGACCTCGACGGGGCTGCTCAACCCCGTCTCCGGGGTGGGCCGGATCGCCCGCGAGCACGACGCGATGTTCGTCGTCGACGGGGTGACCTCGGTCGGCGGGGACGTGTTCTGCATCGACGACTGGAACGTCGACGTCGCGGTGACCGACGCCCAGAAGGCGCTTGCGGCGCCGCCGGGCGTGAGCGCGCTGTTCGTCACCGAGCGGGCCGCCGAGCGCGCCGACGGGGCGAGCGCCCCCTTCTACGAGGACCTGGACTGGCACCTCCGGAAGGCAGAGAGCCACCAGACGCCGTTCACCAGCGCGGTGCCGCTGTTCCGGGCGCTGGCGGTCGCCGTCGAGCAGATCGTCGAGGAGGGGATGCCGCCGCGTATCCGCCGTCACCACCGCCAGGCCCGGGCGTTCCGGGACGGCTTCGACGCGCTCGGCCTGGAGCCGTTCCCGGAGGCGACGGGGGCGACGGTGCGCTCGAACACGCTCACCGCCATCGACCTGCCCGCGACGGTGCGGGAGAGCCCGGAGGAGTTCTTCGCCGCCGTCAGCGAGCGGGGCGTCTCGATCAGCGGCGGCCAGGCCCACCTCGGCGGGGAGATATTCCGCGTCTCGAACATGGGGAACCTCACCCCCGACCAGGTGCTCCGGGGTGTCCGGGCGGTCGGCGAGGCGCTGGCCGAGGTCGGCGTGGGCTGTGACCCGGCGGCCGGCGTCGCGGCAGCCCGCGAGCGCCTGGAGTAGCCCCCCGGCGGGGCGCCTACGTGCCGGTGAAGTCGATGCGCCCGGTCGAGGAGAGGTCGTGCTCTCCGGAGGGGCCGAGCCCGTCGAACGCGTAGCGCTCGTCGGTGAGGTAGACGGCGCCGTCGGCGACGGCCACCTCGATCTCGTCGAGGGAGGCGCCCTCGCAGGGGCCGAACGTGCAGTAGCCGTCCTCGCGCCGGAACATGGCGCCGTGTTTGCCACAGACGATCTCCCCCTCGCGGAGCGTCACTCCCGAGCCCTTGTCGAGTCGGACGTCCGTCCAGTGCTGGCAGTAGTTGCGCCAGGCCGCCACGCCGTCGTCCAGGACGACGAGGATGGCCTCCTCGCGGTCGAACCCGTCACGGACGGTGAACAGCAGCGAGCCGTCCGCTGGCACCTCCTCGACGGCGGCGATCCGGGCGTCCTCGTCCATGCTCCGGCTTGGAGCGCTCCGGGTTCAACCCTTTCGCTACCCGAGGTGGCTCCGGAGCACGTCCGCGTCCTTGTTGCCGGCGCCGGTGTTCAACAGGACGACCGTGTCGTCGGGACCGAGCTCCCCCCGCTCGGCCAGCTCCATCGCGCCCGCGGCGGCCGCCGCGCAGGTCGCACCCATCTCCAGGCCGGTCTCGCGGGCGACCAGCCCCGCCGCATCCAGTATCGCCTCGTCGCTGGTCGCGACCGCGCCGCCGCCGGACTCCTCGAGAGCCTCCAACACGAGGTCGCTGGCACCGGGGTCGGGAATCTCGATGCCGGCACACACGGTGTCCGGCTCCGCCCACGGCTCGTGGCGGTCGCTGCCGGAGTCGAACGCCTCGACGATGGGGGCACAGCCGGTCGACTGGGCGGCGTACATCCCGGGGAGCTCGTCGATCAGCCCCAGCTCTCGGAGCTCGCGGGCGCCCTTGTGCATCCCCACGAGGCCGACCCCGCCGCCGGTGGGGTAGACGACGGCGTCGGGCACCGCCCAGTCCATCTGCTCGACGGTCTCGTACAGCATCGTCTTCTTCCCCTCGTGACGGTAGGGGGTGACGAACGTCTTCACGGAGTGCCACGCCTCGGTCATGGCGTCCTCGTAGGCGGCGCCGGCGTCGCCGATCTTCCCCTCGACCACCGTGAGGTCGCCACCGTGGACCCGCGTCATCGCCTTCTGGGTGTAGCCCGCCCGCGAGGGGAGGAACACGTGGGCGTCCAGCCCGGCGCTCGCGGCGTACGACGCCGCCGACTGGCCGGCGTTGCCCGCCGAGGCCAGCGCCACGTCCGTCGCCCCGTGCTGGACGGCCGCGGTCACCGCGGCCGTCTGACCGCGGTCCTTGAACGTGCCGGTGGGGTTGCGCCCCTCGTCTTTCAGCAGGACGCGCCCGACGCCCATCCGGTCGGCCAGCGCCGGGCAGTCCGCCAGCGCCGTCCCCCCCTCGCCGTTGGTGACCGCCACCTCACGGGGGAACGGCAGCAGCTCCTCGTAGCGCCACATCGAGTCGAAGCGGCGGGCCTCGAACGTCTCCCGGTCGACGTCGATGCGGTCGTAGTCGTACGCCGGGTCCAGTATCCCCCCGCAGTCCGGACAGCGCCCGGGCGCCTCCGCCGCCGGGAACCGTCCGCCACAGTCCGTGCAGTCCAGTCCCGCGAACGCCGCGGTCGTCTCCATACACCCCGGTGGCCACGGAAGGACCTAAACGCTGTCCCGTGACCCAACCATGTGACTATTTCACACACAACGATTTATAATCCTTCCGGCCATCGTGTCGGATGGCACGTGGCACAGTGCCTGCGGCGCAGCTGACCTTGCAGTCACCCCTGTTGTCATGGCACGAATAAGCGACTCAATCCACGTGGACGCGCCGGTCGAGCGCGCGTTCGAGTACATGGACCGACCGGAGAACCAGGTCGAGATAACGCCCAGCCTCACCCGTTCCGAGACCGTCGAGCGTCTCGACAACGGTGGCACCCGCGCGGCCTACACCTACAGCATGGCCGGGGTGTCCCTGGACGGGCACGTCACCGCGACCCGCTACGAGCCCACCGAGCGGATCGTCTTCGAGATGACCGGCGACCTCGAAGGGGAGATCGAGTGGCGCTTCGAGCCGGAGAACGGCGGCACCCGGGTCACCTACAACGCCGACTACGAGGTGCCGGTGCCGGTGTTGGACGCGGTGGTCGAGCCGTTCGTGAAGCGGTACAACAGCCGGGTGCTGCGCTCCACGTTGGAGAACCTGCAGGCCCGCCTGGAGAGCGAGACCGGAGACGACACCGAGGAGTAGAACCGTCCGAGGCCGCTACAGCGCCGGCGCGCCGTCGCGGTAGGTGGTCTCGACCGCCCGCAGCGCGGTGATGTCCTCCAGCGGGTTCGCGCCCAGCCCGACCAGGTCCGCGGCCGTCCCGGGCTCGACGGTGCCGATGTCGTCGTCGCCGATGGCGCGGGCGGCGACGCTCGTGGCCGCCTTGACCGCGTCCATCTCGTCCATCCCGACCTCCTCGACGAACAGCTCCGCCTCCATCGCGTTCTCCCCGTGGGGGACCAGCTCCGGCCCGATGAAGTCCGTCCCCAGCGCGATGGGGATACCCGCCTCGTAGGCCCGCTCGACGGCGTCGTAGTGGGCCTCGCTGGCCTCCCGGGACTTCCGGAGGCCGTACTCCGGCACGCCGTGGTCGGCACCCTCCGTGACGATCCGGTGCATGATCGCCAGCGTCGGCACGAACGTGGCGTCGTGCTCGACGAACAGGTCCAGACACTCCTGGTCGAGGTAGAAGCCGTGCTCGATGGTGTCGACCCCGTTGCGCAGCGCCGACTTGATGCCGGGCGCGCCCTGTGCGTGGCTGGCGACCGGAATGCCCACCCGGTGGGCCTCCTGGGTGAACGCCCGTATCTCGGCGTCGGTGAACTGGCTCTGGTCGGGGGCGTCCTTCTCCGAGAGCACGCCACCGGTGGTCATGATCTTCAACAGGTCCACCCCGTCGCGGATGCGCTTGCGGGCCTCCTTGCGACACTCGGCCTCCCCGTCGGCGAGCGTGCCGATGCCGCCGCCGGCGCTCCCCTGGACCCACTCGTAGGGGAGGAAGTGGCTGTCCCCGTGGCCGGCGGTCTGTGAGATGCTGCGGCCGCTGGTGTACACCCGCGGGCCGGGCACCTCCCCCTCCTCGACGGCGGTCCGGAGCCCCAACCCGGTCGCCGAGCCGACGTCCCGGACGGCGGTGAAGCCGGCCTCGACGATCCGCCCGAGGTCCGCCACCGCCCGCGCGGCCGCGGTGGCGGTGTCGGCCGTGGCCCACTCCATCGGGTTCATCGAGCGGTACCCCGACAGGTGGAGGTGCGCGTCGATCAGCCCCGGCAGCAGGGCGTGGTGCTCGTAGTGGCGCTCGGCGGTGAGCTCCCCCCGGTCGCCCACCTCGGCGATACGGCCGTCGACCACCCGCACGGCGGCGTCGTACCGCGGCTCGTCCGCGAGGCCGTCCAGCAACAGGTCACAGTCGATGACTACCTCCGAGTCCGACATACAGTGGCGTGCGCGGGGCCGTCTCAAAGAGCTACCGAACGGTCAGTCGTACACCAGCACCGTCCCGCCGTCGAACTCGATCACCGCCACCGACTCCCCGGAGCCGGACTGTTGCTCCTCGATGATGTCGACGGCGTCGCCGGGGACGACCACCTTGCTCGCCTCCCCGTCACCGGGGACGTCGAGCTCGATCTCGCCGGCGGTGTCGAGCTGTGCCTGCAGCGCCGCCGGGTCGGCGGCCTCCAGCGCCTCGACGACGGCGCCCGCGCGGTCGCGGAACTCCGGGCCGATGGTGGCGTGGTCGACGTCGACGCCGGTGGCGACCGTCTCGACGGCGGGCCGGCCGGCCTCGACGTACACCGGCCCGTTGACCGCCCCCGAGAGGTCGTAGGTGTCGATGCGGTCGTGGTCGTCGAGATACAGCTCCACCCGCTCGAGGTCGGCGTTCAGCGCCACCCCGGAGTCGGACTTCCAGCTCCGGACCGCCTGGGCGATGTCCGCGACCAGCGCCCCCCGCTCGACGGCGTCGGTCTCGAACGCCTCGGCCTCGGGCCAGCCGGCGGCGTGGACGCTCCCCTCGCCCGGCAGCGCGCGGTAACACTCCTCGGTGAGGAACGGGGCGAAGGGCGCCAGCATCCGCAGCGAGGCCGACAGCGCCCGGTACAGCGCGTGGCGGGCGGCGTTGCGCTCCCCGGGGCGGCCCTCGTACAGCCGGCCCTTGATCAGCTCCAGGTAGTCGTCCGCGAGGTCGTGCCAGACGAACTCCCGGAGCTCCCGGAGCGCGGCGTCGAACCGGTAGTCGTCCATCTGCTCGGCGACCCGCTCGGCGGTGTCGCCACAGCGCTGGAGAATCCACCGGTCGGCGTCCCGGTAGGCGGGGTCGGTCGTGTCGGGGGTGTCCTGGTCGACGTGGCCGGCCGCGAACTTCGTGATGTTCCACAGCTTCGTGAGGAACCGGGAGGCGGATTTCACCTCCTTCCACTGGAACTGGATGTCCGCGCCCGGCTGGCCCCCCAGCGCCATCGCCTGCCGGAAGGCGTCGGCGGAGTACTCCTCGACGGCCTCGCCCGGCTGGACGAAGTTGCCCCGGGATTTGGACATCTTGTTGCCGTCGGCGCCGAACACCATCCCGTTGATCAGCGCCTCCTCCCAGGGGTGGGTGTCCTCGAGGGCGGCGGTCCGGAGGATGGTGTAGAACGCCCACGTGCGGATGATGTCGTGGCCCTGCTCGCGCAGCTGTACCGGCTGGAACTCCTCCTCGGGCCAGCCCGAGATGTACAGCGGCGAGATCGAGGAGTCCATCCACGTGTCCATCACGTCCGTCTCCCCGTGCCACGCCTCGGCGCCACACTCCGGGCAGGCCCCGACCGCGGGGTCGTCCTCGGTGGGCGTGACCGGCAGCTCCGCCTCGCCCGCGATGTGGACGTGCCCGCAGTCCCCGCAGAACCACGCCGGGATGGGGGTGGCGAACACCCGCTGGCGGGAGATCACCCAGTCCCAGTCCATCCCGGTGGTCCAGTCCTCCAAGCGGGAGTACATGTGCTCGGGAATCCAGTCGACCTGCCGGGCAGTGGCGAGAATCTCCTCCTGGTCGACCCGGACGAACCACTGCTCCTTGGAGAGAATCTCGATGGGGGTGTCACACCGCCAGCACACCCCCACCGACTGCTCGGTGTGCTCGTGGTCCTCCAGGTGGCCGGCCGCATCGAGCGCGTCGGCGATCTCGGATTTGGCCTCGTCGACCGTCAGGCCGGCGAACTCCCCCGCCAGCTCGCCCAGCCGGCCGTCCTCCTCGAGGACGGGCCGCAGGTCGAGGTCGTGCTCGGCCCACCAGTCGACGTCCTGCTTGTCGCCGAACGTGCACACCATCACCGCGCCGGTGCCGAACGACTCGTCGACCTCGGGGTCGGCGAACAGCTCCACCTCCTGGCCGAAGAGAGGCACCTCGAAGCTCTCCCCCACCCGGTCGGCGTAGCGCTCGTCCTCGGGGTCGACGGCGATGCCGACACACGCCGAGAGAAGCTCCGGCCGGGTGGTGGCGATGCTGATGGTCCGCGGCTCCGCCGCGGAGCCAGAGGGACCCTGTCCCTCGCTGTCGTCGTTGCCGCTGCCGGGGAAGGTGACGGTGTAGAGGGTGCCGTCGCGGTCCTCGTTCTCCACCTCGGCGTCGGCGATGGCCGTCTCACAGCGGGGACACCAGTTGACCGGGTGCTCGTCGCGGTGGACGTAGTCGTCGTCGGCCATCCGGACGAACGAGCGCTGGGTCTCCCCCCAGTACTCGGGGTTCATCGTCCGGAACTCGTGGTCCCAGTCCTGGGAGAACCCCAGCTCCAGCATCGTCGTCTTCATCGCGTCGATCTGCTCCTCGGTGTGCTCGATGCACATCCGGCGGAACTCCTCGCGCGGGACGTCCGTGCGGTGGATGCCCTGCTCCTCCTCGACTTTCACCTCGGTGGGGAGGCCGTGGCAGTCCCACCCCTGCGGGAAGTCCACGTCGAACCCCTGGAGGCGCCTGTAGCGGGCGGCGAAGTCCATGTAACACCAGCCCAGCGCGTTGCCGATGTGGAAGTTGCCGGTCGGGTACGGCGGCGGCGTGTCGATGACGTAGTCCGGGCGCTCCGGGTCGTCGTCGTAGGCGTACACGTCCGACTCCTGCCAGCGCTCGCGCCACTTGCGCTCGATGCTGCTCGC
>Ga0207797_1002259_pt1 | contig 13439 bp, 11 predicted proteins | sample PRCRCaboRojoPR_6_FD_187275 | JGI IMG/M metagenome (GOLD analysis project Ga0207797, IMG submission 187275) | Marine sediment microbial community from Cabo Rojo, Puerto Rico - PR CR 10% Liquid 1 (SPAdes) | ecosystem: Environmental > Aquatic > Marine > Coastal > Sediment | place: Cabo Rojo, Puerto... | reverse complement strand
TGACCGAGCGTTAGCGAGGGAGTCTGAGCACGCTGAGTCGAAAATTTCTCACGCCTGAAAAGTTACAGAATGCTCCATTATTCACCGGAAAGAGCAATAGTACTTATCGATCTTTCCGAGGTTTTATCTACAGTTGTAATGGGACGAAGGAAGCGTTATAATCCCTTTCCATTTGCAAGTCAAAGGAAGTGGGATAAGTAAAGCCCCTAAAACGCCTAATAACTGAACTAACTGAGAGGGCGCTTTCAGGCATGCTTTTGGTGATCCAGTAGTGGAGGATTAAAAAGGAAGAAAATAAAGGAGGTGAGGCTGGATGAAGGAATTGCGCAGTTGGCTTCGGTCTCGCTGGACTTGGTTTTTGATAACGACACTGCTCGTAGTAGTGGTTTTTTCCTTGCCCACTCCAGAAGGTCTGTCGGAAGAGGGCCATAAGGCCCTGGCCCTGCTGGCGGCGGTGGTCGTGTTATTCATCGCCGAACCCATTTCCGCTCCCGGGACGATCCTCTTCATCGCCGTATACCAAGTGCTTTTGGGTTTGGGAACACCCAATGAAGTGGCAAGGTCTTTTATGCACGATGCGGTCTTTTTTATCATGGGCGCTTTGATGATCGGGGTCGCTTTGACCAGTCAAGACGTCGGCCAAAGGTTGATCCTATTTTTGATCGATAAACTGGGAAGCAACGCCAAGAGAATTAGCTTTGCCCTAGTCAGCAGTTGTGCCTTGCTGGCCGGATTTATCGCCGGTCACGTGGTGGCGGCCGTGATGACTCCCATGGTTTTGTCCTTGGTGAAGACGATGAGGGAGACGACGGATCGCTCGGTGGTCGGGTTAAGCAAATTCCTTCTTTTCTCCGTCGCTTACGGGGCCAGCATCGGGGCCCTCTATGCCCCGAGTGGTGGGGGTAGAAATATCATCATCCTGGGATTCTTGCAGAGGATGCACGGGATAAATATAGGTTACGGGCAGTGGATCATCTATTCCCTTCCCATTACTTTACTGCTAATTCCGGTCACCTCCTGGATCTTGTATCGCACTTTCCAGCCCCAGGTAACTGACCTGTCGGAAGCGACGGCCGGCCTGCGGGCGGAATTGGAGGAAAGGGAGATGACGGGTGAGACCGGGGTCACGATAGCTATCTTTGCCTTGATCGTCTTCCTGTGGATCACTTTGGGCCAAACGTTGGGGCTGGGCATCATCGCATTGTTGGGGGCGATCCTTTATCTGGTTTTTGGCATCGTGCGCTGGGACGATTATCATACCGACATCAATTGGGGCGTCATCTTGATCTATATGGGGGCGTTGAGTTTGGGCTCCGTTTTGGAGAGTTCCGGTGCTGCGGAGTGGATAGCTCAATTGGTGCTTTCCTTTGTCCGGGATGGGCTCGGTCTAAGCGGGCTTGTGCCAATTACTTTGACCAGTTCTTTGCTCAGTATTTCCATGACCAATTTGATGAGCGCCGGTGCGACGGCCAGTGTCATCGGTCCGATCACGTTGAAGATGGCCGAATTGGCCGCGATCAATCCGCTCGGAATGGGGTTGCTCACGGCCATCTCCTGTTCGCTGGGCTTTCTGCTTTTGCTTGCCACGCCGGCCAACGCTATCGTCTATTCTACGGGGTATGTAAAGCCGAAGGACTTCCTGGTGGCGGGAGTGGGCCTTACCGTGGCCAGCTTTGGCGTGCTATTCTTGGTCGTGTTTACTTGGTGGATTCTTTTGGGAGTGCTTTAGGGTTGGGGACGTAATCGATGATTTGATGTCAGGAGGGAGGATAATGGAGGAAAACGAAGTTTCAGTGTTGCATCATCTGCAGGCGGCAGTGGAGGATAATTTGGCGCTAAAATTCTTAGGCAGCATCCTCCAGGGAAGGAGCGGCAAGGTTGACTTGTTGTACGTGGAGGAGGTGCTGGGAGAAATCGCCGACGAAAAGAGGAGGAAATTGGCCCAGGAGCAGCAAGAGCAGGGCCAAAAGCCGGCCCCTAGAGAAGAGGATACGTTAACCCGGGTGGAGGAGAAAGTAAAACAATTCCTCCCCGAATGCATTGTAAGTACGTCGTCCGTTGCGGGCGATCCGGTGGAAGAAGTGCTCGATCAGCTCGAGCGTAAATCGTATGATCTTCTCTCCCTGGAAGCTTACGGTAGGGGCGGCTTTCGAAAAAATATTTTGGGTGCTCATGTGAACAAGATCGTGCAGGAATCTCTGGTACCCACGTTGGTGCACAAAGGGGAACTCGCTGCCTGCAAGCGCGTTTTAGTGCATGTGCCCAACGACAGAGGGAGATGCACTCGCCTCATTACCTATCTCGCCGATCTTTTTAGGGCTTCCCGGCCGACGATCACTTTTTTGGTCATTCTGCCTGAGAGCCAGGAGAAATTTGAAGGGTATATCTCCGGTGAGGAGGAACGCCTGCTGGAGTCGATCGATAACTATGACCGTGAGGAGTTCAAGTATCTCGATATTGCCCGGGAGATTATGGCCGAACGGGGTATTAAGGGAGAGGCCAGAGGGCGAATTGGACAAGTACCTGAAGAAATCTTGGCTGAAGCCAAGGAGGGTAGGTACGATCTGATGGCCTTTTTCCCGGAAGAGCCAAACATACTGACCAGTCTGTGGTCGGGGGATGAATCGCTGAAGACGATGCGAGATATCGATATATCTTTTCTCAAGTTTGTCGGTACCGATAGATACTAGTTGCCCAAGTGGTAACGGTTGCCCTGTCACCTTATATAAAACCTTGGGAATATTTCTGGGTATCTAATCAGTAACTCTTGGAAGAGCCCTCTTGTAATCGTAGTTTCAACGGTCAATTAGAAGGTAGTACCCTTCCTCTTTTTTTTGAAACTAAATGTGGGGTAATTTGGGAGGCTTTATATAATGGCCGGACTATCGGTTTGCGTATAACTGCCTCGCCTTTGTCTTAAATCTTTCCGTCACGTCTAGGACGTTCTCCCTTTCCTCGTTCGCTTCTTCAAGTAACGTGTTTTTATTTTCTTCTATTAGTCTGTCATAATAGGGATGTAGGTCGGCGGGGGCAAAGTACCTAAATCTGAATCTGTGGCCTTCTTCCTCATCGATTAGGAGACTATGTCCGATAACTTCAGGACCTCTTGGTTCTTTTTCTACGTCTTTGGACATGCTTTTCACCTCCCAAGAAGAGTAGGGGGTGGATAACGTTTCGTCAAATATTTTCTTTTTTAATAATTTTTTAGCAATTTTAAGTTTAATAGTTACTTATTCATGATTAGAGAGTCTATTAGGTTAAGATTAATCCTAGCGCCTTACAATCTTTCCCGGCTTGTAGTAGTCTGGTCTTATAAAATTTTCACTAGTGAAGCAAAAATCAATATAAGCCTTTAGGAGGAGGTAGGGATGAAATTAAGCTCTGAAGCGTTTAACCAAAGTTGCCTCTTGCTTTCTCTTCCCGAAATTATTTATTTAAGGATCTTTGGGGGTTTCCCTAAAACTAGTCGGAATCTTTCTCGACCTTTGCCCAAAATTGAGGAAAGTATATCACGTTGAGGAAGACTCCGAGGAGAAAGGCGCCCAGGAGATAGCTCAAACTGGAGGCGTAATTCCCCCAAGTAAGCAGTAGTCCTATCTCGTCCATCAGTAACCCCAACCCCGTTCCAAAGATTAGGGCCAACTTTTCTTTGCTGATTTTCGGCGTGCCGACTATACTGATCCATCCTGCCATTCCCATCAAGAGGATGCCAAAATAGAAATGGTGGATGTGGTAGCCGAAGAGGATGATGTTTCTCCCGATATAGAACTTGCGGGGCTTTCCGCCTAAGGCCGTATTTATAATCTCGTTTTCCGCGGAGCCTGCTAATATAACTAGCAATCGGACGAGGAGAAAGGAGATAACGTAGGAAAGGGCGATCAAAAAAGGAGTCTTCTTATTCTCTTTGGGAAAGATGGTAAAACACCCAAAAGAAGGATGAGTATTAAGTGCTTAATTGCACTAAGCTGCTGGACTACGGCAAAGAGGGAGGCGATCGCATTGGTCTTCGTCCATCCTCCTTAAAGACCGAGCCCGTGATCGGCGACTAAGTATACTTTGCTTCTTTCTCTCTCCCTTCTTGCCTGTCCCTCATTTAACCCTCCAGCCTCTTCCGGTTTAGCGGCAGAGGTGGAGGCGGACCGGGAAGAGAGGTCTTCCTTGCTCAGGTTTCGGGAATGATCCGTATGAATCCATTCTTGCTTGTCCAGAGTAAACAGGGCCCAGTACAAAACTATTATCCAACTGTACATAAAGGCCGGGAAAAACAGGACGTACTTGTAGGCTTCCAGAGGTAGTTTATCCAGCACAAAGGCCAAAGAAGGTACGATGTAGGGAATAAGGGGCAATACGAAACCGAGCAACTTGATCCGCGAGATTACGTAATCGAAAAGCGGACTGCCAAACAGGCCCGGAAAAGAAAGTCTGATCACGGTGACTAAAAAGTAGAACATGAGAAAGGGCATGCGAAAGAGGCGAACCGCCCCGTCCAACTTGAAGATACTCCTCTCTTTTAACCCTTGCAGGAGCAAGCGGGGGACGTACTTGACGATGACCGACAACTGTCCCCGGGACCAGCGCAATCTCTGTCGACAACTGGCCCAAAAGGAGACGGGCTTTTCGTCAAATATCTTCGTCTCACGGGTGAAACTGGTCTTGATCCCCTCAAACCAGGCCTGAACAGTATACTCTAAATCCTCCGTCAAAGTAGTGATATTCCAACCCACTTCGCTCAAGACGTCGGTGGAGATACACATGCCCGTACCCATCAACTCGGCCGACAGGCCCAGATTGTAACGGTTGAGCAGGCTGAAACGATCGCTGATCCAAAACATCATGGAAAAAGTACCCGTCACCCAATTGTCGGCCGGATTCTTGGAGTCGAGATAGGCCTGGATGACCCGTTCCCCTTGGAGCAACCTTTCGTTCATTACCGCCAGGAAGTTTTCCTGGACCAGGTTGTCCGCATCGAAAATGGCCACTGCGTCGTAGTCGTTTTCTCCTTCCAGTAAATCCAACCTGCGGAAGGCAAACTGCAGCGCGTAATCTTTACCTTTTGCTTCCTCGTTTTCTCTCTCCCAGACGGTGACTTCGTCGTATTCTAGAGCCAGTTTGGCTGTATCATCTTGACAATTGTCGGCTACGACGAAGATGTCATATAGGGAAGCAGGGTAGTCCAGGTCGGTCAGACTAGCCAGAAGTTCCGAAATTACCGCTTCCTCGTCGTGGGCGGGCACGATCAGGGCGAATTTGCTTTCGGGCTCGGCCGAAACTTCTTTTTCCCCCTGGCCGAAGAGTTGATTGTCGAAAAGGCCCAAGACGATGAAGGTAAGATAATACAGAGAGTACCCAATTAACAATACGTCGATGAAAGAATTTAGATAAACCACCTTTACCCCTCCAGTGGTTTAAGATCCCCAGGCGAATCTCAATTTTATCTTAACATTTGATCGGGCTCAAGTAAATGAACTTTGCCCGGAAGATGGTCCACTGGAGGGGACATATAAAACTTTGTAAAGCATCCTTGGTTTTTATATAGGACAACCGCATTCTAGAAGCCGATCGGTCCTTAGGGGGCTCCCCGATAATTCACTCGAGGAAACCGCGCGGGTTCTCCTCCCATGGAGTGACGTCGGAGGTCTCCACGTACCAGTTTAGCAACAGTCGCTCCAACCTTTGGACGACCGGGGCGTAATCGGGATCGTCGTATAAGTTCTCCACCTCTTGGGGATCCTTATCCAAGTCGTATAGTTCGTTGTCTGCCTTGGTCCGGTAAATAAGCTTATGGCTGGCCGTCCTGATCGATACGGAGCGGCAGACTGTCTCCGGTGCATCCTGCTGGAGTTGAACTTTGGGATAGTAGATGTGGGAAGGGTCCAGTAGGTCCGAGTGACTACTGGCTCTGCCTTCAAAGCACGGTTCGTCGTGGGGCAGGTCGTAGCCCCCTTCCGTGAAGACGATCCTGTCCCCGTCGTCCCTTTCTCCTTTTAGTTCGGGCAGCAACGAGCGAGCGAAGAAACTATGGCTGGGCTCGATACCGGCCAATTCCAAAACGGTGGGGGCGATGTCGAAATGTTGTACCTGTCCTTTGACGGTTTTCCCCGTACTTCCTTCCGGTATCCGAGCGACGAGGGGGACGCGGCTCAAAGTGTCGTCCAGGCCGGAGGGCCACTTTTCCACCAGGCCATAGTCGCCGGCCCAGTCGCCGTGGTCGGAGTAGAAGAATACGGCCGTATCTTCGTTCAAGCCCGACTCCTCCAAAGACTCCATCAGATCGCCGAAGAGGGCATCGGCGTAGCTGATCATGCCTAGATATTTGGCATTTATTTCTCTGAAATCCTCTTCACTTAATTGGTCCAGTCTCCTCGTCCTTCTTATTTCCTGATGAAAATCGCCCTTACCTTTTTCATTCACGGGCCTGAGCGGAGGAAGGGTAGCCGGATCGTACATGTCATGGAAACCTTTGGGCGCATGGTAAGGGGGATGAGAAAAGCTTATCGGGAGATAAAGCAAAAATGGTTCCTCCGGTTCGGAGCGCAAGAAGTCGATGGCCTTCTTTATTAAGTGGAAATCTCTCGTTTCCTCGTATTTCCCCATTTGCTCGTAAAGAAAGGAATAATAGAGGGGGTCGTCTTGACTATGAGGGTTTTCATGGAAGCGGTTTAACTTTTTCAACTCTTCTCGCTCTGCCTGGTCGATGGCTTCTGGAAACGTTTCCTCTACCGTACCTTGGAAAGCCTCGGGAGAAAAGGCGTCGTTTTTGCCGTACCAACGAATTTGGTAGCCTTCCTCGGCCAGGTATTTAAATAGGTTGGGCTCGTGGGGTTCGAGCAGGTTCCACAGGCTGCGATGGCCGCGCACGTGTGGGTGCCAACCGGTCAACAGGCTGCAGCGGGAAGGAGAACAAACGGTGTGGGTGGTGTGGCATTGTTCAAAAGTAACTCCCTCCTCCGCCAGCCGGTCCAGGTTGGGGGTCTCGGTCAACGGATGACCGTAAGTGCCGGTGCTTTCGGCCCGCATCTCTTCCGGGTTAAATAGGATGAAGTTCGTCTTATTTTTCATTCTTCCTCCTTGGTTTTTAAAGGCTTTGGTTGCCTTTAGGGTTGAACTTTTCCGGTAGTGTAAGTATAGTGATTTAGACCAAGCGCCCGTAGCTCAGTGGATAGAGCGATGGATTCCGGATCCATAAGCCGGGGGTTCAAATCCTCCCGGGCGCATTTAGTTATTTTGCGCGGAAGTCCAATACCAGCAGATTCCCCACACAAGGAAAGCGGAGAGAACTCCGACTAACCCCACCTCGATCCCGTAGTTCGTGCCCAACAACCACTGTGGTCCCTTCATTTTCGTGATCGCGCCAAAGCTGGCGGGGCCGGGCTCTCCCCCCGAAAGGGCAAAGAGATCGCTTTGGAAGAAGTTCCAGCCGAAATGAATCCCGACCGGCAGCCAGAGGGATCCCGTCCGCAGATAAAGCGTTCCCAGCATGAAGCCGGGCAGGGTCATCATCAGGGCAAAGAAGATGAAGTTGGTATTTTCGGCGCCGGTAACGGAGAGGTGGGAGATGGAGAAGAGGAAAGAAGATAGAGCCAGGGCCGACCATTTGTTCCATTCCCCCTTTAAGCCCCTAAGCAGATAGCCGCGGAAAATGGCCTCCTCGCCGAGGGCGGCCACGGCCGAAGAAAGCAGAGCGATCCAGAGGTGGACTAGCCAGTTGGAAAGGTCTATCCCCTGCCATCTCCATCCTTCGATCGAAAGCCAACCGAAGGCCGCTTCCAGAAGGAAAAGCGAGGCCATGACGGCACCCGTCGCGGAAAGACCTAACAGGAGATCTCTCCTCCACTCCTCCCTCAGGCGGAAGCCTATTTCCCTTAGTCCCTCTTCCAACACCAATCTGGCGATTAACCAGACCAGGAGCAATTGGATCGCCAGGTGCCCCCCGCGGGAAAGAGTATTGCCTAAGAAGGGGTCGAGCGGTTCACCTAGGGAAAAAGAACTGAGCAGTTCCGTAATCCCCAAGCCGTACATTACGGAAAAAGTCCAAATTAAGGGGTAAAGAAGAAGGAACCCGTAAAGGGTGGCGATGGCCAGGTGATCCCTGGTCCAGGATCTGATCTTTTTCTTCGCTTTTTGAGCCAGCTTCTTTATCTTTTTCAACGTTTTAGGTTATGCCCGTTTTGGGAAGAGTTTGTCTGTACCATTTATATGTAAATTGGTCGAGCTACAGATATTTCTTGGGGACAATTACGCGGACGGTTCTCAGCGGATTGACCACTTGACTGATTCTCATATCGGCCGCCACGGAGCAGAACTTATAAGCCTCGGTCTCCGAGAGGTCCGTTTTTGAACTCAGGTAATCGATCATCGCCTCCAACGCGATCTTTCCTGCCCCTTCCAAAGTCTCCCCGCTGCCTAAAGTCATAAATCGCTCGTCCGTCTCGATCCGTGGCGTCTCAATGCTTCTTTTTGCCACATCAACTTTTAATGTAGTTACAGTCCCAATTTCAATCCCCACTCCGCAGACCTCGCCGTCCCCCTGCGCCGCGTGGGCGTCTCCTAAAGAGAGCAGTGCCCCTTGCTGAAAGACGGGGAAAAACAAGGTGGCACCGGGGCCGACATCGATCGTGTCCAGGTTACCTCCGTGAGGGCCGGGAGTATTGCATGGTACCGCTTCGCCTTCGGGAGCGACTCCGATCGTGCCGATCATCGGATCTATCTTTAGTTCCTTGTCGCCAAAGCTTATCTTCCCCTCGCTCACCCGATGAAGGGTGACGACCGGTTCGGAAAAACGTTCGCTCAAAAAGCCGAACCCGGGAACGATTCCCTGCACCCCTTGATCGTTTAGTTCTATATCCTTTATCTTCACCTTTAGAGTGTCTCCCGGCTCCGCCCCTTCGACCGCGATCGGGCCCGTGGCGGGGTTGACTCTGTCCATTTCCAATTTTTCAAATCCGTCCGCCTCGCTTTCTATCCCGCCGCCGAAGGCGTCCAGGGTCTCCACCTGAATCGATTCGCCCGGTTCCACCGTGATGGCGGGCGGGTTGTCTTTGTCCATGGCGTAAACGTAGCTATCCTTTAGATACTTCATGGCAAAACCCTACCTCCCTTTCGAAAGTAGTTCTCAAAAGAAATATACACAATAATAGACTTCGGCCTGAGCCAATGCAAGTTTATGAAAAATTTGATAAAAATGATTCTTTTTTGTTCAATTAGAGCGGAGATAGATTGGGAGGTATATAAAACCTTGTAAATTACCCCGCATTTAATTTTGGACGTTAAGGAAGGCTAATACTTTATAATTGTCATTGGCTCTACAATTTTAAGATAGTTAGTTCTAAGAATGATTGGATTTAAACCCGAAAATATTTCCAAGGTTTTATATACGACGGACTTTGGAATACGTTGGATACTTTTATTTTGCTGAGGTGAGACTAAATGGAGAAAGTGGTGGCAAAGGCGCAAGAAATGGAAGATGGCGAGATGAAGGAGATAGAGGTCAACGGTCAGGAAGTTCTGTTGGTCAAGATCCAGGGAGAATTTTATGCCGTCGGGGCCAAGTGCACTCATTTCGGCGCCCCTTTGGCGGACGGCGTCCTCCACCGGGGTAGGTTGCGCTGTCCCTGGCATCAGGCTTGTTTCGACGCCGCTTCCGGGGAATTGGAGGAACCGCCGGCGTTGGATGCACTCTCCAAGTTCGATACGCGAGTGGAGGACGGAGAAGTGATCGTGGTCGTGCCTGAGGGAGCTACGAGCGAGCCATCTCCGGAGACCGTGGAGCAAAACCTTGAAGAAGACGATCGCACTTTTCTAATCATAGGGGCGGGGGGAGCCGGAGGGGCCGCCGCCGAATCCCTGAGACAGTTTGGCTTCCAGGGGAGAATTAAGATCGTCACCAAAGAAAAATACGCCCCTTACGACCGAACTCAATTGAGCAAAAATCGCTTGGCTGACGGTAAAAACGGCGCCCCTAAGCTTCGATCGACCGATTTTTACGAGGAAAACGATATCGAGTTGCTGAAGGAGAGGGAAGTAACCGGATTGGATCCGGTGGGAAAGGAGGTTTCCTTCCTAAACGGGGATTCGCTCGGATACGATAAGCTCTTGCTCGCTCCCGGATCGGAGCCAAATAGATTGGAGGTTCCTGGCGGAGAGTTGGAAAACGTCTTTACTTTGAGAAACCCCTCCGACCTGGAGCAGATCAACCCCGCGGCGGAGAAGGCCTCTAAAGTGGTAATCGTCGGTTCCAGTTTTATCGGCATGGAGGCGGCCGCCAGTCTACGGGATCGGGGTCTGGAAGTCACTGTCGTATCGCTCAATTCGGTTCCTTTTGAGTTGGTACTGGGGAGGAGGGTGGGCGAAGTTTATGCCAAAACCCATATGGAAAACGGAGTCAGTTTCGAAATGGGAACCAGAGTGGAAGAATTCAGAGGGACGGATAAGGTGGAGGAGGTCAAACTCGCTGACGGGACTACATTGCCGGCCGATCTAGTCGTTTTGGGCGTCGGGGTGACTCCGACCACTTCATTTTTGCAAGGCGACTTGGAATTAGCGAAAGATGGCGGGTTAGCGGTAGACGATCACTTGCGAGTTTCAAAAGACATTTATGCCGCGGGAGACGTAGCCCGCTTTCCGGACTGGCGAACGGATGAAGAGGTTAGAATAGAGCATTGGCGGTTGGCTCAACAACACGGCCGGCTCGCCGCCAGGAATATGGTCGGGGAGGAAAAAGAGTTTCGCTCTTTGCCCATCTTTTGGACCAACCAGTTTGACCTTTACCTGCGGTATGTCGGTCACGTTTCCTCATGGGAGGAGACCGTCTTGACGGGAGACTTGGAAGAGAAACAGTTCATCGCCTATTACGTGAGGGGCGGTCGGGTGCTGGCGGCTGCGGGTGCTAACGTCAATTTGAAGATGGCCGCTTTGGCCGAGTTGATGGAGGAAGGGGAGATGCCGGGCCCGGATGAAATAAGTGCGGGAGAATTCGATCCGGTAGAGGCGTTGGGGGAGTTGAGGGCTTAGGAAATGGAGGTGTGTCGGATGGCTAAGGCGAGAGTAAGGCTCAACGAGGGCATGCAGTTTGTGGGCTGCTCCGACAGCGGTCACGGAATGCTTTTGGATACGGACTCCCAGTTTGGGGGTTCCGACTCCGCCGCTCGACCGGTGGAGACGGTCCTAATTGCCGCCGGTGGTTGCAGCGGGATGGACGTAATATCGATTCTGAGGAAGATGAAGCAAGATGTTCGTGACTTCGAGGTGGAGTTGGAAGCGAAACGTTCCTCGGAGCATCCGAAGGTCCTTACGGAAATCGATCTTCATTATAAGGTTTGGGGCGAGGTGGAGGAGTCCAAGTTCGTCAAGGCAATAGAACTGTCTATCGACAAATATTGTTCCGTATTGAATATGCTGAAACCGACCGTGAATGTCGAGTATACTTACGAGATCGACGATTAATCAGAGAGTATCAAAGGGGAGTGAAGCGATGAAATATCGCACTTTGGGCAAGACCGATTGGCAAGTGAGCGAGATTGGTCTCGGCACCTGGGCTTTGGGAGATGCTGGCTGGGGGGAAGTGGGGGCGGATAATTCGAAGGAAGTCCTGCGGACCGCCGTGGAGGAAGGGGTTAACTTCTTCGATACGGCCGACGTCTACGGGGACGGCACCAGCGAGAGGAGGATCGCCCGCTTTTTGCCCGATTCGGAAGATCGTTTTTACGTGGCGACCAAGTGCGGCCGAGGGCTCGATCCGCACGTCGCCCAAGGCTATAACCGGGAAAATCTAAGACGATTCGTGCAGCGTTCCAGGGAGAACTTGGGGGTGGAAAAACTGGACCTGGTTCAGCTCCATTGTCCCCCGACGGAAGTTTACTACAAGCCCGAGGTGTTTGAGTCTCTGGAGGAGTTTGTCGACCAGGGTTTGATCGAGTATTACGGCGTCAGCGTGGAAAAGGTCGAGGAAGGGTTGAAGGCGATAGAGTATCCCGGTCTGGCCAGCGTGCAGATAATTTTCAACATGTTCCGCCAACGACCGAAGGAGCTCTTCTTCAAACAGTGTCAGGAAAAGGACGTCGGGGTTATAGTCAGAGTCCCCCTGGCGAGTGGCTTGCTGACGGGGAAATTTACGAAAGAGAGCGAATTTCCGGAAGACGACCATCGCAACTTCAACCGAGAGGGAGAGGCCTTTGACGTGGGGGAAACTTTTGCCGGCGTCGACTTCGAGAAAGGACTGGAAGCCGTGGAGGCACTGGGGCAACTGAAACCGGAGGGCTTTACTCATGCCCAGTTCGCCTTAAAGTGGATCCTGTCTCACGAGGCCGTTGGCACCGTCATCCCCGGCGCGAAGAGCCGCGAGCAAGTACTGGATAATACGGAGGCAAGCGATCTACCCGATCTGGACGAGGAGACTATGGAGGGCGTCGAAGAAGTTTACCGAAAGTACGTCAGCAACGACGTCCATCACCGCTGGTAGTTCGTGCCATTCTCGCTTGCGTATTTGGAAGTGAGGGGTCCATCATTCAAAGCGAAAGGATCAAACGTCTCGGAGATTCTAACGTCCAAAGCAGGGGGGACTACGTCCTCTACTGGATGAGCGCTTCCCAACGTGCGGAAGATAATTTGGCTCTCGAATTTGCCAAGCGGAAGGCCAACAAGGCGGGCCTTCCGCTATTGGTCTACTTTGGCTTGACAGAAAGTTTCCCCCGGGGCAACTCCCGCCACTACCGCTTCATGCTGGAGGGGCTAAGGGAGACAAAGAAGAAATTGGAAGAAAAGGGGGTCAGGTTGATCGTGGCCCGTTGCGAACCTCCCGCCGGCGCGATAGAACTGGCCGGACGGGCCTCACTGTTAGTCCTTGATAGAGGTTATCTGCGAATAGAAAGGCGCTGGCGCAGGCTTGCAGTAGAGGAGGTAGAGATACCCGTCTACCAAGTAGAGGATAACGTCCTCGTTCCCGTAGAGGAGGCGAGCGACAAGGAAGAATACGCCGCCTATACCCTCAGGCCAAAAATTAAGGATCAGTGGGGGCGATTTAAGGGATCCACCGAGACGGAGCCGATGAAAAGATCCTCCCTCGATTTGGGGGTGAGCCTGACCGATATCTCCTCCGCTGAGGTAGATACGATTCTGGAGGGAATGAGCTTTGAAGACGAAGTGGAAGCCCAAGCTTCCTTTAGGGGTGGAGGGGATCGGGGCAAGGAGAGATTGAGTAACTTCATCGATGAGAAGCTGGATAGGTTTGGAGAGCTGCGGAACGATCCCAGTCGGGACTTTCTATCCAGTATGAGCCCTTACTTACATTTCGGCCAGATTTCCCCCATTTATATCGTTTCTCAAGTAGAGGAAGCCGGCGGGCCGGGCAAGGACGATTATCTAGAAGAACTAGTGGTCCGCAGGGAACTGAGCATTAATTTCGTCCACTATAACGATTCTTACGACCAATACGGCTCGATCCT
>Ga0207797_1002258_pt1 | contig 13444 bp, 18 predicted proteins | sample PRCRCaboRojoPR_6_FD_187275 | JGI IMG/M metagenome (GOLD analysis project Ga0207797, IMG submission 187275) | Marine sediment microbial community from Cabo Rojo, Puerto Rico - PR CR 10% Liquid 1 (SPAdes) | ecosystem: Environmental > Aquatic > Marine > Coastal > Sediment | place: Cabo Rojo, Puerto... | reverse complement strand
CCGAGCAGCGGGGCCATGATCCATTCCGGCGAGCCGGTCCCGGTGATCATGCGGGGGACAACCATCCGTCGGGACGGAGTCGAGGCCTTCAACGAGATCGAAGCCGCGTCCGGTTCGCTGGGAATGATGCGCGGGCGGGAGCTCATGCGAATGGTGCTCAATGCCATGGACAGGGCCAGATTGCGGGGAATCAGGAACGACTCCGCCGAGCTGCTCTGTTGGCCCGGCCCGGCCTCGCCCTTGATCTTGGATTGATTCCTGTGAACAATGCAACTGGACGCCAAGGACGAACCACATGTCCCACCTCAGCCTGGCTCAGGCACTTCTTGACCGCAGGATCGGTGTCATCCATGGCCGCTTTCAGATCCTGCACAACGATCATCTGGCCTATCTCCTGGCAGGCAAAAAAGAGTGCGACCACCTCGTGGTGGGGATCACCAATCCTGATTCCTGTCTGACCAGGGGCGAAGAGGCCGATCCGGCCCGTTCTGATCCGGCAGCCAACCCGCTGAGCTTTTACGAGCGCATGCTGCTGGTCAAGTGCTGCCTCGTGGACGCCGGCCTGAGGGAAGAGGATTTTTCCATCACCCCTTTCCCCGTCAACTTCCCGGATCTCTATGGGAGCTATGTGCCCATGGACGCTGTCTTCTTCCTGACCATCTACGACGATTGGGGGCGTCGAAAGCTGGAGTACTTCCGGTCCCAGGGGCTGCGCACCCATGTCTTGTGGGAGTGCAGCCCCGAGTCGAAAGGCTTGAGCGGAGCCCAGATCAGGCAAGCCATGATCCGCGGCGAGCCCTGGGAGCACATGGTGCCCGAGAGCACGGCCATGCTGTGCCGGGCCTGGAACATCCCCGAGCGGGTAAGGGCTTGAAGACTGAAGGTCGCGGGCGAAGAAATTATTTCAAAAGCGCACAGGTCGTCGCACACTGAGTCCATATCAGTGTATCCAGTGACACAAAGTCTTTATTTTTGCCGAGTTGACCCTGGTAGCCCCTGTGCTTACGGAAAAGTTAGAAGAGGTTTGCCGGTAAGTTTGTTCAAGAAGGCACCGCATCGTGTGACCGGTTAGAAAATCAAGCCGAAGGAGGCTACTATGTGTGAAGCCTGCGGATGTATGACAGCCAATGAGTTCGAGGTGCATGTCCACACCCATGACCACGACCAGGGCAAAACCCATCAGCACGACCATGAACATGTTCACCGCCATGTCCATGAGCATACCCATGCTGACGGGACCACGCACTCCCACGAGCACACCCATGTCCATGTCCATCCCCATGAGCATGTCCATAACCATGGGCATAGCCATGACAGCGACCACGAGCATGAGCACGAGCACAGCCACGAGTTCCATGCGGGTGACCGTGAACACGCCCATGAGCAGGGGGCGGACCACGAACATCTTCACACCTAAGACTCAATATCGTGTGCCTGGGTTGACGGCTTTCACCTCACCCCCCTGAAATGGCAACCATGAAAGGGAGGCACCTGCTCGATGCGGGTTGGTGGCTCCCTTTTTTGCGTTCACCCTTCCCCGATTGCCTAATCTCTTTCGTCCAGTTTAATCGGCATCAATACTGATCCTTTCTGCCCGCGGCACCAAAGATTCAGCCCTGCAAGACCACTTCTCACATTTTTTTAAATTATATGCTCCTTGCGTAACATAAATTTATATATTATAACACCAGCAATTTTTTTGGAGTTCCCCTTTGGCTGGTTGTTTCTCTAACTTCAAGGAGGTCCCATGCTCCGATTCAATCCCACGGCCATTGTCCTTTGTTCTCTGTTCATGATCTTTGCCTTCGGTCTGGAGCAGGCCTTGGCTGAATCCAAGTGACATGTACGTCAACTCTCAGGCCAGAAGGGCTGATGCACCAAACAATGCAGAGGTTGACAGCTACTTTCTTGTCAACGGGAAGCTGAGCTTTGGTTTCACCCTTGAAGAAACCGGGATGGAAGGTGAGGTCTTCGTAGCCGGAGAAAACCTTACGGATACCGACTACGAATACCTCCCTGGCTACCCCATGCCCGGCATTAACGGCATGCTCGGAGTCAGCTTCAAGCTGTAATCTCAGAGGTACTGCCTTCAATGGACTGGCAGCACGTCAGGAGATGTGTATGGTCCGTGGCAAGCTGAGCCTTATCGTTCTTGCGTTCGTTCTCATATTCGCCCCGCCTGCTCTTTCGGACTCAGTGTCTGTTGAGGACATGGCCGGGAGGACACTGAATCTCCCCCATGACCCAGAGCGGATCATTTGTATCGGGCCAGGGACCCTGCGGCTCATCGTCTACCTGCAGGCCCAGGATAGGGTCGTTGGAGTGGAAGCTCTTGAGAAGAGGTTCCCTAGAGGAAGGCCCTATTGGATGGCCCATCCAGAGCTTCATGACCTGCCTTTGTGCGGTCCAGGCGGACCTGCAAGCATCAATCAGAAGCCGCAGATGGAGGTGGTTCTGGACCTGCAGCCGGACATCATCTTTGTGACCTCCATGAGCCCTTCCCTGGCGGATGAGGTTCAAACGACGCTGAACATCCCGGTGGTCGTCCTGAGCTATGGGACCTTTGCCAACTTCGACGCCACGGTGTATGAGGCCCTGCGCACGGCTGGGAAGATTCTCGACAAGGAGGACCGGGCTGATAAGGTCGTCGGGTTCATTGAGTCTGAGCGGGAAAAGCTGGCTCGGCTGGCAGGGCTCAAGCAAGTCAGAAAAAAGCCCGGGGTCTACGTGGGCGGAGTTGGCTATCGCGGTGCTCACGGCCTGGAAAGCACCATGAAGGCCTACGCCCCCTTTGACTGGGTCCAGGCCAGGAACCTGGCCAAAGACCTCCAGACCTCCAAGGAGAGCCACATCTTTACCAATATAGAGACCCTCTTGTCCCTCAATCCGGAGATCATCTTCATCGATGGCGGGGGGCTATCCCTGGTGACCCGGGCCTACCGACAGAAACAGGCCATCTACAACACTCTTCAGGCCTTTCAGGACAGGCGCGTCCATGTCCTGCACCCTTTCAACTGGTACACCACGAATATCGGGACCGTGATCACGGATGCCTATGCTGTGGGGAAGATTCTCTACCCCAGGGCTTTCAACGATGTGCAGCTGAGCGACAAGGCCAATGAGGTGTATGCCTTTCTGGTCGGAGAGCCAGTTTACGGCCTCATGGAACAGGACTACGGACCCCTTGGCGGGATCGCCCCCTTTTTGAAGTGAGGGTCTGTTCCTGTCGACATCAAAAGAAACGAACCATTCAAGAGGTGCCCAGGGAATGACCACAGCAGGAATCCCGTGCAACAGAGCCAAGGCCGAGTTCTTTGATCGACAGGCTGACAATGACTGGGCCGCTCCTGACTACACTCCAGAGGAGAGGGCCAAGATCGATCAGGTGCTCTCCAGGCTGCAGCCGCTCCAAGGAAGAGTCCTGCTCGAACCCGGCTGTGGAACCGGCCGGCTGACCGAAATCCTGGCTCAAGAGGTGGGTCCTCAAGGACAGGTCCGGGCCATGGACATCAGCCCCAGGATGGTGGAAGCCGCACGGAAGAGAACGGCAGGCCTGTCCAATGTCCAGCTCGCCTGCGCCCCGCTGGAAGATTTCCCGCTTCTTCGGGGATGCGTGGACGTTGCCTTTTGCCATCAGGTCTTTCCCCATTTCGACGACAAAGCGGCCGCCCTGGAAGTCATGTCCGACTGCATCCGGCCAGGAGGAACCTTGGTCATCTTTCACCTTATAAACATCGAGCAGATCAATGATCTGCACCGAAAAGCCGGAACAGCCGTGGCTGAGGACCTTATGCCCCCGCGTGGGACAATGAAGAATCTTATCTGGCGTTTCGGCTTCAGGCTGGATGAGCTGGACGACGGACTTGAAAGATACCTGCTCGTGGCCACCAGAACATGATGACAGAGCCCAATCCAGGCCTTGAAATCGGTGGAGCAAACGAATTGAAGGAGATGACATGGACATCAGCAAGGCTCTGCAGAGGATCGATGATCAGAGTGTGGATGAGGAGCTCATGTCCTTTTTCCGGGAGGATCAATGTATGCTCGTGAACATGGATTTGAAGAAGATTGCGGACTTTCACGGCCACGTCTGCCCCGACCTGGTTATTGGGGCCAAGGCTGTGAGCTCCGCTATGGCACATTTGGCTGAGGATGATATGACCCAGGGTTTGTCTGTGATCGCCCAGAACAGGACCAGCGCCCTCGATGCCATTCAGCACCTGACCGGGTGCACCTTCGGGAACCAGAGACTGGTGGTCGAGGACTTCGGCAAGCACCGCTACACGTTCATCCCCAACAGCTCAGGCCGAGCTCTGGAGATTACCATGAAGCCCATCCATTTTCAGTATGAGAGCGTGTATTTTGAGCTGGAAAAGAAGGTCAGCCGCAACGGCGGGACGATCCGTGAGGTGTCCAGGCTGCAGGGGCTCATCAATGCCTGGGTCCATTGGCTGACCTCGCTGGAGGACTGGGACCTGTTCACTGTTACTGAGACCAGAAGAAAACCCCCGCCGGTCGAGGTCTGCAGCAAATATCTGCTTTGCACTCAGTGCGGAGATTTGGTCCAGGCATCCAAGGCCAGAGCCCTTGGATCGACAACCGTTTGCCAGCCCTGTGCCCGGCTGATGATGCATATGTCCCAGGGGACCTGGCACGAGGCATGAGAGGCAACGCTTCGAGGACCTGCACTTCCAGAGAAGCTGCGGCATCCTGCCCATGTCGGCCGAGGAGCTCTTCGAAATTCGCGAGGTCCGGGATGAGCTCCCGGAAAAGACCAGAATCGCTCCGTCAGTGCCCTGCGAGCTCTGTGGCGAGCCGACCATGTCCACCAAGATGATCGAAATTGAGGGGAAGCAGGTCTGCCGGGCCTATGCAGAAGGCTGACTTTATTTATCTTCATGCGGCAGTGATATTTATTTTGGCTCTCACTCACTCAACTTTCTTGCAATATATACACCATAGCTGTAGTAATCCTTATATTTTTCATACAAATCCATTTCCTGCTTTTCCATCTCCACAATGGCACGGGCCTCTTCACTGGTATCGTTTCGATTGAGAAAATCGTTGAAGCGATCCTGCATTGGCCGATAATAGTTATCCAGCCAACAATGCTCTGGCAAGACAAAGTAGCCCATCGGAGAGTAGCCGTTCTTCTCCAGTACGCCTATCTTTGAAGAGGCAACATCGATTTCGGGATACTCGCCTTCCCAATGCTTCTGGAGCTCCGAAGGTCGGGAGGCTGTGATCCAAGTGATCTCAGAGACAGCCAGCAGTCCCTCCGATTTCAAGTAGCGATCCCAGTTTTGTATGCCATTTTCAAAGCCGATATTGTATATGGCTCCCTCAGACCAGATGACATCATATTCCTCATCTTCAAATGGCAGATTGTCCATTGAGCAGGCCAGAGTCGTTATCTTATCAGAAAGTCCCAGATGCTTGGCTCTTCCCTCAAGGACGTCAAGAAAGTCCTGAAAAATGTCCACCGCTGTAATCTGGGCATTCAACAAACGAGCAAGCACGAGAGTGGAGGCCCCGGTGCCGCATCCTAAATCGGCAATCTTCAGTGGCGCAGCTCGGTCTACCAGGGCCAGACCTAGAGCTTTCGCCGTCTCTGCATCCCCGCCTGGCCCTTGTCGATGTGCATTTCTATGAAGGTCTATCAGAAGGTGATACTGTTCCACAATTGTTCCTGACCTATAACCGTCTTTGCCTGTTCCCCTGCTCGTATTGCCCGGCGCAGTTTTCATGGAGAGGGTATGCACTCCATCGCAGCGTACTTCGGCTCGTGCAGGGGAATGAGGATGTCGGCCCACTCCTTTCGCCGGTATCCACCAGTATATTCTGCCCGCCGCCCTTGATGTACCAGGAGTAGATGGGAATGGTGTGCTCCAGGCCGTAGTCGTGCTGGTAGGTCATCATGCCTTTGTCAAAGACTTTGGTTCCGACGACCATGGGGTAAATGGTATAGGTCATTGGCGCCCTCCGGGTTCAGTGTTCAAGGCAAAAGCCCTGTCATGAGGCGCTCCGGTCCTTGGTTGGCCTCTGGCGCAAGAGGAGGGCCGAAGGAACCAAAAGCAGGGCCGGAGCCACCCAGAAGCACGAAGCTGTCATTGAATATGCGCAGGTTGATCATCGGAGCGCAAGAGCGTGTGTTTTCAAGATGATAAAGGCGATAAGGAAAAGAAGTGCTCCAGCATAATTGTATTCAGTGTTTCCTTGATTTGTAAAGATGCTATGATCTAAAATCAGAATATTGGTTTTCCGAAAAACGGAGGGGGGCCTTGCTCAGATGGCACGAGGCGATGAAAGGGGCCCTTTTCATTGAATTCAAATCCATGTCGAGACAGGCGAGCCCGGGGAAGCGATAGCAAACTACGCAAACTCGATAAAAGCGGACCTCATCGTCATGACCTCCCACGGCAGAAGAGGGGTGAAGGAGCACTTGATCGGTTCGGTGGCTGAACGGGGCCTGCGTCTTGCTCGATGCAGCGTTCTGACTGTTAAGCCGCACGCCGAACATTGAGGCTCCAGGCGCGTCAATTGGAAGGATGGCTCGATTCACGCCATATTGCGGGCATTTCCCAGCTCATGAGCAGCGTGGCACGGTATCTGGCATGTTTGGCACGGGGCCGGGCCTCGCTATCAAGTAGCTCTAATGTAAGTGGAAGTTATCAAAATCATGTTCAGTAGACGCCTTAGAGCTGCCTTTCTAATGTTGAAACAAGCAATGTAAGCAAATCCGTAGGCAGAGAGGCCTAGGATCAAGAAACCTTCCCTGCCCGCTCAATTCGTGCATAGCACCCTTCGATGCCATGGGTGACTTGTACTCAGGGAATCGGCTGCTGCTTACATGCCCTTTTGGGATATGACCTGGGTGGTTTATGCAGTGAAAGCTGCCTTCCGAGCCATTGTTTCCCTGGTATATGAGCGGGTTGCACAGGCTGCAGGAGAACAGGCCGAGGTCAGCTCTGAACCAGCTTCCCTGCCACCTCGGCAACCCTGGCTCCGAGCTTTCGCCCGTTGTCCAAAGTCTTTTCATCCGGCTCCCCGCTGCAAGCCACTCCGTAATGCCCGGTCGCGCTCATGGGGTCGCCGACGATGATCATTCCGTAGATCATCAAGGCCTGGATAATGGAGAACATGGTGGTTTCCTTACCCCCGGTAGGATCTCCCGAGGTGGCAAAAGCCGCTCCGACCTTGCCCTCCATCTTCTTGCGCGTACCGATGAACTCGTCAAAAACCCGCTTCAAATCCGCGGCAAGGAGCCCGAAGTAGACCGGAGATCCGGCAATGATCCCCTGGGAGGACAGAAAATCGTCCTTGCTTACCTCGGAGGTTGACTTCAGCAGCGCCTGGGCCCCTTGGATCTGTTCCACGCCTTCGGCAATTGCCCGGGCAAGCTTTTCCGTATTTCCGGTCTTGGAGTAGTAGAGAACCAAGATTTGCATGACCACCTCCTGATAGTGGGATTTCCTTGATCGTCAATTACAACCAGTCACTGTGCTCCTCTATCTTCAGCATACCCAATAGTGACCAGAGGCTCAACTTGGCTTGATAAGAAGCAAGCCCGCTCTCCGAGGCGCCGCTCTTGCTGCCTCTCCTTTCTTGATGGATGCTCATGAAGGAATGAGCTACAGATTGAAGGGATCCAGCACTGAATGCTCGTGAGTCGTTGCTCGAAAGGGAGCTGTCCGAAGGACTGAGTGGGGGAATCTTGCCTTCAGGCTCCCCATTATTCAAAGTTCAACCTGCTCCCCCGGCTCTTTTACTATGTGTTTTTGCTGGCTCGTCAAGGAAAAACCTGAGTGAGGGGGTGTCCTTTGTCACAGCGACACTGGCTTGGAATCGAAAATCTCCTGGTCCATGAAACGCGGAGAGGATGTGGCTGATCAGCTCACCTCTAGGGCCGACCTGGAGAACCTGTTGGGCGACTCGTGCAGGAGTGACTCCTGACACTTGACTCCTGACACTTGGCGAGCGGAGCTTCGCCAATGGTTTTGACCGACAAGACGGCGGTGTGTCGGCAATGCACCCCTGCCAAGGAGAAGGCCGGCTTCTCGCTTCAGAGGCGGGGGTCGCTCTCACTTGACAGGTGCCTTAGATGGCTGGCCCCATTTCCTCTTTTCGAGAAGCACCTGGCCGAGGCTGAATGATCGGCCGTCCGAGGGGTGAGCCTATAATTCCGCGGCCATTATCGGCCGATGCCTGGAGAGACGATCCAATGACGCAGGAGCAGGCAGCTCTGGCCGTAAACCGGCATATCAGCATCCCGATGTCTGAGATCAGCCTGAGCGCGGTCCGTTCCAGCGGACCCGGGGGGCAGAACGTCAACGCCGTGGCCACTGCCGTGCAGCTGCGCTTCGACGTGCCGGGCTCCTCTTTGCCGGAGCCGGTCAAAGCCAGGTTGCTGCACTCACGGGACAAACGGCTGACGAAGGACGGCGTCCTGGTTATCAAGGCCCAGACAGCCCGGACCAGGGAAGCCAACAGGCGGGACGCCCTCGATAGGCTCCGGCAAACAGTCCGGGCAGCAGCTTGGCCGGTAAAGAAGCGTCGTCAGACGCAGCCGTCCCGATCAGCCAGGGAACGGCGGTTGCTGCAGAAGAAGCGCCGCAGCCGGATCAAGTCCCGCCGTGGCTGGCTGGCCGAGGATGATTCAGACTGAGGCCGATTCCGGTTGCCCTCGGACAACGGGCCGGCTCAGCCTTTCACGGACTCCTCCTCTCGCTTTTCCTTTGGGCTGTATATCACGCCGAGTGTTCGGACAACCCGAAAAATCAGGGCCAAGTATCGAGTTTTTTTCCGGTAAGGACCGATGAGTCCGGCTTTTTCCAGGCTCAGCCTCCAAGAGCAGGGCGAAATGATCGTTCCGGCAGGTTAAGAAATCCCCCGCAGGGCCGATAATGCAAGAAGAGGGCGGCCGAGACGGCGTTTGCCCTGACGTGTCGTGTCGGGCTCAGCCGGCTTCGTTCGGAGTCCAGAGGGCCGTGGCCCGGGAATGAGCGGCCTTCGCAGCCTGTACGGGGGACAATATGGATATTCTCGAATCGTCTTTGAGCTTCTCGAGCCAGCGGCTTACCGTTCAGCAGTTCGAGCGGCAGGAGTCTCTAAGGGTCTGGCAGGAAGCTGCCCCATCCGCCCAAAGGGGGAAATCCGCCGGAAATCCTGGGCGCAAGCTGGGGCACGATCGGGTTACGCTGTCACCAGGGGCTGCGGCCAAGGCAAACGATGGCAAAGCTGGCCAGCAAGCCTTGGAGCCCAAGACCCAGGTTCTGGTCTCGGTCATCGAGGCTCTGACCGGCAAAAAGGTCGAGCTGGTCGATCCCGGGGAGCTGACCGGTTCGAACGCAGAAGCGATGGCCGACGAGCAGGAAGGGACAGAGGACCGAGCCGAGGAGCCGTCTGGAGGGGATGGAGAAGCAAACGGCCAAGCCTTTGAGTACACCTTCAGCCAGACATACCGGGAAACCGAGCGGACTAGCCTGAGCATTCAAGGGCAGGTGGCCACGGCCGATGGAGCCAGCATCGACGTGGATATCGAGCTGTCCATGAGCCGCACCTTTGTCCAGACGCAGACCGCTAGCCTGAGTCAAGGAAAGTTGCAGGACCCACTGGTGATCAACCTGGACCAGACGGCAGCTCAGCTGACAGAGCGGCGATTTCAGTTCGATATCGACATGGATGGGTCTGACGAGCGCGTCGCCTTCCCCGAGGCCGGGAGTGGCTTCTTGAGCCTGGATCGAAACGGCGACGGGAAGGTCAACGACGGATCCGAGCTGTTCGGGCCTTCGACAGGCCAGGGCTTCGAAGAGCTGGCCGTGCATGATCAGGACGGGGACAGCTGGATCGATCAGGCCGATTCGGTCTATGATCGCCTGAGGATCTGGACCAAGAACGAGCAGGGCCAGGACGAGCTGTTTTCGTTGGCCAAGGCCGGGGTGAGCGCCATCCACCTTGGCCGGATCAACAGCCTCTTTCACCTGCAGGACTCCTCGCAAACCATGCAGGGCCGCATCGCTTCAACCGGCCTGTATATCGACCGCAGCGGTCAGGCCGGGACGGTTCAGGAGCTGGACCTGAGCGTCTGATATCCCGGGCTGGGGGCTTGGGTCGGCAAGAGGAGCTGACATCAACTGCCGGCTGGTCTTTCCCCACCCGGGAGACTATGGGCATTGCAGGAAAATGAGGTGAACCGCCCCCTTCCCTGCACGCACGTGAGCAGACTGTCAGCTTCCCGTTGTATCGAGCAGCCGCTATCGCCGAAGTGGAGAAATGTCAATTTTCAGCCTCCCGATGCTCTCTTATCGGCAAGCATATATACAGGAGGCTGTAACCTAAGGACATATCCTTTTCAATTCCTTATCCGAATTATTTTTTCCGGTTCTGCGCAGATTCAAGATTCACGATCTGACCCGCGAAGCTCCTTTGACTTTTCAGTGTGTGTGGTGTATTGGTGAATAAACACCAGGAGGCCCTATGCCGAGACTGACCATTACTCTCTCGGAGGAACGTCACCGGGCGCTCAAGGAAGCAGCAGCCCGCAAGCGGAAGAGCATTGCCGCAATCATCGAGGAGAGCCTTGAGCTGAGCGGCATCAAGACCGCCGAAGCGGCAGCCGATCTCGTGGCCAGGGCCAGGACCAGGTCCGGCCTGAACGATGCCGGAGCCCTTGAGCTGTCGGTGAATGAAACCCGCGCTCAGCGAGATCGGAATTGAGCCAGCTCGTTGTTGTCGACACCAATGTGCTGGTCAGCGGTCTCCTCTCCCAGGAACCGAGCTCTCCGCTGGCAGCGATCCTGGACGGCATGCTCAGCGGAAAGCTCCCCTTCGTCCTCTCGACCCAGCTCCTGGCTGAATACCGGGATGTGCTTCTTAGACCGAGAGTGCAGCAGTATCATGGATTGAACGAGAGCGAGGTGGACGCAGTTCTGACCGAAATCGCAGCCAATGCAATCTGGCGGGAGCCAGCCGAGACGGTTTCAGCCCCCGATCCCAAGGACGATCACCTCTGGCGGCTCCTTGCGGCGGTTCCGGGCTCGATCCTTATCACCGGGGACCGGGTCCTCCTGCAAAGTCCGCCTGAGCACGCTTCGATCCTCTCCCCTGGTTCATACCTGGCAATGCTTCGCAGAAAAGCCTGATTCAAGAATAACCGCGGAGTAGTTATCCTGTGCGGGAGTTCGTCTTTGTGGTTTGAAGGGTGAACCTCCCATATCGCGTTTGACGCGAAATGGGCAATTCGGGTCGAAGGAGGGATCGATCAGCGGTTCTGGTTCCTGTCCGTCCGAGATTGCAGAGCTTGTCCAGGGAATCGGCGAGCCTATGTACAGGCGGTTGGAACCGATGGACATATCCTTTTCAATAAAATCGTTCAAAATCGGCGAGAATGGACTGCAGCTTGCGGGCGGCAGCCGTTGCATCAAGTCCGGCGAAATCGATCCGGAAGTCGGCCCGCTGGTAGGATTTTCTGAAGGAGGAGACGTCCTCCTTGATATCCTTCAGGTGCAGCTTCGTCTCCTTCTCAGTCAGCTGCTTGTCTATCAGGTTGGAGTCAATATCGAAAAAGTACAGGACCGCAGCTCAGCCAGATGCGTCCCCTCAGTCGTTTTTCCCACGCAAGCAATTCCGGCCAGATAAATCCTCATGGATAAAACTGACTTCAATCTGCAAAAAGGTTGAAGGCCCTTTCAGAGAGCCTGTCAAGCTTATGGAACGGCCAGACCTCCCAATCCGACCGTGCTTGTCCCTTGCTGCCCCCATAGACGACAGCCCCGCCCTGAATTCGATCGCCGGCGGCCTTGGCAAAGCGGTTCAGCCCCTGGAGGTAGTCCCTGGCCACCGTCTGGCCTGACTTGATCTCGAGTGCGGCCAGCTCGTGGCCCCGCTCGACGACGAGGTCGACCTCGTTGCCAGAGCTGTCCCGGTAAAAGGAGAGCCTGGGACGGTGGCCATGGTGGTAGCAGTGCTTGAACATCTCAGCGATAACCAAGTTTTCGAAGAGACTGCCTCGCAGTGGATCCCGGCTGACCTGCTTCTCTTCCTCCAACCCCAGAAGGTAGGCTGCCAGGCCAACATCCCAGAAGTAAATCTTGGGCGTCTTGATGAGCCGCTTGGAGATGTTGGCATGCCAGGGCGGCAGCTGGAAGAGAATGTAGCTGGCCTCGAGCAGGGTCATCCATTCCCTGGCCGTGGTATGGGAAACGCCGGCCTCGTTGCCCAGGCTCTGTAGGTTGAGAAGCTGGCCGACCCGACCGGCGCAAAGCCGGACGAACCGCTCGAACAGGTCGGCGTGGCGGATATTGATGAGCTGTCTGATGTCGCGCTGGACATAGGTCTCGAAGTAGTCGGCCATGGCCTGGGTCGGATTGATGCCCATGTGATGCAGCCTGGGATAGAATCCATGCAGGATCAGACTGTCCGCATTGGTGAGATCGATATACGGCCGGACCTCGGACCAATCGAAGGGGAGCAGGGTGAGAAGCCCGGTTCTGCCTGCCAGGGACTGGCTCAGGGCCTGCCTGACGTTGAGCTGCTGGCTGCCGGTCAGGATGAAGCGACCCGGGCTGGGGTCGTCATCGACCATGGGCTGCAGATAGGACACCAGATCCGGAGTGCGTTGGATCTCATCGAGGACGGCCCCGTCTCGATGGGCCTGCAGGAAGCCTCGTGGGTCGTCCAGAGCGAACTGCCGCTCATCCGGGGCCTCCAGGTTCACATAGGCCATCTCCGGAAAGACCTTTCGGCACAGCGTCGTTTTGCCGCTCTGACGCGGGCCGGTCACGGTCACGACCGGATATTTGGTGGTCAGCTCCTTGAGGATCGGTTCGATGGTTCTATCCTGCATGGACAGGAAGCATAGACATTTTTTGTGCAATTTGCAAGTCTAACTTTCAATTTACAAAATAGACCCGTGCCTCTTCCTGCAGGATGGCAGGGATTATTGACCGTCCATAATGGACGATCAATAATCTTAACGACTCCTGTCTTTCCGGGTGATTTGTCGAAAAGCCTGTTTCAGACAATGTCAATTATGAGCCTGTTAGTATGTATAGTAAGAGGCTGTTGTTGATGTAAGAGCCTCCCTCAAGTATTGTTAGGTACTCCATACTCAACAAAAAACTAACAATAAAGGAGGGAGGCAAAATGCACTATGCTGGATTGGACATCCATAAAAAGACAATTTCTGTGGCTGTCAAAGATCAAATGGGCAATATCTTACAGCAAAAGAAAGTCAAATCACGGAAACATGAAATTATTGGATGGGCTCAGAACGCTCCACAACCACTTTCTGTCGTTATGGAGGCCACTTTATTCACCGGCTGGATTTATGACCTCTTACTTCACTATGTCGATGAGATCACGGTGGCCAATCCGGTCATGCTCAGCTACATCACTAAAGCCAAGAACAAAAACGACAAACTGGATTCAAAGATCCAAAACTGGT
>Ga0207797_1002257_pt1 | contig 13445 bp, 10 predicted proteins | sample PRCRCaboRojoPR_6_FD_187275 | JGI IMG/M metagenome (GOLD analysis project Ga0207797, IMG submission 187275) | Marine sediment microbial community from Cabo Rojo, Puerto Rico - PR CR 10% Liquid 1 (SPAdes) | ecosystem: Environmental > Aquatic > Marine > Coastal > Sediment | place: Cabo Rojo, Puerto... | reverse complement strand
CTGGAACCACATCGGCTTTCCCGACCAGAGCCCCCGCTGGATGTTCGAGACGCTGCAGCGGGGTGAGGTGCTTCACATTGCCCCCACCGGCTACGGTGGGCCGCGGGGAAGCTGGACCATCAACTTCGGAGTCCCGGTCCTGGCCTCCTCCTCGCCGTACCGCATGCAGAAGCGCACCGGAGCGAAGATGCTCATCGGCCACAACCGCATACTCCCGGGCATGCGCTACCGCCTCGAGCTTTCGCCCTTCGAGCCCGAGCCTGAGGGAGGCGACTTCACACAGAGGCTGTTCGACAGGTTCGAGGAGAGGGCCCGGGAGCACCCGGACCAGTACGACTGGATGCACCTGATCATCCGCCATCGGGAGTCGAACACCATCGCCCGCATCGGGTATATCCCTCGCGACGAGAGAGAGCTGGAGCGGCTGGCCATACCCGAGGACAGCGACCCGGAGATCGTCCGCGACCCCATCGCCGTGCTGAAGTCGGAGGACTGAGCCCCAGCGGCGATTGGCCATTCGGAAGAGCATGGCGTCCATCAATGTGACAGCGGAGTCTATGGGCCGGGATGCGGAGTCCCGCTACTGGTATTGCCATGGGAGAGCGCCGTCGGCACGGGGCAGGCGATCCGGGGGATCGCCTGCCCGATGCTGCCTTCTAGAAGGAGTCGGCGCAGTCGGTGATCTTCACGCCTTCCACCACGGCGTAGGAGGGAACCCCCATGGCCCTGGGGGACCGGCGGGCGTAGGTGTTGGACTGGTTCTGGGAAACCGCTTCAGAGGATAGGGTCCGCATGCTGCTGAGAACGCTCTGGAAGGTATCGGTTATCCTGGTGGAGAAAATGGGGCCCGTGATCTCCCCATCCTCCACCATCGTTGCGCTGAACCGGCTGCTTCCTGTGAAGATGCCCCTGGCCATGCTGGGCATGTTCATGTAGTGCAGCGCGGGTATGTAGAGCACCTTCCCCAGGCCCCTCACTGCCTCCAGCGGATCCTGCGGGCCGGAGCCGGTGTGGAGAACCAGGCTGGGTGAGCCCGTATCGTGTCCCGTGGGCTCCCTGCCGTACTTGGCGGCGGTGGACAGGTCGTAGAAGAGGTTCTTCATCACGCCCTTCTCCACCACGGTGAACGGCTTGCGGACCATTCCGCCCCCGTCGAAGCCCATGCGGAAGGTCAGGTCGCTGGTGGGGTCGTCCACCAGGGTCACGTTCCCGCCCAGTATCTTCTCGCCGATATCGCTGCCGCTGGTCCAGCCCAGCTTCTCCTCCCACAGGCGTCCGGAGAGGCCGGTGAAGGTAGCCATGGCGCTGATGTCGGCCAGCGCCTCTGCCCCCAGTATCACGGTGTAGTCACCCTCGGACACCTCTATGCCGGGGTTCTGCGCGTAGATGGGGATGTAGCGGCGGAAGCTGTCTATGGACAGCTGCGGGTCGAAGTCGTCGGCCCTCCACCCCGTCTGGCCGTGCTGCAGCTCCCACTTCCGTTCGGGATGCTTCAGCACCACGCTGAACTTCCAGTCGGTGCCGCAGTGGTAGGCCTCGTTGGAGTTTGCGGTGCTGACCAGGTAGACCTCGGTCTGTCCGCTGGACCAGGAGCCGGAGTAGTTGTACTCCTCCCCTGCGCCTCGGAATATCTCCCCGTAACCCTCTGCCTTCACCGCCGGGTCCAGACCCGTCACCTCGGGGTCCAGCTGCGGCTCCTCCTCGATGCTCTGGCGGACCTCCGGCAGCAGCGGCTGGTAGTCCTTCTCCGCTCCCACCCTGGCCTTCGCCCGGGCCGTCTCCAGCGCCGCCTCCACCACGTCCGCAGAGGTGATCTCCGTCATCTGGGTATGGCTGCCCTCCCTGCGGCCGTCCACCACGTGGACATCCAGCCTGGTGAGCCGCTCGGAGGTGCTGAGGGAGACGGAGCTGTTGCCGATCCGCATGAGGTGGCTGTCCTCGCGGTGCAGGGTGAAGGCCGCCTGCACACCGCGGTCCGCCGCCCTGTCCCGAACCCGGAGTATGGCATCTTTGACTCTCTTCTCGAGCATGGCTAACCCCTCTCCCCGGTGACCACGTCGTCGAAGCGGACAACCGGGACGCCGTGGCCGATCTGCATCACCTGGTTGGGCTCTCCCTTGCCGCAGTTGTCCACCTGCTCCACCCGCCAGGTGGAGCTGTCGCCCACTGCGCTGAGGGAGCGGTAGAAGTCCAGGGTGTGGCCCTGGTAGGTGGGATTGCGGAGAACGCGGGTACGTTTTCCGTCCTTTACCTCCCAGGCGATCTCGCAGCCGAAGTGGAAGTGCTCCCGGTTGGAGCCGATGGACCACGATGTGGGGTTGTCCACTATTACGCCGTCATCGGTGGAGGCCACTATGTCTTCGAGTGTACCGTCGTCGCCGGGCTGGATGTTCACGTTGGTCATGCGGTCGATGGGGGCCCGGTAGAAGGCCGTCGCCCTGGCGGCTCCGCCGCTGTGCTCGAAGACGGTGCGGCCGGCGCGCTTGTTGGCCTCGTCCACCATGGCCCTGGAGCTCAGGGCGTTCTTCAGTATGCCCTTCTCTATCAGCAGGTAGTCGCGCTCCGGTGTGCCGTCGTCGTCGTAGCCGAAGCTGCCCGGGGCGTTGGCGATGCTGCCGTAGGAGCTGACGTTGAGCTTCTCCGAGCCGTAGCGGAGCTTTCCTATGGAGTCCAGGTCCACGAAGGAGCCTCCGGCGTAGGAGAGCTCGTAACCCAGTATGCGGTCCAGCTCCAGGGGATGGCCGATGGTCTCGTGCACCTGCAGGTGCCCCTGGCCCGGCAGGAGTATCACCGAGCGCTTCCCGTGCTCCAGCTCGGGCGCATCCAGAAGCTGGCCCAGCTCCTCCTTGATCCTGCCGGCGTGGGAGGCGAACAGCTCCGGACGGGTCATCATCTCCCATCCCCGGGTCCCGTCGCCTGGGGTGTATAGCACCATGCTGCGGCGCTGCATCTGACCGTCCCGGTCGGGGGCCATTACTATCATGTGCCCGAACACGTTGCACAGGCGCTTGCGAATCCTGGACCCGTCGCTGTTCCAGAAGTGTACGGTTCTGTCCTGCAGGTGCGCCCGGACCATGCGGCGTACTATCCAGTCCTCGGCCAGCTCCCCGTCTATCCCCTGCAGGAAGTCCAGCTTGTCGGCCAGGTCCACGTCGAAGGGCGACGTTGCCACCGGTGCCTCCCAGGAGTCCTCCACCGGCTGGCGGCTGCCCATGGAGATGGGCACCTTCACCAGCTCCGCCGCGGTGCTGGCGTTCCTGGCGGCGGCGTCGAAGCACTCCTCCGTGCCCTCGGGGTCGCTGGTGGCCGCGAAGCCCCAGGCCCCACCCCAGAGGACCCGCACGCCCAGCCCGCTCTCGAAGCCGGTGTCGTTGCCCTCCAGGTTGCCGTCGTAGAGCACCAGGTGCTCGTCGCGGTCGGTTTCGAAGAACCGGGCGTCCACGTACTCCGCCCCGCTCTCCATGATACGTCCGATGTTCTGCCGGACCTTCTTCTCTACAGCCGAGACATCTTCCATGCTGCTCCCTCCCGGCCATTGCCAGATCGGTGATCGATGCGAATTGCAGGTTACGCTCAAATATATTTGAAAAGCGGAAGACGTAAAGGCCGGGCCCCTACTTCCTCACCGCCTCCAGGACCTTGTACCCCTCCCCCTCGCAGAGGCTGCGTACGCTTCCGAACCCCGACCTCAGCAGGCGCTCGTAGGGGAGGAAGGCGTTCGCCACCAGCACCAGCCTGCCCCCCTTCCCCAGCCTGGAGGGCGCTTCCCTCAGCAGCGTCTCCGCCGGGCCTCTGTCCCTTCCCGCTCCCCGGTGGAAGGGGGGGTTGGCGGCTATGAGGTCCCAGGGAGCCTGCAGCCGGGAGAAGCCCACACTGCCCTGCACGCGGGCGTTTTGCAGACCGTTCGCCGAAAGGGTCCTCCGGGAAGCCTCCAGCGCCATGGCATCGATGTCGGCCAGGTCCACCCGTGCCTTCGGCCCGGCGGCCGCCAGGAATGCGCCGATGACCCCGCAGCCGCAGCCCCAGTCCAGGGCCCGCCGGAAGCTCCCCGGCTCCAGGTGTTCAAGAAGAAGCTCCGTCCCCGGGTCCAGCCTCCCGTGGCTGAAGACTCCGGGCAGCGACACCGCCGTCAGGGCCTTTCCCCCCGGGCCGGGCACGGAGAAGCGCTCCTCCCCGGGAGGAACGGCCGATAACCGCCCCCTTGTCGCCACCAGCGCCACGCATCCCCGGGCGCGCACCTCTTCGACCACGGGGCCGAAGCGCTTCTCGATACGGGACCTCATGGAGGCTGCCCCGCTCCTCTTGCCTCCCACCAGGACCAGATTCCCCTCAGTTGAGCACAGCGATGCGAAAGCCGCAATCAGAAAGCCGGCCCGGGCCTTCGAGCGGGGCATGAAGAGCACCGCCGCGTCCGCCGACCCGGCCGGAGAAGGCACCTGGCCCCACGAGGAGTCCATCCCCGCCTTCAGGTGGGCCAGATGCAGGTCCAGCATGTGGTGGTGCGTCAGAAGGGAGTCGCAGACCTCGGTCAGACCCCCGGAGACGGCTACCGAGGGGGGCAGCAGGGCCAGCAGCGCCGAGGGGCGCAGGTCTCCGAGCGCACGCAGGGCGGGCACGAGGATCCTGCCTTCGCGGGCCTGCACCGGCCTGCCCCGTCTAGGCCTGCTCCAGGGCCTTCAGCAGGGCGTCGGTGAAAGGCTGCAGATCGCCCGGGTGCCGGCTGGAGATCAGGTTGCCGTCCCTGACCACGGGCTCGTCCACGTACTCGGCGCCGGCGTTCTCCACGTCCCTGCGGATTGAGCGCCAGGCCGCCAGCCTGCGTCCCTTCAGTGAATCGGCGCTTATCAGCAGCTGGGGCCCGTGGCAGATGGTGAAAACCGGCTTGCCGGCCTCCATCATCTTCCTCACGAAATCCACAGGCTCCTCATGGGCCCGCAGCTTGTCCGGGGAGTAGCCTCCCGGTATGAGGAGAGCGTCGAAGGAATCGGGATCTGCCTCGCTCACCCGCTGCTGCAGCTCCACCTTCGTGCCCTTCTTCTTGCCGGTGACCTCGATGCCCCTGCGCATTCCCAGGACCACCACCTCATGGCCCGCGCGACGAAGCGCATCGGCAGGATATGTGAACTCGGAGTCCTCGAACATGTCCGCCAGGACGGCGGCCACACGCTTGCCCATCAGCAGTACCTCCAATCGGCCCCGTAGCTCAGGCGGCGGCTGCGGGCAGTCCCCCCGCCGCCTCTTTCCTCGGCTTCGCGTAATCTCCCGAACCGGGACGGGTGTGTCAAACCATGAGCCGCCGGCAGAAACGCTGCCGCCTGCGTGCCCGGGCGCCTATCCGCCGGCTGCCCCGAGGCCCTCCATCAGCCTCTCCACGGCCCGCACCGCGGCGGGGGAAGAGGCCATCTCCCGGGCCCTGGAGAGGGCAGCCGCTGCCCCCTCCCTGCTCTCCTCCTGAAGGGCCCTCATGGACCAGATCTCCGCCAGCATGTCCCGGGCCATCTCCTCCTCCGGAAGCCCTTCCATGCTGAAGACGTCGTACTCCTCCCAGTCCAGGCGCACCCCCCCGGCGCTGAAGAGAAGGCCCGAGGGGGGGAGGCTGCCCCATGCCCCCGTGGCGTACACCTGCCGGCCCGCCAGCTCCGGCGGCACACTCCGCAGCGGCTCCCGGAAGGGTCTGAACCGGTATGCTATCCCGAACCTCTCCACTGGTATCAGATCCGGTCGGCGGTCCTCGGCCTCCAGCATGTAGGCGCAGTAGTAGGTGGGCCCGTTCGAGGTGCACAGGATGCGGCCCGCAGGCGCCCCCCGGATGAGATCGGAGGCTATCACCCGCATGGTCTGGCCGGACCTGTCCCATGCAGCGCGGGTGCCGGAGAACAGGGATACCGCCACCAGGAGCACGGCCAGAGCCCTCCAGGGGAGGCTCTCCGTGGAAAGCAGCCACTGCAGCCCGCGGGCGGCCATCGCCCCCAGCGGCAGCAGAAGCAGCCAGGAGTAGGCGTGGACATCGGGGACCCCGTAGAAGAGCAGTATGGCCAGTCCGCCCACCACGGAGACCAGTATCCTCGGGCCGGCCCGGCCCAGGGCGATGGCGGCCAGAAGGGCCAGGGCGGAGCCGGTCCCCATGAATCCCAGCATGCTCCATAAGCCCTGGGCGGATGGGGATGACAGCCTGCCGCCGTACATGGTCAGGTACTCCAGGAAGCTCGCCAGGCTTCCTGGGGAGCCGTAGTGCATCACTGCCGCCGTCTGAGACCTGAGGGGAACGTAGAGCCAGAGGGTGGCCGGCAGGAAGAGGGGGGGCCACCATCTGAGCCATCTCCGGTCCAGCACCATGGGCAGGAGGACCACCGACAGCGGGTGGCCGCCGAAGACCGACATGCCCATTGCGTAGGGGCCCAGACGCGTCCGTCTCAGCGCCACGGCACAGGCGGCCAGGAACAGGGCCAGGCCATGGATCTCCAGCAGGTGGATCTGGCCCAGCACGGCGCCGGAGGTGACCACAATGAGACAGGCTCCGGCCGAGGCGGGCGGACCCGGCCCGAAGCTGCGGATCGCCGCGTATACGGCGGCGGCGGCCAGTCCCGACAGCACGCACCCCAGCAGCCTGAGATGGTTGTAGTCCCTGAGTCCCCCCAGCCGCAAAGCGCACATGAGCAGCGGGTATCCCGGGGAGTGGGGTATCTCCAGCCGGTGGCCGGCTACGGCCAGCTCGGCGCCGTCGGTGGCGTCGAAGCTGCCCGGCCCGCTCAGCGCACACAGCAGAAAGACCGCCAGGGCCAGGCTCCCGGCCACCGCGGCATCCCGCCTGGGGATCGTTCCCCGAAGGGGGCCCCAATGGCCGCGACTCACGCCGCACCCCTGAGCTTCGGTTCAGGAGCCTCCGATGTGCAGTCCGACATGCAGTCCCGATCCTCTGTAAGGATGTACCCGTCCCGGCAGGATCAGAACCTAAGCGGTCCGGCCTCTGGCGCAAAGCTCGCGGTCAGAGGTCCGCCCTCATGCCCAGGGATACCGTGGTGTAAGTAGTCTCAATCCGGCTGATGTAGTAGTCCCCGAAGAGCGAGTTCCGCCGGTCGGACCCATTCCAGCCCACCGAGGCGATCAGGCCCACCCTCCCCACGGGGATCTCCATGCCGAAGGACCCTCCCATGGTGGAGCTGTGCTGCTCGCTCTCCTGGCGGCAGGTGACGGAGTAGAAGCTGCGCACCCCCGGATAGATGCCCTCCACGGCCATGAATGCGCGGATGTTGACCAGGCTGTCGGTGAGGGCCGGCCGCATCTGGTACTCCACCCCCAGCTCGCCGTCGGCCAGCACGTGGAACGACATCCGGGCCCCGAAGGCCAGCCCGCTGGGCATCCGCGCAGAACCCGAGCTGAAGACGGCGCCCCCGGTCAGCCTGCCCTCCCGGGCAATGGCGCCGACACGGAAACAGGGCTCGGAGGCGGTCCAGTCCACGTCGTTGACTACGGTGGTGTCGTTGACGTAGTTCTCGACGGTCTCCTCCCAGTTGCCGCTGCCCAGCCTGGCCCCTCCGGAAAGGCCCAGCGAGAGCCAGTCGGCCGCCCGGTAACCCGCAGCCGCGGAGAGCTCGTAGAGGCCGCCGTGGCTCTCCAGCATCTTCACGGTGGTGGTCTTGTACTGCTCGTCCTCGTACTCCACGATGTTGGCCGTCATGCGGTAGTCGGAGACCTTGGCAGCAGCGGCTCCCAGACTCCAGCCCTCGGAAAGCGGCTGTACGAAGCCGGCGGAGAGCCCGCCCAGATAGAGCCCCGTTGTCTTGCGGTCCTTCACGGGGAATGGGTAGATGTGCAAGCACTCCCAGCTTCCCGGTGACAGTCCGGCCTCCAGCTGCGCCCCTATGGTGAGAGTCATTGCTGCGGGATTGGTCACCGCTCCCATGGCGGGCTCGTAGCCCAGGCTGAATACTCCGCCGGTGGCTGCCGCCAGCGGAGTCAGGCCTTCGGTGAGGGTGCCGCGGGACATTCCGTCGTAGTAGCCGAATCCGGCGGCGAGAGAGAAGACGGTGAGGAGGATGAAAAACAGTCTCATATTGTACCTCCATTCATGCTCATCAAGCCCTGATTGAGGTATAAGCGGATCAAAGCCCCGAGTCACCCCCTGCAAGATGAAGCGGTGAGGTCAGATCGCTCCCCTGGCCACCCCCACCAGGAAGGCGTACTCCATGGCCCGCAGCCTCAGCCACTCAAAGCGGCCGGAGGCGCCGCCGTGGCCGTACCCCATCTCGGTGTACAGCAGAACCGGCCCCCCTCCACTCATCCGGTCCCGAAGCCTGGCCACCCACTTGGCCGGCTCCCAGTATCCCACCTGGGAGTCGTTGAAGCCGGCGGTGACCAGCATGGCCGGGTACTCGGCCTCCCGGACGTTGTCGTAGGGGGAGTAGGAGAGCATGTAGCGGTACTCCTCCGGGTCGGAGGGGTCGCCCCACTCGTCGTACTCCGATGTGGTGAGGGGTATGGTGGGGTCACTCATGGTGGTGACCACGTCCACGAAGGGGACGCCGGCAACCACGCCGGCGTACAGATCGGGCCTGCTGTTGGTAACCGCCCCCACCAGCAGACCTCCGGCGCTCTCGCCCATGGCGAACACCCGGGACGGGTCGCCCCAGCCCTCCGCCAGCAGGTGCTCGGTGCAGGCGATGAAGTCGGTGAAGCTGTTCCTCTTGTTCAGCACGCGGCCGCCCTCGTACCAGCTCCTGCCCATCTCCTGGCCGCCGCGGACGTGGGCCATGGCGTAGACGAAGCCCCGGTCCAGGAGGCTCAGCCGCGAGGAGCTGAAGGTGGGGTCCAGGCTCTCCCCGTAGGCCCCGTAACCGTAGACCAGCAGGGGGCTGCTTCCCCGGGCCAGGGAGTCCGGCCGGTAGACCAGCGAGATGGGGACCTCCGCGCCGTCCTCCGAGACGGCCGTGAGCCTCAGCGACCGGTAGTCCTCCGGGCTGAAGCCGCCGCCCACCTTCTCCCGCTTGAGGAGGACCGAGGTGCGCCCCGCCATGTCGTAGTCGTAGGTGGTCCAGGGGGTGGTCATGGAGGTGTAGAGGAACCGCAGCGTGTCACTGTCCATCTCGTGGTTGGCGGAGGTGTACACCAGGCAGGGCTCCCCGCCGGTGTCCACCAGGTGCTCCCCGCCGCTTCCCCGGGAGATCACCCTCAGCCTGGTGAGGCCCCCGGTCCGCTCGGTGAGCACCAGCCAGCGGGAGAAAACGTCCAGGTCCTCCAGAAAGACGTCCTCCCTGTGGGGCACCAGCTCGCGCCAGTTGTCCATTCCGGGAGATTCCACCGGGGCGCGGACCAGGCGGTAGTTCTGCGCGTCGCGGTTGGTGAGGATATAGAGGCTGTCTCCGGCAGCGCTCACCCAGTACTCGTGCCCCGACTCGGGGGCCTGCACAACCGTGGGTTCGGCCAGGGGGTCGTCCGCCGGCAGCAGCATGGCCCACGAGGTGAGGGTGCTGGAGGAGGCTATCAGCAGGTACCGGTCGTCCTTCGACCGCCACACCCACGGCCAGAACGTAGGATCATCCTCCGCGAAGACGGTCCGGTCCTGCTCCGGCCCGGTGCCCATCCGGTGGGCCATGATGGCCTCCGTCCTTCCGGTCCCGTCCAGCCGGCCATACAGCAGCCACCGGCCGCAGGAGGACCAGACCACCTCTCCGGAGGTCTCGGAGATCCGCAGCGGAAGGGTCTCCCCCGCTTGCAGGTCCTTCACCCGAATGGTGTTGCGGTGGTTGCCGGCGGTGTCCACGGCGTAGGCCAGCCAGCGGCCGTCCAGGCTCACGTCCATCCCCTCCACCAGTATGTAGTCCCCGGGCTCCGCCAGGGCGTTCACGTCCAGGATCACCTCTTCGGAGGCATCGGGACGGGCCTCCCTGCGGCAGTAGATGGGGTGCTCCTGTCCCGCGGCGTATCGGTGGTAGTAGAGGTAGCCCTCCGAGAGGTAGGGGACCGACTCGTCCTCCTGGGGTATTCGGGCCACCATCTCCCTGTACAGCTCCTCCCGCAACCCGGCCAGGGGCCGCAGCACGGACTCGGTGTGGGCGTTCTCGGCCTCCAGGTGCTCCCGCACCCGGGGGTCGTCGCGGAGGCGCATCCAGTAGTAGGGGTCGGTCCGCACCTCGCCGTGGGCGGAGAGGTCGTGGTGCTCTCTGGGAGGGGCGGGGGGCCGAAGCTCGGCGGCCTGGAGGCTAAGTACGGTACCCATGGCTGCTCCGAACGCTCTTATCATGATCTCCGGTCTCCAATACCATTCCGGTCCGTTCTTCGGGGTCGGTTCCTGCTGCGCGGTGCGTTCTGCCCGGCGCCGATATATACTACCGGCGCGGAGATGGTTCCACCTTCGGAGGGAGAGCCTTGCCCGAGTACCGCAGCCGCGCCGAGTTCGGAGGCATTCCCCTGGTCCACATGGTCAGCGGCGAGGGAGGCAAGACCGGCGTGGCCCGCGGCTGGATAGCCATCGGAGACGTGGCCTTCGGCGTGGTGTTCGCCGCCGGCGGCCTGGCATTCGGGGGCATCACGCTGGGAGGGGCCAGCCTGGGCTTTCTGGCGGTTGGCGGCCTGGCGGTGGGCGGACTGTCCCTGGGCGGACTCTCCATAGGCATCGTGGCCCTGGGCGGCATGGCCCTGGCGGTGCAGCTGGCGGTGGGCGGCGGCGCCGTATCCCTGGGCGCCGCAGTGGGCGGCACCGCACAGTCCCTGGGCCTGGTGGACGTCGCCGTCCACCCGCAGATCGGCACCTCCCCCGGCGGACTGGACCCGCAGCTGCTCTGGGAGCTTCTCCGCCAGGCCTTCTCCACCCCCCTGCTCCTGCTGGGACTGGCCTTCCCCCTGGCCTCCCTCTACGCAATCGCCGCCCGAAGGCAGGAGAAGCAGCTCTCCGGCCCCGCCCCCTAACGGGGACGGAGTTTAAGTTCATCAAGTTATTTGACCTGATGCTGTCTATATGATTAATTAATATATCCTTATCTTGACAAATAGTGAATACGTTCATATATGAGTACATTCATGCAAGCTCGGAAGGGAGGATCCACCTGGGCCTGAGGGAGCGAAAGAAGACCCGCACGCGGAATGCCATAGAGGCCGCCGCCCTGGAGTGCCTGACCCGCCGCGGATGGGACGCCACCACCGTCTCCGATATAGCGGAGATGGCCGATGTGGCGGTGGGGACGCTCTACAACTACTTTCCCTCCAAGGGCGCCCTGGTGGCCTCCGTGACCCAGCAGCGGGTAGTGGAAGCGCTTCGGCGCTCCGAAGAGATCTCACCGGAAGGGCGCACTCCCGCGGAGTCCGTTCTGCCGGTTCTCGGGGAGGTTCTGCGCATGATGGACCGCTTCGGAAAACCCATTCTGCGTGAGGTGGTGGGTGCGGCTCTGCAGTCTGCCGGAGGCGATCTGGGCCGGGAGATGATGAAGGCGGACATGATGGTGGTGGAGGATATCCGGCGCCGCCTGGAGGACCTGCAGGAGCGGGGGCTGCTGAACACCTCTTGCCCGCCGGCCGAGCTGGCCTTGCTCGTCTACTCCGCCGCCATGGGTCTTCTGATGTTCTACATGTTCGACGACGACCTGGAGCTTGAGTGGCTGCTGGCCGAGGTGGACACGGCGGTCACGGCGCTGCTGAGAGGGGCCGGGAAATGAACGCCGCAATGCTCATCCTGACCGCCGCAACGCTGCTTCAGCCCGGGGCCGGAGAACGGCCGCCGGTGGAGCAGGTGGTGAACACCCTCGATACCCTCTATCGCAGCGAGTCCAGCCACTCGCTGATGGAGATGGAGATCGTCACCGAGCACTGGGAGCGCACCCTCTCCATGGAGGCCTGGACGGAGGGGATGGAGAAGACGCTGATCCGGATCACCGAGCCCGCCCGGGAGCGGGGTACGGCCACCCTCCGGGTGGGCGACGACATGTGGAACTACCTCCCCGGCACCAACAGCGTCATGCGCATCCCCCCTTCCATGATGATGGGCTCCTGGATGGGGTCGCACTTCACCAACGACGACCTGGTTCGGGAGACCTCCTACCGGGAGGACTACGATTTCTCCTACACCGAGTGGGAGGAGCCGCGGGAGGGGCGGCTGTACCTGGAGATGACGCCCCACGAGGACGCACCGGTGGTATGGGGCCGGCTGGTGATGGCCGTCCGGGCCGAAGACCTCCTGCCGGTCTGGATACGGTACTACGACGAGGACGGCGACCAGCAGAGGATCATGCGGTTCGGCGATATTGGCCGGCTGGGCGGCCGGACCATACCGGCGGAGATGACCATCGAGCCCGCAGACGAGGAGGGCAGCACCACCGTAAGGTACCTGGAGGCGGAGTTCGGCGTTGATCTGGAGGAGGGCCTGTTCACCCTCCGCAGCCTCCGGTCGGGCAGGGAGTAGGCCTTGATTCCGAAGCTGGCCTTTCGCAACGTCCTCCGCCAGAAGCGCCGGACGGTGCTCACCGTACTCACCATGTTCGGGGGGTTCACCCTCTCCTCCATCGGCATCGGGTGGGCCGACGGCTCATACAACCAGGTGATCGAGATGTTCACCGGCAGCCACACCGGACAGGTCCAGGTGCACGCCCCGGACTACCTGGACGACCCGTCGCTGTACAAGACTATCGACGATACCACCTCCGTGGTGCGGGCTCTGCAGGCGACCGCAGGAGTCGGGGGCTGGGCTCCCCGCATCTACGCCTCCGGCCTCCTCTCCGCCGGGGCCGCCAGCGCCGGGGCCTCCATAAGGGGGGTCTCCCCCGCCGCGGAGACGGAGTACCTGGCCCTGGACGGACAGCTGGTAGAGGGAAGCATGCTGGAGTCCGACGGCCAGATGCTGCTGGGGGCGGTGCTGGCCCGCCGCCTGGACGCCTCTGTGGGCGACAGCGTGGTCGTGCTCTCCGGCGCCGCCGACGGCTCCATCGCCAACGACAGGTACGTCGTGGCCGGCCTGGTGGAGAGCGGCGACCCCACCGCCGACCGCTCCACCTGCTACCTGACCCTCTCCGGCGCGGCAACGCTGTTCCGGCTGGAGGGCAGGGTCCACGAGGTGGCAGTGATCTGCACCTCCCTGGACATGACCCGGCCTGTGGCCGAATCCCTCTCGCGCAGGCTTCCCGACCTGGACGTGCTGCCCTGGCAGGAGTTCGCAGAGGAGTTCTACCGGGCCATGAAGGCCGACATGCAGGGACTGTGGATCTCCATCTTCATCGTGGTGCTGGTGGCCTCCGCCTCGGTCCTGAACACCGTTCTCATGTCGGTCCTGGAGCGCCGCAGGGAGTACGGGGTCCTGCGGGCCATAGGCACCTCACCGCGGACCATCGTGTCCATGATCATGCTGGAGGCGCTTATACAGGCTGTAGTGGCCATCGCCGCCGGCCTGGTGGTGTCCACCATCGCCCTGGACATCCTCTCCTCCCACGGCCTGTCGTTCTCCGAGCCGCTGACGTACGGGG
>Ga0207797_1002256_pt1 | contig 13455 bp, 10 predicted proteins | sample PRCRCaboRojoPR_6_FD_187275 | JGI IMG/M metagenome (GOLD analysis project Ga0207797, IMG submission 187275) | Marine sediment microbial community from Cabo Rojo, Puerto Rico - PR CR 10% Liquid 1 (SPAdes) | ecosystem: Environmental > Aquatic > Marine > Coastal > Sediment | place: Cabo Rojo, Puerto... | reverse complement strand
CCGGGTCGGGGACTCCATCCATGACGACCACCTCATGCTGTACAGGCATGCCGGGATCCCGGCGGTGGATATCATCGATTTCCGGTATCCCGATCGGAGCCACGCTTACTGGCATACCCATCAGGATACACCGGATAAATGCAGCCCTCAAAGCCTGAAAATCGTGGGGGATGTGGTGTTACACTTATTATACAGGGAGAAAGATGTCAGCGAATGAAAGTGTTTAAACGCGGATTCACACAAACGGTTATGACAGAGAGACATCGCCCGGGGAAAACAGTTTACCGGAGACTCAGCCGAATTGTCCTGTGGCTCGGAGGAATGCTCATGGTGGTTTTCCTGGTGCTGGGTTGCGAAGAAGACTATCCCGACCTCACCTCTCCTGCCCAATTTATGATCGAGAAGAGCTCCGTCGACCGAAATCCGGAGGCCCGGACGTTCCATTTTCAGGCACACATTCTCTATACGGGAGATGCGGAGGTCGATAGCGTCTGGGCGCAGCTGATGGCCTCGGACGGTGCGGCTCCTTTCCTGGAAATACCGATGTATGATGATGGGACACACGGGGATCTCATTCCGTTGAACGGCTGGTTCTCGTATAAAGCCGGATTGAACGAAATCCGAAACGGATTGCCTGCGGGTGAAGAGGTGAGTTTTCTGGTGCGATATTCCGCCCGGAACAGCGCCGGAGAAATGATCGAACAGACGACGGAATTTGCCGAGTATCCGGTCAGGATCGATACCATTATTGCCCCGGATACCATTGTTATCGGGACCGGTGAACCCCGGGACATGCTTGTACTGGCCACCGATTCCAGCGGATACGAAGACATTATTGGCGTGAAATTCAGGCAGTATTCCCGCAATGATACGCTCACCATTGATGAATTTCCGACGTTCTATTCCCTGACGTTTGTCCGGAGCGAAGGGCCGCTTCAATCACTCTACTACTGGGGATTGAATGTGGGCAGCGGTACACCGCCGGGGAAGCGCACCATGCAGTTCGTGGCAGAGGATCAGGTGGGATCGAGCGATACGATGTATACGGAGATTCACCTGGTAGAGGAAGGGGAGAACCAGTGAGTTACAAATCCATGATCGCTGCGCTGGTTCTAATCCCTGCGCTCCTCGTCGGGCAGGATTCTGAGATGCCTGTGGTGCTGGATCGACCGCCGGGGAACAGTATCGGTGATATGTCCGTCGGCGCCGATTCCACGCTGTGGATTGCCGCCGGTGGAGGTGTGGCAAAATCTCCGGATTTCGGCGAGACCTGGATTCAATATTCCGGGGAGAATACCGAAAATTTTCCCAGGGGAACCGTCTCGGCAATGCGGGTTCGTGGTGATACCGTATGGGTGGCAACCGTCTTTGATACCAGCACGACCGCAGGAGATCTGGATGCAGGTGGCGGACTCGCCCGGAGTTTTGACGGCGGAGAATCCTGGACCTATCTTCCCCAACCCACAGAGTCTCCGGAAGATTCTGTTGTGGCATACGGCGATACCGTGGTTACTTTGAATCCCACCACGACGAATGTGCAGAACATCACCTATGATCTGGCCTTCCGGGATTCCATTGTCTGGGTTGCCAGCTGGGGTGGCGGAATCCAGAAGTCCACAGACTACGGACAGACCTGGAGGCGCATCCCCACTCCCATGGATAATATGGAGTCACTGAGCCCGGAGTCGGTTCCACCGGATTACGAAATCAGGCTGGTCCCGGGCGATAATCGTTCCGGGAACGAGAACCAGAAGGGATTTTCGGTGGCCATGCGTGGTGAGCATGTATGGGTCGGCACCTCCGGCGGAGTGAATCACAGTACGGATGGGGGCCAAACCTGGCGCAGGTACCATTTTGACAATTCCCGGATGAGCGGTAACTGGGTGCTTGCCCTCCATTTACAGGACACGGGGGAAAACACATATCTCTGGGCCTCAACCGGGCAGACAGTCCAGGGTCAGCAGAGTGGCATCAGCGTCTACAATTATAATAAGGATCTCTGGCGGACTGCGAAGACTGTGCGCTTCGCCAACAACTTCGCTCACCGGCCGGCAACCCATGAAGTGTATGCCGCCACGGATGCCGGCATTTTCAAGACCGCGGATTTCGGTTACAGCTGGGAACCCTTCGGTACCATTTACGATGAAGAGACCGGAGAACCGGTGTACGGCTCCAGCGGGAGCCGGGGCATTTTTTACGCCATTTCCGCACTGATAGGTCCGTCGCCGGACGGAGAGCGCGACCGGCTGTGGATCGGGACGACGGATGGCCTTGCCTATACGGATAACGAGTACGAATGGCAGGTACTCCGGGCGTTTCAACCGACCAGCTCCCCTGAAGTGGAAAACATCTACGTTTACCCGAACCCGTTTTCACCTTCCCGCCATAACCAGCTGGAGGGAGACGGGCACGTGCGGATTCAGTATGATATGCGGGCGTCCGGAACCGTGACGGTCCGGGTATTTGATTTCGCCATGGATAAAGTTGCGGATGTGGTTGTGGAAAAGAGCCGGCCTGAAGGCAGCTTCAGTGAAGCCTGGAACGGGCGAAATCGTCTGGGGGATATTGTCGCAAACGGAGTCTATTTCTGCAAGGTGACCCTTCAGGAAAACGGGGATAAAAGAACCCACTGGACGAAGCTCCTGGTAATTGACTAATTCGGGATTATTATGATCAATAGATTAGTAGTGTGTATCGCCGGGGTAATTATGATGATGACGTTGCCGGGAGTGGTTCCGGAAGGCGCAGCCCAGACCAATGCGGGCTCCGCCGGTAGTTTCCTGCGGCTGGGATTGGGCGCACGGGCGATCGGGAAAGCCAACACGGCCCCTACCGGCGCCCGGGATGCATACGGTTTCTACTACAATGCAGCGGCCCTGCCTATGGTCTCGGGCCGGCATTTCGGTACTGCCTACGGATTTCTTCCACTGGACAGGGTTTATCATTACGTGGGATTCGCCACCGCACTTCCCCCCACTGCCGGAATCGGAGTGGGTTGGATGGCTACCGGTGTAGACGATATTCAGGGACGTGATTTTAACGGAGAGAAGACCCGCACGTATGCCGTCCGACAGAATACGTTCCTGGTGGGTTTCGGAAACAGATTCAGTGAGCAGATACAGGTCGGTGCCCTGTTCAAAATTATCCGGAACGATCTCGATGAGTTGAGCGCGACGGCAGTGGCGGTTGATGTCGGGGTGATTATCACTCCATTCGAGTGGGTATCATTGGGTCTGATGGCCGGGAACTTCAACGGGGAATTTTCATGGGATACTGAAGGAGTATATTCCCAGGGCACCACCACGGTTAATGCGATTCCGGTGGTTGGACGCGCGGGGGCGACGTTCCGGATGATCAGGGATCTTGACGTAATGGTAGAGTATGAGCGCACCGCGAAGGGAGCGGTAGTCTATCGGGCCGCTGCGGAGTGGCATCCCATGGATATGACGGCGATTCGGGCCGGAATGGCGGATGGTGAACCCCGGTTTGGTGCAGGACTGGAGTATGGATTTCTGGCGGGACTGGATACCGCTCTCGATTATGCACTGGCCTTTGGCCGTGCTGGTGAAGGTCCCTCGCACTACTTTTCCTGGTCGTTCCGGTTTTAGCATCATATCCTGAGAATATGACAGATTATGTTGAGTCAATGCAGAGAAAACGGAGGGCGTAAACGGGGAAAGCCCGGACAGGATTCTCCCCGATTGTTTCTCCCATTCTCCGGTGGTCCAGGACTATCGCTGATATTATAAATAACCAGGTTAAGTTGTTTGATAACGGGAAAAATTCTATGAGAAAAATCGGTTTACTGTTGGTCATCATTTTCATTGGGTATTCGGGGTTTGCTGCTGAATACCGGTCGGCGGGTCTTGCTTTCTTACGGGTGCACCCGGGCACTCGTATTACGGCACTGGGTGGTGCGGGTACGGCGTTGCAGCCGGGGCATGCGGATTTCAGCCCTTCACTGAATCTACTCAATCCGGCGAGCCGTGCTGACTCTCTCAGCACCACTGCCCAGCTGGCGCATTCCTTCTGGTTTGCTGACGCCGGCATCGAGTACCTGGGGCTTACATTTCCGGCAGGTGAATTCCACTGGGGACTTTTCGTGACCTCGGCGAATATTGGCGGCTTCGAGCTCCGGGAGAACCGCGCGACTGACGAACCACTGGGCGAATTCGGCGCCCACTATCTGCATGCAGGGGTGAGTGGCAATGTCATGCTTCGCCCGTCCCTTTCCGTTGGACTCCGGGCGGCGATACTTTATGAAAAGCTCTATTACCACCAGGCAGTCGGCGGCAGCTTTTCAGCAGGAATCCAATACCGGTTTTCCCCGAGATTGAGCACCGGATTTGCCCTGAATCATCTGGGCGGGATGTCGAAACTGCGGGAGGAGTCTACTCCGCTGCCTTCTTCCGTGCGGATAGGGGCGGCTTTTGAACAAACGATAATACCGGAGCAGATTGATGTGGTTCTCCTCGCCGATGCCGGATACTATTTCAACGACCATTCCTTTGCCGGGGGTGGGCTGGAGGTCTGGCTGTGGGATTTCATTGCTGCCAGGATTGGTGTGAATCAATCTCCCGACCAATTGAAAACCTCGTTTGGTGCAGGAATCCGGTGGAGACAACTGCGGGTGGATTATGGTATCTGGATGGACGAACATCAGCTGGGAACACCACATCAGTTTTCCGTCAGTCTCGGCCTGTAGGTATCCGTTGGATCTGCCGGATGGGTTTGACAGGAACCGAAATTGACAAACCCCCCTTGGGGTTGTACTTTCCCTCATATGTCCAGAGTATACATAGTACTGTTAATAGCAGCGATACTGACCGGCTGCGATTCTATGCTGGGAATCAGGGATGTCGAACCTCCGGAGCAGCGAAGCGGCAGCAGCTGGCAGCCCCCCACTACCCCGGAACAGGTGCTCGGTAATATGGAGCAGGCGGTATTGGAACGTAATGTCGATAATTACCTCCGGTGTCTGAGTGACTCCACCAGGGGGAATCGATCGTTTCGCTTTCTCCCCGATGAAGAAACACAAAGCAATTATCCCGGTGTATTTTCCGACTGGAGTCTGGAAGAAGAAAAACGGGTGTTTCGCGGGATGGAAAACAGTGTTCCCGGAGATTCCCTTTTCCAATTGGTGTTCGCCGATCAGAGTCAGCAGGTGGAGCTGTTCGGTGACTCCGCCCGTATCGAGATACGCTATACTCTTCGGGTTCATCATACCCGGGAGGATGTGGCGCAGCAAGCCTCCGGCCTGTCACGATTCAGCCTGAGCCGGAATGCGCAACGCAACTGGGTGATCCATCGCTGGGATGACATTCGTGAGGGGGAGGGGATCACATGGAGCACTCTGAAAGCGGTGTCATGGTGATAGGACGGCGCGAAACCGGTCTTCTGATAGTGATTTTGTTCTTTGTCGTCTCCTGCAGTAATATATTTGCCCCGAAACTGGGCGAGATCAGCGGTGATACTGATCTGGTGATCACCGACCAGTCCACTCCGGAGGATGTATTGACGAATTTCCGGTATGCGTATGTTTTCCACGATTCACTGGTTTACAGCCGGATTATTGATTCCTCGTTCGTGTTTACGTATTATGACCCGGATGCCGGCGGGTCCGGACGATATGAATCCTGGGGACGCAACCCGGAGTTGAAAACCACCGCGTCACTGTTCCGGATATTTGATAATATCAACCTGATCTGGAACAGTACTGTTGACAGCACGTACCGATTACAGGTTAGTGCCGACTCCAGTATTGACACCACCCGGGCTGCCGCGAACTATGCCATCATCAGCAAGAGTTTTGAGCTGTCGCTGGACCAGGATATCAGCATTACCGGGAATGCGGTATTCCACATGCGGAAATCCTCCGGGGATGAAAAATGGCGAATCACGCATTGGATTGATGAATCCATCTTTTAACCTGAAGTATTCATAAACTTAATGAAAGTCCTGTGATACAAAGGAATGGAAAGAGTGAACGAGAAGGGCCCCGGCCGGGGCCCTTCTCGTTCACTCTTTGTTCCTGTTGCGTTGAGTTGAAAATAATTTTTAATTCATGACATAACCAGGTTAACAGAACAATCAGATACCGGACAGTATACTGGCAGTGAGAGAAGTTACGCAACAACGGCTGTCTTACCTCTTTGTTATCGGTGCGCTGATATTGGTGGGATTAGTACTCTGGAACATCATCCGCCTTTCCGATTCCGGTGCGGCAAAATTCCGTACCGCCCAGTATAAATTCCGATATACCGTGCCGGCAACGATACTCAGATTGGGGGATAATCTCTATTATAACCGGATGGACAGTCCGGTGAACGGTGTTCCGCGGCAAATCTTCCATTACCAGGGGGAGCTGGCAGTCCCACGCTTTACGAGCGCCATGGAAAAAGTCTTCAGCGGCACCTACTCGGTTCACCTGATCGCGGATAAACCCGATGTCCGGAAATTTGAACTGCGGACAGACGAACAGCCGGTCGGGCAGATTATCCTGCAGCGCAAGGTGATGGATATCCGGGGAGTCGCCGGCATCATCATCGATGATTTTGGCTATGCAAGAAACGCAGTGGTTGAGGGTTTCCTGCATCTCCCGCCGAAACTGACCTACTCGGTCATCCCCGGGCACCGCTATTCCCAGTCGTTTGCCCGGGAGGCAGTCAGACAGGGATTCGAAGTAATTATCCATATGCCCATGGAAGCAACTGAGGACCCGGGGGGAGAGGAGACCTATGTATTGCGTCCGCAGATGTCCGGACCGGAAGTTCGGCGCAGACTGCAGGGTGCGGCAGGGGAGCTTCCGATGGCGGTCGGATTGAACAATCATCAGGGCTCGCTGGCCACCCAGGATTCCGTGCTCATGGAGCAGGTGGCCGGGTTTCTTGCGGATAACCGGATGTACTTTGTGGACAGCTACACAACTCCGAAAACGGTTGGATATTGGATTTCCGGAGAGTTAGGCATTCCCAGGGGACGGCGGTCGGTTTTTCTGGATAACAGAGATGATCCGGAGTATATCAGAGACCAGCTCGCACAACTGGTGGAGAAGGCAAAAGAATACGGTAGTGCTATTGGAATTGGACATAGCAAAGCCGCTACCCTGGCGGTATTACAGGAAGAGATTCCCAGATATGAAGCAAACGGTATTCGCTTCGCCAGGATATCTGAGATTATAGAGGAGACAAAACCGGTTTTGCTCGGTTTGGAGTAGCAATTCGAGAACGCAGGAGAGGATAGCGTATGCCGCGACTGGAAATGGATCTGGACCCCATTGTGAAGATGTACGATCAACTTGACTTACAGATACTCAATCCGGTGACGGCTGCCGGGGTTGCCGCGATTGCCGGGGTGGACAGCGTGGGGATGACCTATGCAGAAGGGAAAGCACAATATGCCAGAATGATCATGTCCACCGCCGGTACCCGGATGAACTGGCGGATACCGGTGGATGATGAAGCAGTGGAGGCTGTGATGTCAAATCCGCCGGACCGGGTGACATTTATTGATCCCCGCCAGGAACGCGGTTGTCTGGATCTGCGCCGCAGTGAGAGTCTTGAGGAAATATTCCGGAAGATTCGTCCGGTGAAATCGCTGGAGATTGCAGTCCGGATAACCGGGGATGTGAAGCAGCTAAAAGAAGCCTACAAGATGGGTGCGAACGCGGTAGAGCTGGATGTCAGCGATTTTACCGCCGCGGAATCCGGGCAGGAACGGCTGGAAGCACTCGAGGGGATTTCCGGTGTTGCCAGGGTCGCACAGAAATACGAAGTCGGGTTGCTTGTAATCGGAGGCCTCACAACCGATGCGATTCAGGACATGCTGGAACTGGACATGGTGGATACCTTTGCCGTGGGGCGCTCCGTTATTGGGAAAGCTCTATACGTGGGACTGGAGAATGCTCTCCGGGATTATCTTTTCCTTGTAAAATAGTTCCGGTTAGAAATTTTTTGGAGACGTTCCGCATACCGGGTACGTCATCGGGAAACAAAACTATATGCGAATTGAGACCAGAGTCATCCGGGGAGATCGGGTGGAGAGTGTGCACACCGGTGAAGCGGTGGTGCTTGACAACAATCGTCAGACTGTGTTTGCCTCAGAACGTCCGGAGTATGCTTTTTATGCCCGTTCAAGCCTGAAGCCCTTTCAGGTGTATCCGCTGGTTGCTTCGGGAGCAGCACGAGGATACGGGCTGAGCGTGAAAGAGCTTGCTGTTTGCTGCGCCTCTCATAATGGGGAGACGATGCACGTGGGGACCGTGAGTGATCTACAGGGGCGTACGGGAATCCGCGAGGAAATGCTTCGCTGCGGTGTCCATGCTCCCATGGATAAAGACGCGGCCGAGGCATTGTTTCGATCCGATCTGGAACTCAGCCAGAACTATAATAACTGTTCCGGAAAGCATACCGGTATGCTGCTGTTGGCAAAGCATCTGGGTGTATCGTTTGAGGGCTACATCGAAGCGGATCATCCGGTGCAACAGCGAATATTTAACTATATTAGCTCACTGGTGGGGCGAAAAGACATTCATCTCGGTATTGATGGATGTTCAGTACCGACCTATTATCTGACGTTAAGGGAACTTGCAGGTCTTTTCTTAGAACTCATTTCCTCCAACGATCCATCGTTACAACAGATCAGAGAAGCAATGATGCGGGAGCCGTATCTTGTGGCCGGCCGGGAGCGATTTGATACGGATATCATGAAAGCGTGTCGGGGTCGGGTTGTATCCAAAACTGGTGCGGAGGGCGTCCGTGGAATCGGGATCCGGAGTGACGGAGAATCTTATGGTCTGGCCCTGAAAGTCGCTGACGGCGGCAAGCGGGCCAGCGCCACCATGGCGCTGGGAATTCTCGGCTATCTGGGATTGTGGAATCCGGACGAAAACCCGGTGCTTGATAAATATCAGCGGCCGATTCTCCGGAATCATCGTGGAATCGAAGTGGGATTTCTGGAGACAGAGATTATTGAATCATGACCGGAGTTCCGGTGTTGTGTCAATTCAAAATTTTATCTTTTTTTTATCGGGCTGATCTTGATATCAGAAGTTGTTTATCATACCTTTTCTCCTCATTCAAAAACAGGAAGAGTAATTGATTAAACGTGTAGTACTCATTTCGTTCCTTCTGGTTGTCACTTCAACTGTATTCCCGCAATCCCAGAGAATCCAGCGGTCTGGCGATCTTTCCTCCTTCCTGAACGGGGGGCGCCCTGCCAACGATTTTAACAACTGGACGACGGCCTCGGAATTCGGAGTCACTATCACCAATTTCGGCATTCTTGGGGAAGGCTGGACTAATCCGGAGCAGCCCTCCGCCCTGTACCAACAGTATGCGACACAGGGCAAGAAACAGGTTTCCCATTTCTCTTATGCGGGGCTCTGGATAGGCGGACAAGTGGGGAACGAGGAAAGGGTTTCCACTGCTATTGTGGACGGTGTGTTTGACTATGGGGAACAGGGATTTGAATTTAAACCGCGCGGGAATCCCGGAGACTCTATCAGTATCAAGTCCAGTATACGAACGGACCGGTACTTTTCGCCGGACGCCGTGTCCCATCAGGATTTCGTATCAGAATTTGATGATGTGAGCACCGAAGGGCTCGGGGACACTCACACTCCGCTAGGTATCCGTGTGCACATGGAGACGTATAACTGGAATTACTCGTTCGCCAATTCCTTTGTCATCCTGAATTATACGGTAACCAATGTGTCCGATGAAGTGCCGGGTGGCGGCGACGGATGGACTATCAAGAGTCCCTATGTCGGTATATGGATGGATTGTTCCGTGGCGAATATGAATTACACCAGTATCTACGAACCCGGCGGCGGGTTCACTTGGTATGATAATCTGGACGGGTTTGATACAGCACCGGATGAGAACGGATATCCCCTGGATCTGGCCTACCAGTATGATGCCGATGGAGATAACGGATGGGCCGAAAGTTATATCGGGATGAAGGTGCTGGGCTCGGATGTTCCGAAAGATAGCTGGGACAGCTATTACCGGCAGTGGGTATGGACTACGGCAAGCAATATGGATTATCCGGATTATCGCATGCCCCAGGATGATGTGGCACGGTACCAGCTGATGCAGGCAAATGTGCAGCCTTCTGATGATGCTGCCACCAGTACGGACTATTACGATAACGGAAATACAAATTACCGGTATTTTCCCAGTGAACCGAACAGCTGGATTATGATGCTGTCCGGTGGACCGTTTGGATCGAAAAAGGTACAGTCCGAAACCGGGACGGACAGTTTGTGGGTCTTGGAGCCGGGTGAATCCGTTAACGTGGTGTTCACGGTTGTGGCGGGCTTCTGGAATGGCCGGGGGATGAATGATACTCCGAAACGTCGGGCAAATCTCCAGAACAATGCCGGGTGGGCACTGAAAGCGTACAATGGAGAAGATACCAACGGGAATGGAGTGCTCGATCCCGGTGAAGATGCCATTCGTCCCAATAACAAAATCGACAGGTATATTCTGCCGGCCCCTCCGCCTTCTCCCCGGCTTACTGTAGTCCCCGGGGATCAACAAGTTACCCTGTACTGGGATGATGCTCCCCTGCATGCCAGAGATCCGGTCAGCCGGGAACGGGATTTTGAGGGCTTCCGGATCTACGGGGCCCGGAAAACACAGGGCGGTACAGAGAGTTTCAGCCTGTTGCGGGAATATGACCTGGATAACGGAATCGGATATGACACCGGTCTGGAGGATGTCCGGATTTACGATGAGTTCGGGAACCCCAGTGATACCACGATTAATGGCCGGAAGTATCAGTTCAAGTGGACCAACACCAATCTCAAGAACGGATGGACGGACAAGAATCTCTACTCGGTCACTTCGTATGACCGGGGAGACGAGCGGTTGAATCTGGAGAGTCTGGAAAGCAGTGTCAACGAAAACCGGGTGTATGCGGTTCCGGGGATACGTCCAACTGCGGCGGATAATCGGACCGGTGTGTACCCCAATCCGTATCGGGCGCATGCGGAGTGGGATGGGTTCAGTGAGCGGGAGCGGGTGATCTGGTTCATGTACCTCCCTGAGCGGTGTACTATCAGAATCTACACCATGTCGGGTGATCTGGTGGATGTGATTGACCACAACGCTGCGACCTACAGTGGAGGAGATATCGAAGGGATTCAGACGGGCACGAACAGCAAATTTTCCGGTGGAGAGCATGCATGGGACCTGATCAGCCGGGACAATCAGGCCATTGCCTCCGGAATGTATATCTATACGGTGGAGAACAAGGAAACCGGGCACACGAAGACCGGGAAATTTCTGGTAATAAAGTGAGTGGAAACACACAATCACTTAGTATACGCGGGAGGGATTCATGAGAAGGATTGGTATTTTGCTGATAGGTGTGATGTTCGCTCTGACCGTCTCACTGGGGGCGCAGGAGATTACATCGATCTATGATATTCAGTATACGGAGGAATCCGGCGGGGATTCTCCTCTGGCTGGTGAAACCGTCACTGTCCGGGGTATCGTCACCGGCGAAACTTATGCCTATGGCGACCATTTTTACATGCAGGATTCGGTGGGTGCATGGAGTGGTATTATGGTATATACCGGTGATCTTGAGGGGGACGCAGGTATGGTTGGTCAGCGGGACCGGGTTACCGTTACGGGGCAGGTTTCCGAGTATTTTGGCATGACTCAGATTTCGGCGTCCAGTGTAGAGATTGAAGCCATGTGGGCGGAGGATCTTGAGCCGATCCAGGTAACGACTGGAGTAATCGCCACCGGCGGAAGTATGGCGGAAGCCTATGAAGGGGTGCTAGTGGAGGTGTCCGATGCCGAAATCACTGCCGATCCGGATGAGAATGGTGAATGGGCTATTAATGATGGTTCCGGCGAAGTACTGGTGGATGATGAGGCCGATTATTACTTCTGGCCGTCCGAGTATGACAGTGTGGAATATGTGGTTGGGCCATTGAACTATTCTTTCGATGATACGAAAATCGAACCGCGTCTCGCAGGTGATGTGGTTCCGGTAAGCGAATACACGCGCATTCAACGGCTTCAGCAGGTACGTGGGAGTGATCTTGCGCGAATCGGGAAAGTTGAAGACGATGACACCCTCGACTACACCTATTATTATAATTACGACGGCGAAGCCGAAGAACCACTACCCGGCGCAGAGCCCTTTAAGGTCAGGGGGATTGTCACAATGCCCACCGGTTTGAGTTACGCCGGTGAAGGGGTGAAGTTTATCATGTCCGATATTCATGGCGGCCCCTGGAGCGGCGTTCTCCTGTACAGTCCGGACTCTACCGCTTTCCCGGTACTCTATGAAGGTGATGAGGTTGAGGTGGAAGGATATGTCGGCGAATATGTTACTGATCCATCCAATATGACGGAATTCTGGGTTTCCGGCGAGGTCAACATTCTCTCGGTTGGCAACGAAATGCCTGAAGAACCCGTTGTGAATACGGGTGATCTCCGGTGGCCAACAACGGCTGAGCAATGGGGCACCGTGATCGTAAAGGTGAAAGATGTGGTGGTAACAGTCAATGATTATGATTTTATGGAGTGGGGCGTCAGTGACGGGACAGGTGAAGTCCGGGTGGATGATGATTCGGACAGTCTGGCCAATTTCACCCGGCCGCCGGTTGGCACCCAGATCGATTCCATCAGGGGGTGGATTTACCATCACTTTGGCAGCTACGCCGATTCCTCTACCTATAAAATCGAACCACTGTATGAGAGTGATATCGTGATTGGAGAGGGTCCGCCGAATATAGCGACCTATTCACGGAATCCGGGCGCTCCGCAACCGGGCGAAAGCGTCACAGTCACCGCAGACATTGCAGATAATTCTCAGGTCACAGCGGGAGAAATCTATTATCGTGTGAATGGTGGAAGTTATCAGACCGCAAGTATGTCTGTTGTGAACGGTATAACCTGGACCGGAACTATCCCCGCCCAGGAAGACGGGGATTGGGTGGACTATTTCGTGAAAGCCACCGATGATAATGAGACCTTTACCACCCTGCCGTCTGACACGTCCTCACTCCAATATTCCTACCGGGTCACTGAGAACCTGGACATCTATGATCTCCAGTATACTCCCTGGCCCACCGCTCAAACGCCGTATGAAGGAGTGGAGGTGACTGTTTCGGGTGTCGTAACGGCGGACACGGCGTTTAACGGCCGCTACGAGGCCTATCCGGTCCAAAGTCCGGACGCCACCGAATGGGGCGGCATCTTCGTCTGGGGCGTCGGCCAGGATCTGTGGGCCGGCCAGGAAGTCACCGTGACCGGTGAGGTGACGGATTACAACCCGGACTGGGCGTTCAAGTATGATAATAATACCATGATTCTGGCATCCGAAGTGACTGCGGGTGATCAGGTTGGAGTCCCGCAGGCTCAGACGCTCACGGCCGCCGATCTGGAATCAAGCCCGGAAGTGTATGAAGGGATGCTGGTTCGGGTGAACGGG
>Ga0207797_1002255_pt1 | contig 13463 bp, 10 predicted proteins | sample PRCRCaboRojoPR_6_FD_187275 | JGI IMG/M metagenome (GOLD analysis project Ga0207797, IMG submission 187275) | Marine sediment microbial community from Cabo Rojo, Puerto Rico - PR CR 10% Liquid 1 (SPAdes) | ecosystem: Environmental > Aquatic > Marine > Coastal > Sediment | place: Cabo Rojo, Puerto... | reverse complement strand
GCTCCGAGGTGTTCACCGCCTCGTCGTCCTCGAGGTCGGTGTCTACGGCCTGGTTCTCCTGTTCGGATTCGTCGTAGCTCCCGAAGCCCATGTCCATCCTGACGTAGCGGGTTCTGGAAGATAAAACCGACGCCGGTCGACGGGAGGACCGGCCGCTGTGCCGGATGTTTACTCGTCTTCGAGCAAATCGATGGCGTCGTCGCCGACGGGCACCGCACAGATGAACGCCCCCTGGTCCGGGCCGTCGTTGCGGTACCAGTGGACTGCCCCCGCGGGGATGAACAGCGAGTCCCCGGCGGACACCTCGTGCTCCTCGTCGCCGATGCCCACCGTGTAGTCCCCCTCGAGGACGTACTGCTCGTGTTCGATCTCGTTCGTGTGTTTCGGGACGCTCGCGCCGGGCGCGAGCGTGAACCGCCTGATCGCGAGGTTCCGCGCGCCGTCGGCCTCGCCCACGAGGACGCCCTTCCGGAGCCCGTCGGCGGCGTCGACCGGGTCGTAGCGCACCTCCGCGCCCCGCCGGATCACCGGGTCGAGGCCGCGGGTGTCGGCCGGCTCGTGGGGGGCCTCGTCGGTCCCGCCGTCGGTCACGCCGATCCGGTTCGTGCCCGTCCCGGGGCGGCCGTCCCCGCCGCCGGTCCGCTCGACCGGCGACCCTCCCGTGTCGGGTTCGGCCGGGGACCGGTACCTCGCGAGACCGTACGTCGCCACGGCGAACAGGCACATCGCGAGCGCGCCCGGGGCCAGCTGTGTCGGCGTCACCGCTCCGGTGACGGTCGCAGCGGCACCGGCCGCGAGCAGGAGCACCGCCGGGACCGCGAGCAGTATCTCGTCGTCCATACCCGTCGTACGACCGGGGGTGTCAAACCCTCTTCGCCGCCGGAGCCCCGGGCGCGGCATCGACACCGGAGCGTTCCGGGCGAGTGAAGTACCGCGGCCGACTACTCCGGGGCGTGTCACAGCAGGTCGCGGAGGTCGAGACGCTCTTCCTCCACGAGCGCGACGGGACGTACCTCGTCGCGGTCGAGCGGGACGGCGAGCGGGTGCTCCGGGGCGTCCTCGAAGTGAAGGGAACGGACGCGGGGCCCCGGCCCGCACGTCTGCGGGTCAAGCGGGGCACCGACGAGGACCTCCGGGCGCCCGAGCAGTTCGTCGAACTCGCCCGACGGGCCCGGCGCATCCGCATCTCCGAGCAGACCTCCCGGGAGGGCCGGGAGGAGCTACGGGCGCTGCTCGACGGCTACCAGCTCGAGGCGAAGGTGACCCGCACCTGCCGGCTCTGTGCGAACGCGGGGCGGTACTCCCCGCTCACCTCCGACACCGCGATCGTCGACGACGGCGAGCACGTCTGTCCGGACTGTGCGATGCGGGAGCTCGAGCGCGAGGCCGAGTTCAGAGGGCTCCGCTCGGGCGCCCGCGACCGCCTCGAGGAACTGCTACTCGAGGTCGGCGACCTGGAGCGGATCCGGAACCTCCTGTCGGGGGACCTCGATCCGGATCTGACGCGGTTCGACACCATCTCGGCGACGACCGACGAGGTCGACCCCGTCCCGGTTGACTCGCTCGACGTCCACCCGAACCTCAGGTCGAAGGTCGAGGGCCGGTTCGACACGCTCCTCCCGGTCCAGAGCCTCGCGGTCGAGCACGGCGCGCTCGACGGGCGCGACCAGCTCGTGGTGAGCGCGACGGCGACCGGCAAGACCCTCGTCGGCGAGCTCGCCGGTATCGACCGCGTGCTGAAGGGGGAGGGCAAGATGCTCTTCCTCGTGCCGCTGGTCGCGCTCGCCAACCAGAAGTACGAGTCGTTCCAGGACCGCTACGGCGACATCGTGAACGTCTCCATCCGCGTGGGCGCCTCGCGGATCAACGACGACGGCAACCGGTTCGACCCCGGTGCGGACGTCATCGTCGGCACCTACGAGGGGATCGACCACGCGCTCCGGACGGGCCGTGACCTCGGGGAGATCGGCACCGTTGTGATCGACGAGATCCACACGCTCGGCGAGGACGAGCGGGGCCACCGGCTCGACGGGCTCGTCTCGCGGCTGAAGTACTACACCGAGCGCGGGACGACGGAGGCGTCCCGGAACGCGCGACCGGGCGACGCCCGCGAGCGTCGGAACCAGGACACCCAGTGGATCTACCTCTCGGCGACCGTCGGCAACCCCGAGGAGCTCGCGGGGAAGCTCCGGGCGAACCTCATCGAGTTCGAGGAGCGCCCCGTTCCCATCGAGCGGCACGTCACGTTCACGAGCGACGGCCGCGAGAAGGTCGAGGTGGAGAACAAACTGGTGCGGCGGGCGTTCGACACGAAGTCGAGCAAGGGCTACCGCGGACAGACGATAATCTTCACCAACTCCCGCCGGCGGTGTCACGAGGTCTCCCGCCGGCTCGAGTACGACTCGGCGCCGTACCACGCGGGGCTGGACTACGGTCGCCGGAAGAAGGTCGAGCGGATGTTCGGCGACCAGGAGCTGGCGGCGGTCGTCACCACCGCCGCGCTGGCCGCGGGCGTCGACTTCCCCGCCTCGCAGGTGGTGTTCGACTCGCTGGCGATGGGGATCGAGTGGCTCACCGTCCAGGAGTTCGAGCAGATGCTCGGCCGGGCCGGACGGCCGGACTACCACGACGAGGGGACGGTCTACCTCCTCGTCGAGCCGGACTGTACGTACCACGGCTCCCAGGAGATGACCGAGGACGAGGTGGCGTTCAAGCTGCTGAAGGGGGAGATGGAGTCGGTCGACACGCTGTACGACGAGGGCGCGGCCGTCGAGGAGACGCTCGCGAACCTCGTCGTCGCGGGGAGGGACGCCAAGCGGCTCAACGACCGGATGGTCGGGGAGGTGCCCACGCGGCACGCGCTCGCGAAGCTCATCGAGTACGGCTTCATCGACGGCCTGGAGCCGACGCCGCTCGGCCGCGCTGTCTGTCGGTACTTCCTCTCGCCCGAGGAGGCGTTCGTCATGCTCGACGCCGTCCGGAAGGGGAGACACCCCTACGACGTGGTGGCCGAGGTCGAGCTGATGGACGAACGGGAGTAGGCCGCCGTCCCGCCCGCTGTCGGGAACTTTTTACCCGTCCCAGGAGTCCCTCCGCCGTGGCAGTTCCACCAGTGACGCCGGGGATGGTCGCGGTGTTCGCCATCATCCTGGTCGCGCTGGTGCTGTTCGCGACCGAACCCGTCCCCATCGACATCACGGCCATCGGGATCATGGTCGCGCTGATGCTCCTCGGGACGGACGGGCCGGTGAACCTCACCGAGATATCCGCGGCGGAGGGGACCTCGGGGTTCGCCTCCTCGGCGACGCTCACGGTACTGGCGATGTTCGTCCTCTCGGCGGGCGTCCAGCGTACCGGTATCGTCCAGATGCTGGGGCGACGCATCGCCCGGATCACCCGCGACTCGCTCTCCCGACAGCTCGGGATGACGATGACCGTCGTCGGCCCCATCTCCGGGTTCATCAACAACACCGCGGCGGTCGCCATCCTCCTGCCGATGGTCACCGACCTCGCCCACGAGGGGGGGACCTCCCCCTCGAAGCTGCTGATCCCGCTGTCGTACGCCTCGATGTTCGGTGGGATGCTCACGCTGATCGGGACGTCGACGAACATCCTCGCGAGCGACATCGTCGCCCGGCCGGAGTACCTCGGCCGGCCGTTCTCGATGTTCGAGTTCACTGCCCTGGGGATCGTCGTCAGCATCGCGGGGTTCGTCTACCTGCTGACGGTCGGTCGGTGGCTCCTCCCCGAGCGGATCAGGGCCGAGGACGACCTCACCGAGGAGTTCGGGATGGCCGACTACCTCACCGAGGTCGTCGTCCGCGAGGACTCCCCGCTGATCGGCGAGACGGTCCAGAGCGGGCTCGAAGAGACCGATTTCGACGTCGACCTCGTCCAGCTCATCCGCGGGAACCAGGTGTTCTTAGAGCCGCTCGCCCCGAAGGTGATACAGGCGGGGGACGTCTTCGCCGTCCGGACCGACCGGGACACGCTGGTCGAACTGCTCGACGTCGAGGGACTGGACATGGTGCCGGACGTCACCGTCGACGAGGACGAACTGGAGCAGGCCGAGGAGGAGGAGGAGAACCTCGTCGAGGTGGTCATCGCTCCCGGGTCGTTCCTCGCCGGCGAGACGCTGGCGTCGACGAACTTCCGCCAGCGCTACGACGCGACGGTGCTCGCGCTGCGCCGCGGCGGGGACGTCATCCGTCAGCGGATGGACCGGCTCCGGCTGCGCGTCGGGGACACGCTGCTGGTCCAGGCGACGGGCGACAGCGTCGACCGGCTGAACACGAACCGGAACTTCATCGTCGCCCAGGAGATCAAGCGCCCGGACTTCCGCCGCTCGAAGATCCCGCTCGCGGTGGGGATCGTCGCGGGTGTCGTCGGCGTGGCCGCGCTGAACGTCCTCCCCATCGTCGTCTCGGCGCTCGCGGGTGCCGTGCTGATGGTCGTCACCGGCTGTCTCAAGCCGACCGAGGTGTACGACGCCGTCCAGTGGGACATCGTCTTCCTCCTCGCGGGGGTCATCCCGCTGGGCATCGCGCTCGAACGGACCGGCGGTGCCGACTTCGTCGCGGAGCTCATCGTCGGGAGCTCGGGGGCGCTCCCCCTGCTCGCCGTGCTCGGCCTGATGTACCTCGTGACCGCGCTGCTCACCAACGTCATCTCGAACAACGCCAGCGTCGTCCTGATGATCCCGGTGGCCTTCGAGACGGCACGGCAGGTCGGCGGCGACCCGTTCGCGTTCGTCCTCGCGGTGACGTTCGCCGCGAGCACGGCGTTCATGACGCCCGTCGGCTACCAGACGAACCTGTTCGTCTACGGGCCGGGAGGGTACCGGTTCACCGACTACGTGAAGGTCGGGACGCCGCTACAGCTGCTGTTCGCCGTCGTGACGACGCTCGGCATCGCCGCCATCTACGGCGTCTGACCCGGCGGGCAAGCGAAACGCTTTGGTTCGCGGTCCCCCTCGGTCGGGGTACGGGACCGTGGGTTAGCCTGGTATACTTGCGGCCTTGGGTGCCGTTGACCCCGGTTCAAATCCGGGCGGTCCCATACGGTTCTGCGAGGAGCGGACGCGACGAGCGAACCGCTGACGGTCGGTTCGACCCCGACTGGACCGGACGGCACGAGAGCCCGGCACGGTCCGGCTCCGGCCGCCCCCGTTTCCCCGCGACGATCGGACGACAGAACGGACCGGTACGGTCGATAGCGGCCGTCGGACCGGCGAATCGGTCGTCGGAGACGTCGGCCTCGGCAGGCGAGTTCGGCCACATGGTTTTCAGGTGTGGAGGGCCGCCATCCGGTATGGCCGCACACTCGAGACGGCTCGCCCACCCCCCGACTCGGGCGAAGACGGGCGTCCAGCCGTTCGCCGGCAGCGCCGACGACCGGGGACCGCCCGTCGAGGAGCGGACCGTCAGCCATCGATGACCGGCGACTACCGGCTCACGGACGGTGGCGTCTGTCCGCACTGCGGCGACGACTACGGCTACATCCAGAGCGTCGGCCCGACCGAACCGGCGGAGCTCCCCGTCGGCCTCTACTACGTCCACGCGGTGCGGGTGGAGGACGGCAGACGGGTCGTATACGCCTGCGAGGAGCCCCGGGACGGGGAGACGAACACGTGGGACAGGGACGGCTGGGAGGCGGCCGACCCGCCGCTCCCCTCGTGGGCGGCCGACCCGTAGACGGAACGCCGCCGTCGGTCGACCGGGGCTCGACGCTCGTCGTCCGTGGACGATGTCGAACGACCGCGGGACCGATCCCGGGCAGGGACGGTGGTATCGACGGCTGTCAGGCGTACAGGAACTCGACGACCGACCCTCCCTCGACGACGGCGACCGCCCACGCTCGCGAGAGTCGGGTGCCCTCGGGGAGATGGACCTCGGGAACGAGCGGGTCCGGCACCGGCCGGTAGGCGTTGGCCTTCATCGCCCGGATCGAGCCGTAGACGCCGACCTCGCGGCCGTCGCGGTTCCCGACGTGGATCCGCTTGTCGGCCTCGCGGCGGTACGTGTACGGGAACGCCCCGGGCGAGGGACATGCCAGCGCCGCGTAGTCCTCGAAGGCGGCCTGCACGCGGCCGTCGGCCTCGAGGAGCAGCCGGGTGCGGTCGTCGCCGGTGACGCCGCCGCCCGCCTCCTCGCGCCAGACGAGGTCGCCGTCGGCGCGGACGGCGGCGAACCCCGCGTCGCCGACCCGCAGTCGGTCGGGGACGCTGTAGAACGTCCGGTGGCCGTCGTCGTCGACCGCCCGGACCGCGGGCGGGTCGGTCAGGACCCCCTCGATCGCGCTCGCGGTGCGGGGGTCGGCGGCGAACAGCGCGAACCGCTCCTCTCGGACAGCGGCCGCGACGGCGTCGACGACGGCGGTCGGATCCGCCGAGGGGAGCGCCTCGACGGCGAGTTCGCGACCCGCCTCGATCCGGGCGAGCGGCGACTCGGCGCCCGCCGCCGGACGGAGGACGCAGTCGGGTGCCCCGCGGTCGGTCGGCCAGACCGCCTCGTACCCCCGCGTCTCGAACTGCCCCGCCACGGCCGCCGCGGCCGGTGACCGCTCCGTGGTGCGGTGGTCGGGGACCGGGTCGGCACGGGTCTCCGGGGCCGGGTCGTCGGTCATCGGTCCCGGTAGGGGCTCGGGGCGCAAGTACCCCGCGACGAGGGCAAGCCGGATCGGCTTCCGGGGGGCGCGGGCGCCGACGGCATCGGTCGGCGGTCGACGAGGACGGGAGCGACGGTCGCCGGGCCGCGACGCCGGGCACCGAGCGGGACCGGGCGGCGATGGGTTCGGATGTAGGAAGATACTTCCCGCTCGCTCCCCCGCAATCGTGTATGAGCGAGTTCACGGTGACGGGTCGGTATCGGGCCCGCGACGGGTGGCAGACGTTCACGAAGACGGTCGAGGCACCGAACGAGGACGTCGCCCGCGAGCGCGCCTACTCGCTGGTCGGCTCGCAGCACGCCGCCAAGCGGACGGAGATGGAACTGGAGGGCGTCGAGGAGGTGGTCGCCGCATGAGCCTCGGTGGTGGCGGCGGCGGCGGCGCGATGCAGGAGATCCAGCAGCAGATGGAGGCGCTCGAACAGGAGAAGCAGGCCATCGAGGCCGAGATCGAGGGCGTCCGCGAGCGGCAGTCCGAGATCGACGAGGCCGTCGAGGCCATCGAGACCCTGGAGACCGGCAGCACCGTACAGGTGCCGATCGGCGGCGGTGCGTACGTCCGCGCGGAGGTCCAGGACATCGACGAGATCGTCGTCGGGCTCGGCGGCGGCTACGCGGCCGAGCAGGACCAGGACGGCGCCATCGACGCGCTCGAGCGCAAGCGCGACGCCCTCGACGACCGGATCTCGGAGCTCCAGGAGGAGGTCGCCGAGGTCGAGACCGAGACCGAGCAGCTCGAGCAGCGCGCCCAGCAGATGCAGCAGCAGCAGATGCAGCAGATGATGCAGCAGCAACAGCAGCAGGGCGGCGACGACGAGTAGAGGACCGAGGGATGTTCGACGGACTGAAGGAGAAGCTCGGACGGTTCCGCGAGGACGTCGAGGAGGAGGCCGTAGAGGAGGTCGAACCCGAGGAGGTCGAACCCGAGGAGGTCGAACCCGAAGAGGTCGAATCCGAGGGAACAGCCGACGGCGATCCCGGGCCCCCGTCGGGAGCCGACGAGCCGTCGGACGACGCCGACGGGGCCGAGACCGACGCGAAGACCGACGAGGAGACGGAGGAGGGACAGGGGCTCGCCCAGCGCGCGAAGCTGTTCGCCACCGGCAGGACCGTCATCGAGGAGGAGGAGCTCGAGGAGCCCCTGGAGCAGCTCGAGCTCTCGCTCCTGCAGGGCGACGTCGAGATGAGCGTCGCGGGCGAGATCGTCGAGCGGCTCCGCGAGGAGCTGGTCGGACAGACCCGCGCGCAGGTCCAGACCGGCGAGATCATGGTCGAGCGGGCCATCGGCGACGCGCTTCGCGACGTCATCGGCGTCGGCCAGTTCGACTTCGAGGCCCGCATCGCCGAGGCCGACAAGCCCGTCACCATCATCTTCACCGGCGTCAACGGCGTCGGGAAGACGACGACCATCGCGAAGATGGCCCGCTACCTCGAGGGGCTCGGCTACTCGACGGTGCTCGCCAACGGGGACACGTACCGCGCGGGCGCGAACGAGCAGATCGAGGAGCACGCCGAGGCGCTCGGCAAGCGGATCATCACCCACGAGCAGGGCGGCGATCCGGCGGCGGTCATCTACGACGCCGTCGAGTACGCGAAGGCCAACGAGGTCGACGTCGTGCTGGGCGACACCGCGGGCCGGCTCCACACCTCGAAGGACCTGATGTCACAGCTCGAGAAGATCGACCGCGTGGTCGACCCCGACATGACGCTGTTCGTCGACGAGGCCGTCGCCGGGCAGGACGCGACGAACCGCGCGAAGCAGTTCGACGAGGCGGCCGAGATCGACGGCGTCGTCCTGACGAAGGCCGACGCCGACTCCCAGGGCGGGGCCGCCGTCTCCATCGCCCACGTCACGGGCAAGCCGATCCTCTTCCTCGGCGTCGGCCAGGGCTACGACGACCTCGAACGGTTCGACCCCGAGGAGATCGTCCGCCGGGTCGTCGGCGAGGGCGCCGCGTAGCGCCCCTCGCGGACGCCACCGTCGCCCGGGACACCATCACTGCCACCACCAGACATATCGGCCGTCGGTCGAGTAGCCAGTAGCGAGATGCGAGACGCTCGCGCGGGAACGGCACGCAGCCGTCGGGAGGACCCCGCCCTCCTGACGGGCTCGGCGACGTACACCGACGACCTCCAGCCGGACGGGACGCTCCACGCGGCGTTCCGCCGGTGCCCGTACGGTCACGCCCGCGTCGAGCGAGTCGACGTCGAGCCCGCGACCGAACCCGGCGGCGTGGTTGCCGCGTTCGGCGCGGCGGAACTGGCCGACGCCGGGGGACCGACCGGGATCACGACGACGAACCACCTCCCCGGACCGGACGAGGTCGAACGGCCGCTGCTCGTGGGGGCGGGCGAGCGGGCACGGTTCAGCGGCGATCCGGTGGCGGTCGTGTTCGCCGAGGACCGGTATCTCGCTCGTGACGCCATCGAGGCGATCGACGTCGAGTACGAGCGCCTCCCGGCGGTCAGCGATCCGCGGGAGGCCCCCCTGACCGACGGCCCCTCGATCTCCGGGTTCGGGACGGACGCCGTCGAGTGGGAGACCGGCGACGAGTCGGCCGTCGACCGGGCGGTCGAGGACGCGGCACACGTCGTCTCGCTCGACTTCGAGATCCCCCGACTCCTCTCGGCGCCGATGGAGACGCGGGCGGTACTGGCCGAGTACGGGTCGGGCCCCCCGACCGTCGTCCGGACATCGTCGTCGTCTTCCGGGGCGACGGACACGGCCGGTTCGACGGCGGCGCCCGGTTCGAGCGCCGGACGGACCACCGAGCGGCTCACCGTCACGACGTCGACGCAGACGCCACACCAGGACCGAGACCGGCTCGCCGGGACGCTGGGTCTCCCCGCCGACCGGGTTCGCGTGATCGCGCCGGCCGTCGGCGGCGGCTTCGGGCCGAAGGGCGCCCGGCCGTACCCCGAGGAGCCGGTCGTGGCCTGGGCCGCTATGCACCTCGACCGGCCGGTGAAGTGGGCCGCGACCCGGACCGAGAACAGCCTGACCGAACACCAGGGCCGGGGCGTCGACGCGACCGGCAGGCTCGCCGTGGCCGAGGACGGGTCCGTGCTTGGACTGGGAGTGCGGGGTCGCGTCGGGATCGGGGGCTACCCCCTCCGGGACCCCAGTTTCGGGATCCGGGCCAACCTGCTGACCGGCGCGTACGACCTCCCGGCAGTCCACTGTCACCTCACGGGCGTCCTCACGAACGCGCCGCCGCTGGGCCCCTACCGCGGCGCCGGTCGGCCGGAGGCCGTCTACGTCGTCGAGCGGCTGCTGGACCGCGCGGCCGCCGAACTCGGGATCGATCCGGCCGACCTGCGTCGGCGGAACTTCGTCCCCGCCGACGCGTTCCCCTACGAGACCGCGCTCGGGTTCACGTACGACAGCGGCGACTACGAGGCGGCGCTCGACCTGGCGCTGGAGCACCTCGACTACGAGGCGTTCCGCGAGCGCCAGGCCACAGCCCGCGCGGAGGGCCGACACCTCGGGATCGGTATCGCCAGTTTCGTCGAGAACACCGGCACGGTCCAGCTCGAGAGCGGCCGGGTCGAACTCGCTCCGGACGGGACCGTGCGGGCCTACTGCGGGACGGCCGACCAGGGGCAGGGTCACGCCACCACGTACGCCGGACTCCTCGCCGACGAGTTCGGCGTCGACGAGGCCGACGTCGAGGTCCACGAGGGCGACACCGACGACCTCCCGACCGGCACCGGCACCTACGCCAGCCGGAGCGTCTCGGTCGGGGGTGGCGTCCTCGTCGCGTGTGCCCGCGAGGTCCTCGAGGAGGCGACCCGTCTGGCGGCGGACGCCCTGGAGGTAGATCCGGAGGACGTGGCCTTCGAGGACGGGAGCTTCGCCGTCCGCGGCGCGCCCGACCGGGCCGTCCCCCTGGGGACGGTCGCGCGGCTGGCGAACGCCGGTACCGACGACTCGCCGGCGCTGTCGTCCGAGCGCGCCGAGGAGCCCGGGGGACTGACGTACGCCTTCGGGACCCACGTCGCGGTGGTCGGCGTCGACCCCGAGTCCGGGGAGGTCTCGATCGAGCGGTACGTCGCGGTGGACGACTGCGGGACGCAGCTCGAGCCGACGCTCGTCGAGGGGCAGGTCCACGGGGCGGTCGCCCAGGGGCTCGGTCAGGCGCTCTGGGAGGCGGCGGTCTACGACGAGCACGGGACGATGCTCACGGCGTCGTTCGGGGACTACGCGATGCCGCGCGCCGGTCGGCTCCCCGACCTGGAGACGGATTCGACGGTCACGCCGAGTCCCCTGACGCCACACGGCGCGAAGGGCGCCGGGGAGGCGGGGACCATCGCCGCCCCGCCCGCGGTCGTCAACGCCGTCGTGGACGCGCTCGGGCCCTTCGACGTCGAGCACGTCGACGTGCCGATGACGCCCGAGTCCGTCTGGTCGGCGGTGAACTCCCCAGACTGATCCCCCGGATCGCGGGCCCTCGATGGTCCGTGACGCTCGCGGCGTCACGTGGGGGACTGTCCGCCCCCGATAGCCGTACCCGCGCCGACACCGGCCCGGTGGGACCTGCTACCGGGAACCGACCGGAACGTCGGCTCACTCCGGCCGCGGCCGGATCGACCGCGGGTAGTCGCCGAGCCGCTCGACCCCGTCCTCGCCGACGACCACGACGTCCTCCAGCCTGACCCCTCCTCGCTCGGGGTCGTACACCCCGGGCTCGACCGTGACGACCTCGCCCGCCTCCAGGGTCCCGTCGTACGAGGCGGCCTCGTGGAGCGAGAGCCCGATGCCGTGGCCGGGGCCGTGGGTCATGCCGACCTCGACGTCGCCCGTCCCGAAGCCGTGCTCGGCGAGCGTCGACTCGACGGCCCCGCGCACCTCGCTCCCGGGCGTGCCGGCACCCCCCGCGAGCGCGTCCAGCGCGGCCCCGTACGCCGCGTCGACCGCCTCGTAGGCGTCCCGCTCCCAGTCCCGGACCTCGCCGGGGACGAACGTCCGCGTGAAGTCGCCGTAGTAGCCGTGTGGCCCACGGGGACTGACGTCGAGCAGGACCGTCTCGTCGGGGCGGATCGCGTCCTCGCCGACGAAGTGCAGGTCCGCACACGACGGCCCCGCGCCGATGACGGTGTTGCCCGCGTCGCGGATGCCCCCGCTCGCGAGGACGGCGTTCACCTCGCGGCGGAGCCGCTCGGTCGTGAGCGGGGCGCCCTCCCAGAGCAGCGCGTCTCCGTCGGGGGTCGCGTCGGCGAGCACCGCCTCCGCACGGCGCATCCCCCGCCGCGTGGCCCGCTGGACGAACCGGTGACACGCGATCTCGTCCGCCGCCTTCGATCGCCGGGCGGCATCGAACCGGTCCACCGACACGGTCGAGACGGTCAGCCCCTCACGTTCGAGCCGGTCGACCGTCCGGTGTCGGGCCGCCTCGAGGACGAGGACCCGCTCGACACCGCGATCGCCGAGCACCTCGGCGGCCGCGGCCTCCGGCGTCCCGGCGTCGGTCTCGCCGGCGACGCGGACCTCGTCGCCGGCGAACTCGCGCCGGGCCTGCGCGTCGAACAGCGTCGGCGAACAGAGCGTCGCCGTCCCGTCGGCGTAGACGAACGCGTGGTCCCGATCCGGCCCGAAGAACCGGGTGAGGTACAGCAGCCGGTCGTCGAAACGGTCGTCGACGTGGACGAACGCCCCCGCCGACGAGTCGGCGACGAGCGAGTCGAGGAACGCGTGGTCGGTGGTCGGCGGGTCGGGGCGCGCGGGGCCGGGGTCGGACGCGGACATACGACCGCCTGCGTCCCCGGGGCGTATCAGTCCCCGGGAACGTCCGGACGAGGGACGGGTGGACGGTCCCCCGGTCGGTCACCCCGTCCGGCGTCCCCCGGTCGGCCACCACGGGAACGGCAGGTCGAGGTGGGTCGTGACGAGGTCGGCCGCCGCGTCGAACGGCGAGGGCGGTTCGGCGTCCGCCACCGGCCGTCGCTTCCCGGCCGCGTCGTAGACGGCGTCGACGAACGCCCGCCTCGCCTGCCCGTTCTCGAACAGGCCGTGGAGGTACGTCCCGAGGACGCGGTCGGTCGCGGCGCTCCCCGGGCCGAGCGGTCGTGTGACCGCCCCGAGGACCGTCGTGTCCCCGGCGTGTATCTCGTAGCCCTCGACCGTGCCCGTCGCGCCGGCGAGCGGGCCGGTCCCCTCGATCCCCGTGGTCGCCCGCTCGACGGTCTTCTCCGTCGAGAAGCGCGTCTCGACGGGGAGGAGACCGAACCCCGGGACCGCCTCGCGGTCGCCGGTCCCCTCCACGGCGGCGTCGGTGATCCGCTCGCCGAGGAGCTGGTAGCCGCCACAGAGCCCCACGATCGGCCCGTCGAACGCCCGGATCGCCCGGTCGAACCCCGCGGCCCGACACGCCAGCAGGTCGTCGACCGTGTTCTTCGTCCCCGGGAGCACGACCGCGTCGGCGTCCGCGAGATCGGCGTCGAGCGGTCGGTAGGCGACACGCACGCCCGGCTCGCGGGCCAGCGGTTCGAGGTCGGTGAAGTTCGAGATCCGGGGGAGCCGGGGGACGGCGACCGTCACCGCCCGCGTCCCGGGGACGCCGTCGTCGGCACCGAGGACCCCTCCCTCGTCGACCGCCGGGAGGGAGACGCTGTCCTCCTCGGGCAGGCCCGGGTCGTCGTGGGGGAGCACGCCGAGGACGGGCACGCCCGTCAGGTCCTCGAACGCCTCGAGCCCGGGGTCGAGCACCGACCGCTCCCCGCGGAACTTGTTGACGACGACGCCGGTCACCCGCCGGCGGACCGCCTCGGGCGCGAGTTCGAGCGAACCGTAGAGGCTGG
>Ga0207797_1002254_pt1 | contig 13467 bp, 10 predicted proteins | sample PRCRCaboRojoPR_6_FD_187275 | JGI IMG/M metagenome (GOLD analysis project Ga0207797, IMG submission 187275) | Marine sediment microbial community from Cabo Rojo, Puerto Rico - PR CR 10% Liquid 1 (SPAdes) | ecosystem: Environmental > Aquatic > Marine > Coastal > Sediment | place: Cabo Rojo, Puerto... | reverse complement strand
CTCGTACCGTTCGTCAGCCGTCGTCCTCGTACCGTTCGTCAGCCGTCGTCCTCGTGAGCAACGCGTCCGAATCGACGGCCCCCGTCGCGGGGTCTTCCAGATTCCAGACGCTACGATAGTTCGGCCCGTTCCTCCCGTGCGCGTCCGTCCGCCGGTTCCGGCCGGCGTCCACGTTCGACGACCAGCCAGTACGCGGCTCCCGCGAGGCCGAGTCCCAGGAGGGCGACCGCGAGCGCCTCGCCGCGATCGAACCCGGTGAGCCGCCGGCCGATCGTCCCCGCCGCCGACCGGACGCGGCCGCCTCGCGTCTCGGCGTCGACGAGGTCGGCGAACTCCCCGGCGAACCGTTCGACCTCGTCCCAGTCGGTGTACTCGTAGTCGCGCGACGTGTCCGTGTCGCCGGTCGTCACCGCCGAAACGAGCCTGAAGACCAGCCGCGTCAGGCGGTCGTACCGGGTGTAGTTGACCGCGCCGGCGAAGGTCCCGACCCGGTCGGGCTGCCAGCCGGTCTCCTCGACGAACCGGTCGACGAACGCCCGGTCGCCGCCCTCCGCCCACCGGAACGGGACGGTCGCGGCCAGCGATAGCTGGAAGAAGCCCGCCGGGCGGGCCGCGAGCGCCTCGCGGTTGCGCTCGACGAACGCCACCACCTCCGGGCGGTGTCGCCGGTTGTAGACCGGCGAGCCGACCAGCACCGCGTCGAACGCCGCAACCGCGACGCTCGACGCGTCGGGACTCGCCGAGACGTCGACCGTCGTGGCGTCGTGTCCCCGATCGGCGAGCACGCCGCCCACGTAGTCGGCGACCTTCGCCGTCTGTCCCTCACCGGTGCCGTACGCCACGAGCACGGATCCCATCTGATCTCACCGGCGGGAGATACGTCGTCGCACCCGATAGCACTAGGCTCGGCGCGTGCTCGCTGACGAGACAGGGGGTTCTCGTCGCTGGCGGGTCTCGTCTCCCCGCCGTCGCACCCTGTCACTCCGGACGACACAACGCCTATTCCGCCGTCGGTGGAACCCGAGGCCATGGAGTACACGCTTCAGCGCGACGAACCGGTGTCGGACGGGATCGAGCGCATCGTCGCGGGGAAGGTGGAGACGGGCATCGAGCACGTCGACGGCGACCTGGATCCCCACGAGACGGTCCACGAGGTTCGCAAGCGGTGCAAGGAGGTGCGGGCGGCGCTCCGGCTGGTCCGTGGCGTTCTCCCGACGTACAGCGAGGAGAACGCCCACTACCGGGACGCCGCGCGGCGGATCTCCGACATCCGCGACGCGCAGGCGCTGGTGGAGACGGTCGACGACCACGTCACGCCGGCCGTCGAGTCGGCCGACGTACTGGACGAGGGGACGATGGCGGACGTGCGGGCGACGCTGGTCGACCGGCGGGAGGCGCTGGCGGCCGAGCAGGACCTCGACGGTCGACTGGCGGCGGTCCGGGCCGATCTCGTCGAGGGGCTGGAACGTGTCGACCGGCTCCCCATCGCGACGGAGGGGTTCGACGCGGTGGCGGGCGGGCTGCGCAAGTCGTACAAGCGGGCACGGAACCGGATGGGAGAGGCGTACGAGGACCCGGACGCCGAGCGGTTCCACGAGTGGCGCAAGCGGGTGAAGTACCACCGGTACCACTCCCGGCTGCTCCGCAGCATCTGGGTGGCACCGATGAAGGCCCGACGGTCGGAGCTGAAGACGCTCTCGGACCTGATCGGCGACGAGCACGACCTCGCGGTCTTCCTCGAGGTGATGGACGACGAGGAACTGTTCGCCCCCGAGACGCGCGAGACGCTCCGGGGGGTCGTCACGGGGCGACGCTCGGAGTTACAGCGCCGGGGCCGTCCCGTGGGCGAGCGGCTGTTCGCCGAGGAGCCCGACCTGCTGGTCGCACGGATGCGTCAGTACTGGGACGCGACCCGGGAGTTCGAGCCGTAACGCTGACAGGACGACGACGTCGAGCCGTCGGGGTAGAGAGCGGAAGTTATCGGCGATGACGACTCGAGTGGGCGGGCCTGTCGGTGGCGTTCGGTACGGCCTCTCGGGATGACGGGCCCGACGTCCACCGTTCGCGGGCCCGAACGGGAGCAACGGTAGCAACGCGCCGGCAGTCGACGGGGATCGAGGGTCGAACGGTGAACCCGGGGATTCCGGGATTCGAATCGTTATCGAAAATATACTATTTTGAATAAATATATATGCGAGAAAATGTAATCGAGATACTATGCCGAAGCTGTGGGCGTACAAGGACGGGAGCGGGTACTACATCCGTGCGCGGCCGTCCGACGTCGGGAACGTTACGTACCAGCTGGAATCGACGGCCGCCGACTTCCTGGAAGAGCTCGAATACGAGCCCGGAATGGAGATTCCGTGGGGAATAATCAACCCGCTGCGCGCTGCGGGACTCGTCTACACGCACAACCAGGGCGTCGACTCGGTGTCCGAGGACTTTCCGGGACTGGACCCCGACGCGCTGCCCACTGCCTCACCGACGGAGATCAGACGCGTACAGGAGTTCCTGATGTCGAGAAGGGATATTCCGGACGAAGTCAAGCGGCGACTCCGATCGATCTTCGAGACTGCACAGGCCGCGAGTGAATCGACGCTCGAACGGTTCGTATCGCAGCTCGAAGCGGTCGACTGGGAGGCGGTCGGGTGCTACGCAACGGAGATAGAGGTCCACGAACGATCCGTCTTCGATAAAATATCCGGCATCGAAGAAGTGGCGGTTTCGTGGAGTGACGACGCCTACGAGCGAACGATCCACCGGTTGACGTTCGAGAACGCGACCCGGCTCACGGGGTGGACGGTGACGCTCCCCGAAGCGAGCGTCGTCGACCACGTCCTCTCGGAACTGGGGTGTTCGAGCAGTCCTGCGGCCGAGATCGTTCGAGTCGCCGAGGCGGTCGGGATCGAGGCTGGGTGGCCGAACAACTCGTTCGAGCTCGTCTGACCGGGGTGGATCACGACGGAGGTCGGCTCGTTCGAATACCCCGCGATCGTCCGGTCTCTCGTCTACGAGCCTTCCGTCCAGCCGACTCGAGGGTGCCGGGGACCGACGCGGGAGCAGAACCCCGGCAAGCGGGCGTGAGCCCAATCGACGATCCGCGGTGAGACGGCCGCGACGAGCAGGAACCGGGAGGTGGCTCGACGGACCGTTCGGCCAGTCCGCTCACGATCCGTCACCCGCTCTGCTCGATCCCCGACACCGGGACTGAAGTCCGCCGCAGCGCGAAGCTCCCGTCCTCGCGAGCGACCTCCGCGAACAGCTCCCAGCGCTCGCCCCGGTCGAGCACGTCGAGGTAGCGGCAGGTGGCGAACGTGGACACGCCCGTCCGGCGGTCGGCCGTCGGGGCGGCGTACAGCGGCCCGTCCGGGCAGGTGTCGACGAACTCCCGGAGGTCCGTCGAGACGGCCACCCCGGTCCGGAGGTTCCAGGTCCGGCCCTCGTCGGCGACGCCGCTGCCGTCGTAGAAGACGAGCCACGCCGGGGCGTCGGGTGCCGGCACGACGGTCGACACGCGGGTGTGGTGGTCGTGCCAGTAGGCCCGCGGGACGACCGGGTTCCCCTCGACGCGGTGGAACGTCTCGCCGTCGACGCTCGTCGCGAGGTGGGCCTGCTCGGAGAGCCCGTCGGCCCCGGCGTAGAAGAGGTAGTACCGCCCGCCGACCGTGAGAACGGACGGGTCCTTCACCGTGCCCGCGTCGCTCGTGCCCGGCCGCGGCGCGAGCACGTCGCGCGCCGTCGACGACTCGAGCGCGTCGACGCACGGCGCGGCCGCCAACTTCCGGATCGTCCAGTCGTTGCCGCCGCGGTCGACCGGGAGGAACAGTTCGACGTCACCGCTCCGCGGGTCGGTGACGAGCGCCGGGCGCTCGACGCTCACCACGCCGAGGTCGTCGGCCGTAATCGTCCGGACCGGATCGAGCGTGACGGACCCGTCCGGGTCGTCTCCGTCGGCCCCGTCGCTCGCGTCGTCCGCGTCGTCCGCGTCGCCGTACTCGTAGATCGTCACGGTGTGCCCGCGGCGCGCCGGGTCGCGCTCCCGGACGGCGAGGTAGGTGGTGCCTCCGTGGCGGTGGACGCAGGGTGCCCCTACCCAGTGGCCCTCGCCGGTCCCGTCCGGCTCGAGGAGCGTCTCGGCGTCACCGAACGACGCGGTCGGCGGATTCGCGTACATGACCGACTACAACCACGCCGAGGTGTTATACGTTGGTCCGCTCGCGGTAGCCGTCGGACTCGAGCTGACGGCCGGCGAGTGGTGACGTCCGGGTGTCCGGAGCTCGACGGCCGGACGGTTCGTCTCGATCCCGCCACAGTGGAACCGACGAGCGGCGTGAGGCTCTCAGCCGTCCGTCGTCCGACACCCCTGGCGATCGTAGTCACAACAGTCCACAGGAGCGACGGTGGGACGAGCCTCGCCCGATGCGACGAGCGGACCGTCCTGCCACCGCGACCGCAGGGATCACACGCGGGACGTCGACGCGACACTGGCCGTCGGCGTCACGATCGGGCTCGGGCCGACCTTCGTGGTCGTCTGGTCGACCGCCCGGATTTCGACACTCGTGGCGGCCGTGGCGTCGTCGCGTGGTCAGTATCCGGAGCGAGGAACGCCGAACGGCGCTACTGATCCCTCTCAGGTACCGTGTGGTTCGAGTGATCTCTCGGCCGCTCTGTCGTGGGCGATCTCCTCGATCTCGTCGAAGAGTGCGACGACCCGCCGTTCGATCTCGTCGCGAACCGACCGGACGAGTTCCACATCCTCCCCTTCCGGGTTCATCAGGGGCCAGACACGCGATTCCACGCCGTAGTGTGACGGATCGAACTCCGAGACCGTACAGCCCATCGTGATCACGAAGTGACTCTCCTCGAGGTCCTCCAGGACGACGAAGGTCGGCGTCCGCCCGGAGACGTCGATCCCGACCTCGTCCATCGCTTCGATCACCTCGTCGTGAACGCTATCGGCCGGTCGCGTCCCGGCCGACGCTATCTCGACGACCTCCTCGAGACCGCGACGGGCCCGCTCCCGCTCGGCGAACGCCGCCGCCATCTGACTCCTGCCAGCGTTCTTCGGACAGATGAAGTCGATCCGTATCGGATTCTCCGCGTGCATCTCTCCGATCTCGAGCCTCAGGAGTCTAATCGCTATATATGATCGGTCAGTACGGCAGTGAACTCCTATATACCTCTCATAGGGGGAGTTAATGATCGAGCTACGGGGTGAGTCAGTATGGTCGAAACAGACGAGGGTGACCAGGCGGTCATCTTCGGGGACATCCACGGCAACAGTGCCGCGCTACGGGCAGTGTTCGACGACATGGACGACCGCGGCCTCGGAGCCGAGCGCTACTGCCTGGGCGATCTGGTCGGCTACGGCACGTTTCCGAACGAAGTCGTCGAGTTCGTTCGCTCGCGAGACGTCCCGACGATCGCGGGCAATTACGACCGGGGCGTCGGCAACAACAGCGACGACTGTGGCTGCGCCTACCGGACCGAGATCGAACAGGAGCGAGGGGATCGATCGATCGCGTGGACGAACGAGGAGATCACCGACGAGAACCGAGCGTACCTCCGGACCCTCGAGTCACGGATAGCGTTCGAACTCGGTGACCTGCGGGTCGTCCTCGTCCACGGGAGTCCGCGTCGCGTCAACGAGTACCTCTACGAGGACCGGCCCGACGAGAGCTTCGAGCGTCTGCTCGACTCCGTGGACGCCGACGTACTCGTCTGCGGACACACTCACCTCCCGTACCACAAGGTGCTGCCCAGCGATCGCCACGTCGTCAACGCAGGTAGTGTCGGAAAACCGAAAGACGGTGACCCGCGAGCGTGTTACGCCGTCCTCTCGGCGTCGGCCACGGACCTCGACGTCCGATTCAACCGGGTCGAGTACGACGTCGAGCGTATGGCGACCGCCATCGAGGCCGCCGAGATGCCCGACGCGTTCGCCGAGATGCTCCGAACGGGCACGAGCTAAGCGGGTCCCGGTGACGAGACGGGAAGTTCGACCCCGGTGATCTTCGACTCCCGGTTTCCTGCTCTATTGGAGTTCTTCAACGAGGGCAGCGACCGCCTCGTCGACGAGATCGCTGTCAAGACGACCCTGCCAGAAGTCGATGTCTTCGTGATCGATCGATTGGACGCCCCACGGGACGATCCGACTCTGATTCGGCATCCCACCACTAAGCCAACTCTCTCCAGGGACGTCGATGAGGCCGTCCATCCAGGATTTCGACGTCAACGTTAGCGCGATATACCGGTCGCCGTGGAACGAACGGTCTTCATGGTTCGAGAGGATGCGCCAGGGCCGAGCGTCTTCCTCACCTTTGAACGGATCATCACCGTAGACGACGTCTCCCCGCTCGAAGATCGGTATCTCTTCGTCTGTCACTGTTCGTCCTCGACGCTCGGGTGTGATTCCTGCGGTGCGTGCTCGCGCCAGGATTCCTTGTCTTCCGCACCCAGTTGATCGTTGAACAGAGCCGTTGCTCGTTCGTAGCCACTGTACCCGTCGAGTCGCTCGGCGTCGTCGGTTATCGCCCAGTACGTTGCCTTGTGTTCGACGAGGTCGCGATCCTTCAGTCGGGAGAGCGCGGTACTGACCGCGCCCTCGTCGACGCCGATCTGAGAGGCGATCTCGCGGGCCTTGAACGCCCGATCCTGGTTGGCGGCGAGAAATCCGAGGACTCGATCAGGCACAGAGAGTTCTTCGAGCTCATCCTCGCTCGTGTTCTCGAAGGTGTCTCGGTCGATGGACATCGTTGAACGGGGGTACGTCATCCGCTGTAAAGAGTGTTAGAAGTGAAAGTTACGAAAATGCTGAAGGAGAAATCACGTCGATCATGAAGCGGTTCGAGAACCATATGCGTTGAGACGATCGGTCTCAACTTCTGGTATATTCGACGAACGGTGGCCCCGTCTCGGGCTGTTGGGGACGCACATCCACGAATAGACGTCGCAGACGGGCTCGTGCGCTGGTGAGGCGGGACGGATCCAGGTCGAACCGGCGTCCCGTCGGCGACGCAGGTGAACGGTGAGACCGAGCCTACTGCCGAAGACGTCGAATCGGTCGGGTCGGGGTGTCGCCGTTCCCTCCTGCATCCCGCCCCTGCACCGGCCCGCTCGAGGAACCGGTGGGCTCTTTGGACCCGGGGGAGTACCAGCCCGGAAGAAGGGGTTCCCGGTCCGGCAGCGACTCGCCGCCGGCCGCGTCCGCCGTCGGGTGTCGTCGTTCACCGCCGCGTGCCGCGTGCCCCCGCTCCAGCCATGACCGATCGAGAGCTGCTCCGCGAGTTGCAGGACCTCGGCCTGACAGAGTACCAGTCGAAGGCGTACGTCGCGGCCGTCCGCGCCGGGCAGGCACGCCCCAGCGAGCTGGTCGACGAGTCCGGCGTCCCGCAGGGGCGCATCTACGGCGTCATCGACGAACTCGAGGAGCTGGGGCTCGTCGAGGTGCGCTCGGGCCTCGGCGGGAAGGAGGTGAGCGCCCCGCCGCCCGGGACCGTCCTCGAGGACCTCAAGCGCCGCCGGGTCGACGACCTCTCCGAGACCGTCTCGACGGTCGCCTCGGAGCTCGAACCGCTCCACGGCCGCTCGGACGGCGAGCCGACGGGGTTCGTCTCGATGGCCAAGCGCGAGGAGACCGCGCTCAGACACGCCAGACGGGCGATCGACGCCGCCGAGTACTGGCTGACGGTCTGCGTCCCGGATCGCCTCTACACGCAACTCGAGGCGGACCTGCTCGATGCGGCCGACCGCGGCGTCACCGTCCGGGTGCTGTTGATCGGCACGGACCCCGAGGAGGTGGGTCGGGAGTTCCCGGCGGCGTTCGACATCCGCTACCGGGCGGCCGCGGACACGTTCGTCGTCGCCGACCGTTCGTACGGGATCTTCAGCAGCAAACACCCCGCACAGGACCGCCAGCCGTACATCATCACCCAGGAGCCGAACCTCGTGCTGCTCTTCCAGAACTACGGCGAGCAGGTCTGGAACGCCTCCCGGGTCGTCCAGACCGTCGACGCCTTCCCGCGGCGGTACCTCGACCCCTGGCGGACGGTGATCGCCCTCCGGGACCGGTTCGACGCGGGCGAGCGGTTCGAGGTCACCGTCCGCGGCCGGCGCACCGACGTCCGCGAGACGGACACCTGGGAGGGGCCGGTCGTCGCCTACGACGTCGGCGGCCCGGTGGACGTCGACTACATGAACTCCCCGCCGACGTACGCCTCGCTGACGGTCGAGACCGCCGACGGCCCGGTGAAGATCGGCGGCTGGAAGGCGACGATCGAGGACGTCGCCGCGACGGGGATCGAAGTCCGCCGCGCGGCGGAGTGAGGAGGCGTCCGCCGCGAGCGCGGCTCTCGACGCGAGCGCCCGGCCGCGGGCGACGCGTCACGCCCCGCCCGGCCGTTCGAGCCGACCCCACGAGCGGACGCTCCCCGGCTCGATCCGAATCACCGGGCGCTCCTCGAGCGCGTGTGTCGCGTACTGGTCGTACTTCGCCCGGAGGGCCGCCACCGCGTCCGCGTGGAACCCGTCGGGGTTGCCGTCGTCGGGGTCGCCGTCGCCGGGATCGACGTGAGTCGCGGTCCCGCGGACCTGCACCCAGCCCAGCCCCGACCAGTCCTCGGCGTAGTGGTCGACGACGACCGCGACCCGCGGGTTCTCGCGGACGTCCCGGCTCCGGCGCAGGTCGTCCGGCCCGACGGCCTTCGGCTTCTCGTCGATCGGGGTCGCGAGGTCGTCCCCGACGAACGCGAAACAGACCGGCACGACGTGGGGTCGCCCCTCGGCGTCGGCCGTCGCCAGGCGCCCCAGCCTCGCGGCCTCGAGGTACCGGCGCTCCTGCTCGTCGAACATACGGGGCGGTCGACGGGCCGCGTCGAAGGCTCTGTCGACGCGCGCTCGCGATCGTGACGACCGGGCGTTGACTGTCAGGGTCGCCAGCCAGGGGGTCGCCAGGGTCGCCAGCCAGGGGGTCGCCAGGGTCGCCAGCCAGGGGGTCGCCAGGGTCAGGGTCGCCGGCCGACCTGATAGCAACACGAAACGTGTACTCCCCGTCAGTATTATCTCGAGGAGTCCCGTCTCGGCTCCATGAACGAGGACACCCTCGATACGATCCGGAGGATCCTCGAGTCGCTCCTCGAGGAGACCGACGACCCGGAGGTTCACTACCGGCTTCGAACGGCACTCCAGCTCCTGGTCGCTCACGAGGACGACCTCGCGAGCCTGGAGGAGATCTGCCGGGGTGACGACGATCTCGACGAGCGGCTCCGGGAGCTGGGACACGTCGAAGCGATCAGCTGGTGATCGGGTCGGTTGTAATTCGTTTCCGGTGTTCGACGGAACGGTCGTCGAATCACCGGGAAACAGTTACAACCGACCCTGTGAGTGGTCCCGCCGGACCGCTCGCGTCCGGTTCGTCGCGGCCCCTCCGGTGAGCCGACGCGGACGTCCGTCCACGGTGTTCGCCCCGAAGAGTTTCCACCGCGCGCTCCCTGGCCACTACGAAAGTCGATGCTCGCTCCCCCTCGCTCACCCGGTCCTCTCCCTCGTCGGCTGTCGCGCCGTGCGATCGTGGTCGCGATCGCGGCGCTTCTCGTCTGCTCGACCGTCGGCGTCGGACCGATCGCCGCTCCGGTCGCCGCCAGCACCCCCGCACCGCCGGTCGCCGCCGACTCGACGGTCCCAGTCGCCGACGACGTGCCGTCCCCGCCGATCGCCGCCGGCGACCTTGGTACCTCGGACGACGCCCGACGCCCGTCCGGCCCGTCGGCACTCGCCGCCGCACTCCGCGCCCGCGAGGGTGACGCCGCCCCCGTCCGACGGACCGCGAGCGACGCGGTCGCGAACGCCTCGAACGCCACGGTCCACCGGGTCCGGCTCGTCACCGGCCAGACCGTCCGCGTCGTCCGCCAGGGCAACCGGACGGCGTACCTCGTCGACGCCGACGAGCCGATGCACCGGGTGACGATCGGGACGAGGACCTACGTCTACCCCGCCGGCGTCGACTTCTCGACGTTCGATCCCGACCTGTTCGACGTCGACCTCCTCCTCTCCGAAGGCGTCGGGGTCGTCCCGGACTCCGCCTCGACGGGCGACGGAACCGGTGGCGACGCGGGGACGTCGGGGAGTGCCGGCTCGCTGTCGACGGCGGGGGCCGGGACCGGGACCGGGACCGCCGCGGGCGTCCCCGACGTCAGGGTGCCGGTGATCGTCGAGTTCGCGGATCGGAGCGATTCCGGCTCCGGTGCCGGGGCCGTCACGCCCGCGGGCGACAGCGGCGACGGTGCAGGAACGGGCGGTGCGGGACGGAACGCGGTGTCGACGGCGGCGGTCTCGACGCTGGCCGGCGGGCAGTTCCGCGCCGCGCGGACGCTGGAGACGCTCGGGGCCGTCGGCGGGACGGTCCCGGCCGACGCGGCCGCGGCCCGCGCGCTCCGGACCGACCCCGTGGTCCGCCGGGTCGTACTCGACCGGCGGGTCGGGCTCGCGCTCGACTCCTCGACGGCGACGATCCGCGCGCCGGCCGCCCGCGAGGCGTACGGGACCGCCGGCGGGAACGTCACGGTCGCGGTCCTCGACACCGGGATCGCCGACGACCACCCCGACATCGACGACGCCGTCGTCGCCCAGTACGACGCCACCGGGGAGGGTCGGGTCGACGACCCGATCGGCCACGGGACCCACGTCGCGGGGACGATCGCCGGCGACGGCACCGCCAGCAACGGGACGTACGTCGGCGTCGCGCCGAACGCCTCGCTGCTCGACGTCCGGGTGATCGGCGAGCGCGGGACGGGCCGGCTCTCGTGGATCGTCGACGGGCTGGAGTGGGCGGCCGCCCGCGACGCCGACGTGGCGAGCATGAGCCTCGGGTCGACCGACCCCGACAGCGCCGACCTGCTGGCGCGGGCGGTCGCCGACGCAACCCGTCGGGGGACGCTCGTCGTCGCCGCCGCGGGCAACGACGGCGCGTTCGCCAGCGTCGCCGCGCCCGGGAGCGCCCCGGACGCGCTCACCGTCGGCGCGGTCGAGGACGCCGGCGCGCTGGCGACGTTCTCCTCGCGGGGGCCGATGGTCGACGCGGCCGACCCCACGCCCTCGACCCCCGAGCCCGACGCGCCGCCGGTCCTCAAGCCCGACCTCGTCGCACCCGGTGTCGCCGTCACCGCCGCCTGTCCGTCGACGGTTTCCTGCGGCGGCGACGCCTACACCGCCAAGCGGGGGACGAGTATGGCGACGCCGCACGTCTCGGGTGTGGCGGCGCTCGTCGCCTCGACGCGTCCCGACTGGGGTCCAGAGCGGCTGAAGGCCGCGCTCGTCACGTCCGCCCGCCCGATCGGGGCGCGACTCGCCGGGACGGACGCGCCGGTCGCCGACGCCGGCTCGCCGGGGGGAGATGGTGGCGGTGACCGTGACGGGGACGACGATGGACCCGACGACGCGCTCCCGGTCGACCCGGACGACCCGACGGGCGCGTACGGCGTCGGCTCGGGCCTCCTCGACGCGCCCCGCGCGCTGGGGACGCCCGTCCTGGTCGCGGGCGGCGCGGTCGACTTCGGCGCGCGGACCGAGCGCCGGCCGCTCGAACGCGCGGTGACGATCCACAGCGTCGACGACGAGCCGGTCGTCCTGCGGGTCGACGCGACGCTCGCGGAGGTCCGATCGGACGAGTCGTTCGACGACGCCGTCTCGGTGAACCGCTCGCGGGTCGAGCTCCCCGCCGGCGGCTCGGCGACGATCCGCGTCGCGATCGACGCGCTCCCCGACGGGCTCTACGCCGGCCGGCTGAACCTGACGGTCGTCGACGGGGGCGGGACGGGCGAGGCGACGGCGACCGGGACGGGCGAGGCGACGGCGACCGGGACGGGCGAGGTGACCGAGGCGACGGCGACGACCGCAACGACCGAGCCGGCCGAGACGACCGCGACCGACGAGCCGTACGGCGTCCCGATCGCGGTCGGCCGTCCCCACCGGCTGACGATCCGGAAGGAGCCGCTCGCCGGGACGACCGTCGCCAACGACACGGTGTTCGCGATGTCGTACGCGGCGTTCGACCCGAACGTGCTCACCGTGCGGTCGCTCCCGGCGGCCGTCCAGCGCGTCGACGACGGCGCCGTCACCGTCGACTCGTACGGCGGCCGGTACCTCGTCTGGTCGGCGGGGCGCGACGAGTCGACCGGCGCGCAGGTGCTCGTCCACGGCACCGTCGACGTCGACGCCGACGCGAGCCTGACCCTCTCGGAGGCGGAGACGGTCCCCTACCGCCTGGACGCCACCGCGATCGAGGGCCGGGAGGGGCCGCTCGCGAACCTGACGGTCCAGCCGACGCTCCAGCGGTTCGTCGACGTCCCGGCCTGCGGGGAGACGCTCCCGCGCTCGCGGTGCGAGGTGGAGATCGAACTGGCCGACGCGACGGCCGTCGGGCGCGACTCGCGGACGGTCCGGTTCACGCCCGACTCCGACGCGGACGCGTCCGTCGAGCACCTCCTCGTCCCCGCGGCCGACTGGAACGGGACGCCCGCCGACCCGACACTCGACGCGCCTGCGGCCTACCACCTGCTCCACGCCACGCGGGGGATCGACGGCCCCGAGACGTTCGTCGTCGAACCCGACGCGCTGGCGCGGGTGAACCGGACCTACCGGCGGGCATCGCCGACGGCGACCTACCAGGGGGACGCGCTGGTGCTGGGATCCGTCTGGAACGACAACACCGACCTGGGGCGGCTCTGGTCGCTCGGGGGCCGCGTCGAGCAGGCGTACTACCTCACGCCCGAGACCGCCACGTACGACTTCCAGACGCGCTACGAGTCGCCGACGACCGCGTGGACGACCGGCTGGTTCGCCGCGCCCCGGACGAGCGACCGGTACGAGCGGGCCGTCAACGTCCACCCGTTCGGTCCCGCGATCGTCCGCTGGTCGCTCGAGCCCGGCGGGGCGCACCTGGCCGCCTCGCCGATCGAGGACCAGCCCGCGCCCCGGCTCGACTTCGCGGCGCTCGCCGACGACGCGACCGTCACGGTCGTCCGGAACGGGACGGTCGTCGCCGCCGACGTCGACGGCGGTTACCGGTCGGGCGAGGCGGTCCCCGCGGGGACCCGGTACCGGCTCCGCGTCGAGGTGACCCAGTCGGCGATGCCGCTGTCGACCCGGGTCCGCGCCGACTACGCCGCGACGGCCGTCGGGCTCGACGCCGGCGAGATCGACGACCGCGTCCGCGAGGACGTCCCGGCGAGCGACGACGCCGCTGGCGCCGACGGCCTGCCGCCCCGGATCGAGCGGATCGCGCTCCCCGTCGACGGGCTCTCCCGGGTGCCCGCGGACCCGTCGACGGCGACGATCACGGTCGCGTCCGGCCCGCGCGACCCCGTCGAGTCGGTCCGGGTGCTCTACGCGCCCGCGAGCGAGCGCGCGTCACCGTTCGAGGCCGCCCCCGTCGCGAACGGCACCGCCGGGACGGACGGGAGCTCCGCCGGG
>Ga0207797_1002253_pt1 | contig 13472 bp, 11 predicted proteins | sample PRCRCaboRojoPR_6_FD_187275 | JGI IMG/M metagenome (GOLD analysis project Ga0207797, IMG submission 187275) | Marine sediment microbial community from Cabo Rojo, Puerto Rico - PR CR 10% Liquid 1 (SPAdes) | ecosystem: Environmental > Aquatic > Marine > Coastal > Sediment | place: Cabo Rojo, Puerto... | reverse complement strand
CCGCCCCGCCGCTTCCGCCGTCGCCGGTCTCGCTCACTGCTCCCGCGTCGGTGCCGCTCGGTGGTGCTGTTTCGTTGCGCCGGGCGACAAACCAGACGCCGCTGGCGAGGATCAGTGCGCCGACCGCCAGCAGGACGACCGTGGAGAGCCCGCCGCTGCCGCCGGTGTCACCGGTACCGCCGGTGCCGTCGCCGCCCGCCCCGTCGCCGGATCCGGCGGCACCACCCGTCGGCGTCGCGGTCTGCGGGGCGAGGACGACCCGCGGTTCACCGGCGTCGAAGTCGCGCTGGCCCTCCCAGACGGCTTCGCTGGCGCTCGACCGGGTCGTTTCGGGCGTCGCCGACGCGAGCGAGTACCCGTCGGGCCAGGTGACGTGCAGGGTCGTCTCGCTGTCGAGGAAGAACTGGTCGATGGCGTCGCCGGCCTCGATCCGCTCGCCGTCGACGACCCCGAAGTTCGTCCACTCGAACCGGTAGACGAGCACGCCGTACTCGACCTGTGGCTGGGACTCCCGGCGGGTGTCGACAGAGACGTTCTCGACGGCCATCTGCCGCCCGGTCGCGTTCTCCGCGGCGGCGACGGTACGTTCCATCCGGTCGCGGAACGGCCCGAGGTACGTCGAGGTGTTGGCCTCGACGTCCGCCGCGAGCGACTCGAACGCCTGGGTCGTGTTCTCGTCGTCGAGTTCGATGCGGTAGACGATCTCCCAGGCTGCGTCGCCGTCGGCCCGGAGGTCGACGGTGAGGCTGGTCGAGTCCGTCTCGACGTCGACCTGTGTGAGTGCGTCGCCGTCGAGTGCCCCGACGCCGGTGGTCGCCGCGACCACCACGGCGACTAGCAATAGCGCCGACACTGCTCGTTCCGACATATGCCGCGGTGGTTCGCACTCACGGTTCAAACAGTTTGTTGCCGACGATGGGCCAGAAGGGCTTTGAGGCCGGCCACCCCACTCGCTGCCATGCGCGGCGACATCGACACGGACACGCTGCTGAAGGTGATCCTCGTCCTGGCCGTCGTCTGGCTCGCGCTCGAAGTGCTGGAGCTGTTCCTCGACACGCTCCAGTTCGTCTTCGCGCTGCTGCCGAAGGTGCTCGGTGTGGCGCTCATCGTCCTCATCGTCCTCTACCTGCTCGACCGGATCTGACCGACGCGCTTTTCGCCGCTTCGCTGCTTTCTGCTTCTGTGTACAGTCTGAACGTCCCGCTGCCCGGCGACGTTCCCGCGCTTGCCACGGAACTCGCCCGCGCGCTCCCGGGTGCCCGTGCTCGCACGCGCGGTGAGCACACCCTGGTCGCCAAACGGCTCGGAACGGGGGGTCGGGGCGCCTTCCAGCGCCAGGCGGCCCGCGCTCGCGACGTGCTCGCGGGCGCCCCCGTCTTCGAGGTGCGCGTCGCCGGCGTCGACTACTTCCCGGATCCCGAAACGGGCGCGGCTCCGGTCGTCTACCTCGCCGTCGAGTCGCCCGGTCTCGACGCGCTCCACGCGCGTCTCTGCGAGGCGTTCGACCCCGTCGACGGCATCGAGGGGGAGGCGTACGCCCCCCACGTCACCATCGCTCGGGGCGGGAGCGTCGACGCCGCCGAGCGGCTCGCCGCCCGCGACATCGCCCCCATCGAGTGGACGGTCACGGAACTGCACTTCTGGGACGCCGAGCGCGGCCAGCGTGCCGGCACCGTCTCGCTGCCCGCGTAGTCACCGGGACAGACACGTTTTTGACGCCCCCGACCGTCCCCATGCAATATGGATTACCAGGAAGTCGAGGGTGCCCGGGAGTACGTGGCACGCCTGGAACACGGCAGGGACTGGCGCGGGCAGATCGAGGACTTCGCCGCCGAGGAAGGGATCGACGCCGCCTTCTTCTTCGGTCTCGGCGCGGTGCAGGACGCGGTGCTGTACTTCTACGACCAGGACACCCAGGAGTACGAGGCAATCGAGTTCGACGAACCGTTCGAGGTGGCGCCGGCAGTCGGCAACGTCTCCTGGCTAGAAGGAGAGCGCTTCGCACACACCCACGTCGCGCTCTCGCGCGAGGACGGCAGCACCGTCGCGGGCCATCTCGACAGCGCGACGACCTTCGCCGGCGAACTGTACGTCCGGGAGTTCGACGCGGAACTGGAGCGGGAACACGACGACGTGACCGACCTCGACCTCTGGCCGCTGTGACCCGATGAGACCGGACGACGAGCGCTACTTCGAGGAGCTCGAAGGGGAACTCGACGAGGCGTTTGCCGTCGCCAACGCGGCCCGCGAGCGCGGCGGCGACCCGGCGACCGAGGTGGAGATCCCGGTGGCCAAGGACATGGCCGACCGCGTCGAGAACATCCTCGGTATCGAGGGCGTCGCCGAGCGCGTCCGCGACCTCGAAGGCAAGATGAGCCGCGAGGAAGCGGCGCTTGAACTCGTCTCCGACTTCGTCGAGGGGAACGTCGGCGAGTACGACTCCCGCGCCGGCAAGGTCGAAGGCGCCGTCCGCACCGCGGTCGCCTTACTCACCGAGGGTGTCGTCGCCGCCCCCATCGAAGGGATCGACCGCGTCGAGTTGCTGGAAAACGACGACGGCACGGAGTTCATCAACGTCTACTACGCCGGGCCGATCCGCTCGGCCGGTGGGACGGCACAGGCGCTGTCGGTGCTCGTCGCCGACTACGCCCGCGCGCTGCTGGACATCGACCAGTACAAAGCGCGCGACGACGAGATCGGCCGCTACGCCGAGGAAGTCGCGCTGTACGACCAGGAGACCGGCCTCCAGTACTCGCCCAAGGAGAAGGAGACGGAGTTCATCGCCGAGCACATGCCGATCATGCTCGACGGCGAGGCCACCGGCGACGAGGAAGTGTCGGGCTTTCGCGACCTCGACCGCGTCGACACCAACTCCTCCCGCGGTGGCATGTGTCTCGTCCTCGCGGAGGGGATCGCGCTGAAAGCGCCGAAGATTCAACGGTATACGCGCTCGCTGGACGAGGTGGAGTGGCCGTGGCTGCAAGACCTCATTGACGGCAACTACAAGGACACAGGCGGCGCGGCCGACGACGAGAGCGACGATGGCGACGAGGGGAGCGAGGAGAGCGAAGTCAACGAGGACGACGACGGTGAGGACGAACCCGAGGTGACGGGGCCACCCCGAGTCGACCCGGCGACGAAGTACCTCCGCGACCTCATCGCCGGCCGCCCGGTCTTCTCGCACCCGAGCGAGTCGGGTGGGTTTCGTCTGCGCTACGGCCGCGCTCGCAACCACGGCTTCGCGACCGCCGGCGTCCACCCTGCGACGATGCATCTCGTCGACGACTTCCTCGCGACCGGGACGCAGATCAAGACCGAGCGCCCCGGCAAGGCGGCCGGTGTCGTCCCCGTCGACACCATCGAGGGGCCGACGGTTCGCCTCGCCAACGGCGAAGTCCGACGCATCGACGACCCGAAGGAGGCCCTGGAGGTTCGCAACGGCGTCGAGAAGATTCTCGACGTCGGCGAGTACCTCGTCAACTACGGCGAGTTCGTCGAGAACAACCACCCGCTCGCCCCTGCCTCCTACACCGTCGAGTGGTGGATTCAGGAGTTCGACGACGCCGGCGCGCCCGTGCAGGCGATGCGCGACGCTCCCGAAGTCGACCTTGAGGATCCCAGCCCCGGGGAGGCACTGGAGTGGGCCAGCGAGTACGACGTCCCGCTGCACCCGAAGCACACGCCGCTGTGGCACGACGTGCGCGTCGAGGACGTGCGTGCGCTGGCTGACGCCATCGACGCGGCGGAACTGGCCGCCAGCGACGGCGCGGTCACTGGCCGTGCCGGCGACGCCGAGGCCAGTGATCTCGTCCTCCCGCGTTCCGAACAGGTGCGGGAGACGCTCGAGCGCCTGCTGGTCACCCACACTCAGAACGAGGAGACGCTGGTCGTCTCGGACTGGCGCCCGCTCGTCCGTTCGCTCGGCTTCTCGACCGGGCTCGAGCGCGACTGGTCGGTCGACGACCTCTCCGAGCGCGCCCGAACCTACGATGACGGCCACAACGCCATCGAAGCGGTCAACGAACTCGCGCCGTTCACCGTCCGCGAGCGCGCGCCGACGCGGGTCGGCAACCGGATGGGCCGCCCCGAGAAGTCCGAACAGCGCGAACTCTCCCCCGCCGTCCACACGCTCTTTCCGATCGACACCGCCGGCGGTAATCAACGCGACGTCGCCGAGGCCGCCCAGCACGGCGATGCCGTCGAAGGCACGAAAGGCGACGTCGAGGTCGAGGTCGCGCGGCGGGACTGCACCGACTGTGGAACGCGCACGTTCCGCGCGCGCTGTCCAGACTGTGGCGGCACGACGGCAGCGGTGTACGTCTGTCCCGATTGCGACCGGGAGGTCGACCCCGACGAGTCCGGCCGCGCGGAGTGTCCGAACTGCGAGACGCTGGCCTCCCCGACGGGGTACCGGACGCTGAACGTCAACACCGAGTTCCGCGACGCGCTCAAGTCGGTCGGCGAACGCCCCGCCGCCTTCGACCAACTGAAGGCCGTCCAGGGCCTGTCCTCGGCGGAGAAGATCCCCGAACCGCTGGAGAAGGGGATCCTGCGTGCGAAACACGACGTCTCGGCGTTCAAGGACGGCACCGTCCGCTACGACATGACCGACCTGCCGGTCACGTCAGTCCGACCGGCGGAACTGGACGTCACCGCCGACCACTTCCGGGAACTGGGCTACGAGACCGACATCGAGGGCGACCCGCTGCGCCACGACGACCAACTGGTCGAACTCAAAGTGCAGGACATCGTGCTCTCAGACGGCGCCGCCGAGCACATGCTCCAGACTGCCGACTTCGTCGACGACCTCCTCGAACAGTACTACGGGTTCGACCCCTACTACGAACTGACCGAGCGCGACGACCTCGTGGGGGAACTCGTCTTCGGCATGGCGCCGCACACGTCGGCGGCTGTTGTCGGACGCGTGATAGGATTCACGAGCGCAGCAGTCGGATATGCTCATCCCTACTTTCACGCCTCGAAGCGTCGGAATTGCGACGGTGACGAAGATTGTGTCATGCTGCTTTTAGACGGGTTGCTGAACTTTAGTATCAAATATTTACCAAACCAGAGGGGCGGCAGAATGGATGCGCCCTTGGTCATGTCCTCGCGCATCGATCCCTCGGAGATCGACGACGAGGCCCACAACATGGATATCATGCGGGAGTATCCCAAGGAGTTCTACGAGGCGACCCGCGAGTTGGCCGACCCCAGCGAGGTGGAGGATATCATGACCATCGCCGAGGAGTACCTCGGGACAGACCGCGAGTACACGGACTTCGACCATACCCACGACACGACCAACATCGCGGCGGGGCCGGCGCTGTCGGCGTACAAGACGCTGGGGTCGATGCAGGACAAGATGGACGCACAGCTCTCGATCTCGCGGAAACTGCGGGCGGTCAACGAGTCAGACGTGGCCGAGCGCATCATCGAGTACCACTTCCTGCCGGACCTGCTCGGGAATCTCAAGGCCTTTTCCAGCCAGGAGGTGCGGTGTCTGGACTGCGGCGAGAAGTACCGCCGGATGCCGCTGACCGGCGACTGCCGGGAGTGTGGCGGCCGGATGACGCTCACCGTCCACGAGGGGTCGGTCAACAAGTACATGGACACCGCCATCCGCGTCGCCGAGGAGTTCGGCGCGCGCGATTACACGAAACAGCGCCTGCAGATCCTCGAAAAGCGCATCGAGCGGATCTTCGAGAACGACAAAAACAAGCAAAGCGGCATTGCGGACTTCATGTGACGGCCGTCTCTTCGAGTCGATAGCGCGTCGTCGGTTCCCCTTCGAAGTGGGGCCCGCTGCCGACTTCCTCGAAGCCGGCGTCCTGGGCGGCCTCCTGCGCCATCGTCTCGCTTTCGGGGACGAGCAGTTCGACGGCCATTCTCTCGGCGCGAGCGAAGCGGATCGGTTCCTCGAGCAAGCGGTCGACGGCGTCGGTGTCGCCTTCGATCTGTGTGACGTGTACCGTCTGTTCGCGAGCGTCGTAACTGACGAAGCCGACCATCTCCTCGTCGCGTTCGGCGACGCGTACCGTCCGGTCGTGGATGAGGTTGCGCATCACGTCCCGTGGCGTGTCTGTCAGGTCGGCAAGCCGCTCGGAATCGGCTTCCACAGCATCCCGGACGTCCATACTCGTCTCCTTGGGCGCCACGCCAATTAAATCACGTGCTGGTTCGGTTGCACGTTCCGGGACACAGGAGATGAACACAGTTATCCTCGGTGACGACAAACCCCGGCCAATGAGTCACGGACACACACAGCAGGTGATTGCATGCGTATAGTCGCCAAGTTCGGCGGAACGAGCGTCGCGAACGGCGACCGCATCAATCGGGCAGCGGATTCGATCGCCGCGGCCGTCGAGGACGGCCACGAGGTCGCCGTCGTCGTCAGTGCGATGGGGGGCACCACGGATCTGCTCATCGACGAGATGAAATTCGACGCAAGCGAGGAAGACCGCGCGGAAATCGTCTCGATGGGCGAGCGCACGTCCGTCCGGATGCTCAAGGGCGCGCTCGAAGCCCGCGGTATCGACGCGGAGTTCCTCGAACCCGGTCGCCCGGACTGGCCGATCATCACGGACGCCTACGGCGAGGTCGACGTCGAGGAGACGACCGCCCGGGCCAAGAAGTGCGCCGACGCGATGGCCGACGGCACTGTCCCGGTCATCACCGGCTTCCTCGCCCAGGACCACGACGGCACCATCACCACCCTCGGCCGCGGGGGCAGCGACACGACCGCCGTGATGCTGGGTAACTACATGGGTGCCGACGAGGTCGTCATCGTCACCGACGTCGAGGGGGTCATGACCGGCGACCCAAACGTCGTCGAGGGCGCGCGCAACGTCGGCGAGATCACGGTCGACGAACTCCGCAACCTCTCGTTTCGCGGTGCCGAAGTCGTCGCGCCGTCGGCGCTGCGGTACAAATCAGGCGACCTCTCCGTCCGTGTCGTCCACTACCAGCACGGCGACCTGCTGACCGGCGGCACGTCCATCGAGGGGGAGTTCGAGAACCTCATCGCACTCCACGAGCGCGAACTGGTCTGTCTGACCGTCGCGGGCCGAGCGATCCGGAACCAACCCGGCATCCTCGCGGAACTCTCGACAGCACTTGCCGACGAGGGCATCAACGTCGAGACGGTCTCGAGCGGCATGGACTCCATCTCCTTCTACGTCGACAACAAGTACGCCGGCGAGGCGGAGACGCTGCTGCACGAGGAGGTCGTCTCTGACGAGACCCTCTCCAGCGTGACCGAGGAGTCGGGCATCGCCGTCATCCGCGTCACCGGCGGCGAACTCCAGAGCCAGGAAGCGGCGGTCAAACACATCGTCGACCCGCTCGCCGAGGAGCACATCTACCTCCACGACGTCATCACCAGCGCCACCTCCGTCTCGCTGTTCGTTCCCTGGGACGACCGCGAGAAAGCACTGGAACTGATCCAGGACGTCGTCTGAGGCGGTTCCGACCGGCGGTCAGGCCTTCCGGAGTTCGATTTTGAACTTCGCCCCCTCGGGGTCGTTGGCCTCGACCCAGACGCTGCCGCGATAGCTCTGGACGACGTTGTCGACGAAGAACAGACTGACTCCGGTGCCGTGGTGGAGCTGGTCGACCTCTTCCCGCCCGAAGACGAGGTTTCGCTGCCCGGACGGAATACCTGGGCCGTTGTCGGCGACTGTGACGACGACAGTGCGCTCGCGCTCGTCGACTGTCACCTCGACGACCGGTTGTGATTTGTCGTTGTGGACGACGGCGTTTTCGAGGAGGGCTTCGAGAACGGTCGTCAGGATATGGTCCGCGACGACGGTCACCGCCGGCAGGTCCTCGAAGTAGAACTCGGCCTCCTCGAACTCCCGGATGTTATTCATGAGCGCTTCGTGGAGAGCGTGGTCGAGGCGGACGGGCTGATTGGCGGCCTCGTGGGTTCGATTGAGATGTTTACTGAGTTCGCGCGCTCGCTCGCTTTTGCCGATGATCTGGTTCAGTTTCTCTTTGGCCTCCTGGAGGTTCTCACCCGCCGCCTCGTCGTCGGTCTGTGACTGCACCTGCTGGATGAGACCGTAGAGGACGTTCAGGTCGTTCCGGAGGTCGTGGCGCAACAGCCGGTTCAGCACTTCCGAGGTGTTCTGATACTGCCGCTCTTTTGTCTTGTCGATGAAGACCGCGACGAACGCCTCCGTCTCGCCGTCGACGACGATCGGTGCGGCCGACCCCTGTCCGATGACGGTGTCTCCTTCCTTCGTCTGAAGTTCGAAGTCCCCGCTCCAGGTATCGCCGGCCGTGAGGGTGCTCGCGATTTCGGCGTAGACCTCCTGGTCGGCGGCGACCGTCGTCGCCGCCTGCCCGACTATCTCCTCGTACTCGTACCCGGTGAAGGACAGCCCCGCCTCGTTCATGTCCCGGACGACGAAGTTCGTGTCCGCGATGAACGACGGGGTGTCGATATGCTCGAAGGCTTCTCTGTAGATCCGTTCGTCCAGGTCGACGTGGTCGCTCATCGGTGAGCCGAACGCCACTGGAAGACCTTTTGATAATAGCGTGCGACCGGCGTTTCGAGCCGAGCGAGTTCCGACTCTCGATGTTCGCGGCCCCACGTGTCGTGACGCTTGACGCCTTCGACGAAGTACTCCCCCAGCGTCGCGACGAGCGCCGCGGGTGCGTCGTCGATCATCGCGCGTGCTTTCAGTTCGTGTGCCTCCAGTGCCAGACGCTCCCAGGAGTCGTCGTCTTGCCCGTGACGGAGCCAGAACGCCGTCTGCAGGTCTGCGTACCGCTCGTCGATGCCAGTTCGTTCACAGACCGTCCGGAGCGATGCCTCGACGCGTTCCCACCGGGGGTCGGTCTCCATCCCGACCCCGTAGGACGTCGTCACGCCGCTCAACAGCACCTCAGACAGCGACTGAGCGGCCGACCTGAGGTGCGCCCAGTTCTCGACCTCGTCCTGCAGGAACAGCGCTCGCATGAACGATTCTCCCGCCGAACGCGCTTGCGACGACGGGACGCCGGGAAACTCCCGCTCGTACGTCGTGGCCATTCGGTCGAGCGCCCGCTGTCCGGCGTCCGACGCCTTCGTCGGTCGCTCCCGTCTGAGGAACATCTCCCGTCGGTCCTGGAGATAGTAGGCCTCGAGAAGCGTCCGGGCGGTGTCGCGCGCACGCGGGCCGACGGAGTCGACGCCCAGTGACGACAACCCCTCTTCATTTTCCATTTACATACACCTAATGTACGTTAGCGTATTGATTGAAAACATATAAATCATGCCTGCAGTGTCCGACAGGCGACTGACACTGTTCGGTCACGGCTACCGCCCTTCGAGCAGGCGCGTCCCGATTTCTGGCGGCAGATCCGTGTCTTCGACGGCGCTGACGACGCGGTCGATGTCGTACTCGACGCGGTGTTCCTCGACGGTCAACGCCTCGGTGTCGAGCACGGCGTAGGCAGCCCGCGGGTCGCTATCGCGTGGCTGGCCGACGCTGCCAGGATTGACGACGACGCCCTCGTCGAAGACGGCGCTGTGTTGGACGTGGGTGTGGCCCAGCACGAGGACGTCCTCGTCGCCGAGGAGTCCGGGCGCGAAGTCCCGCGGGAAGGTGTAGCGGTCGGGATTGTCCGGATGGCCGTGGACGATTTTGACGCGGCCGTCGAGCGCGAGGCGCTCGTCAGGGAGCCCTCCCAGCCACTCGATGGCGTCCTCGTTCAGGTGCTCGCGGGCGTAGCGCACGCCGGCGCCAGCCTGGCTGTTGAACGAGAAGGTGCTCCCGCCGGCGACGGCGCGGTCGTGGTTGCCCATCACTGTCGGGACGTCTTCCGCGCGCACCCACGCGACGCACTCGGCCGGCCAGGGGTTGTAGCCGACGACGTCGCCGGCACAGAGCAACGCATCGACCGGGGGCATGTCGTCGAGGACGGCGTCGAGCGCGACCTTGTTGCCGTGGATGTCCGAGATGAGACCGACGCGCATGTCGGTACGTGTCCCGCCGGGCGTTTCAATCCTCGCCCGTCGCCGTGCCCGCTGGGTTTTTGCTCCCCTGTTCCGAACGGGCGGGTAGATGGAACTGGAGTCGATCCCCGGCGTCGGCGCGAAGACCGCTGACGCGCTCGCCGACCTGGACGACCCCGAGCGGGCGCTGGCCGACGGCGACGTGGCGGCGCTGGCCCGCGCCCCCGGGATCAGCGAGGGTCGCGCGGCCCGCATCGCCCGCGGGGCGATCCGCCGCCGGCACGACGACCCCGGCGGCTTCGCGGCCACGCCGCGGGCACGCGAGATTCACCGGGACGCGCTCGCATTGCTTCAGGAACGGACGGTCACAGACTACGCGGCCAAGCGGCTCGAGACGCTGTATCCCAGCGGCGTCCAGTCCCGCATCGACGAGGTGCGCGCGTTCGCCCGCGAGGCGATGACCCGCGACCCCAGCGAGGCCGTCGTCGCGGCGCTGGCGGACGTCGCCCCGCTCGATTCGCCGAGCGACGTCCGGGTGCGCGACCGCTGTCTCGCCACGCAGGACGCCGAGACCTACGCCAAGGCGAAGGAGGCGATCCCCGAGGTCAGCGTCGAAGTCGTCGACGACGCCCAGCAACTGGCGGAACTCGCGCGCGGCTACGCCACCGTCGTCGCACTCGATGAGGAATTCGCGGGCGTCGACGTCGAGGGCGACGTGCGCGTCGAACCCGACGCGCTCGACAACCCCGTCGCGGTCGTCCCCGAGCGGGCGCTGCAGTTTTTCGCGACCAACCGCGACCGAATCAGCGCCGCCGCCGAGGTGCACCGCGTCGCCGGTATGGAGGCTCCCTGTGACCTGGACGCGCTGGCCGAGGCACTCGACGCCCTCGATGCCGACGGGTCGGTGCGGGGCGACGAGGAGCTCGACCGGCTCACGACGGCCGTCGACGACCTCGACGCCGCTGTGTCGACTGCAGAGAGCGTCGCCAACGACCACCTCCGGGATGCCATCGAGGAGCGCGACGTCACCATCGAAGGGACGGATCTGCTCTCGCTGGTCGAGCGCGGCGCGGGCGTCGATTCGCTCCTGGAACGGGAACTCGCCGACGAGTACGCCGCGGCTGTCGAGGCGGCCCGCGACCATCTCGTGGACGCCCTGCAGTTGCGCGACACGGAGGGGCTCGCGCGGCGGGCCTTCGGCGACGAACCTACGTATCCGGTCGAACACGACGAGGCGGCCATCAGCAGATTGCGAGAGGAACTGACCGCGACGCGCGACAGGCGGGCCGCCCGGCGCAAACGCGAACTCGCCCGCGAACTGGCGGGACTGCGCGAGGCGGCCCAGGAACTGGTCGAGGGCGCGCTCCAGCGGGACGTGGAACTGGCGATCGCCCGCTTCGCCCGCGATTTCGACTGCACGATGCCCGAGTTCGCGGGGGAGGGATTCGCCATCGAGGGCGGGCGCTCCCCGCTGCTGGACGTCTCCTTCGCCGAGGTGGAACCGATCGACTACGCGGTCTCGGGCGTCGCGTTGCTGTCGGGGGTCAACAGCGGCGGGAAGACCTCCACCCTGGATCTGGTGGCGCTCGTCGTGACGCTCGCACACATGGGTCTACCAGTTCCCGCCGACCGCGCCCGCCTCGAGCGCGTCGCGGAACTGCACTACCACGCCAAGACGCAGGGCACCCTCGACGCCGGCGCCTTCGAGTCGACGCTGCGGGAGTTCGGCGAACTGGTGACCGGCGTCGACGAGGATCGCCCGGTTCTCGTCCTGGTGGACGAACTGGAGAGCATCACCGAACCCGGCGCGAGCGCGAACATCATGGCGGGGATCCTCGAATCACTGACCGACCGGTCGGCGACCGCCGTCTTCGTCTCCCACCTCGCCAGAGAGATACAGGACGCCGCCGCGATGGATATTACCGTCGACGGCATCGAAGCGGAGGGGCTGGAAGAGGGCGAACTCGTCGTCGACCGCACGCCCGTGAAGGGCCGGCTGGCCCGGTCGACGCCGGAGCTCATCGTGGAGAAACTGGCCGACGAGGCCGACGAGGATTTCTACGGGTCGTTGCTTGAGAAGTTCTGACGCTTGAAACCCCTGCGCTGGTGGACGATACAGATTAGTCCGCAGACGGCACATACGCTAGTATGACCATCCTCGTGGCCGTCGCCGACGACCCGATCCGCGAACGCGTCCTCGACACGGCACTCGAACTCGGCCGAGAACTCGACCAGGAGCTGTACATCCTCCATCTGGTGGACAGCGCGTCGGCAGACACCGACGCCAGGCGACTCAGAGACGAAGTCCGCGAGTACGTCGCCGACGCCGACGTCGCCACCACCGTCTCGGTCGAGCAGATCAGCCACACCGGGCCGCGCTCGGGGACGCGCACCGCACAGGAACTCCTCGACGCCGCCGCCGACGTGCACATCTCACACGTCGTGATGGGACACGCGTCGAAGGGACTGCTCGGCAATCTCAAAGACGGGAGCACGGCCTTCGCCGTCGCCGACCGCGCCGACATCCCCGTGACGCTCGTGCCGCCAGCCGGGGAGTGAGCCAGCCGAACCGTTACCTGCCCAATACGCTTAAGTGGCGACGAAAGCTCGGTGAAAGTAATGACGGACGACCCCGAGGAGGGGATGCTGTCCTGGGACGAATCCGTGTTTCGGGACGAACACGTCTTCGAAATCGACTACGTGCCCGAGTCCTTTCTCCACCGCGAGAAGCAGGTCAAGGGCCTCCAGCACGCGCTCAGGCCGGCCGTGCGCGGGTCGCGCCCGCTGAACGTGATGGCACAGGGGCCACCTGGCACCGGGAAGACGACCGCCGTCCAGATCCTGTTCGACGAACTGCGCGCCCAGACGGACGTCCAGGCCGTCCGCGTGAACTGTCAGGTCAACTCGACGCGGTACTCGGTGTTCTCGCGGCTGTTCGAGGGCGTCTTCGACTACGAACCGCCCTCCTCGGGCATCTCCTTCAAGGAGGTGTTCTCGCAGGTGACCGACCGCCTCGTCGAGGACGACGAGGTGCTCGTGGTCGCACTGGACGACGTGAACTACCTGTTCTACGAGTCGGAAGCCTCCGACACGCTGTACTCGCTGCTGCGGGCCCACGAGGAGCAGGGCGGGGCGAAGATCGGCGTGATCGTCATCTCCTCCGACCTCGACCTGGACATGATCGAGGAACTCGACAGCCGCGTCCAGTCCGTCTTCCGGCCCGAGGAGGTGTACTTCCCGAACTACGACGAGAAAGAGATCGTCGAGATCCTCCAGGAACGGGCGGATCGGGGCTTCCACGAGGGCGTCATCGACACGACGGTGCTCGACCGCGTCGCCGAACTCACCGCCGAGCAGGGCGGCGACCTGCGCGTCGGCATCGACCTGCTCCGGCGCGCGGGGCTGAACGCCGAGATGCGCGCCTCACGCACCGTCGAACGCCAGGACGTCGACGAGGCCTACGACAAGTCGAAGTACGTCCACCTCTCGCGACGCCTCCGCGAACTGTCGGAGTCGGAGACGGCGCTGGTCG
>Ga0207797_1002252_pt1 | contig 13477 bp, 11 predicted proteins | sample PRCRCaboRojoPR_6_FD_187275 | JGI IMG/M metagenome (GOLD analysis project Ga0207797, IMG submission 187275) | Marine sediment microbial community from Cabo Rojo, Puerto Rico - PR CR 10% Liquid 1 (SPAdes) | ecosystem: Environmental > Aquatic > Marine > Coastal > Sediment | place: Cabo Rojo, Puerto... | reverse complement strand
TCGGTCGCCTTCGTAGAGGACCTCGACCTCGGTGCCGGGCTCGGCGTACTCCGGCGGCAGATAGGTGTAGGCGACGCAGGCCCCGACTGTGTACCCGTACTCGGCACTGTGGACGTATCCCAGCAGTTCGTCGTCGCGGGGGTCGGCCCCGTCGCCCGTCCCGTCGAGCACCGGCCTGTCAGGGAGGATCACCGCGGACTCGTCGTCCAGGGTGAGGCAGGCAACGGCGTGCTCGATGTTGTCACCCTCGGCGGCCGCAGCGACGGCCTCCTTGCCGATAAAGTCGGTCTCCAGGTCGACTGAGAAGCCGAGCCCGGCCTCGTAGGGGTTGTGTTCGGTGTGGAGATCCTCGCCCCACAGCCGGAACCCCTTCTCGATGCGGAGCACGTCCAGCGCCCCGTTGCCGTACGGGCGGATGTCGTACTCCTCGCCGGCCTCCATGACGTGCTCCCAGAGTTGCTCGCCGTACTCCGAGGGCGTGTACAGCTCCCAGCCGAGCTCCCCGGCGTAGGAGACTCGCAGCGCCCGAACCGGGACGTTCTTCGCGAAGGTCTCCTGGCTGGTGTAGAACGGGAACGCGTCGTCCGAGAGGTCCGCGTCGAGTACCTTCGAGAGCACGTTCCGGGCGTCCGGCCCGGTACAGACCATCGCGGCCAGGCTGGAGGTCACGTCGTTGACGACGACGCCCTCCGGGGCGTGTTCGCGCACCCAGGCGACGTGGTTGTTCCCGACCTCGCGGCCGGTCGTCAACAGCAGGTAGCGGTTCTCGTCGGTTCGCGTCACCGTGATGTCCGCGCGGACGCCCCCGCCCTCGTTGCACATCATCGTGTACCGGATGGAACCCACGTCGAGGTCGATGTCGTTCGTACAGAGGTACTGGAGGAACTCGCCGGCGTCCTCGCCGATCACCTCGATCTTGTTGAACGGCGTCATGTCGTGGAGCCCGACCTTCTCGCGGACGTGCAGGGCTTCTGCGCCCTCGATGGGCGACCAGTACTCCCCTGCCCAGCCGTCGCGGTCGGGAATCTGATCCTCGTAGCGGTCGACCAGGTCGGCGTTGGACTCGAACCACTGGGGAGACTCCCAGCCGGCTTCCGCCCACAGTTCGGCGCCGTACTCCTGGTGGGTATGGTACATCGGCGTGCGCCGGATGTCGCGCTGCTTGTCCGTCCACACCCATTTGGGATGCATGATGTTGTAGACGATACGGTACTCCTCGGCGCCGATGTCGCGGGCGAAGTCCCAGCTTCCCTCGTGTTCGTCGAATCGGTTCACGTCGCAGTACGAGAGGTCGATCGGGCCGTCGTCGAGCCGGGGGACGCCCGTCTCCATCCACTCGGCGAGGGCTTTCCCGGCGCCGCCGGCGTGGGTGACCCAGATGGCCGCAGCAGTCCAGAGCCCGTCGTACTTCTCGACGGGGCCCATGACCGGCAGCCCGTTCGGCGACTCGGCGAACATCCCGTTGTACTTGAATTCGAGATCCGCGCCCGCCGTGGCCGGGAGCAACTCGTCGCTTGCCTGTCTGGGGGACTTGTGTGGCCGATCGGGATGTGTGGGGGTGTCCATGTGGTGGTCGGTGAACTCACGAACCGACCCCTGCTCGCCCTCGGGGTCGTTGCCCCCCAGCTCCAGCGGGTCGGGCACGACGGGCTCGTGGTTGTACGAGCCGATGCCGTAGGCGTCCCCGTGGGTTCGGTAGTACATCGCGTTGTCCTGGTCGCGGAGGATCGGCCGGTCCGGCTCGATCAGCAGTCGCTTCGCCTTCTCGCCGGAGACGTTGCGGTAGTTCTCGAACAGTGGATGGTCGGTGACGTCGACCGCCGCATCGGCCAGTTCCTCGAGCGACTCGGTCATCGTATACTGGTGTTCGACCGGCGTCACCGGCAGGTGGACGTCCAGTTTCTCGCCGAGCTGTCGGGCCCAGATGTTCGTCGCGATGACGACCTCCTCGCATTCCACGGTACCGTTCTCGGTGACGACTGCCTCGACCGCCCCGTCTTCGACCCTGACGTCCTCGGTTCGGGTGTGCGGGACGAACGTCGCCCCGCGCTCCATCGCTTCGCGAGCCAGCGCGTCACAGGCGACGACCCCCGATACCTGGCCGTCGGTCGGCGAGTAGTACCCGCCGAGGATCTGGCTCTCGTCGACGAGTGGGAGGTGCTCGGTTACCTCCGACGGTGACAGCATCTGTGGATCCTGGATCCCCCACGCTTTGGCGAACTCGACGCGGCGCTGGAGGAACGCCATCCGGTCCTCCGACCGGGCGACTTCGATGCCACCGGTCTCGTTGTACGCCTGTTTCCCGTCGACGCCTTCGAGTTGAGAGTATAGCTCTCGGCTGTAGTTCGCGAACTGACTGAGAACCTTCGGTTCGGCCGTCTGGAACATGATGCCGGGCGCGTGTGTCGACGAGCCGCCAGTCGTCGGCATCGGGCCCTGGTCGACGACGAGGACGTCCTCGCGACCGAGTTCCGTCAGCTGATAGGCCACGTTGCAACCGACGATACCAGCACCGACGACGACGGTGCCGGCCTGGGTCGGCAGGCTATCGGTCGAACTCATAAATGTAACCTGAACTGGCGAGGGCGAGCAGATATACTTATCGCCTGTCTGGGAGACGATTTCAAGCTATCATACGGCTGTGAGTAAGAGCCCGAAGTAACGGGTGCAGAGCTGTGAACAAATGGATCGCACCCGCCGCCGAGCGGGCGGGACGCCTGGCCTCGTCGCTCCGCCTGTCCCTTATCGTATCAGCAGGGCGATTGTTGGCCACAGTAGCCGTCGTGGTTGTCGGCGAGTGTCTCACCGTCGTCGAATCGCTCGCTCCAGCCGCCATTCCTTTTGCCCACAGTTGCGGAACGCATACCTTATCTTCAATAGTGAGGATATTTGAATGGGTTAAGTATTCCGCATCCAAGATTATGCCAATTCGTGTCATAGTTAGACACTATCATGGATCTACATGCCTCGTTCGAGGTACTTTCTGATGTCGTCGAGCAATTCGAATCAAGTGGCAAAACCTTCCAGAACGTCGAGGTCACGAGCGAGACGGAGAATGACACACTGCTTGCGACACTGTCAATCCCGCTGCCCCTTTGCTCAGCGTCCGGCGGTGGCCTCGAAGACGACATCCAGCCGAAATCGGCGAGACTGTCCGACGGTGGCGGGCTCACAGTCGAGTTCGAGACGGGACAGGTGACCTCCCTCGTCGAACCGACCGAGGCTGCGGTCTCTCTCACCGAGAGAGCCGTTCGCGTCGTCGACGATGAACTCGTCTTGACCGTCGAACTGATGATAGACCCGGCCGGCGCGGACGGCCGGACGACACAGACGGCCGAAACGACGCGGCAGCGATCCGGCAACTCCACGGACGAGAGTGAGTCGGATCCAAGTTCGTCGACATCGGAGCCGAGGGAGGCGGTGCGAGACGACTCAATACCGCTGTACGAAGACACGGCGTATCTCAAAGCGTTGTACGAGTCGTGTGAGACGTTCACTGACATGAGCGACGTCATCGAGATGGACATCTCCTCGGAGACGATCCGACGGTACATGATAGAGGCCGACATCCACCAGCCGACGACCTACGACACGAACGCCGAAGCGGTCGGAGTCGAGGACGACACCTCAACGGCGGACGACGACGGGACCGAGGAGGCTGCCTCGGCACAGTCACCGTTGGAACCGGCGGATCCCAGAGAGATGCTCTCCAACGAGCAGCTCGTCACCGACGGCGTCGGATTGCCAGCGGATCTCGAACTGACCGAAGTGGCCGACGCTGTCGTCGACTCCAAGAGCATGTACGGGGTCGCCACTGAACTCGGTCTCGAACAGGAACGAACCCGGAAGCTGTTACAGAAGCTCGACCTCATCGACCTCGTGATGCACAGGGTCGCCGACGAAAGTGCCAGCGAGACGTCGTACGAGGAGATCGCGACGCGGATTCGAACGTGCGGTCTCGGCGAGGTCGAACCCAAGCGCTAGCATCTTCTGGATGCGATGACGGCCGCCGACGATACTTAAACAGGTTCTGTGAGCCACCCACAGACAAAAGTAGCCCTTCCACCAAGTGTCAGCAGAGAATGTCTCAGGGAGTACAGCCCGCCGAGCAACTCGACGGCGTCGAGATGCTTCTCAGGAACGCGCGGTTCGAGTTGATGCCCTTCGATAGTTTCGACGACGAGATCACACACTTACCTGACGGCGCGACCATCGCTATCACCACGTCGCCGACACTCGGCATCGAGCGGACAATCGAGCGCGCCGAGCAAGCCGCCGGACAGGGCTACGAGGTCGTGCCCCACGTCGCTGCGCGGTACGTGAGCGACCGGGATCACCTCGAGGATATCGCACGCCGTCTCACAGACGCCGGCGTGACAGATATTTTCGTCCCTGGCGGTGACCGTGAGGAGGCGGAGGGTCCGTACGAATCGGCCCACGACCTCCTCGTGGCGCTGGACGAGAGTGGATACGAGTTCGAGGAGGTCGGCATCACCGGTTACCCGGAGGGACACGCCTTTCTCGACGAAGAAACGCTGGCGGAGTCGATGGCACAGAAAGAACCCTATGCGACGTACATCGTCACCCAGCTCTGTTACGACCCCCAGGCAGTCATCGACTGGATCAAAAACATTCGTGAACGCGGCGTCGAACTCCCCGTGGAGGTCGGCATTCCGGGCGTGATGAAGTACCAACGCCTGCTAAAGATATCCAGGAAGGTCGGCGTCGGCGACTCGATGAAGTTCCTCAAGAAGACGACCGGTATCCTGGGATTCGTCCGCCAGCTCATCGGGTCACGAGGGGCGTACAAGCCGGACGCACTCATCGACGGCCTCGCACCGTACGTCGGCGACGAGTACTACGACATCCGGGGTGTGCACATCTACACGTTCAACCAGACGCCGGATACCGAGGCCTGGCGGTATGACAGACTCGGCGAGTGACGGCGTCGGGGAGCAGGAAGTAGTAAACTCTCGCACTGACTCCTGACACCGGTTGGGCCCGGAACCTCGAAATCGGCGTTCGCCAAGGTGTTCTGACTCCACTGCCTCAGCGTATCGAAATTCTTCCACGTCGTGTCAGCGGGTGGGTTATTCATCTTCCAGTCCGGCGACTAGACCATGACGTACGACACCGTCCGCGAGACGGACCCGGAAGTGGCTGCCGCGCTCGAAGGCGAGCGAGCCAGGCAGAACGACACGCTGGCGATGATCGCCAGCGAAAACCACGTCAGCGAGGCCGTCCTCGAGGCCCAGAGCTCAGAACTCACCAACAAGTACGCCGAGGGCTATCCCGACGAGCGATACTACGGCGGCTGTGCGTACGCCGACGAGGTCGAACAGCTCGCCATCGACCGCGCCAGGGAACTGTGGGGCGCCGACCACGTCAACGTCCAGCCCCACTCGGGCAGCCAGGCGAACCTGGGCGCCTACCTCGCCATGCTCGACCCCGGGGACAAGATCCTCTCACTCGATCTGACCCACGGCGGCCACCTCTCGCACGGCCACCCCGCGAACTTCGCGGGCCAGGTCTACGAGGTCGAGCAGTACGAGGTCGACCCCGACACCGGCTACATCGACTACGGGGGTCTCGCCGACCACGCCGAGGAATTCGACCCGGACATCATCGTCTCGGGCTACTCCGCCTACCCCCGCGAGGTCGAGTGGGAACGCATCCAGGACGTGGCCGACGCGGTCGGTGCGTTCCACCTCGCGGACATCGCGCACATCACCGGTCTGGTCGCGGCTGGCGTCCACTCCTCGCCGGTCGGGGTCGCAGACTTCGTGACGGGGTCGACGCACAAGACCATCCGCGCCGGCCGGGGCGGGATCATCATGTGCGACGAGCAGTACGCCGACGACGTCGACTCGGCGGTGTTCCCCGGCACCCAGGGCGGGCCGCTGATGCACAACATCGCCGGGAAAGCCGTCGGCTTCAAGGAAGCACTCGATCCGGCGTTCGACGAGTACGCCAAACAGACCGTCGCCAACGCCAAAGCGCTCTCAGACCAGTTGCAAGACAACGGCCTGGAACTCGTCTCCGGTGGCACCGACAACCACCTCGTCCTCGTCGACCTCAGGCCGTCCCACCCGGACACGACGGGCAAAGAGGTCGAGACGGCCCTCGAGGACGCCGGTATCGTCCTCAACGCTAACACCGTCCCGGGCGAGACGCGGTCAGCGTTCAATCCCTCGGGCATCCGCGCCGGCACGCCCGCGCTCACCACCCGCGGGTTCGACGAAGCTGCCTGCCGCGAGGTCGCCGACCTCATCACGGCGGTCGTCGAAGCGCCCGACGACGACGGTGTCGTCGAGCGCGTCGGCTCTCGGGTCGACGAACTCACCGACGAATATCCACTCTACGACTGACCTCTCTCGACGACTCGTCGTGGTGAGCCGGCCCGCTCGCCGGGTTCGCTCCTGGAACTGAATTTATTGGCGAATCGCGCGTTGATCCGATATGGAGGTCTGTCACCTGCGGATCCGCGGCGAGAACGCCGACCAGTTCGCGCAGGCGTTCGTCGAATCGAAAGCGACCGAGGGCAAGCGGTCGCTCAACCGACGGGGCGTGCGCAACATCCACCGTTACCAGGGCGACGGATTCACGCAAGTCGCATACGAGCGGGCGGCCGCCTACGAGGACTCCTGGTTGCTGGTGTCGGTACTGGTCGAACGCGTCGACGAGGAGACCGGTACCGTCGTGCTATTCGTCGGTGGGGGCGGTGAGGGACCGTTCAAACTCGAAGAGCTCTCGATGCGACGGATTTTCCAGGGCGAACAGTCTGTCGGACAGGCCGGGCGGTTCGCAGACGTGCTCAAAGACATCGAGGAACTCTGTGAATCACTCGACCTGGAGGTCGAGACGCGGTTGGAGTCCACGCCGGAATCGAGCACGGTTCGCAAAATAGCCTCGAAGCTCTTCGACGAATGAGGATCTGACGACGAAGGTCGGGGAAGGAGACGACCCGCGGCTACTCGGGGTTGTTGGCTTCGGCTTCCTGTTTTGCGCCGAGTTTCGCCTGCTCGCGGGCACTCGGGTTCACTGACTCCTTGAACGGCACTTTCGCGGTCGTCGCAAAGACGGGTTCGCCCGGCTCCTCGGCGTACTCGTCGGGCAGGTGGACCTGGAACTCCAGGTCCAGCTCTTCGTCGTAGATAGCGTCGTTGAGTGGCGCGTCGGTCGCTTCCTGAATTTTGTCCGCGGGAACGAATCCCATCCCGATGTTGGTCTCCAGGTCGGGGTTCCACCAGGGCGAGGTCATGTAACCACACTCCTCGCCGGTCTCCGGGTCCGAGATGAGCCAGAAGTCCGGTGCGTAATCCCGAATCGGCTCGCCGGCCATCTTCAGCCCGACGAGTTTGAGCGAGAACGGGTACTCGCCGTTCTCGATGAGTTCTTGCTGTCGCTCCAGTTCCTCTTTGCCGATGTAGTCGGCTTCCTTGTCGTCGGGCACCTGGTAGCCGAGGTTGACCTGGAACGGCGAGGTCTCGTGGTCGAGGTCCTGTCCCCACGACATGATGCCGGCGGCGATCCGACGGTGGTGTCCGGGAGCGATCTGCATCCCACCGTGCTCCTTGACGGTCTCCAGAACCGGATCCCAGACGCGCTCTGCGTTCTGCATCGCGTCCCTGACGTAGATTTCGAAGCCCTTCTCCCCGGAGAAACCGGTCTGACTCACCAGCACGTCACAGCCGTTGACCTCGGCCTCCATCAGGCCGTAGTAGGGGATGTCGCTGACCTCGTCACCGATGACGTCGATCATCACGTCCTCGGACAGGGGCCCCTGGATCTGCATCGGCGCGACGTCGATCTCGTCGATCTCGACGTCGAAGTCCATGCCGACGTTGACGCCCTGGAGCCACTGCATGAGCGTCGAATCGGAGATAGAGAACCAGAACTCGTTCTCGCCGGGACGAAGGAGAACTGGGTCGTTCAGGACGCCCCCGTCCTCGTTACAGAGGATCACGTACTTCCCGTGCATCGGTTCGATCTCGGTCGCGTCCCGGGTGATGACGTAGTTCGTAAGATCCTCGGCGTCCGGGCCTTTGACGCGGATCTGCCGCTCGACGGCGACGTCCCAGAGCGTGACACTGTTGGTCAGCGCCTCGTACTCCGCCATGGCACCGCCATCTTCCGGTTCGACGAGGCCGCGAGGGTGGTAGATCCGGTTGTATACCGTACATCGCCACGCGCCCTCCTCCTGGAAGGACTTGTGAAAGAACGGAGACTTTCGAACGCGGGTCGACACCAGCATCTCGATTCCGGGGTCACCACTCTGTCGCAGATTCCGCGGCACTATTCGATCTGATTGGTCAACACTAGGATAGTTAGGGTGTGACTGATCCTCAGTCATGCCTGTGGACAGAGAGAGTAGATAATTATAAAAGATGATGTTAACATCTACTGGCATTTATGCCTGTTCGGGCGTTCGACCCCGATCCAGGATTGCAGATGGCTGAGAAGATAGTGTCATCTGATACTGAGACTGACGATGTGGCAGAGCTAGCTCTCTCGCGTTGCCGGGGCGTGTACGCCACGCCTCACTGATCCGACCGGGTTTCGGATATCGTGGCGTCGATGAGATTCCGTATGCCCCGTCGGAGTCTGCCGCTCATGGCCGTCGAGGAGAGGTTCATCTCGCTGGCGATGTCTTCGAGTGAGCGCTCCCGTGGCTCACTGAAGTACCCGTTCTCGTAAGCGGCGATCAATGCGGCGCTCTGTTCGTCGGTCAGTCCGTAGGACTGCTCGCCGTTGGTGCCTTTGTTCTCGTATATCTCGAGTATTTCCATCTGGATGTCCTGCTCGCGAGCGAATTCCCATATCGTGTTGAGGGCGTCCTTTTCGGGCAGCAACAACCTGACCAGCCAGCCGTTTTCTCTGGTCTTCGTGTCGAGCAGGAACCCGTTTACGTCCGTCACCACCGTACTGATGAGCTTCGCTTCCGAGGAGTGTTTTATGTAATAAATACCCGTGTCGTCAGTCCAGTCGACGAGCTCGTAGTCCGCGACCGTCGTATCTGCGTCAAGACTCTGCTCGAGTTCCTCGCGATGATCGTACTCGACGAGAAACGGGAAAAACGTCTCTCCGGGATTCGTGGTTCCCTGCGTGATGACTCGGATCGTGATGCCACTCAGACTCCGCAGTGTCGGGACGAGTGCGAGCCGTTCGTGCTCGATGTGGATCGCTGTTGTAATTGACATACGGATTGAGTCCACTCGACTACTCGATGTTCCGATCCGCAGTCGAGTGGGATTCGCTACCTTCGATAGCCGGCCCGATTCCTGTTTTATCTGAACACATATGTACCTGATGAATATTAGTGTTTGCCTGTACTGCCCGTTGTCACCTTTCGTGTGTTCCATGAGGCCAGGAATCCGGTCGACGAATAACTCCGATTGAACGTGTGTTTTATAAGTCGGTACACGGTCGTTGGGGTTCCCTGGCCATTAGGAGAATCTTAATATAAGTACAATTACTATTCAAACCTCTCTTTTTGACCTCTTCTGTGGCGGACAGAGTGATAACTGGCCTGCTATTCATCTCGGAGGGGTAATAATCATATAATAATTTATCATTATTTAAGCATGTTCCGTGTAACGGTAGATTGGTGTCGTTGCAGCAGGCGAGCGGGCCCTCGTCTGCCCACCGTTCAGACTGGCTGGTCATCTCTGCGGAGGCGGAGATTGGGGGTGTGAGTCCCGGCCCTCAAATAGGAGTCCGACTAATGTGTCCGCATGGACGTGCGGAATGCTCGGCTCGGTTCCCGCTGTTGGATTGCCCTTCTCACGGCACTGGGTCTATTCATCGCTGCACTCCTGCCGTCACCACTCCGCAGGCATCCGGAGTTCGGCACCGTCGGCCCCGATAAATTGCTCCATTTCCTCGGCCACGCCGGGCTTGCGGCGGCACTGGCAGATGCCCTCGCAGCTGATCGGCCGCTATCACGCAAGACGGGAGCCGTCGCCGTTTTGGGCTCTGTGGGGCACGGGCTGGTAACTGGCTTCGCACAGCGGTACGTGCCAGGGCGAGCGTGCGAACGAGCCGACATCGTCGCAGGGATACTGGGCTCGGTCTGCGGCGTCCTCGCGAGGTATTCGACGAGGAGACCGTAAGTCAGACTGCCTACTGATTCCCCGCGCTGCGTCCGTGCACTGATCGGAGCGGTCTGTCCGATAATTGAACTCCCCACGCAGATGGTGGCTCCATCACGAGGGACACTGTCACTGCGTCGCTTTGATGACGACGAACGACCCGTCGCCGTAGCCGGGTCTGCTACTCTCGGGTTCCTCGAGTTCGCCGGGCCACTGATCGATTGTCTGGACGAGTTCGAAGTCGCGAAACCCGGCCGTCTCGAGTTCCGCCAGCAGTTCCTCCGTCGAGACGAACACCGCCTCCCGGTAGAAGGGATTGTCAGCTTGTTTTTCCTTGTAGAGTTGGCCGACAGGGCTCTCCCTGTCGATGTAGCCGATAACGAGAGCGCCGTCGGCAGCGAGTACGCGACGGGCCTCAGCGAGTGTCTGTGGGATGTCGTCGACAAAACAGATCGTGGTCACGATGAGTGCCGTGTCGAACGACTCGTCTGCGAATGGGAGTGCCTCGGCGACACCCTTGACGACCGTGACATCGCGCTGTCGGGCACGCGCAAGCATGTCGTCGGCAGGGTCGATGCCGACCTGCACGCCGAGCGGGCCGGCGAACCGGGCGGTGCCGACACCGATCTCCAGGCTCTTCCCAGGCGCTGGAAGCAGCCGTCTGACAGCGTTCAGCTCGGATTCGTATGCGTCTTCGTACTCGTCGAACCAGGCCTCGTATCGTTCTGTGTAGCGTTCGAAGGGCTCGGCGGAAGGCATAGTCGCTCGCTACGCTCCCTCCGCGACCACCAGGACTCGTCGATTCGAGTTTCTGCGCACGTTCTCGCCGACGCCCGAGAAGTGGTCTGCGTGGTCGCCGTGTGCTCCGACGATGATGACATCTGCGTCAATGTCGTCCGCGTAGTCGATGATGACTTCGTGCGGGATCCCGCGCCGGATGACTGCCTCGACTGGCACGTCGACTTCGTCGGCTCTCTTCCTGATGTCCGACATGCACTCCTGTGCGTTCTCTTCGGCGTACACCGTTGAGAGTTCCGCAGTCCCGAGCGCGGGTTCCTCTACCCGCCGTTCGTCGACCACAGAGATTGCGTGCAGTGTGGCGCCGCTGTCGGCCGCCCGCTCGAGCGCTTCCTCCGTCGCCGTCCGAGCGTGGTCGCTCCCGTCTGTCGCGAGGAGAATTGTTTCCATGTGGGGACTAGAGTGAGCGGCAGCTAATAATTGGTGACGAAGCGACCCCTGGCGTACGGTTCGGGGACTGCGTGTTGCCCGAGAGCTCCGGCTGATACTGTTAGCTATGACTACGTGAAGGATTTCGACACCACGGTGTCGAAAATCTTCACGCGCTTATAGCCGACAGTATGACTCTCTTCCTCGTGGCCGACACTGCGACCCGTCCGGTCGACTGGACACTGAGCTTGCAGACCCGCTGCGTGTTACACTTGCAGGCTCGGTGTGTGAGATCCGAAGCACTGCTAACGCAGCACTCTCAGTCGGTTCGTTCCATCTCGTCGACACCAACCAGCTCCCGGGACTCGCGGATCCACTTTTCGGCCAACTGCATGCTCGCGCGCGCGGCATCGGCGACCGCTCGTGCATCGGCCATTGCGAGTTGGGAGGGCGACTCGATACCCGCCTCACGGAGCCGCCCGGCGTAGGTCGGGCCAATGCCGGAGATGTCCTCGAGTTCGTACCCGGCTGCTATGTCGACGTCCTCGATCGCTTCTTCGACCTCGGTTCGCAGGGCTGCGCCGACGCTCTCGACGACCGTGGTCTCGACGCGGTCGGCCGTCCGCACAGTGATGACGATTCCGTCCGGCCCGAGATCCAGTCCGAGTTCGATGTCGAGAGTCTCTTCGAGGAACTGTTCGATGGCTTGCGCATCGTGTGCAACTATCGCTCGGGCGGGCTGCTCCCCGTCCGTCGCGATCGCCATTTCCACTTCGTCAGCGTCGCCGGTCGTGACGTCCGTCTCGACATCGATGTCGAGGATGCGTTCGACACCGTCGGCGATCACGTCGGCGAGTCCTGGATACTCGGTCTGGTCGAGGAACCACTCGGCAACCTCCGGCCAGACGTCCCGGTGGGTACTCCGTGACATCGCCAGTCCCACGTGGCCCGTCGGATACTCGATCGTGGTTGTCGTCTCGCTGCCGACGACGTCGTTGAACGGTTTGCTCGCCGCCGCCGGCACGAGATGGTCGTAGGTACCGACAATCTGGAGGAATGGCATGTCGATGTTGCGCACATCGACGGCCTCGCCGTTGACGGTCAGTTCGTTCTCGTAGAGGCTGTTCTCCTGGTAAATCTCTTCGAGGAATTCAGCGTAGACAGCCCCGGCGACGTCGACGCTGTCGTTGAGCCAGGTCTCCATCCGAGCGAAGTTCTCCACGAAGTCCTCGTTCTCGAACCGCTCGGCGAGGCGGACGTACTTCGAGACGTAATTGGAGACGGGATCCATCAGTGCGAAGCCACTGTCGAGAAACTCACCGGGGACGTTCCCGTACGTGTCTGTGACCCACCGCGGGTTGTAGTACGCTTCGTCCCCCCATGTCTCGAGGACGCCACCCGTGTCGTCGAAGTACAGCCCCGTCGCCATCAGTGCGAGTGCGTTCACCTTCTCCGGATGGAGGGCGGTGTAGACCACTGACAGCGTTCCCCCCATGCAGTAACCGAGGATGTTGATGCGATCACGGGCGACCTCGTCGCGGACGAAGTCGACGCAGTTGTCGATGTAGCGGTTGACGTAGTCGTGGAGCCCCAACTGCTGGTCGAGACGTGACGGTTCGTTCCAGTCGATGATGTAGACGTCGTGACCGGCCTCGAGGAGGCGACGCACGACCGAGCGATCCCGCTGGAGATCGAGAATGTACGGGCGATTGATGAGTGCGTACACGATGAGAATGGGGACGTCGTGCTGGGTCTCGGTCAGCGCGTCGTAGCGGCGAAGTTCGAGTTTGTTCTCCGTGTAGACGACCTCCGAAGGGGTCTGCCCGACCTCGACGGTGGCGATGTCCTCCACTCTGTCGTCGAGCCGGGCCGACAGGCGAACCGTTTCGGCCGCCGTATCCACGAGTGAGCGCTGGGCCGAGAGGAACGCAGCGAGCGGCGACAGTGGGTGCTGGTCTCCGTCAGGGGCCATACGTAAGTGTTCGGCTGCCGCCAGTTAGTGCTTCGCGATTCGCTCTCGCAGTGGCGGGACGAACAGAGCAATTCTCACCTGATTGGAATCCGATTGTAATTGATTACCGTCTCTCACCTCGCTCTAGATGGAGGACACGATGGCTATCACCGACCTCATCATCGAAGGCGTCGAGACAGCGGGCCCGAGCGCAACGGTCGAGGCACTGGCGATGCGGATGGCAGAGGCGGGTGTCGGGAGTATCATC
>Ga0207797_1002251_pt1 | contig 13480 bp, 7 predicted proteins | sample PRCRCaboRojoPR_6_FD_187275 | JGI IMG/M metagenome (GOLD analysis project Ga0207797, IMG submission 187275) | Marine sediment microbial community from Cabo Rojo, Puerto Rico - PR CR 10% Liquid 1 (SPAdes) | ecosystem: Environmental > Aquatic > Marine > Coastal > Sediment | place: Cabo Rojo, Puerto... | reverse complement strand
CTTGCCGTCTTCGCTCGTCCACGCCACGAGATTCGGAAGGATGCGCTTGAGGTTCTCCATTCCGAGGCGACTGGCCGCCATCGCATCCCGCCCCAGATCCTCCGTCTGAGAGCGCGGATCGATCGAGCCGGACGCTCCAAAGAAGTAGCGCGGATCATCGGCATGCTCCAGAATCATCGCGTCCAGCCTCTGCGCCTGTTCCTCGGGCGTGCCCTGCGGACGCTGCGTGTAGCCCCACTGGATCGACCACTTGTCGTAAATCCCGATCTTGGGCATGAAATTCTCCACCCCGTCGCCGGGCTGTGCGACGTAGTTGAACCGCGCGTAGTCCATGATGGACGGGGCGGTGCCGTGCGCCTCCATGTAGGAGGGCGACCGGAGCGAGTCGACCGGAACGGCATTGCTCGAGCCCATGTTGTGCGGCAGGCCCAACGTGTGCCCCACCTCGTGCGCCGCCACAAAGCGGATGAGCTCTCCCATCACCTCCGTCGAAAAGACGCGGCCTCGAGCCTCCGGATTCACCGCGGCCGTCTGAATAAAGTACCAGTTGCGCAGCAGATTCATCACGTTGTGGTACCAGCCAATGTCGCTCTCCAGGATCTGCCCGGAGCGCGGATCGTGCACGTGCGGACCGTAGGCGTTCTGCACCTCCGACGCAAAGTAGCGGATCGTGGAGTAGCGAATGTCGTCCGGGTCAAACGTCGAGTCTTCCTCGGCCGTGGGCGGATCTTTGGCGAGGATCGCATTCTTGAAACCGGCCTGCCGGAACGCGTCCTGCCAGTCTTCGACGCCTTGCTTCAGATACGGACGCCATTTCTCGGGAGTGGCCGGGTCGATGTAGTAGACGATCGGCTCTTTCGGTTCCACCAGCTCACCGTTTCGATAGGCGTCTGGATCCTTCGGCTCCAGGTTCCAGCGGGTGATGAAGCACTCCTCGGCCGCCCTCTGCTCGTCGCTGCTGAAGTTGACCCGCTCGACGCTGAAGTAGCCCACGCGGTCGTCGCACAGGCGGGGCTGCATCGGCTCCTTCGGGAGCAGCACCATCGAGTGGTTCATCTCCACCGTGAGGGTGCCGGTCGAGGAGTTGGAGGGCGGATTTTTGGCCTGGTAGGTCAGCATCACCTCCACGTCCGTGTTCTCCGGAAAGCTTTCCACTCCGGTGATGAAGGTGCGGTCGCCGTCCAAGCGTCGCACCTGGTACTGCTGCCGCGCGCCGTTCGGGATGCCGAGCGACGGAACGTCGGACGTGAAGAGATCGGTGGCCTCCACCACCACGCCGGTCGAGTCCTCGTTCAGCGCCTCGACGGAGAAGGCCTTGATAATCGGCTCCAGATTGGAGTTCTGCACGGCGCGGTACACGGGCTCGTCTTCGTCGGCCATGTTCTCGTGGCTCACGACGCGCAGGTACATCTGGTCGTCGCGCCGCTGCCAGCGCAGCACCTGCGTGTTCACCTTCTCGCCGCCGTAGCCGAAGCCGTCGGGCGTTTGGGCGGCCCGCGAAACCATCAGCAGCTCGCGGCCGATCAGCGAGTCCGGAATCTCGACGAACAGCTTGTCGTTGACGCGGTGGGTGGTGAGGAGTCCTGCGTCGGTGGTAGCATCCTCCGGGATGACGTCGCCGAACGGTTTGATGCCGTTGTCGTCCGCGCCATTCTGGGATTGCTGGGCCGCACGGGACGCGGCGCTGCCGTTGGAGGTGGCCTTCGAGCCGGCGCATCCGACCATCAGACCGGCCCCGACGACCAGCACAAGGGCCATGCGAAAAAGAGACGATGCGTGGTGCATAAAACGGGTGGGGGTCAACAGAAAAGAGTGAACATGAGATCTACCGAAACTGCTGCACGGTCAGGAGCCGGTCGGTGTTCTCGCTGGGGTCGTCGTAGTACACGAACGTGGTGTACACGTCGGACGACAGCGACGCCGTCTGCCGGAGTTCCTTCTCGAGCGCTGCGTCGGTCGACTGATACTGGTACTCATACAGGCCCTGCTTCAACAGAACCTCGCCCTCGTAGCGGCCGCGATCGGCCACCCACGACAGCCTTAGGTCGGGATCCGGGCGCATGCCGGTGAAGCTACCGAAGAGCCGAACTTCCCCGTTGACGGGCTGCTCATTCGGCGGGACCAGGGCAAAGGTCGTGCGCACATACTCGGCCGTGAGCTGCGGATCGAGCCGTCCGCGGCTCGCGTCTTTGACCACGATCTGGCCGTTCAGCGGCGGGGTGAACGGATCGTCCGCAAAGCGCGCGAAGTCGGGCTCCAGCAGGACGCGGAAGGGTGTGGCGGAGCGGTCGACCCGCTCGATGGGACCGCCGCCGTCGAGGTTGGACAGGTCCACGGCATAGTTGAGCGCACGGGGCGCAAACGCATCGCGCCGGTCCACTTCAAACGCGAGTTCGGGTTGCTGGGCCAGGCGCGGCCGCGTGCTGCAGCGGGAGGCACCGAGGCGTCCGTTCCGCACAAAACACACGGCGTAGCCGAACGGATTGCCCCGAAGCGCATTGGGCGGCGTGAACCGCGCAATGGGGCGGAAGGACGGCTGCTGCTGCCCGGTGACGACCACATTCTCGCCCTCGATGGTGAGGCTGCCCGCGTCCTCCGTCAGGAAAAAAGCCCGCTCGAACAGCACCTCGTCGGGCCGTCCTTGCTCGGTAACGCGCACAATGTAGTTGCCGCTGATGCGGAACCGGATGTCGTCGTTCGGGAAGCGGTACGTGTAGTGGACGTAGGGCAGATCGGTGCCGCGCGAGGCACGGTAGTCCACCAGCTGGTCGTCCACAAACGATTCCATGTAGCGCGAGGGCGAAAGGTCGCGGCGCCACTGCCGATCGGCATGTTCAAAGTAGATGGAGAGCGGCCGGCCGCTCTGCGCCATCAGGTCGAACTCCAGCGTGAGCGGCTGGTCGGACGTCATGGGGAGAATGGGCAGGCTTCGCTCCGACCCGCTGTACAGCTGGATGGAGCGCACCTCGTCGGCCGATGGCGCCAGGGCCGGTTCCGAGCCCGAGGGCGACGAGGCAGTGCGCGCGTCGGTCTCCCCCGACGAGGAATCGGACTGCTTCGAGCTGGCGCATCCGGCGCCCAGAAAGAGAGCGGCCGCCAGCGCCAAGCAGCCGAGGAGACGGGCGTGAAACATGCAGGCGGCTGGTCGACGAAAACGAATCGAGCTTTGTCCCATACCGCAGTGCGCCCCGGAGGTTGCATGAGAATCGCTCAGCGCGGCAATCCGTTGCGGCCGCGCTCTTCCTGCACGACGGCGTCCTGCCGGTTGATGCGTCGGAGCAGTACCTCCATCCGCCGGCTCGTCCCGATCGCTCCGTAGCGGCGCGCCTGCCGGGCGGCGTCGGTCGCGTGGGCCCGGGCGACGCCGAACGCCCCGGCGCGACGGGCGGCCTCGGCCTGCCAGATCCGCTTCTGCAGCGCCCACGTGCGGGACCACACCGGCGGGCGGTCGGCACGGAGTGGCGCCTCGACCTGAGCCCAGAGCCGATGGGCCGTGCCGGGCTTGTGCGCGGCACTGGCGCGGAGCGCCTGCCAGGCGCGCACCGCCGGGGTGTGCCGAGGCAGGGCCGCGAGGCGCTTCGCCTGTCGGGCCGCCGTTCCTCCGCCGACCAGCACCTCCATTACATCGGGGCGATGCGCCACGGCGTCCACAAGCATCACCGATGCGCGCACGCTCCCTCGATGTGGCGGCAGGGCCTGCACCGCCCGCGCGAGCAGCTCCCGGGCCGCCGTCACATTGCCGAGAATGGCGTGCGCACTGGCGCGCGTCTGCAGCACGACCGGCGACGCCGTTCCGACGCTCAGCGTATCGAGCTGCTGGCGGACGACGGACGCCTGTCCCTGCGCCAGCCGCAGCCGCGCCAGCCGCACGTGGGCGTCGAGCGACTGCGGCTGACGATCCAGTGCCGTGTGCAGCGCCTGCAGCGCCCGCGTGGTGTCGGCATGGCGAAGCGCGCGCCGTGCGTCCTGAATCCGTCGCCGGTAGGGCGGGACGTAGTGCGGGCAGCGCGTTTCGAACAGCGAGGGGTGCGTAAAGGTGGTCGAAACCACCTCGTGCGCCCCGCGGTGCACCCACGTTCGCTGCCGCAAGTGCTCGGCCCAGGCGTGGGCCAGCGAATCGAGCGGAACGCCGTACACCGCTTTGAAATCGGCGTGGGCGTAGACCCGCTTGAGGGGGGCGGCGCCGTAGCGATCGAGCAAGAAGCCGACGAACGAGCCCATCGTGGTGTACGACACGGCGCCGCGACCCGTCCAAAACCCGAGCGGCGAAAGGCGGTCGGCCAGGGCGTCGGCGCGGTGGGACAGGCCGCGCGTTGTGTCGGCCGCGGCAGCGGCCAGCACCAGGTCGTCGGGCGACGGGCCGGAGCGCGGCGCCTCCAGCGCCACGGCCCACCCTTCCACGAGCCCAACGGCCCACGATGCATTCAAGAGCGGTAGGCCAAACGGGCGACCAAACAGATGTGCAAGCTCGTGATCCAGGCTCTCCGCCACGCGCGACCGAAGAAGATGCACCTGCGGGCTTTCCAGCCATACGGGCGCGACGCTCGTTTGCCGAGCGCCCGTGAGCCGAGCCTTAACGTCGGGGTTGGGATAGATGAAGCTCTGCACACGGCCTGGCGTCTCCGTGGGCGTCAGGTCGAGGCGCTCGGACAGCCGGTGATACGCATGGCCGTGGTCGGCCGCCAGGTCCCGCGCGGCGTCGGCCTCCATGGCCGTCGAGTCGTAATAGACATCGACGTGAGCGGTGCGCACATGTCCCCCGAGCTGCTTCTTGACATACCACGCTGGAGTGTTCAGACCGAGCTCCGCCGAAAAGAGGTAGGCCGTTCCGAGGAGCAGTGCCAGTGCCGGGATTCCCGCCCGCACTGCCGGACGCACATCGCCCCGCAGCCGCTGCCCGACCAGCACCGCCAGTCCGGCCCACAGTAGGGTCATTCCCCGAAACACGAAGAGGCCCGGACGGAATGCCAGCTGCTCGTCGTAGATCGGCCCAAGGACGCCTCCGAACACGTGGTTGTACGTGTAGAACTGCGGATGGAGACCCAGGTCGTACAGCGGCCCGACGACGGCAATGCCGATCCCAATCCCTCCCAACATCCACCGAGGCCGCGGCCAGCCTGTTGCGCTGAGCGCGTAGGCCAGCGCCACTGCCAGCGTGACGGTGACGCCCGGAAACAGCAGATACATGCCGACCCCGGTCCCGTACGCGCAGTTGGGCGCCCACAGCATCGACGCCGTCAGAAACGTGAAGGGAATGGCGAGCAGCGCCTCGTTCTGCCCCCACACGCGCCCGAATTTCTTGTCGCGGGCAAAGGCGGCGAGTGCCGTCCACCCGCTCACGAAAAACGCCACAAACGCGACGACCGCGGCCGACTCGACGTGCAGCACGTTGAGGAGCGGCACCGGCATCAGAGCAGCGCCCAGGAGCAGGTATGTGAGGGCGGCGCGACGCATGGCAGTGCGAGCAAGGATCGCGTGCAGGGCGGGGCAGATCAATCCGTTCGTCGAGCGGCATTCATCGGTCGCGGAACCCTACGGCCATGGCATGACGCACGCGGTGCAACCGTCGTCCCAGTGCGCGACTCCAAAGCGGGACCGTGACGAGACCGAGGACGCCCATGCCGGCCGTGACCCAGTGATCCCACGGCGAGGCGATCCATCCGTACACCGCCATCAGCGGCCCGAGGATGATGACGGCGGCGGCGAACTGCGACGCCTGCACCCCTTGGTAATTGAACCAGGTGGCCGCGTCGAGGTCGAGGCCCTTCCGGTTGAGGGTTCCCAGCGCCACGAGCAACGGACAAATGGCCCCGACGCAATACACGAAGACCGCGCCCAGAACCGGGATCAGGCGCGGCACGCGGAGGGCCAAAAGCGGCAACAGGATGAGGGTGGGCACAAGGCACAGGCTTTGGAGAAACACCGTCTGCGCGATCGTCCACAGGCGCAGGTCTTCGATACGGGCCAAGATCGCATCGAAGTGGCGGGCGTGCCACGCAAAGAGGTACGTGCCGTGGTTGAGCATGCCGAGCCCGATGCCCATGAGCACGATGAGCCCGTCGGTGCCGGCGCCCAGATCTTCGGGGCTGGCCAGGGTCATGCCGACGACGTACACAAACCCGAGGAACAAGCCCAATCCATGCATCTGCCGCGGTCGCTTCGAGCGGCTGACGAGGCGCCACTCCAGCAGCATGTACTGCGCGAAGCGCCCCCGACCGGCCAACTGCGCATCGACCCAGGCTCGCAGATGGCGCCCCGGGGCAAAAAGAGCATCCACCTCCGAGCGCCCGGCCCGGTCCGACATGCGGCGGAGCGTCGACCGGAGCCCAACGTGCAGCACACCGCCTAGACCGAGCACGAGTCCGCCCAGGGGAAGCAGCGACGCTGCATGGCCCTGCTGCAGCGCGCCGAAGAGGCCCGCCGAGAGGCCGGGAAGCAGGTGCGGCCCCGCCGTTGCGTCCACCATCCCGACGGCCAGCACTCCGCCCACGACCCCGAAGAACAGCACCAGTCCGCGGTCCACCAACAGGCGCAGCGCCAGCCCGGCCGCGTGCGAGGCCAGGACCAGAAGGGCCACCCCGGCGATCCACAGCAGCGTTGCGCCCGGGCCGAGGGACGGGAGATGCAACCACGCGTAGGGGCCGGCAAAGGCGAACGGCAGCACGTTCATCCACGACAGCAGCGCATCCAGATGCACCACGCCGATCAGCGTCCGCCGCGGGATGGGAAGCGTGCGGTAGGGCGGCGCCTCGGCCTCGGGCGAGCGCTGCAGGAAGAACCGACCGATGGCGTAGAGGCCTGCCCCGGCAAGAAGCCACCGGTTGAGGAACACCGCGTAGTCCATGCCGGGCGCCAGGGTGGCGGCAAACTGTGGAAACGCGATGGCGATGCCCAGAAGGCCGAGGCCTACGTAGGCGACGAAGAGAAAAACCACCAGGCTCGACCCGATGCCGGTGCCAACCTGAGGCGAACGGATCCGGCGGAGCCAGAGATGATGAAGCAAAGAGCCGAGCACCGGACGTCCTCGCGGGTGATTAGATAAGCACGAAGGTCACTCCAACGGAGAGCACCTCTTTCAGTTGGATGGCGTCGCTGGTGTTCTCATCGAACAGGGCGACGAACTCCAGGTCGGTCGTCAGCCAGCTGTTGACCTGCATCGTGATGTAGTTCTCCCAGAGCACGTCGGGCGGATTCTCGGTCTGGTTGAACGAGAAGAAAACATTGGCGCTCGATTTGTACCGGACATTGGTGAAGATCTCCCGGCTGAACGTGGCCGCAAGCTCGGCGCCGGCCTCGACCCGGGTGGACTCGTTGGGGTCCACGTCGTAAAGGATGCGAAGGTCCTGGTCTCGGACGACCGTCTGCTTCGAGGCCGCGCTGAGGCGCACGGTGTACCACTCCTTCGGATTGTAGGTCAGGCCAATGGTTTCCGTGATGAATGCCGGCGCGAAGAACTCCGACGTCTGCACCGGGGGATCTTCGCCGGCCGAGGGATGGCCCTCGGGGAACGGATTGTTGGTGTAGTCAAAGCCCTTGGCAAACTGCGTGCGAAGGCGCGCCGAAATCGTCGGTTTGAACACGCGGAAAAACCCGCTTCCGGTGTAGCGAAGATTGGTCTGGGCCCGGATCTGGTCGGTCGACTTGCGCAGCGGCTCGTCGGGCTCGTCGTCTTCGCTGCTGATGATGCCGAAGCCCAGGCGCAGTTCATGCGTCTGTGTCCATCCGTCGGTAGACCGCTGGGCCGTGCCGTCGATGGAGGTGGTGAACGAGAGGGTGTTGAGCCCGCCCTCCTGCCAGTCTTTGTAGGCCGCCTGGGAGCCCGACAGCTTGCCCGCCAGGTCGTAGGTCCAGCCCGTGGTGTCAGGAGGCGCGTCGGCCGACTGGGCGCCCACGTGCTGGGGCGACATTGCGAGAATCAAGAGAACGCCGAGCACCACGGACGGAAGAGCACGGATCGACATGGATTGAGGAGACGTGATGAAGGGAAGAGCCCGCGTGGGATCAGACACGATGGACTGGCGCCGAGGATGGGCGAACGCCAAGCCCCAATCTATTTGCCGCCGTCGCTGGATTCAAATGAGAACGCGTCCGATTCTGTCACTTCGGACGCGTTTCATGCCACGTCGTCGTTCAGCGTCCACGTGGTCGCTGCGCCGGCGCGCATGGCGTACCGGTGCGGCGACATCTCAAGGACGTGCCCGTCGCGCACTTTGAGCCACCGAAACTCGAACCAAGTTCCGTCCGGCACCTCCAGCTCCAGCGTCCAGCGCGGATAGGCGTGGGCCGAGAGCGGTCCGGCCGCCCGGTCGGGGTTGCCCTGTCCCAACGCGTCGATGCTGCCCACCAGGTACACCTCCTCGCCCCATTCGGTGTGTACCTCAACCTGGATGGTGGTCGGCACCATCGGGCGCGGCGCGGCAGGGCGCGGCTGCAGCCACCGGTAGGCGTACGGCGGGAGCACGATGCGGCGGCCCGAGAAGTGCAGCGTGTCTCCGTCGAGCGCGTCGTAGAAACGAGGCATCTGCCAGGCCGACGGGAGATCGTTTAGGGCCACCGTCTGAGGCGTTTCCGCAAAGTTGGCAAGCGCGAGCAGCCGATCGGCCGCCCGAGCCCGTTCGACGGCAAACACGCGGTCGTTGGCCCGGTGCAAGACCCGCTCCGACGCGCGTCCGTGGAGCGCCTTCGTGGTTTGGCGGGTGTCGGCCAGCTGCTTGAGGCCGTCGAACAGATCGTGCTCTGCCCGGTCCGGATGCTGACGCAGGGCGGCTTTCTCCCAATCCATGGATGGACGATGAATCCACCGGTTGTCGTCGGCCTGCTCCCGATCGGCCAGATAGCTCATGTCGTTGAGCAGCCCGATCTCGTCGCCGCTGTAGAGCTGCGGCACGCCGCGCATCGCGAACACTACGCTGTGCAGCAGAAGAATGCGACGCACAGCCTGGTCCACGTCGGCGTCATCGCCTTCAATCTGCGCGCGCTGCAGGCCGGCAAGCGCTGCTGTCGTGCCCGACGTGCGCGCCTCGCCCGTCTGCGCATCGCGCTGAAAATCGTAGCCCTCGGCGAGACTGCCCGGCACGCGTCCGGCGTAGTAGTCGGCGCAGAAGATGCGGGTGTCTCGCCCGTCCTGGCCCACCTGAGCGGCGTCGGCATCGGCAATGCCCCACCCGATGTCATCGTGAGCCCGCACGTAGTTGAGCCACGACGTGTGTAGGGGCGGTTCGGGCAGGTTCGCGAGCATGGTGCGCAAAAGCTGCACGTTCTCGCTGGCCAGCGCGTGCCAGAGGTGCGACATCAACGCGGCGTTGTAGGCGATCTCGCACTCCTCGAGCTCCGTCTCGGTGCCCAGGTACCGAACGATCTCGTCCGGCGCGACGATGGCCTCCGCCTTGAAAAGCACCCCCGGTGCCGCCACATTCATGAGTGCGCGGTAGGCCCGCAGTAGCGAATGGGCCTCGGGCCGATTCTGACAGTTGGTGCCCCTCTCCTTCCAGAGAAACGGCACCGCGTCGAGCCGCAGCACATCCACGCCCACATTGGCGAGGAAAAGCATCTCGCGGAGCATGTGGACGAAAACATCGGGATTGGCGTAGTTGAGGTCCCACTGAAAGGGGTAGAAGGTCGTCCAGACCCAGCGATCGAGGGCCTCCACGTGGGTGAAGTTGCCCGGTGCAAAGTCGGGAAAGACCTCCGGGAGCGACGTTTCGTAGGCGTCGGGCAGGGAGCGGTCCTCGAACATGCGGTAGAGGGCCTGATGCCGCTCGTCGCCGTCGAGGGCCCGCTGCGCCCACTCGTGCTCTTTCGCCGTGTGGTTCATCACGAAGTCGATCGCGAGCGTCATGCCCTCGTCGTGGAGGGTCCGGGCCAGGTCCCGGAGCGTGTCCATCGTGCCGAGGTCCGCATCCACGCGGCGGAAGCTCGTCACGGCATAGCCTCCGTCATCGGGCCCCTCGCGCGTTTCCAGCAGCGGCATGAGATGCAGGTACGTGATGCCAAGCTCCTGCAGATACGGGAGCCGACGGCGGAGGCCCTCCAGGGTGTCCGCAAACTTGTCGACGTAGAGCATCATGCCGATGCGGCGCTGATGCTGAAACCAGTCCGGCTGCGCCTCCCGCTCGCGGTCCAGCGCGCGAAGTCGGTCGCTGCGGGATCGGAAGCCCGCGAGCGCCGCTTCGACCGCCCGCGCCACCCAGCCGATCTGCGCGTGGTCGGTGCCGTAGACCGACGCATACGCCTCCCAAAAGTCGGGCACGGAAGCGCGCAGCCGTTCCTCCAGCTCTGGCGCACGCTCGACGATCGATGCGTGACGATCCAGCAGCGCGTCGACCAGGAGCGCCGACCGATCGTCCGCCGCATGCCACGGGCCGGGACGGATGCCAAGCGGGGGCGATTCAGCCATCGGGAAGGCAATCGTGTTGAGGAAGCAAAGATCCACCCCGGCGACCCGGCCACGACGGACAGGAGCGGCCGGTCGGGGAGGCGTCCGATCGGCTAGGCCACTGCGTCGAGCACGTCTTGCGGAACGGAGGGCATGCCGCCGCGCTGCGTCACGACGTAGGCCGCATACCGATTGGCGGCGGTTAGCATGCGCTCCAGCGAGGCGTCGCGGAGCAGGTGGTGGGTGATGGTGGCGAGAAACGCGTCCCCCACGCCCACGGCGTCGCCGTCTGAGGCATCGACCTCCGGCGCGGGCCGGTGAATGCGTTCGCGGGCGGTGAGCAGAGCGCTGCCTTTCGCCCCGCGGGTGAGGCACACGAGCTGGATGTCTTGCGCGTCCATCAGCCACGCATCCACCTCGTCCGTGCCGACCAGCGTGCCCAGCAGATCCCATTCGTGCTCGTTGCACTTCACAACGTCGGCGCGCGCAATGGAGGCCCGCAGCACGTCGCCGTCGTAATGAGGCGGACGCAGGTTGACGTCCAGGATGCGAAGCGCATCGGCCGGGACCGCGTCCAGGAAGGCGCGAATCGTCGATCGGGTTTGGGGGTCGCGCTGCGAGAGGGTCGAGAAGCAGACGGCGTCGGTGGTGGCCGCCAGCGCGCCCAGGGCCTCGTCCATCGTCAGGTGGTCCCACGCCACGTCTTCGGTGATGAGGTACGAGGGCTCGCCGTCTTCCATGTGCACCTGCACGGTGCCGGTCGGGTGCGTATCGTCGACCTGCAGCCCCGAACAGTCAATGCCCTGCGTTTCCAGATAGTCGCGCAGTTCGTCGCCGCGGGCATCGTCCCCAATCCGGCTGGCGATGACGCCGCGGTTGCCGAGGACGCCCGCGTGATAGGCCACGTTCGCCGGTGCGCCGCCGGGCCGGCGCTGATCGGGAAAGACATCCCAAAGGACTTCTCCGAGTCCGACGACGGTGGGGGGCATGGTGCGCATCGGGTGGGTGCGAAAGACTGGCCCTCGGCGCGTAGCACCGGCGGGCCGAGGCGAGACGGCGTGTTGCCCGCGTAAGGTGTTGCCCGCGTAAGGTAATGCAGCCGATTCACGGTCGCAACGTCCTCAGAGCGGATGGCCGCAGTGCGGGCAGTGGCCCGGGGGCGGGGGCTTGGCGTCGTCCGCCTCGGCGAGGTCGACCGTGGCGCCCAGCATCCGCTGGCGCTCCTTCAGCGCCGCCCACTCCTCCTGCAGCCCCGAGGCCAGGATCCCGGCCGGCAGGGCGAAGAGCCCGACGCCCAGAATGGCGGACGCGGACGCCAAAATCCGACCGATCGTGGTAATGGGATACACGTCGCCGTACCCCACGGTGGTGAGGGTGGCAACGGCCCACCACATGGTGGCCGGAATGCTGGAGAACGCTTCCGGCTGCGCTGCGTGCTCGGCGTAGTACATCAGCGAGGCCGCAAACACCAGCAGCAGCGCCAGCACCGAAAAGCTGAGAATGAGCTCTTCCTTCTTGCGCACAATCACGTTGCGCAGCGAATAGAACGCCGGGACGTACCGGCCGAGCTTGGCGATCCGGAAGATGCGCAGCAGACGCAGCGAGCGGAGAAACCGCAGGTCTACACCGAAAAACGGCAGGTAGAACGGTGCCACAGCCAGAAAGTCGATCACCGCCATTGGCGAGCGGGCAAACCGCAGGCGTCCCACGACGGGGCGCGCGTACCGCTCGTCTTCCACCGCGGCCCACACGCGGGCGCCGTACTCGATCGAGAACACCCCGACCGAGACAAGCTCGAACGTCCACAGGAGCTCCGAAAAGCCGGCCTCGATCCAGGGGACGGTCCCCACGATGACCACGACCACGTTCAGGGCGATCAGGGCCATGATGAAGACATCGAAGTAGAGGCTCGTCGTGTCCCCGGAATCCGCAACGGAGACGACCTCCCACGTTCGGCGCCGCATCTGCGACCACCACGTTTGCCGGACCGAAGATGCTTCCGTGCTCACTGTGTTCTTTCCATGTCTAGGGTCCTTTGCTCATGCCGTCTCCGGCGCCCAACCCCGCGGCGGACGATCGACGTTCGACGGCGGACGCAGTTCCGCGATCACTTCTTTGCATCTGCCGCTCATCCCTCCAGCTCTTCCAGTTCCTCCGGGTCGCGTTTCAGCAGGCCCTGCTTCTTGTAGTAGATCATGGTGGTGTCGAGCGTGCCATGACGCATACGCTGCTTCACCTCTTCCAGCGGCATGCCGTCGTTGAGCCAGATGAGGGCCGCGGTGTGCGTCAGGCTGTGCGGGGTGACACCCTTGCGCTTGACGCCCGCCGACTTCAGGTAGCCGTTCACGCGGCTGCGAATCGAGCGCGTGTTGAGGCGCTTCCCCTTCGAGCGGTGCCCGTGCGAGACGAAGAGAGGATCTTCGGGCTTCAGGTTGTTGCGCGTGTCGAGGTAGGCCTCAAGCTTCTCGACCACCGGCTCGTCGAGCGGCGCCTGCTGATCTTTAACGGAGCGTCCCTTTCCCTGCACCCGGAGCACCGGCCCCATGAGCGTGTGCTCCATGTCTTCGACGTCCGCACGCACAATCTCGATTTCGCTGAGCCCGGCGTACAGCATCAGATATACCATCGCCGTGTCGCGCTTGTCGATCTGCGACGTCTCGTCGAGCACCTCTTTCAGCGCCTCGATGTCCGACTCGGTCAGTACCGAGCGTGAATGGGTGTCGGGGCGGCGGTTGCCTTTTACGCCCTTCGCGGGGTTCTCGTCCAGCTCGCCGATGTCCACGAGGTACTGGCAAAAACGGCGGATGGCCGTGAGGTACGTCGACACCGAGACCTGGCTCAACTCCCGCTCCTCCATCAGGTACGTTTTGTACGCGCGCACGTCATCTTCGGTGAAGCGGAAGCGCCCGTGCTGCGCCACGAACCACTTCTCGAAGGTGTTCAGCGAGCGGCGGTACGTGCCCACCGTTTCGTCGCTTTTCTCCTTCAGGTATTCCTCTTCGAACGCCTTGCGGTGCTGGCGCAGCTCGCGCAGAGACAGGTCGAGACCGGGGGGGCCGGACGAGGGGGACGAGTCGGGCATGGGCAAGCGGGGATTGCGCGGAA
>Ga0207797_1002250_pt1 | contig 13490 bp, 4 predicted proteins | sample PRCRCaboRojoPR_6_FD_187275 | JGI IMG/M metagenome (GOLD analysis project Ga0207797, IMG submission 187275) | Marine sediment microbial community from Cabo Rojo, Puerto Rico - PR CR 10% Liquid 1 (SPAdes) | ecosystem: Environmental > Aquatic > Marine > Coastal > Sediment | place: Cabo Rojo, Puerto... | reverse complement strand
GTCCGCCGGCTTGCCGTCAGCCGTCCCCGCGTCCGCCGGCTCCGCGTCCGGTGCCGGCAGGTCTCCCGTCCCCGTCTCCGTCTTCGGACCGTCCCGACCCCGCCCGGGATCGGGTGCCGCCGCCGGCCCGCCCAGCAGCGCCGGGAGCGCGGCGTCGGTCGTCAGGGTGGCGTCGATCCCGTCTGCCGCGAGCGTCTCGGCGACGGCGACGCCCTCGCGGGCCGGTCGGGACTCGCCGACGAGCACCGTCGGCCGTGCCTCGCGGAGCGCGGCGAGGACCGTCCCCGACCGGGAGAGGGTGGCGACCGAATCGACGTCGCCCGACGCGAGCCGGTCGGCCGCGTTCGTGGCGGCCGCCTCGTCGGCCCGGAGCGCCGCCGCGACGGCCTCGATCGCCCGATCGCGCACCCCGACGGGCGTCCGGTCCGCGTCGGCCAGCACGCGGTTCACGCGGTTGGCGACGGCCGCCATGCTCGGCCGCGCGTCGCGCAGGGCGCGTCCGGTCGCCGCGACGACCGACCAGCCGTCCTCGCCGTCGGACTGCCGGTGGTCGGTCGCGTCGGCGCCGGAGTCACCGATCGCGACGTCCCGGCCGGTGTCGTCCCCCGGACCACTGGCGACGCCGGCCGCGACTGCGGCGGCCCGGTCTCGGAGGGCCTCCAGCGCCCGGACGGAGACGTACGCCGAGCCGTGTTCCGCGTCCCCGCGGACGGTCTCGACGGTCGGAGCGACGCGCTCGTAGGCCGCCCAGAGCCCGGGAACGGTCTCCCGATCGAGGATCGCCGGGGGCTGGATCCACTCGACCGCGGCGAGCTCCTCGTTGGGCGCGACCTCGCGCGTCCCGACGTCGAACAGGAACGGGTGGACCGTCCAGTCGCGGTCCGCGTCCGCGTCGTGGACGGTCAGCGGATCGCCCGCTCGGGCGAGGTCGTCCTCGTCGACCGAGAGGCCGGTCTCCTCGCGCACCTCGCGGCGGGCGTCGACGAACGCGTCGACTGGCTCCCCGTCCGCGAGGTCCTCGACGTAGCCCGACACGCCCGCCCAGCGGCCGGTGTACGTGCCGACCTCGCCGCTCCGGCGCGTCAACAGGACGTCCGTCCCGTGCCTGAGGAAGCAGGTGACGACGTGCGTGCTCATGGCGCCCCGTTCGTCGCGGGGCGTGTTGGTCGTTGGCGTTCTACCGGAAACGGAGGGATCGACGGCGATCCGGACGGCGAGACGGCGAACACGGCCACCCGGTGACCGCGACCGACGCTCGATTCGGGTCGGGTCGACGGACGTGACAGCTGGCCCGCTCGCCATCCGGTTTCAGTAATCGCACGTTACGTCGCCGACTCGGGGACGGGATCGGGCCCGGTTCCGGCGTCTCTCCACCGGCTGCGCGGTCGCGACCGACCGGCGAACCGCTCTCCGAACGCGGCACCGATCGGCCGGGACAACCCATATGCCGCTCGGCACCGTCCGGGGTCGGTATGCGAGTCGCGATCGTCAGCGACACCCACGTCCCGAACCGGGCACGGGCGATCCCGGCGTGGGTCCGCGAGGAACTGGAACGCGCCGAGCACGTCCTCCACGCGGGCGACTGGGACGCCGTCGACACGGTGGAGACGATCCGGGAGCTCGCCGGCGGCGCCGACCGGCTCACCGGCGTCCGGGGGAACGTCGACCCGCCCGCCGTCGACCTCCCGGAGGTGGCGACCGTCGAGCTCGGCGGGGTCACCTTCGTCGTCACCCACGGCTCCGGTCCGCACCACGGCTACCGCGAGCGGGTGGCGAACCGGGTCCGGGCACACGGGGGGACCGGCGCCGTCGGCGTCGCCGGGCACATCCACGAGTACGTCGACGAGACCGTCGACGGCGTCCGCCTGCTCAACCCCGGCAGCGCGACCGGTGCCAGCCCCGCCAGCGAACCGACGATGATGGTCGCCGAGGTGGCGGACGGGACGCTCTCGGTCGACCGTCGGGACGCGTACTGACGGGAGCCGACGCCCGAGGTGTGCCCGGGCTACCGGCCGGGTTCGCCCCCGACGCGGCGCTTTTCACTGGACCGACCGAGACCTCCGTATGGAGCTGTTCGCCGTGCCCGACCTGCCGGAAGTACGGCCGGGCGACGACCTCGCGGGACTGATCGGGGAGCGGGTCGACCTCCGCCCCGACGACGTGGTCTGCGTCGCCTCGACGGTCGTCTCGAAGGCCGAGGGACGGGCCGCCGACCTCGACGACTTCCCGGCGGGACCCCGGGCCCGGGAGATCGCCGCCCGGCTCGCCGACGTGACCGGCGAGGAGAAGGACCCCCGGTTCGCCCAGGCCGTGCTCGAGGAGTCGACGGAGCTGCTGATGGAGGCGCCGTTCCTCCTCACCGAGACCCGGTTCGGCCACGTCGGCGTCAACGCGGGCATCGACCGGTCGAACGTCCCCGACCACGACCTGCTGCTCCTGCCGACGCGCCCCACGGAGAGCGCCGAGCGGATCCGCGAGGGCCTCGCTACAGACCGGGTGATCGTCACCGACACCTGCGGGCGGCCGTTCCGGCACGGCCAGCGCGGCGTCGCGATCGGCTGGGCCGGGCTGACGGCCTCGCGGGACTGGCGCGGCGAGCGTGATCGCGACGGCCGCGAACTCGGCGTGACCGTCGAGAACGTCGTCGACGAGCTGGCGGCGGCCGCGAACCTCGTCGCCGGCGAAGGCGCGGGCGGGACGCCCGTCGTCGTCGTCCGGGAGTTCGAGTGGGGCGACTACGGCGGCTCGAACGAGCACTTCCGGGACGTCGAGGGCGACTTCGTCCGCCAGGCGCTCCGGGAGTGGGAGTTCGAGGGCTGAAGACGGAAGAACGGCGGAAGTGATCGACGGCGTTCGACGAAGGGGCGAACCGACGGAAGCGGGAGGTAGAAGTGTCCGCGGCCGTATGCACCACACACATCCAGGATGTCGATCGAATCACCGGGAGTAATCCAGCGGACGGGACCGGGCGAACCAGGCGCGTCGGGGGCGAGCGCGGTCCGGAGGCCGGAGCGACGGCGATCGGGACGGGGCTGCCGCCCGCTGCGGGCATCGACGCGGCGACGCACCGCCGCGACCGCAGGGGGACGTCGGGCCTGATGTTCGGGATCGAGCTCACTCCCGAGCACCCGGTCGGTCGGGTCGTCGAACTCGGCGTCGCGGCCGAGGCGGCGGGCTACGACGCGGCGTTCGTCTCCTCGCACTACAACAACCGCGACCCGTTCGCGGTCCTCGCCCGGCTGGCGGCAGAGACGGACGAGATCCGGCTCGGCCCGGGCGTGGTGAACCCCTACGAGGTCCACCCGGTCACCCTGGCTGGGAAGGTGGCGACGATCGCCGAGGCGTCCGGCGGGCGCGGCGTCTTCGGGATCGGGCCGGGCGACCCCTCGACCCTCCGGAACCTCGGACTCGCGGACGAGCGGGGGCTCCGGTCGGTGCTGGAGGCGTTCGAGGTCGCCCGGCGGCTGTGGGCCGGCGAGCGCGTCGACCACGACGGGACGTTCGAGGCGACCGACGCGGGGCTCAACTTCGACGTGCCGGGGGAGATCCCCGTCTACGTGGGCGGCGAGGGCCCGCACATGTGCCGGATGGCGGGCAAGCGCGCCGACGGCCTGCTGTTCAACGGCTCGCACCCCGACGACCTGGCGTGGGCCCGCGAGCGCGTCGAGGAGGGCCGGACCGACCGCCGCGACGGGCCCGGCGAGTTCGACCTGGCGGCGTACGCCAGCGTCAGCGTCGGGCGCGACCGCGAGGCCGCCCGGGAGGCCGCCCGCCCGCCGGTGGCGTTCATCGCCGCCGGCGCGGCCCCGCCGGTCCTCGACCGCCACGGGATCGACGCCGACCGCGCGGGGGAGATCGGCGACCGGATCAGCGAGGGGGCGTTCCGCGAGGCGTTCGGGCTGGTGACGCCGGCGATGGTCGACGCGTTCTGCGTGGCCGGGACCGTCGAGACGGTCGCCGACCGGATGGCCGCCGTGCTGGCACACGCCGACAGCCTCGTCGTCGGGTCGCCGCTCGGCCCCGACGTCGACGAGGCGATCGCGCTCGCCGCCGAGGCGCACGACCGGGCGACGGCGTGACGGCGCGGACGGCGGCGTGACGGCGCGGGCGGAGACGGCACGATTGCGGGCGGTGGCGGCACGGGCCCCCGCCACGCCTCACAGTTCGAACAGCAGCGCGATCACGTCGACGAAGTCGACCCTGTTCTCGGGGTCCTCGTCGAAGTTCAGCGCCGCGCGCTGGTCGGCCGTCAGGTTCGCCCCCTCCAGGTCGTCGAGGGCGAACAGCAGGTCGATCACGTCGAGGAAGTCGAACCGGCGGTCGCCGTTGACGTCCTCGTAGCGGCCGTCGCCGTCGGGATCGCTCGGCGGGAGCGGGCCGACACCGGGCACGCCGTCCGGGAACGGGTTGCCGCCGCCCGCCGCCGTCACCTCGACCGGCAGCGTCAGGTCGCTCGACAGGCCGTCGTCGTCGATCACCGTGAGCGCGACGGAGACGGGGCCCGGAGCGTCGAACGCGCGCTCGATCACGGCCCCGAGCGCGTCGGCCCGGCCGTCGCCGTCGACGTCCCACTCGTACCGCTCGATCCGGCCGTCCGGGTCACACGAGGCGGTCGCGTCGAACCGGACGACCTCCCCGACGCCCGGCTCGGTCGGCTCGTAGGTGAACGCGGCGACCGGCGCGGCGTCGAGCGTCGGTTCGAGGGAGACCGTGTCGCGGACGCTGTTGTCCGCGGACTCCCTGTCGAAGTCGGCGTCGGCGACGATCCGGACGGTCTCGCCGGCAGCGACGCCCGACAGCGGGACGACCACGCGGGTGAACGCGGTCGCGTCGGGCCGCCGCGGCGCCGGCACGAGCGCCGTGGCCGTCCCGTAGACGGTCGCGCCGTCGAGGCTCTCGACGCGGAGGGTCACCTCCCCGTCGCCCGTCCCACGGTTGCCGACGGCGACGTCGGCCGTGAGCCCGGTCCCGTTCGCGTCCGTCCCGTCTGCCGGGAGGCTGCAGGTGCCGACGGCGTACCGGACGCCCGCCGCCTGGAGCACGAGGTCGGGCTGGAGCGCGCGGAACGCGAACGCGTTGTCGGTCTCGTCGGACTCGTCGACGGTCCCGGCGACGTCGACGCGGAGCACGTTCGTCACGGCGGGGTCGAACTCGCTCGCGTTCACCGCGACCGTCACGTTCCGGGTCGCTCCGGCGGCCAGGCGGTCGACCGTCCCGTTCCGGAGCGGTCGCGTGCCGTTCGCGAGCCGATAGGTGACGCCCGTCGCCGCGACGGGGCCGTCGTTGGCCAGCGCCGCGGTGACCCGGAGCTCGTCGCCGACGCGCTCCCGGGTGACGTTCCGGACGGTGAGGTCCGGTCGGAGGACGGTCAGCGTCGCGACGTTGTTCGCCGTCGAGAGCTCGGCGACGGGCGTCGTCGGCGCGACGCGCACGACGAGTTCGCCCGTCGCGTCGAGCGTCCCGTCGAGCGTGCCGTCGACGCTCCCGCCCGCCGGGAGCGGAGCGGTCACCGTCTCGCCGTCGACCGGGCCGCCGCCGTTGGCCGCCGTCACGGTGAAGCCGCCGTCGTAGTCCGTGTCCCCGACGTTCCGGACGACGTACTCGACCGCCACCGCGTCGCCGACCGTCGCGTTCGCGTCGACGCCGGTGACGGTGGCGTTCACCGCGAGGTCGCTCCGGAACTCGTGGGTCGCGTACCAGAGGTCGCTCGAGCCGGAGACGCCGGTCGTCTGGTTGACGACCGAGGTCACGAACACCGAGACGAAGCCGTCCTCGCGCCCGGCGACGCTCGCCTGCCAGAAACTGACGGGGAAGTCGCTGTCGGCGATCGTCCGGTCGACGACCCAGCCGCTCCCCCGGTTGACGAGGTAGGTCTGCTCGCTCTCGACGCTCCCGTTCGGATCCCGCCCGCTGTAGGTGAGCACCTCGACGCCGCCGTCGGTCGCGAGGTTGAGGTTCCGGACGTCCCCGGTCGGTCGGCCGAGCGCGACGGGCGTCGGAGTCGCGCCCGGCTCGGACAGGTAGTGGATCGACGACTCGTTCGTCGGGCCGTCGACCCAGACGACCGAGTCGGCCGCGACCGCCAGCTCGAGGAACTCCGTCGTGTTCAGCCGGTTCTCGACGGTGAACGCCCCGCCGGTGTCGACGCGACCGACGACGACCGTGCCGTTGGAGCCCTCGACGGTGGGGTCGTCGGGCTCGAAGTACGCCAGCGTGAACGAACCGTCGTCGCGGGCGCTCACGGCCGGCGACTGCGCGACGGGGACGGTTCGGGTGGGGCCGAACGTTCCGGCCCCGTCGGCGAGCGCGTAGCGGACGGCGTGGTCGTTTCTGGTCGACGTGTTCAGGTCGGCGTCGGTCTGCCAGGCGACGAGGGCCGCGTCGTCGGTCGACGCGACCTCGGGGGCGAAGTCGGGCGTCGCGTCGTCGGTCAGCCGCGCCGGCGCGGACCAGGTGGTGCCGTCCCCGGTCGCGTACGCGATCTCGGTCGCCGGGAGGGCGGCGTCCGGGCCGTCGAGGCCCGGCAGCGGCGCGTCGATCACGGTCCAGGCCGCCAGGTGGTCGCCGCCGGGGGCGACGGCGACGGCGGGGCTCGCGTCCGACAGGGCGTCCGCGGTGAGGGGCGCCGGCACCGACCAGCGTCCCGTGACGGCGTCGAACCGGCTGGTGTAGACGTCGTCGCCGAACGCCGTGGTCCCGTTTGCGACGTCCGCCGGGCTCGGGCGCGTCCAGACGAGGGTGTAACCGTCCGGCGTCGCCGCCACGGCCGGCGAGCGGTCGTCGACGTCGTCCATCGTGACGTCGCCCGCCGTCGTCGCCTCGCTGGCGGTGGTGACGAACGGGAACGCGGCGTCGGCGTTCGCGTCCGCACCGGCCGCCGACATCGCCGCCACGGCTGCCTCGGCCTCGGTCGCGACGACGCCCTCGGACGCGAGCAGGGTCGCGACCGGTCCCGGTCGGGTCGGGTCGCGCAGCTCCCAGTCGCCGCGCCGGAGCTCGGCGGTCGCCAGCGACGCGGCGGCCGCCTCGTCGTCGTCGGTGCTCGCCGTCAGCGGCCCGACGCTGACCGACTGCGTGAACACCCACACGACGATCTCGCCGACGAACCCGATCGAGGCGAACAGCGCCGGGTCGCCCGTCTCGCTCGGGATGAAGAACGAGCCGCCCGTCCGGCCGTTGACCGCGCCGCTGATGCTGAACTCGTCTTTCCCCCACGTGAGCTTCCCGACGGCGAAGATCGACGGCTGGAGCTCGCTGGCGGTGACCTGCAGCTCGTCGTCCCGGACGACGAAGAACAGCGTCAGCTCGAACTCGGGGCCGATCTTGACGGTCACGCTCGGGGCGAACTTGATCTTGCCCAGCGTCCACCGCTTGTCGAGGGCCGCGATCTTGACGCCGACCGACGCGGTCGGGTCGCGGAACTCCCAGACAGTCCCGGGTTCCGGTCCCGGCACCGGCTCGGCGATCAGCTCCCCCGAGGCGCCGAGCGATCCCTCGGCGCTCCGGCCGGCGATCTTCCCGGCGAGGACGCCCTCGACGAACGGGCTGGCGGACGCCTCCTGGAAGTCGTAGCCGATGCCGAAGCTAACGTCCGCCTGGAACTTCTGCTTCCCGCCCGTGACGGGGACGTCCAGCCCGGCCTCGTAGTCGATCGGCGGGTTCGGGACCTGCTTGCCGATGGACAGCGACCCGGTGTCCTCGTCGTAGGTAGTCTCGCCGATCCGCCGGAGCTCGTCGATCCACGGCGGGAAGTTGATCACGTCGACGTGGGCGACCGCCCGATCGCTGCCCTCGGCGCTCTCGGCGATCACGCGGACCTCCGTGTCGCCGTCCTCGCCGCGCCGCTCGCCGAACCGGATCTCCCCCGACCACCTGTCGGGACCGACCTGGGTCGCCGGGACGGTGCGGCCCTCGTAGACGAAGGAGACGTCGACCGGGAGTTCCGAGGCGACGCGGGCGACGTAGGTCGCGCGCACGTCGACCTGCTCGACGATCGGCCCGCCGAGGTCCGACGCGAGCCGGGTGACGATCGGCACCCCGAAGACGGCGGTGGCCGTAACGTTCCGCTCTTCCGTGAGGACGCGCCCGAACTCGTCGCGGACGGTGTAGGTGACCGGGTAGACGCCGACGGCGTCGTACGTGTGGAAGACGGTCTCGCCGGTCGCCGTCGCCCCGTCGCCGAACGTCCAGTCGTAGTCGGTGACGACGTCGTCCGGCCCGGCGGCCGACCCGTCGAACAGCAGCTCCAGCCCGGAGTCGCCGGTCGCGCTCGAGACCTCGAACCCGACCCGCAGCTCCGGCACGACGCCCTCGAACGGCGCGTCGAGGGGGTCCGAGCAGTCGACGCGGTCGCCGACGCACTGCCCGAGCGCCGCCCCGGACGGCTGGCCCCACCAGTTGCGGGTCGCGTTGACCGACCCTGCGCCCCTCGTGGCCACGACGTCCCCGTTCGCGTTGTCCAGGAGGCTACTGAGCGCGACGCGCGGGGTCCCCGCGACGCCGTCCGCACGGATCCCCAGGCTGTGGTTCCGGACCGTGCTCGCGAGGACGTACCAGTCGCCGGTCGTGTCGGTCGCGTCGACGCCGACCTCGCCGTTGTTTACGACCTCGGCGTTGAGCAGCTGCCAGGCCCCCGTCGAGCGTGCAGCCGAGATGCCGACGCGCGCGTTGTCGACGACGCGCGTCCCGTCGACGATCCACCGGCCCGTGGTCGACCGGGCGTCGATGCCGGTCTCGCTCCCGGTGATCGACCCGTCGCGGACCGTCCACTCGACCGGGCTCGCGCCGGCGTCGATCCCCACGTTGTTGCCCTCGAACGTGACGTTCTCGGCCGTCCACCGCCCGCTCCGGTAGCCGGTCGCGTCGACGCCGAGCGCGTTCGACAGGACGCGGCTGTCCCGGACGACGCCGACGCCGCCGCCGAACTCGGGAGTCGTCGGGGAGAGCCCGACCCCGTTGTCGGCGAACGTGCCGTTCTCGACCGTCCAGTCGCCGCCCTGTGGGGCGAAGGCGACCTGGTTGTTCGCGAAGACGCTGTCCCGGATCCGCCACTCCCCGTCGGGGCCGCCGGGGACGGCACCGACCCTGTTGCCCCGGAACACCGTGTCCACGACGGTCCACGTCCCGCCCGCCCCGCTGGCGTCGATGCCGCGCGTGTTGCTCGCGACGACGGTGTCGACGAGCCGCCAGGTCCCGCCCCCGGCGGGCGCGTCGATACCGCGGTCGCTGGTCGCGATCGTCGAGCCCCGGATCGTCACGTCGAGGGGACGCGCCCCGGCGACGACCGTCGCGCTCGCCGCGTTCTCCGCGCTCTCAGTGCTCTCCGCACTCGCCGCGCTTCCCGTGCTCTCTGCGCTCTCAGCGTTCTCCGCGCTCTCCGTGCTCTCCGTGCTCTCCGTGCTCTCAGTGCCCTCCGCGCTCTCCGTGCTCTCCGCGCTCTCCGTGCTTCCCGCGCTTCCCGCGCTTCCCGCGCTCCCCGACTCGACGCTCGCCGACCCGATACCGGTCCGGGTCCCCGTGACGGTCACGTTCGTCAGGACGGCGCTCCCGGCGACGGTCTCGATCCCCACCGTTCCCGTGGAGCCGTCGACGACCACGTCCGTCAGCGTCGTCGCGTTCCCGGCGAGCCTGACGCCGTAGCGCTGGTTGTCGAGCAGCGTCCCGCCTGTCACGACCGTCCGGTTGGCCGCCACGTCGATCCCGCCGATGTTCCCCGTCATCGACGGGGCGACGACGACGACGTCGTCGGACCCCGGACCGACCCGGAGGCCCGTGGAGCCGTCCCTGCCGCCCACGGCGGTGAGCCCCCGCACGGTGGTTCCCGGCGACCCGACGAGCCGGACGGCGTCCGTCAGGTACCGCGACATCGAGAGGTTCGTCAGCTCGGCTCCGTCGGCCTCGACGAGTTCGATGCCCACGGTGACGGAATCGATCCTGACGTCCGCGATCGTGGCACGGGAGGCGTTCGCGAGGCGGACACCGGTCGAGTCTCGCCCGCCCCTGTCGACCGTGACGTTCTCGACGACGACCCCGTCCGCGCCGTCGACGTCGATCCCCGTGCCGGCGGACGAGACGCCGACGTCCTCGACCCGGAGCGCCGAGACGTTGACGACCGTCACGCCGGCCTCGAACCCCGCCACGCCGAGGTTCCGGACCGTGACGTTCGTCAGCCGGCCGTCCCGCCCGTCGACGTAGACGCCGAACGGCTCGACGTCCTCGCCCAGGACGTCGAAGCCCGCGCCCTCGAGCGTCACGTCGCTCGCGTTGACGACCAGACAGACCAGCCCCCGATCGCCCTCGAACCCGGGGAGCCGGAGCATCTCGTCACGGTCGCCACCCACGTCCCCCGACAGCTCGTACCGGCCCGGTTCGCTGACGACGCGACAGGCGTCGATCGGCTCCGCGGCCGTCCGGACCTGGGCCGCGTGGCCGCCGTCGGGTCCGGCGAGCGCCCTGTCGAGCGGCACGCCCGCGACGACCGCCGACGTCACGAGGAGGATGGCGACCGCGAGCGTCGCGACCCGCCCGGCGGCCCGTCTGGTCCGCCGTCGTCGCGTCCCGTCGCTCACGCCACCACCCGACGACTGACCGCGGACGCCGACCCTCCTCCGACTCATGTGTTCCGTGCGACAGCTACCGGCATAACTGTTAGCTAACGGTCATGAATGCCGAGAGGACCCGCGTTACGGTAACGCGACACGTCGCCGAATTATCGGGTCTCCAGCGTGGATACGTGCCGTTCGGGAGTCAGGACGGTTCTCGCCGTCGCTCGAGCCGTCGCGGTCCGGGGACGTCCGACGGGAGTAGTCTCGGCCCGTCGACGGCGGCCGGCCGGACAGTCCGCTCCGGCGATAGAACCATACCGCCGGAGCCGCAAACGGCCGCCGTGAACGCGGAACGTGCCCTCCCGGCGGCCGTCGCACTCCTGTGTGCGGTCGCTATCGTCCTCTCCACCGGACTGCTGGTGGCCGTCCAGCCCCGCGCCGGTGCCCCCGGTCCCGACCAGGCGGACCCGGCCGGCACCGACGGCGTCTTCGACCCCGAGCGGGTCGGGGACGCGCCGGGCCACGGCCACTTCGCCGCGACCGGTGGCCCGAACAGGCTCGCGTACACCGTCCACGCGGACGGTCACCACTACTACCGGGTGTCGGCCTACGACCGCTACACGGGGGCCGGCTGGGACCGTCCCCCCGGCACCGACTCCGTGGACGCCCTCGGGGCGTCGGTCGGGGCGAAGTCGGTCGACGGAGACGGATCGGCGGCCGCCGGCGTCGACACGGTCCCGCAGTACTACGAGGTCGAGCACCCGACCCGGGCGGCCGCTGCCGTCGCCCGGCCGGTCGACGTCGACGGGCCGACGCACGACGTCCGGGTCGACGAGCTCGGGACGCTCGCCGCCACCGACCGCCTCCCCGAGGGGCTCGGCTACGAGGTCGAGTCCCGGATCGACCGGCCGACGCCCGACCAGCTGCGCGCGACCGCCGGCGAGCCGTACCCCGCCGAAGTACAAGCGCGCTACACTCGCCTGCCGTCCGACGTCCCTGCCAGCGTCGCCGAGAAGACCGACGCGATCGTCGACGAGGCCGACGCCGAGACGCCGTACGACACGGCCGCCGCGATCGAGCGCTGGCTCGAGTCGGAGAAGGCGTTCGCGCTCCGGCAGCCGGCCGACGGGGACCGCGTCGCGGCCTCGTTCCTCTTCGAACAGGAGGGCGGCTACTCCGAGCAGTTCGCGACGACGATGGTCGTCATGCTCCGGACGCAGGACGTCCCCGCCCGCTACGTCGTCGGCTACACGCCCTCGGGGACGCCCGACCGGGACTCGCACCACCTCTACGCCGCGAACGCGCACGCCTGGGTCGAGGCGTACTTCCCCGAGGTGGGCTGGGTCCGGTTCGACCCGACCCCGACGGGACCGCGCGTCGCGACCGAGCAGGCGGCCGTCGAGCACGCCCGCCAGGTCGACCCCGACGCACCGACCGACGGGCCCTACCGGCCGCCGATCGACCTCGGGAGCCCGGGCGACCGCGGCGGCCCGGCCTACGACGTGCAGCTGAACCGGACGCCCGTCCCCGGCGCGCTCGTGACCGCCACCGTCACCGAGGGCGGGGAGCCGGTCGCCGGCGTGACGGTGCTGTTCGACGACGAGCCGGTCGGCACGACCGGGGCGGCGGGCCGGGTGACCGCCCGGGTCCCGTACGACGAGCGGCTGGAGGTGGCCGTCAGGCGGTCGCTCCCCGCGCCGGCACCCGCTCCCGGAGCCGGGTCTGGCTCGGGGCCGGGAGCGTCGTCGACGCCGGGCGACGGGCTCTTCGGCTCCGTCGGCGGGCTCTCGCCGGTTGGCGTCGGTTCGGCGGCCTCCGCGGGCGATGGGGGAGCCACCACCGCGTCCGCGGACGGTACCGGAACTGCCACCGCGTCCGCGGGCGCTTCCGAGACGGCACGTGCCGACGAGGAGTCCGCGGACGAGCAGACAGCCGACGACGGGACGCGCGAGCGCGCCACCCCCGTCCGGTACGGCGAGACCGTCCTGGTCGACGCGTACCCCCTGGAGACGGACGCCTCGCTGGAGCTCCTCGGGACGCCCCGCGAGGGTCAGCCGGTCCGCGTCCGGGCGACGGTCGACGGCGTCCCGCTCCGGAACGGGATCGTCCAGGCGGGCGACGAGCACGCCTCGACCGGCGCCGACGGCGTCGCGCGGATCGAACTCCCGTTCGGCGAGCGAGCCGAGCTCCTGGCCGAGAAGGGGGTCGTCGAGGGAGCGAAGGCCGTCGCGACGGAGCCGTGGCTGAACGTCAGCGTCGCCGGCCACGCCGTCCCCGGCCAGCAGGCGACGGTCGTGGCGAGCCGCAACGGCGAGCCGGTCGACGGCGCGGCGGTCACGGTCGACGGCCGGCGGGTCGGGACGACGGGCGAGGACGGCCGGCTGACCGTCCGGGTCCCGTTCGACAACGACGCGACGGTCGCCGCGACGCGCGGCGACGCGGTCGGCCGTCACCGCGCCACCTGGCTGTTCGCGTGGGCGGTCCCGCCGCTCGCGCTCGCCGTCGGCGGGCTGGGCTGGGCGCTGGTGACCTGGCTCGGCGTCCCGCTGGCGGGTGCCGGCGCGGTCGGCGTCGCGCCGCTGCTCGTCCGGGCCGGCCGGCGCGTCTCGGGAGCGATCCTGGGCGTCGGCGTCCGGGTCGGCGACGTCGTGACCCGCGGCGGGACGACCGTCGGCGACGCGCTCGCCTGGCTCGGCCGGCGGGCGACCGGGACCGTCGAGTGGACGGTCGCCGCGCTGGTCGGACTCGCCGGCACGGTCGCCGACCGGGGGGTCCCGTGGCTCGTGGGGCTCCCCGGCCGGCTCCGCGAGCTGGGCCCCCTCGGCGTGCTCCGACGCGCGGCGCTCGCGCCCGTCCTGCTTGCAACCGGCCTCGTCGCCGCGGTCGGCCAGGTCCCCGGGCTGTTCCGGGCCTGGCTCGCGGCCGACGACGAGCCGCACCGGGAAG
>Ga0207797_1002249_pt1 | contig 13499 bp, 13 predicted proteins | sample PRCRCaboRojoPR_6_FD_187275 | JGI IMG/M metagenome (GOLD analysis project Ga0207797, IMG submission 187275) | Marine sediment microbial community from Cabo Rojo, Puerto Rico - PR CR 10% Liquid 1 (SPAdes) | ecosystem: Environmental > Aquatic > Marine > Coastal > Sediment | place: Cabo Rojo, Puerto... | reverse complement strand
GGGGTTGAAATAAGTCGTCGAGAGACTGATAGGAAATTCAAACACCCTTTCGCCGTGCGGCCGATCGGGAACAACCCGCGGAATGATGGGCGCTGCAGGATTTGAACCCGCGGCCTTTTGGTCCGAAGCCAAACGCTCTGTCCAAGCTGAGCTAAGCGCCCTGCAATCCTCATTCGGACGCACTTCGGTTTAAACCCCGTGGTTTCCGGGGCGGGCGATCCGGGGGGTTTTTGCCGGCCGACCGGGACACCCGACCGTATGGAGGTGCCGGAGGGAGTCCGCGGGCTGGTGGAGCTGACCCGGCCGGGGAACGCCGTCGGCGCCGGCGTCTTGACCTTCATCGGGGCGTTCGTCGCGGTCGGGCTCCCGGCCGGGCCCGACCGCGTTCACGTCGGCGTGGCGATCGGGGCGACGGTCCTCGCGACCGCCGCGGGGAACGCCATCAACGACTACTTCGACCGCGAGATCGACGCCATCAACGCGCCGGATCGGCCGATCCCCCGTGCCGCGGTGGCCCCCCGGACCGCGCTCGCTTTCAGCGTCGTCCTCTTCGGCGGGGCGATCGGGCTCGCACTCACGCTCCCGCTCCTGGCGATCCTCATCGCCGTGATCAACCTCGCGGCGCTCGTGACCTACACCGAGGTCTTCAAGGGACTGCCGGGGGCCGGGAACGTCGTCGTGGGCTATCTCGGCGGGAGCACGTTCCTGTTCGGCGCGGCGTCGGTCGGAACGTTATCGCCGACCGCGATCGTCCTCTTCCTGCTCGCCGCCGTCTCGACGGTCACCCGGGAGATCATCAAGGACGTCGAGGACGTCGCGGGCGACCGCGAGGAGGGTCTGCGGACGCTGCCGATCGCGATCGGCGAACGGCGGGCCCTCGCGGTCGGGGGCGCGTTGCTGGTGGCCGCCGTCCTCGCCAGCCCTCTACCGTGGATCATGGGGACGCTCGGCGTCGCGTACCTCGTGCTCGTGGTTCCGGCCGACGCGATCATGCTGTACGCCCTGGCCGAGAGCTTCGAGGACCCGACCGCCGGGCAGAAACACATAAAAATCGGGATGTTTCTCGCCGCGGCGTCGTTCGTCCTCGGTCGTTCGCTCCTGGTAGTGTGACGCTGTCGGCGGATCGGCTCCCCCAACGGAGCGTTGGACCCTCGCATAACTGTAATCAAAAGGACTTTATGCGTATTGGCGCATCGTAGGAGTAGACGAGGGAATGAGGACCAACCTTGTCCCCACGGGAGGACATTCGGTCTCACAGGAGGGCCTCGATGTACGATCTTGCTGATATCGTTCCGGACGCAGACCTGGACCCGGGGACGAATCTCCTGATTTCGGGGCCGCCGATGACTGGCAAGCGACGCGTCGCCTTCGAGATCCTGGCGAGCGGCACGGACCGGGGCGAGGGAGTCATCGTCGTGACGACGAAGGACGGTGCCCGCCGGGTCCTCTCCGAGTACGAGGATTTCGTCTCGAATCCCGACGACGCCGACGTGGGCGTCGTGGACTGCGTGACCAAACAACAGGGCGGGAGCAACCTCGAGGACGACCGGCGGGTGAAATACGCCTCCTCGCCCGTCGACATGACCGGCATCGGGATCAAGCTCTCGGAGTTCCTCGAGGAGTTCTACGAGGTCCGGGGGCACCGGCGGAACCGCATCCTGCTCCACTCCGTGTCGACGCTGCTGATGTATTCGGATCTCCAAACGGTGTTCCGGTTCCTGCACGTGTTCACCGGCCGCGTCCAGAGTGCGGACGGACTGGGGCTGTACGTCATCGACTCGAGCGCCCACGACGACCGGACGATGAACACCCTCAAGCAACTGTTCGACGGCATCATCACCGTCGAGGAGGGCGACGACGAACCGGTCGTCTCGTCGATGGGGATCCGGACGCGCGCCGACTGACCGCCCGCGGACCGCGTCCGACCACCCGTTTCTTTTCCGCCTCCGGGCCTACGCCCTGTCTATGCCCGTCACGAGCGACGAGGCGATCCGGAGGATCCTGACGGACGCCGAGACGGTCGCCGTCGTCGGCTGCTCGGGGACGCCCGGGAAGGCCGCCCACGACGTCCCGCGCTACATGCTGGAGCGCGGGTACGAGGTCGTGCCCGTCAATCCGACCCGGGACGAGGTGCTCGGCCGCCCGGCGGCCGACTCGCTGTCGGCGGTCGACCGCGCGATCGACGTCGTGAACGTCTTCCGCCCGAGCGAGGAGGTGGCCGGCATCGTCGACGAGACGATCGCTCGCGACGACGAACCGGTCGTCTGGACCCAACTCGGGATTCGCGATCGCGAGGCCACCGATCGCGCCGAGGCGGCCGGGCTGACCGTCGTCGAGGATCGCTGTATCAAGGTAGAACACTCCAGGCTACTCGAGTAGGAGACGGGGGGATTCGACGTCGGACCGACCGACCACCGCTACTGGACATCGGGATAGCGGGCGTTCCGCGGGCCGTCGAAAGCGAGCGGCCCGACCGGTCAGGCGACCTTCTCCGCCTCGGCGCTGATCAGGGCGGCGTCGTCGTCGGCGTACTCCTCGAGGTGCGCCAGCGCCCGTTCGGTGCCGATCTGGCGGAGCGCCCAGGCGGCGCTCGCCCGGACGTTGTCCGGTTCGTCGGTGTCCCCGAGCAGGTCGGCGAGCGGATCGATGGCCCGCGTGTCCCCGATCAACCCGAGGGTGCGGGCGGCGTTGCTCCGGACGGTTTCGGACTCGGCGACCAGCTGGTTCGCGATCGGCTGGACGGCCTCCTCGCTCCCGATCTCGCCGAGCGCCCGGAGCGAGACCCGCTGGAGTTCCCGGTTGTCGCTGTCGACGTAATCGACGAGCGTGTCCACGGCGTCCTCGCTCCCGATCTTGCCGAGGACCTCGATCGCCCCGAGGTCGCGCCGCCCCGCGCGCTGGAGCATCGGGTCGAGCGCCTCCTCGGGGCCCATCCGCTTGAGGGCCTCGATGCAGTGTTCCTCCATGAAGTCCGATCCCATCAGCTCCAGGGCGATCAGGATCTTGTCCGGGCGGTCCTGCTTCTCGAACACCTTGATGGCGTGCCACTCGGGCGGGAAGTCCTTGCGGTGGTCGAGCACGTCGTAGAACCCGTACCGATCGAGGCGCTCCCGGACCTCCAGGTCGGTCCACTCCGTCGCGTCCCAGATCCCGTCGGACAGGTCGTCGGTCGTCTCCAGGAGTGACGCGATCGTCTCCGCGTCGTCGTCCGGATCGAGGCCGGCGTCGGTGACCGCGTCGCTCGCGGCCGCCAGGGGCCCGGTCAGGCCGTCGAGGTCCGCACCGTCGACGGACGGGTCGTCCTGGTCGGTCTCGTAGTCGGCCGACGGCGCCGGGAGGTCGACGTCGATCGTCTCCTCGACGGCCGACAGGAACTCCGCGACGGCCTCCTCGAGCGCGTCGACGCCCTCCGGCGCCCACTCGGTGTCCGCGATCGTGGACTGTTCGTCGGCGATGGCGTCGGCGACGTCCTCGTCGTACGGGCCGCGCCGGTCCTCGAGCGCGTCGCGGAGGTCGTCCGCCGCCGACTCGAGTTCCTCGGCCGGCGGCGTTTCGTCCTCGTCCTCGGGTTCGGGGAGGTCCGCCGCCTCGACGTCGGCCTCGAGGTCCTCGATCCCGGCCTCGACCTCGTCGAGGTCGGACTCGGTCTCGGCGTCGTCGAGGCGCGACTCCAGCTCCTCGAGTCGATCGCGGAGGGATCCGACCGTCGGTCCCTCCCCGTCCGCCCCGTCGTCGCTCGGTTCGTCGGCCGACTCGTCCCCGTTCGGCTCGGACTCGTCGTCGCTCACGGGGCGGTCACCCCGGTCGCTCGGATCGCGTCGGCCGGCGGTGTCGGGACTTTCATGTAGCCAACCTGCAGCCCGTCCGTCCTAAGCGTTTTCCTTTCCCCCATCGTCGCCGGAACCGAACAGCCGCATGAGGAGCCAGTCGCCCCGCCAGTAGAGCCACGGGCTCAACAGCAGGTACGAGACGCCCAGCGTGAGGAGGGCGTAGGGGAACGTCCGGTTGAGCGCGTGGGGGAACGCGACCGCCAGGGCGTGGACGACCCCCATGAGGAACGCGTCCCGGGCCAGCAGGTCCGGGTAGTGGACCGTCGACACCATGAGGTAGACGAACGCCCAGGTCCCCCCGACCAGGACGGCCGGGGCCCTGACGCCGGCCAGGACCGTCGACATGAGGATCGTGGCCGCGAGCGTGGTCTGGACGCCCTCCGTGTACTCGTCGGCGGCGTCGAAAGCGGTGTACAGGCCCAGGCGGGTGACGGCCATGGCCACGAACAGCGCACACCCGCCCAGCGAGAGCGCCAGCCGCGGCGTCGGGGCCGTCACCGACAACGACCATCCCTGCCGGGCGACGACGAACACGATCGTCGCCGGGGCGACCGCGAAGGAGGCGACGTCGGCGAGCGAGTCGAGGTACTCCCCGGCCGGGGACCCGCCGGCCGCCCGCGCCACGACGCCGTCGAGGCCGTCGGCGATCGCGGCGAGGAGGACCAGCCGTGCCGCGAGCTCGACGTCCGCGAACGCGACCACGACCGCCAGGAACCCGATCCCGGCGTTCGTCAGCGTGATCGCGTCGGCGGGGCCGAGCCGCCCGACGAACCGCGGCTTCATATGCCCCCGGTCTCGCACCCACACCTTACGCTTTTATACTCGGTCGCGACGGTTCCGGGGCCGCGGGCGGGAGAACGCTCGAGAGCCGCTGGAAACCCGCTCGAGAGCCGCTTGAAACTGCTCGAAACCCGCTTGAAACTGCTCGAAACCCGCTCGCAATCCCTCGGGAACGCCGAATTCAGACCTCGTCCTCGACTTCGACGGCGGCCTCCTCCTCGGCGGCGACCTCCTCGGGGTGGGCCTCCATCGTCGCCTTCTGGATCTCGACCCGGCGCAGCGGGTAGATCGTCTTGGCCTCGTTGTAGATGGCCGAGGAGAGCCGGCCCTGGACGATGCTGTCGACGTACTCCTCGAAGGTCCGGTCGCGCGCGGACTCCTCGACGAGGTCGATCATCGTCCGGCGGATGGCGCGCTCCTGGCTGTGGTCGGCCTTCTTCGTCGTGAACGCCACCGGCTGGACCTGCATCCGGTAGTCGTCCGCCGTCAGGACCGTCACGTAGGCCTCGATCTTCGAGGCCCCGCGGCGCACCAGGCTGCGCAGGTAGTCGCGGCTGAGTTCGTGCTTGATGAACTCCGTGTAGGCCGTGTCGCTGCCGACGTCGTTGACCTTGAACGTCAGCTTGGTGTTGTTCTCCGAGGCGTCCCGCTGGAGGTCGCCCAGAGTGGTTTCGATCGTTCGGTCCAGTACCTTCTCCGGTTCGTCGGCGGGGGTCTCGCCGAGCTCGGCCCGGTCGAACTGCTCCGGGGCGAGCACGGTGTACCACCGCTTCTCTTGTTTCGCTCTGGAAACGCTTCGTTCGCTCATTGGTTGGTAGTAGTGTCTGTGTCGGTGTCGGTGTCAGTGTCGGTTATCAACTGTGCGACCCGTGAAGCGACGTCGACGTTGACCACGTAGTCGTCGGCCGTGGACCCGAGGCCGCCGGTCGTGTCGCGCTCTATCGTCGTGACGACCGCGCCCTCCTCCACCCGCGTGTCCATCTCGTCGGTGTTGTCCGGCGCGACCGCGTTCGCGATCAGGGTCGGGCGATCGTGGCTCGTGCGGACGGTGACCCGGCGCGTCGTCGCGTCGGCGTCGTTCCCTCGGGTCATAGTGCCTCCCTGACCGCCGTGGCGATGTCCGTGACCTCCGTCTCGGGGTCGAACGCGATCCGTGCCCGGCGGCCGGTGCCGCAGGCGCGACCGTCGACCGCGGTCGCGGCGGCCCTCGCGACGGGACCGAGCTCCCGGTCGCCGCCGCCCGCGAGCGTCGCCTCGCCGTCGCCGACGGCCAGCGCGACCGGCTCCGGCGACCGGTAGTCCCGGAGTAACCGGGCGGCGGTCGCCGTCGGCCAGTCGTCGTGGCGGGCGACGAAGACGCCGTCGTAGCGGCCGGTGTGGGCCGATCGGAGGCCGTCGTGGACCCGGCGGGCGTGGTCGCGCCACTCGTCGATCGCGGTCGCTCGCACCTCGTGGCCGAGCGCCAGCGCCACGCCGATTCCCGGCGCGGTCGCCGCCAGCGCGTCGAGCACGTCGGCGTAACCGCCGAGGGTCTCGAACGGGCCGGCGGGCGTCGCGTAGGGCCGCAGGAACCGCTCGACGGCCGTGGCGGCCCGGGCCGGGGCGCCCTCGGTCGCCTCGATGGCGACGAGCGACGCGACTTCGCGCCGGGCGGATTCGTCGAGTTCCGCCGGGAGCGAGAGGTCGGCCAGCGCCGCGCCGGCCGCGCTCTCGTCGCCCGAGAACGACGCGTGAACGAGCGTCGAGTGGCCGAGACCGTCGGCGAGGTCGGCCGTGGGGACGGCGACGCCGGGGCCCCGTTCGAGGTCCGCTGCCTCGAGAAGGGGCGCGGTCCCGTTTGCGCCGGGCGTGACGCCGTCCGCGACGGCGCCGGCGAGCGCCAGCGTCGGGTCCGGTTCGCCGCCGATCTCCCCGGCGATCCGCCAGGCAGAAACGGTGGTCGGGGCCTCCGCGGGGTCGACGACGGCGTCTGCGTCGACGTCGGCGTCCTCGCCTCCCAGCCCGACCGCGACGACGTGCTCGTCGGACCCGTCGGTCCGCCAGGCGCGGTCGTCCGGCGCCGCGATCACGCGCACCTGGAAGGGCACGTCGTGACCGTCGAGCGCGCTCGCGAGGACGCCGCCCGCGGCGAGCGCGCCGCCGTCGGCGCTCGCGACCACCCGCACGAAGCGGGCTTCCGAGAGCACCGCGGCGACGTCTCCGACCGCGGTCGCGGCCGATCCGGTTCGACCCGTCGTGGACATCGGTCGTTATTCCAGGAGTTCTTTGGCGGCGTCGTAGGAGTACGTGAAGTCCTCGTCGATCTCGTCGCCCCGATAGTAGTTCACCAGTCGGCGCACCTTCGACTCGGTGTTCTGCAGGGCGCGCTTGTTCTGGTGGTCGAGCGGGTTCTCGTCCATGTGTTCGCGCAGGCGGACGGCCCGCTCCATGAGGTTCCGGAGGTCCTCCGGAATCTCGGGCTCGGCGTCGTGCTCCTCGAGGATCTCGGTGACCTTCTTGCCGGTCGCCAGCTTGACGTCGGGAACCGCGGTCCCCTTGACGCCCTCGTCGCGCAGCTTCAGCCCGATCTCGCTCGGGTCGTGGCCCTGCTCGGCCAGCTCGACGACGCGCTCTTCGACGTCTTCGGGGTCGACGTCGCTCCATTCCGGGGGTTCGTCCGTCACGGGTTTGTCCGAGTCGGACGTGCCGCGACGGCGGGTGTGCATTCGTGCCATGTTTGAGGATAGGAACAGCGAGGCCGCAGGCGAGAGTCCCGGCAGCTGACGCTGCCGGGTGCACGTCCGCAATCCCAAGCCGCCAGAAACGACGGCAGGTCGGAGTTGCGGCTGTGCTGTTCCCACCGGACGTACGCCCCGTCGCGGACAAAAGGGTTTCCAATTGCCTCCCGGGCCCGGCGGTCGCGGATCGGAGCCGAAGGCGGGCCCGTCGGTGCCCTACCCGGCGGTTTTTGCCTCCCGAGCCGTAACGACGACCGATGGACAGTCCGTCGCGTCGGGACCTCCTCCGGGCCGGAGGCGCGGTAGCCACGATCGGGGCCGTCGGGGCCGGGAGTTTCTCGGGCTGCCTCGGGACGTTGATCGGCGGCGGGAGCGAACGGTCGGCCGTCGACGTGGTGACACGCTGGTGGGCGGATCCGGGCCAGTTGACCGGTCGGGCCGACCGGTCGCCCGCCCGATACGTCAGGTGCGTCAGTCCGTCGGCCGTGGCCGAGGCCAACGACCGGGTGTCGGGCGATCTCCTCCGTCGTGGCGCCCGCCGGTTCGAGGCGGAGTTCCGGCCGTTCGACGTCACGTACAGGGAGGTCTCGTTCCGTTTCAGACCCGGCGACTGGGAACTCCTGGCGGTCGACCACGGTCGCGGGCGGGCGGCGAGCGCCCTCCGCGCTAACGGGTTCCGGAAAGTTACCGAACACCGTGGATTCGCCGTCTTCGCCGAGTCGGACCGGTCGGACTCCGGAGGTGAAGGCGACGTCGCCGATCCGGGCCGACTCTACGCGTTCGACGGGTCGATCGTGCTGACGACCCGTCGGGAACGGTGGCCGCCCGACGGGGGCGTCCGGGCGATCACCGGCCTCATCGACGCCGGCGAGGGGGCGCTGGATCGAGTTCCCGAGACCGACGACGCCGTGGGCGGTCTGCTGTCGGCGGCCCGTGACGGCGATTTCGCCTTCGTCGACCGGACCGACCGGATCGCTGCGGGCGACGCCGATCCGGAGTTCGGGCGGTTCGACGGCCAGATCGGATCGTGTTCGGCGGGCGAGTTCGGTACCGACGCCCTCCACTTCCAATCCCTCACGCTGTTTTCGGAGTCGAGCGCAGTCGATATCGAGGCTATCAGGGAATACGTCCAGGCCCTCGAAGACGAGGACAGCGGCGTCTTCGCGGCCACCGAGACCTCGGTCGACCGCCGCGGCCGACTGGTCGAGATCACGTTCGTCGTGTCGCTCGAATCGTTGGTCGACTGACTGACGGGCCCTCGACGGGCGCCCCCTCGGACACGTGGCGTGTGCGACACCGACCCGCAGTCCCGCGGTATCGAGAGTTTTATCAAGGGTCACCGGGTAGGTATGGCTGCGCTCGCGGGCTCGTAGATCAGCGGTAGATCACTCCCTTGGCATGGGAGAGGCCCCGGGTTCAAATCCCGGCGAGTCCACTCGGTTTCCTCCGTCGTGACCAGGGTTCTGGACCGCAAGGTGCGGATCTTGAGACGGACGGATTCGCCACGTTTGGGCTAATAACCACTCGCAAAACGGAGTTCAACAGTATTCCAAACGCGGGTTACGGCCCGCAGACCACAAATCCAGGGAACGGAGGTGGTCGGCTTGATCATCCTCGTGGCTGGTTCCGACAACGTTCCACCGATCCGCGAGTTCTGCGGGTGTGAGATCGACCGTCTAGGAAAGCGCTGCACCGCGCGCGGCCGCCAGGTATCAGCCTGACCTGGCAGGAACCCTCGAGGGCCGTTCACCCATCCAGGCTGACGATAAACCACCGCTCTAATTCCCTCACGAGCAGCTCGCCGTCAAGTTCACTCCGTGTCGTCGACGCCAGTCGGTACCGCAGGTGACCACCCGATTCGTGGCGGGAGCTTGAATGGTTCTCGGCGTCATGAACCAGGTATGAGCGATGGGCGCACCTTCTCCCGCCGGACGGTGGGCCGGATCACGGCCGCCGCGGCGACCGCCGGCTCCGTCCTCCTCGGTGGCGCGGTCGGGGCGTTCTCCGTCGAGGACGGTGAGGACGACGAGCCAGCGGAAGCGGCCACCGCGACGGTCGACTTGCCGCCCCCGACGACGGACGGGGACACGTCGGTCGAGGCGACGCTCGCGGCGCGACGCTCCCGACGGGCCTACGCCGACGAACCGCTCTCGAGGGCCGACATCGGCCAGTTACTCTGGGCCGCCCAGGGCATCACGGAACCCCATCCCGACGCCGTCGACTTCCGGACCGCGCCGAGCGCCGGCGCGACCTACCCGCTGGAGGTGTTCGTCGTGGTCGGCACCCCCGGCGTCGAGGGCGCCGCCCCGGGCGTGTACTACCACCGGCGTCACGAACACCGCCTCGAACGACGTCGCGAGGGCGATTTCCAGGCCGCGCTCCAGGCGGCCGGGCTGGGCCAGGAGTGGATCGGGGACGCGGCGGTCGACCTGGTCGTCACCGCGATCGATTCGCGGACCACCGACCGGTACGGGAGGCGCGGGCGGGACCGGTACGTCCCCATGGAAGCCGGCCACGTCGGGGAGAACGTGTACCTCCAGGCCGAGGCCAGGGGCCTGGCCACGGTCGCCATCGGGGCGTTTCGCGACCGCGAGGTCCGGTCCGTGCTGGGCGTGTCCGAGGAGCATCGCCCGCTGTACGTCTTCCCCGTGGGGAACCGCCGAGGCTCGCCATGATCGGGGTGCTGGCGTGTTTCGCCGGGACCCCCTTCGGCGACCTCACCTTCGATCACTACGGCCTGGCGACCGCCGCGGTGACACTGGGAGCCGTGACGCTGGTGACCGGGGTCTGGTTGCTGGTCGACCGCTACGGGACGGCGTTCCGGCCGCCCTGGCGGACCGTTCTGCGGATCCTCCACGTGGTCGTCGGGGTATTCATGACCGCCTACCTGATCGGGGCGTATCTCTGTACCCCGGTGTAGGGGGCCGGGAGGTTCGATCGGCAAATGCCTCCACGGCGGTGGTGGCGAATGGCTTTCAAGGTCAAAGTCGGCGGATCCCGAAGAGGGTCGATTACACCGACGCGCCCGGACTCCGTCACCCCCGTAGGAATACCGAGACGAAAATCAGCGCAGCGTTCTAACCGAGATCAGTGAACGGCGGCCCCTATCGGCCGGCCGTTCGGGTTTGTCATCTCGATCGGTATCCGTCTCCCGCCCTCGGTTCGCGTTCGCATCGCGTCCACGCTTCTCGAAGCGTACGTGACTTCCGGATACCTGAGCCCGTTTTACCGGAGATGCCGAACGAGGGAAGGGATCTTCGGTAGGTCCTCGGGTTTGAACGGGTACAGCGAGAGCAATTCAGCAACCGTCAGCTCGTACTTCTGCAGTCGTGTTGCCTGTTCATCCGTCAGCTGACCGAGTCTCCGGACGATCTGGTTCTGCTGGTCCGCATCGAAGTCGTACAGCAGCTCGCCGACTATCCGCTGGGTCTTCCACGTGGCCCCCTTCTCTTGGTTCCAGCGCTCTTCGTACGCCGAGAGGAATTGCCGGGAAGTGTCTCCTTGCCGAAGGGCCTCAATAACGACTTCGGCTGCCATTTCCGCGGACTCCATCGCCGGCCGAATCCCTTCACCGAACAGTGGATTGATGCTCGACACGGCGTCACCGACGGCAACCACGCCGTCGTCCGCCCGCTGATTGATCGAATTATCGGAGATCACGTGCCCGGCATGCACGTCTCGAATCTCGTCGACGTCCCACCGAGAGTCACTGGCTATCCACCGCCGGACGTAAGAGTCGATCGGGCCATCGTCCGGCGGACGATGACGCTCGTAGAAATCGTTGACCCGACAGACACCGATCTTGAAGACCCCCTCACCGGCAGGGAACACCCAGGCATAGCCCCCTGGAGCGTACTCGTGATCGAACTTGAACAACAGCGAATCGCGGTCGAATGTTCCGGTGACTTCGAACTCTATTCCGATGCCCTTCTGTGCGCCGTCACGGTCCCACATTCCGAGGTCAGTCGTCACTACGCCGGCTGGCCCCGTTGCGTCCACGACGATATCGGCGTGGACTTCCGCCATCGGTCCCCGCCGCCCGGTCCGCAGGCCCGTTACACTATCCGCCTCCTGAATCGGTCCAGTGACCGCAGTGCCCGTGACGATTTCGACGCCGTGGTCCTCCGCATCTTCGCCGAGATATTCGAGAAAGTTGGGAAAGTCGAGAACGTAATTCGGGATGTCGAGCCGTGAACGCTCGTCCGGCCCCTCGAAAATCACGCCCGGGCTGGAACCCATCACGACGCGATTCGGAATATCGAACCCGTCGACCACTTGGTGGAAGGTACCGCCGGTCGATTTGTCGTTCCCGGAGAGTGAGTCGTTTCTCTCGAGAACGGCCACCGAGTAGTCGGATCGATGCCCGATCTCTCGTGCAAATTGGAGGCCAGCCGGCCCGCCACCTGCAACGAGAACGTCGTATTCGATCATTCGGCGTCCTAGAGAAGAATGGTTCAAATAGATTCGTATTTGCGCTTCGGTCGTTCCGCTATCAACGCCGTTTGGTGGTCAGGTCCCTGGGGCACCGACGACGGCTTTCGTTGCATTGCAGCCGTTGAAGTCCACGGGCCGTTCGTTTACCTCGGATCGACGTCGGTTTCCGTCCCCGACGCCGGGTCGAATCCCCACCTGAGACGGTTTGCCTGGTTGCATATCCGTGACCACACGCTCGAATTCCCCGCCAGTTTCGCCAACTGAACGGGGGATCGATTGCCGGTCCCGTCGATAGACGACGACCCTCCCCCACCCGTCGGAACGGGTCACCTCCCGCGGGTCCGTCTCGTAGGTCCGGAGGTGTTCCCGCGAGTCCACGCGTCACGCTTCCGCCGACTCGTTTCGGCGTTCCGCACCAAAACGGTGAGCGGGGCCACAGGGTAGCCCCCTCGCCGGGATCCCGACAACCCCGTTTCCGTCACCTCTCCGGCGAAACCAGTCCCGGCGAAGAGGCAAGCGTTATCCGTCTCTTGATCCAGATACGAGTGTGCCCACCTGCCAGAACTGCGATTCCGTCGTCACGGAAGCCTACGTTCGCGTGTTCGCCCCAAACGGGATGAAGCAACCGCGGGTCTGTCCGAACTGCGAGGACCTGACCCGGGAGAAGGGCGGCGTCCGCGCGAAACGGAACTGACTCTCGCTCGGCCGTCCCGAACAACAGCGTCGTCCCCGCCCCGATCGGGGTACTCCGAAGTCGCCCGCTTCCCTGGGGTCGTCGACCTCCGGGCAATCGCGTTCTAGATCGTGGACGTGGACGCCCCCGTCAGGCACCGCTGGCCGCTGGTGATACGTTCCAGTGAATGGTCGGAACGGTCCGATATCGGACCCGATCGAGGAGCCGCCGTCTCGACTCTCGATCCGCCCCTGAGCGCTCGACAGCCCTAATTACGGGTCCTAACCGGCCGCAACTGATAAGTGTGAACGGAGTACAATGTTCACTGTCGATAGAGGTCCCAGGTCGGGGAAACGGGGGCGTTCGGATCCCGGATACCGCTATCACGCCCACCGATGCCGTCGGAGCCGGGAGCCGGAAGGTGGATCGGGGTCTCTGTCGACAGCACCCATCCCCCATCCTACCCTTCCCCCGCTCGAAGGCCAAGGACGGGAGGCATGGCGGCCGAAACCATGGAACGCGAGAGGTCGCTCGCGTTTTCGGGGAGGAGCGTCGATAGGGGAACTGACAGGGGAACCAAATCGGACGCCGGAGTCCGTTGGTCCGTGGCTCTCAACGACCCCGGTTTTTGCAGGGCTCGGGATCGAGGTCCTGTTCGTACCTGTGTTTCGATAGGCAACCACTGACCGAGCCAGATTCTCGTCACGTGGTCGGCACGGGCATACTCCCTCCTGGCGTGGTATTTGCTGGGACGATTGGGCTCTTGGCTCATCTCGAGCGCCGGTCGTCCCGTAGCTGTGATCGGAATCCGCGTGTCGAACGGACGGCCGAATCCGCCCCGATCGGCCTGAGGACTGACCGACGTCCCCTGGTCGGTGAGCGACCCGGCCGCTCGCTCTCCCCGATCATTTCGGCACAACCCGGTGATCCTCGATTCCCGGGGATCGAGAACTTCCATCCCGTGGGCGGCCGCGGCGAAGTGACATCCTCCGCGCCGTGAACGGCGCGGCTTCCCTGCATGGGAATACCGGCTAACTACCGGCAGAGGGTTCCGACCCGACCTCT
>Ga0207797_1002248_pt1 | contig 13501 bp, 12 predicted proteins | sample PRCRCaboRojoPR_6_FD_187275 | JGI IMG/M metagenome (GOLD analysis project Ga0207797, IMG submission 187275) | Marine sediment microbial community from Cabo Rojo, Puerto Rico - PR CR 10% Liquid 1 (SPAdes) | ecosystem: Environmental > Aquatic > Marine > Coastal > Sediment | place: Cabo Rojo, Puerto... | reverse complement strand
ACCTGAAAAAGGGGGCTGAAAAAGGCCGTGAAAAAGCCAGGGCCAGTGCATCTCAAACTCTGAAGGATGTGAGGAAGATTATGGGGATAAAGTCTTTTTGATAAGTATAACCAGCTTTACTGAATAATAAATCTACAGTGAATAAATAACAAATTTCAAATCACAAAAATCAAATAAATTCCAACATTCAATGATCCAAATTTCAAACAATCACGAGATTGGTTTGGAAAATTGAATATTGAATAATTGGATATTGTTTGTAATTTGTTTTTTGAAATTTGTTATTTACCTATTTGTGGGCCAACCCGTCAGTCAAACAGGACAAAAAAGAATAATAATCACCTTGTTACACTCTTATCAATTGGTTTTATACGGATACTTCACCTCTGCCAGGTCATCATTGGCTTTGGTGATCTTTTGAACCAGTCCGGCTTTGTAATTTTCCATGGTTTTCATGATGTTCTCGTCGGTCAGGGCCAGGATCTGGGTTGCCAGTATGGCTGCATTTCTTGCGGCATCGGTGCCAACCGTTGCAACAGGAATTCCGGGAGGCATTTGGAGGATCGAAAGAACCGAATCCCAACCATCTAGTGAGATGGATGAACGTATGGGTACTCCAATCACCGGCAGTGGGGTTATTGAGGCAACTACACCAGGCAAATGGGCAGCTCCTCCAGCCCCTGCAATGATCACCTTCACACCTCTATCCTGGGCTTCTTTAGCAAATTTCATCACCTTGTCGGGCGTTCTGTGTGCCGACAGGGCATTCAACTCAAATGGAATCTTAAATTCATTCAGTAAATCGGCAGCTTTCTGCATGATCTCCAAATCAGAAGTACTGCCCATAATGATGCTTACTTTTGGCTCCATAATATTTTTTGATTTTTAATTTTTAAAAAATAGACTTAATTCCTTAATTTGCATTTCACGATCTGGCAAAAATAATATAATTTTTACCCTATGGATAAAATTAAACTCAAAGATAAGGAATTTCAGATTTCCATACCCTATGATACCATATATGAAGCGGTAAAGAAGATTGCCACACAGATCAATGAAGATTTCAGGGATAAAGAACCCCCCATTTTCCTGAGCATTCTTAACGGTGCTTTCATGTTCACTGCCGATTTGTTTAAAGAACTGGAAATCGAAGGTTACCTGTCGTTTGTTAAATTCGCCTCCTACCAGGGCACTTCATCCTCGGGCGAAGTAAAGGAGCTTCTTGGCATCAACGAGGATCTGAAAGATAAAAATGTTATTGTTCTGGAAGACATTGTAGACTCCGGCTTGACCATCAAACAGGTAGCTGATCAAGTGGCTTCGTTTCGGCCCAGGGAAATGAGGATAGCCACACTGCTCTTAAAACCGGCCGTTTTCAAGGGAGAGGTCAAACTGGATTACATTGGTATGGAGGTACCAAACGACTTTATCATTGGCTACGGACTGGATTACGATGGATTGGGAAGAAACCACCGCGACATTTACAAGGTGGTATCCCGGTAAAACAGACAGAGATTCAAAAATTATTCATGGAGAAATCCAATTTTGTTGATTACGTAAAGATATATATGCGCTCCGGTAAAGGTGGCGCAGGATCGGTTCACTTCCGGCGGGAGAAGTATGTCCCCAAGGGCGGACCCGATGGCGGAGACGGTGGCAGGGGCGGCCATATCATCCTCAGGGGCAGCAGCCAGCTCTGGACCCTCCTGCATCTGAAATACAACAAACACGTTATTGCTGAAAACGGGCAGCCTGGCGGCGGTTCACAGAGTACCGGTGCAAGTGGCAAGGACAGGATACTGGAGGTGCCCCTCGGTACTGTTGCCAAAAAGGCTGAAAGCGATGAAAAGATCTGCGAAATCGTTAAGGATGGAGAAGAAAAGATCCTGCTTGAAGGTGGTAAAGGCGGACTGGGCAACGCCCACTTCAAGTCCCCGACCAACCAGGCACCACGCACGGCCCAGCCAGGAGGTGAAGGGGAAGAAGATTGGTATGTGCTGGAACTTAAAATACTCGCCGACGTTGGACTGGTAGGATACCCCAATGCAGGAAAATCCACCCTTCTTTCAAGCATTTCGGCAGCCAAACCCAAAATTGCAGATTATCCTTTCACAACCCTGGAGCCCAACCTGGGCATGATTGAATACCGTGAAGACAAGTCGTTTGTTATGGCCGACATTCCCGGTATCATTGAAAACGCCCATGAGGGAAAAGGTCTTGGCCTGCGTTTTCTCAGGCACATTGAAAGGAACTCGGTGCTCATGTTCATGATCCCCGCAGACAGCCCAAACATTCACGAAGAGTACAAAACACTGTTCAATGAGCTGAAACAATACAACCCGGAATTGCTTGACAAAAAAAGAATGCTTGCCATTTCCAAATCCGATCTCCTGGATGATGAACTTATGGAACTCATGAAGCAGGATCTGCCCGATATACCCTGTGTTTTCATTTCCGCGGTAAGCAATTACGGGATTACAAGGATGAAAGACATGTTATGGGAAGCGATCAACGAATCAATCACTGACAAAACCTGAGACCTATGCTGGAAACATTACTTGACCTGGATACCCGGCTTTTTCTATTTCTGAACAGCCTTCACGCCCCTACCTGGGACACCATCATGTGGTACATCAGTGAAAAGGAATTCTGGTACCCGTTTTACGGCATACTCATCGCGGTTATGGTATGGCGCTATAAATGGAATGCCATAGCCACTCTCCTGTTTATTGCCCTTTTGATCACCCTTTCCGATCAGATATCCGTTAAAGTATTCAAGGAAGGATTTGAAAGATTCCGTCCTACCCACAACCCTGAGATCGGACACCTGGTGCATACCGTCAGAGGCTACCATGGTGGAGATTTTGGGTTTGTCTCTTCCCATGCAGCCAATACTTTCGCTATGGCCTATTTCACCACAAGGTTATTCAGAAACAGGTATTATGGTTGGTTCATATTCATTTGGGCTGCAGTGGTATCTTACAGCCGCATTTATCTTGGGGTACACTATCCCCTGGATATTTTGGGCGGAGCGCTGCTGGGCATTGGTTTGGGATTCCTGGTGTTTAAACTCTATATGTGGTTTGGCGAAAAATACCTGAGAAGAACATATTACGGTTGATAGGGTTACCAACACTTTAATTTGAACCAAAAAATCCCAAAATGTGATGTGTATATTAAATTCCAGGTTTCAAGCACCAAATCTCAAACAAATTCCAGTAATCAATTTTTAAATGACCGAAACCACCTGTTCAAAAGTCATTATACGCATGAACCGGGATGTTTAGAATTTTTGTAATTGAAATTTGGATATTATTTGGAATTTGGTGCTTGTGATTTGGAATTTTATACACCCCTGATATCAAAATCAATACACACGTCCCTTATAATAAACCTTATTGCTGTTCACTCCCACGTTAAACCATACCACATCCCAGTAGACCTCAAAGGAATTCACCGGTTCGTAGGATATGGTTTCCACCCTTCCATTCCGGAAGACCCTGAGGTGATTTCTTTCATTAAGGTAAGCGACAAGGTTGTATCCATATTTGATCTGTTCAGGAATGAAATTCTCCAGTGTATAAACCTGCCTGTCGTAATATACTTTAAAGTAGTTTTGTTCTTCAAAGATCAGTATGCTGTCGTGGGCCATATAAAAGGCCGGGGTATTTGTGCTGATGGTGCGTATTTCATCATTTTCATACACCATGAAATTACCTGTATTTTCAACATAAATCACCCGCTCGTCGGTCAGTTTGAAAGATTCCGGCTGAAAAAATCCCAGGTCACGCTGACCGTATACATGATGCAGCTTAAAGGTAGAACGGCTGACATCATAATAAGCTACGATATTCTTATCGGCCCCGTAAAGCGGTCTGCCCTGGAGAAGCATGAGCCTGCGTGTGCTTCCCTCAAAGAAGGCATTTAAATAATCATTGGGATCGCGGTAGGCCAGAATGTTGTCACCTACATCGAATTCACTGACAGGTGGAGAAGAAAGCGCGCTTTCCACATCGAAGATCTCCCCCTTGTAATAAACCTTGAACATCTTATCAATCTGATCGTAATACGCCACCATATTTTCATCAGCCTGGTAATAGGGGGCCTTCATGGTAAGTGTCTGTTTCTCCCGGTTATCATAAACCACGAGTGTATTGTTGTAGGTATAGACCAGCAATCCCTCGGTAACCTTATATTCACTAACAACTTTTGAAAGCTCCCGCTTCATTCCGTTTTCATATACCATAAGCGCACCGTCATTCCGCCGGTATGCAATGCCCCATTTGCCTACCTTAAAATTCATAACCGGCAGATGTTCCAGTTGCCTGAGATTGCCGTTGTCAAAAACATAAAAATGATGTCTGAAATCGGTATAGGCAGCTAAGCCTTGAGGCCTTACCTGACTAGAAGACAATAACAATAACGCAGTCAGGAAAGGCCAGAGTAATCTTCTCAGTAGCATAAATGGATTTGAAGGTTGAATACAATGGTCTAATCAATCAATTCAAAGATTTCATCCAGGGGTTTCTTCTCCCTGGGCTTAACGTCTTTTAATGGCACACCCACTGCCACAAAAGCCATCAGATGATGGGGCTCGCTAATGCCAAGCATCTTTTCCAGGGCTTCTTTGGCCATCATGGGAGCACTCAGCCAGCAGGCGCCATAGCCCATATCCACAGCAGCAAGCAGTATATTTTCTATGGCAGCCCCGGCACTCTGTATATCCGGGTAGTTCCTGAGAATGTTGATGTCCTGGTGGCTCATTTTTACCCCCTTTTCCAGCACCGATTCATAATCCTCCATGGACAGGGCAATGACGGCAGGAGCATCCTCAAAGAATGTTGAAAAAAATTCTACCTGGGTTTTGACATTTTTTGAGGCGATGGATTCATTCTCAGGAATCTCTTCTATCTTTTCTTTCACTGTATCTGCCATTTTACTCAGAAGATCGTGGTTTGTAATGGCATAGAACTTCCAGGGCTGATAATTGTTTACGCTGGGGGCATGACCACCCATTCTTACCAGTTGTTTAAGATCTTCAACAGGTACTTCAGCATCCTTAAAACTGCGAATGCTGACTCTTTTTTCGATTGCTTTTTGTAATTCCATATATTTGCTTTTGGTTGATTTACCGGTTAACAGAGCAACTAAATTGTTCTTTCCAAAGGAAGAAAAATACAAAGAAATATTGACAATTGTCCCATTATGTAAAACAGATATACATCTTTTAATGTTATACAAATGCATTTAATCATTGTTATTGGTGAAGAAATAAGGATTGAAAAGACTGAATTTGCTCACATCAGAACAAATTACTAATTTACACGAAAACCAAAAAACTGATCTTATGAAGTATTACTACATTACCGGCACAAGCCGTGGTATAGGAAGAGCCATTGCCGAAACATTACTCGAAAGGGAAAATACATTTGTTTATGGCATTTCCAGGAATGATAGCATCCAGCATAAGAACTATCAACACATCTCACTCGATTTAAATGACCTGGACAGGGTTAAGGAATTTACTTTCGGTGATCATCCGGATGCCGAAAAGATTGTACTGATTAACAATGCGGGTATACTGGGCCATGTGAACCAGGTGGGAAACCTGTATACCGAAAAGGTCATCAACAGTTACACCATCAACCTGATTAGCCCATCCCTTCTGATCAACCAGTTTCTGAACCAGTACCAGCACAATGAAGCCGATAGGATGATCGTGAACACCAGTTCCGGTGCGGCGCAGCATACCATCCCTTCGTGGAGCACCTATTGCGCCACCAAGGCAGGCCTCGAAATGTTTGCACGGGTAGTAGAAGATGAACAGCAGGATTTTGACAACCCGGTGAAGGTATATTCCATTGCTCCCGGTGTGGTGGATACTGAAATGCAGGATGAAATCAGGGAGGTAGATCCCGAAAACTTCCGCGAGCTGGACCGGTTTGTTAAGCTGAAAAAAGACGGGCAACTGGTGAATCCCAAAGATGTGGGCAAAAAGTTCGTCGATATCATGGAACACCCGGAGAATTACCCGAAAAGCATCATGGATCTGAGGGATTAAGGAATAAACCTGGCAGGTTATTTCAAGTGCTGAGGGAATAAAACTTCCGGCAGGAAATTAAGGTATTGACAAATTGCAATCAGGATTATTTTCCTGTTTTCATAGATTTTATTTAATTAGCATTTTTTTAAAATATCGGTCCGGTTGTTGTAACCTTTTCCTTGCAGGTACGATAGACTTGTTTAAATGATAAACCCATGAAAAAAAGCGCAAGCATCTTGTTATTGGTTGTTCTGATTTCAGGATCAGGAATTTTTACAGCCTGCGACGAGAGTGGGGGGCTGAATATTTTCACCCTGGAACAGGACCGGCAGTTCGGTGAGGATTTTGACCGGCAAATTAGGGAGAATGATGAATTTAGGGTACTTGATGAAAATCGTTACCCCACTGCATATGAACACCTCAACCGGATCCTTGACGACCTGCTGGAATCGGGTTTCCTGAATCACAGGGAAGACTTTGTCTGGAAGGCGCGGATTGTTAAGAGCACCGAGCAGGATAACGTACTCAATGCATTTGCGGTACCCGGCGGATATATGTACTTCTACCCGGGACTGATCAAATACCTGGACAACGAAGCCCAGTTTGCCGGGGTAGTGGCACATGAAATGGCGCATGTCGACAGAAGGCACACAACTCAACGTATGACTGAAAAATATGGATTTCAAGTTCTTGTAAGTTTATTAATGGGTAATAATACTGAATTGTGGGCTCAAATCCTCGCAGATCTGACCGTTAACCTGACTGAGCTTGCATTTAGCAGAAGCGATGAATATGAGGCCGATGAGTATGCCGTAAAATATTCTTCTGACACTGACCTTCATCCAAAAGGTGTGGCGGGTTTTTTCATCAAGTTACAAGACGAAGAGAACAGGCCCAAGCCTCCGGAATTTCTCAGTACACATCCAAACCCGGGAAAACGTGTTGAAAAAATCGACGAAGTATGGAATAATTTAGGGAGACCGGAAGGCGAAACATATACTACACGCTACCAGGAATTCCAAAATGCGCTGCCTCAATGAAAATACCCAAAACCTTTATAGGTGTAGATTACGGAAGGAAGAACTCTGGCAATACTGTCATTTGCTACAAGCAGGGAGAGCGTATGGGCTTTGTGGAAACGGAAAAAAACCGGGATCCAGACCCGGTAATCCTCGATCAGGCGGAAAAGCTGGAAGCAGAATATATCTTCCTGGATGCACCCCTTTCCCTGCCTATGGTATATTACAATTTCTCCATCAGGGAAGCGAATTATTTCTACCGTAAGTGCGACAAGGAGCTAAATGCCATGTCTCCTATGTTCATTGGCGGATTAACAGCCAGGGCCATTCGCCTGAGGCATAAACTGGAAAACAAAGGTTTTATTGTTAAGGAAGTGTATCCCGCTGCAATGGCTAATCTTCTTAAATTAAAGGAACACGGCTACAGGGAAAGGAACATCAATATTGTGAGATGTATGGATATAATCGCTTCCCAGTTCCATATCTTCAACCTGACCGAACAGCAAGTTCCCACATGGCATCATTTCGATTCGCTGCTGGCCTTAATATCCGGCGGCAGATACCTGCAGGGAGTGGCCATGCGGTATGGGAATAGTGGGGAAGGACTCATCTACGTATGAGGACCGGGAAGAATGAGAGAATGCTTGAATGATTAAATGCTTGAATGATTAAATAAAGACCGAGGTTTATTCCACAATAAATCATTATCAAAAGATGAGTCTGATCTAAATGATTGAATGAGAAAATGATTAAATAAAAAACGAGGCTAAGGTTCAGGCTGATGTTTTAAAGGTTTTTCGTTGATCTCCAAAATAATTTAGGTGTTACAAAAATAGCTCAAGGGTCAAGAATCCAATTATCCAATCCCGTTTCCAATATTTTTCAGCGAGTACACATAATCAATCAACAATTTAATAATTCATTAAAATGATGAATTTTGATAATTTTTAATACGTCTACAGTCCTTTCCCTCATTTATTCTCTCATTCAATCATTCAATCATTTAAGCATTTAAGCATTCAATCATTATTCCCTTCCCCCAGCCAACACCCGAACAACCTGACCCATTCCCCTAGAGTGATCCCAACAACTGACTGACAATAATCAGAAGCACGAGGGCAAAGGGATAGACTGTGGCGTAGGCAATCTGTGGGGCATTGGTATCGGTCATGGGTTCTACGGCGCTTAGGGCGGGCGTGCTGGTCATGCTTCCGGTAAGCGAGCCGATCAGGGATAAAAAATTCATTTTAAACACATAATAACCAACGGTGATGCTAAGGATCATCGGAACCAGGGTGATGACCATGCCGCTAACAAAATACCGAAGCCCGTCGCTTTGCAGCGTAACGGCAAGTTCTTCACCGGCATCGGTACCCACAACGGCCAGAAACATGATCAGGCCCAGCTTTCTTAAAAACATATTGACGGTTCCGGAGATGTTCCATACGATGTTACCGGTTTTGCCTATCTTGCTCAGTACGAGGGCTGCAATCAGAACACCACCGGTCAGTCCGAGCTGAAAATTGACCCCGTCGAAAAGGGGGATGGATATTTCCCCCAGCAGGATCCCCAGCAAGATCCCCAAAGCGATGGGGAGGAAATTCAGTTCATCCATCTTCTCACGGCTATCACCGAGAATCTCCCCTACTCTTTTCACATTCTCCTCAGGAAGTGTTATGGTAAGTTTATCTCCAAATCGAAGCTTACTCGTAGCCCTGGGTGTAATATCAATACCACTCCGCCGGATGGTAGTAACCGTAGCATTATAATTATGGAGCAGTCCAAGCTCCCTCAGCGATTTATTAATCACCTCCTTATTGGTCACCAGGAATTTCCGTACGGTATTTTTCCCTTTCAGGGGAATCTCCTCGTTGGTCTCCCTGCCAATTAGATAATTAAGCCGTTTCAGGTCATCCTCCCTGCCCACGGCGCGGAGCATATCTCCCTGATCAAGTGTGCTAGAAGCTCCGGCATTAATAATCTCTCCCTTTTTCACAATCCTTGATATATTGGTGTTGGTCAGGCCCCGCAGATCGATTTCTTTTAGAGTTTTGCCAAAAACATTGGGATTTTCCACAATAAAATTTTTGCTGATGAGGGCCGGATGATCGGATTGCAGCTCGGCTTCAAATTTCCGCTCCTCTTCCTTCAGGTTGATTCTGAAAATTTTCGGTGAAAGCCTGGCGAAAAGGATAACACCGATCACACCAAAAGGATAAGCGATACCAAATCCGATGGATGACAGGGAGGACTTGGTGCTTTCTATGGCTGCCGCAAGACCGGAGGTACTGGTGAGGGCACCTGTAAACAGACCTACAGCCATCCGGTAATCAATATCATAGATTGCGGCCATCAGAATAGTAACCAGTGCGCCGGAAGTGATCACCAGAATTGCCAACCCGATCAGGACCTTACCCGTTTTCCTGAACGATTCAAAGAAGCCGGGTCCGGCCTGGATTCCCACCGAAAACATAAACAAAATCAGTCCCAGCTTCTGCAGGATTTCAGGCATCTTTACGCCCAGGTGACCAAAAACCAGTGCAACAAAGATCACAGCGGAGATATCCAGCGAGATGCCCCTGATGCTGACTTTACCGAGTGCAATACCCGCAGCAACAATGAGAAAAAAAGCTACATGTGTGTTGGTCAACAATTCCACCATGCCCAAAAGGGATTGGATTCGGATGCAAAGTAAAGAGATTTCCCGTTGAATAGAAAGGAAACGGGAAAAAATCCGCTAATAGGGGATGTCTATTTTTGTGCATTCATTACCGAGCCAACATCAACGGGTCGGCCATTCCGGAATGCTACCACAAAGGCTCCCGGCACGCAGATGCTTCTTTTCAAATCGGCTGCATCCTCATAACGGGCAAAACTTCCTACAGAATAAGTATAAAACCTGCCATCCCTGGCTTCAAATATATCCCTGTTTCCACAATAGATATACTTAAGCGCTTCTTCGGAAATCCTGTTTTTACTCGCGGCTATCTGTACCCGGAACACGGGTCCATCCCCAGGAACTTCATCATTCCTTCGAATGGTAAGGGGAGGGCAAACATCAGGCTGGGTTTTCATATTATAGGCATTAAGCCGTTTGTTGTTTTTGTAGGCTACCACCCAATCTCCTCTGACAGGGGTATGATTTTTTAACTTCCTTGCATGGTAGTAGGTGGGGCAATTACCGATGGAATAACGGTACCATCCCTCACCCCGGTTTTCAATGATTTTCTTCACGCCGGGATATATTGAATCAAGCTTTGAAGGTCCCAAACTTACCCGGTCCGAAGCAATCTGAACCCTGTAGATGACATCACCTGCTACTCGGCTTACTCCTGTAGTATCCGCTTCAGCAGAGGTTTGACGGACTCTCTTATCCCCTGCCAAAGCCGTTTCTTCTTGCGAGCGCTTTTCCGGTTTTTTTTCGGATTCTTTTTCTGATTCTTCTGCAGGTTGTATATCTGTTTCTCCTGGGGGGTGTGCCTCTGATTCTTCATCGAATGTTATCTCTGGTTCTTTTTCAGGTTTTTCCGCCAAAGCGCCAAAAACTCTGGTGAGATTCTTTTTATTTTCAGGATGAGCCACGATAAAAGCCTCCCCGAAAGGCATATCTCTTCGGAAATGATTGGCTTTGCTGAAGGTGTTAAAATCACCGACGAAGTATTTGTGCCAGTTTTCCTCCGTTGCCTTAAGATATGTTTTTTCCCCGGAATAAAGCTTTTTCAGGGAATCCCGTGAGATCAAACCCGTATCCGCAGCTATCTGAACCCGGTAAGTTTTATTTTCCAGTATAAATCCGGAACTATCGGCATCAGTTCTATCTGTTTGTTTGGCTTCCTCAATCTCCGGAATTTCAGGAGCTTGCTCATCGTTCCTGTAGGCATTCCACAATCCCCTTAGCTGAGCCATGTAGAGAGTATCATTGATCCGAAGGTTCCAGAACCTTTCAAAGCGTTTTTTACCGGGATCGATCCTGTTCAGTATGCGATACAGGTCGCTTAGCAGGCTTTTATTGATAACAACAATCTCTTCACCCTGATTTAACACCCCGGCATTGACGGAATTTTCAACAGTTGAACGCAGGTAAAGGGTTGCTTCTTCAAACCGTTTCAAGGCCTGCTTTTCATATTCCATTGCCTGTTGAAGCCGGTCAATACTGGTTTCAGAGTGGTCTGATGAACCATCAAAACCAGATTTCAACCATGCACTCCTGAAAAAAAGCTCCTTTGCCATTTCCCTTTTCAACAAAGCCTTGACGAGAACAGTATCTTTCCCGGCGGAATCCTTGAAGGCAATGGTATCCAGGTAAGTCTCATATATCTCAAACATCATGTTATTGGCCCTGAACCTGTGCTTGAAACCTTTTCTTTCTGCTTGCCGGGCTTTGGTTTTAAGCTCTTTAATTCTTTCCGAATCACCGGTTAGGTTCTGATCCTGTTTCAATTTCTCTATTTCTTCGCGTAAGTCTTCGGCCTCTTCGAAAAATTCAGTGGCCTCCACGTTCAGGCGGGCAATCTGCTTCAGGTGATCCTTATCCTGCGAAGATAAATCTTCCCTGGGTATAGCTGTTTGCGCATAAGCAGATCCCATTTCCAGGTAAGTGAAAACGAGAAAAAAAAGATATATTTTGGACCATTTGCAACAACTCATTAATCTCGTGCTATAGAGTGGTCATTCCGCGGATAAAATTATAAAATCATCCGCTCAATATCAAATATCTTATTTTGATTTATTTATAGTTTTTTACAGGCTAGAAAGCAAAATCCATTGACACTGGCACGGTCTGATTGTTTACCATTTTAAGGGAGCTAATGGAGAGTAGACTAACACAGAAGTTTCAGAATCATTCAGCATTCATCTGTCATCTATCAGAAACACCCGAGGTAATTCCACCACCTCTATTCATCATATACATATAGAAGGATCCGTGCGGTGCCCCCGGTGTTGTTTTCCACGTACTGGCGCGAAATCTTACCTGCCTTCGTTATTTTATCAGGCCTTTCTACCAATCTGTCCATCAAATCCTTTAGGGAATGATATCCATCGATAGCAAATGCACCGCCATATCTTTTCAGGTCGAGTGCCTCACTGAATTTTTCATGGTTCGGTCCGAAAATTACCGGCAATCCAAAAGTAGCAGGTTCCAGAATATTATGTATGCCTTTCCCAAAACCTCCACCAACATAAGCAATATCCCCATAACGATAAAGTGAAGACAACAACCCAATGTTGTCAATGACAAGCACAGCGGTATTCATTACGCTGTGTTCGTCAGCCTCAGAGAACTTCAGCATTTGTTTTTCTGGCAATCCGGACATCAACCCGTTTATCCTGCTTTCATGGACCTCATGCGGTGCAATGATCATCTTGAGCGAATGGGAAGTTTCCTGGAAATACCGTGTCAGTATCTCTTCATCTTTGGGCCAGGTGCTCCCGGCAACCAAAAGGTAATTGTCTCCCTTAAATTTCTCAACCAGTTCAATGGGGCGGGCATTTTCTGCAATCTTCCTAACCCGGTCGAAACGTGTGTCACCGCTTACGGTAACATGGTTGACCTGATAATCCGACAGGAGCTTTCGTGATGCATTGTTTTGGACAAAGATGTGATCAAAATAATACAATACCTTTCTGAACCAGGCCCCGTAACTTTTGAAGAAAAACTGGTTTTTTCGGAAAATCGCCGATACAAGAAAAACTGGAATGTTTTGCTTCTTGATCTCTCTCAGGAAAAAATACCAGTATTCATATTTAATGAAAAAGACCTCCTCCGGTTGCACGATTTTCAGAAACCTGCGGGCATTGCGGGGGGTATCGAGGGGCAAATAAGTAACCACGTCGGCCCACTTGTAGTTTTTCCTGATTTCATAGCCGGATGGAGAAAAAAAGGTGAGCAGAATTTTTATGTCGGGATACCTGCTTTTGATTTCCTCAATCAGGGGCCTTCCCTGTTCAAACTCACCGAGTGACGCGCAATGGAACCACACAATCCTTTGATTTGGATCAATTTTGTTTTCCAGATCCTGAAATAGTTTTCTCCTTCCACGAACAAAAAGCCGTGCTTTTTCACTGAAAAGGTAAAATACAAGAACAAGAAAATAATAGACTTTTATTCCGAAATAATAAAGCAGGCTCATATCCGACTTCCGTTTCACGCAAAATTAAGGTAAAATAGGAAATATGTTGAATATGCAGGCCCGATTTTATAATTCTAAAGCAAATCAGAGGGCATTGCAGCAGCCGGCAAATAATTTTTTGTTTATTTCGTTCAATGAATTTAAACCGGTTGCATAATCAATTCCCGATGAAATGACGAGAGGATATCTTATTCTTTATATTGCCCTCCTTTTCATGCTCCCCCATGGCAAGACTATATCCCAGACGCTTAGTAACCAAAGGACTGCCATTCTTTTTACCCATCAGGACACCATTCATTACGACTCTA
>Ga0207797_1002247_pt1 | contig 13501 bp, 16 predicted proteins | sample PRCRCaboRojoPR_6_FD_187275 | JGI IMG/M metagenome (GOLD analysis project Ga0207797, IMG submission 187275) | Marine sediment microbial community from Cabo Rojo, Puerto Rico - PR CR 10% Liquid 1 (SPAdes) | ecosystem: Environmental > Aquatic > Marine > Coastal > Sediment | place: Cabo Rojo, Puerto... | reverse complement strand
CGAACCAGCCCGTCACCGATCGTTGATATGTGTCTGACGAACCGACCTGAAAGTGGTGTGTGGGGTGTTCCCACCGCGGGAGGGCGCAGGTGTTCGAGGCGAAACGGGCGGGTTCGGAATCGCGTGCTAGCGGCCCCACAATTCGGGAACGGCGATACGTTCGTCGACTGCGAGGTTGCCGCCGCGAAGCCGCGTCCAGCCGACGAAGGCGGCGACGCCGGCCGCCAGCCCGACGAGCATGGCCAGACCGCCCTCCGGCCCGAACGACCCGCCCGTCAGCAGGGTCGGCCCGTCCGTTTCGATGCCGACCAGCGCCGTGTCGGTCGTGAGGCCGCTGACCGGGAGGCCAAAGACCGGGCCGATACCGACGTTCCAGGTGATGTGTGCGCCGATGGGAAAGGCCAGCCGTCCGGTGACGGCGTAGACCAGCCCGAAAAAGAGGCCGGCGAGCGCGATGTTCACGAGCGAGAGCGTCGTCCCGCCGGGATTGGCCGCGTGGAGAACCCCGAAGAGTCCAGCCGTCCCCACGACGCCGACGAGGACGGCCGCCCGGTCGGTGTCGACGATGCCGCGGATCCCTTCGGCGACGTTGACGAGGAGATAGCCCCGGACGACGAACTCCTCGAGGAGGCCGACGCCGCCGAAAAACCAGAGACCGTAGAGGAGTCCCAGTGTGCCGCCGCCGAGCACGATGTCGGGGTCGGTCACCGTCGGCGTGGTGACCGTCGCGACGCCGGCGGCCACGAGCACGCCGACGGCGACGCCGGCCATCACGAGGCCGACGACGAGTCCCGCGAGCAGGTCGAGCAGCCACGCGCGCCCGCCACCGAGGCCGAGGTCGCGGAGGTAGCGGCGGTCGAGAGCGACCGAGAGCACGGCGATGGCACCCGTCACGAGCACCAGTATCAGCCCGTTCGCGACAGGGCTGGGCAGTGCGACGACCAGTTCGAGACCGGCGACGACGAGGAGGATGACCTGCACCGCGAGCAACACCAGCACGAGCATGACGGGGACCCGGAAGGGGGCGCGCAGGCGGTTCTCGCTGGGGTTCCAGAACGCCCGCTTGAGTCCGTCTGCGCGCTCGTCCATGCCTCTCGCCACCACCGCGCCGGCCTTAACAGTCTCGGGTCGTCCACGCCGGCAACCTATCGAGACGGTGACGTGGGTGTTACTCGGTGACGACCACGTAACGGAAACCCCTATGGCGACGGCCGGGCAATGGCGGGGTATGACAAAGCGCCACGTCTCGCTACCCCCTGCTGCCGAGGAAGGACTCCACGAGTTCATCGAGGAGGTCGACTCCCGTCTCGCCAGTGACGAGGACACGTGCGAGGTAGTCGAGGACGTGCTCATCGACTTACACGGCGACCGGGACGCCTACGAGCGCTGGCAGTCCGGCGGCGACGTCTCGCCCGCCGAGCGTGTTCGCCTCCAGGGCTACGACCCGTGTAACTCCACGCTCGAAAGCGAGTACTACGCCGAGGTCGAGACGATGGACGACGGCGAGTACGAACGCTCGAAGTACCTCCAGTGGCTCTGGCGACAGTTCGACGCGACGCCGATGGCCGACAACATCGAGTTCGCGCTGCGCTTTCGGCGGATGCTCGCCACACACCTGTTCGACGAGTGCGGGGAGGACTGCCGATTTTTCAAGGGGATCACGTTCACCTACGGCCACAACATCTCCGTCGGCGACAACGTCGTCGTCCACGACAACGTCCACCTCGACGACCGCGGCAAACTCACCATCGGGAACCGCGTCTCGATCTCCGACGACGCTCACATCTACAGCCACGACCACGACGTCGTCGACCAGACGGAGGTGAAAAACTACCACACGATCATCGAGGACGACGCTCGCATCACCTACGACTCGATGGTTCGCGCGGGGGTACGAGTCGGCCGCAACGCCGTCCTCGCGGCCAAATCCGCCGTCTCGAAGGACATTCCGGCTCATCACATCGCGGCAGGGTCGCCCGCGAAATCGATCGCAGTCAAACCCGGCTGGGAGTCCGTCGCCGACCCGGTAAACGAGGACAACGTCGACCGACGCGAGGAGCGCCGCATCGACTACACGATCCCCGACGACCTGCGGGTGTTCGACGAGTTCCAGCGCGACCTCACGCCGCCCGACGCCTGAGTGTTACCCGTCTTCGGAAGACAGTGACCGTCGTCGCTGACGGTCGGCACCTCGGTTTCGTGTCGACGCCGCGTTACTCGTGATGGTGAACCCAGTCAGTGGCGGCGACGAACTCCGACTCGCCACAGGCCCCGCAGACGTCCGGCGGCTCGAACGTGTGATCGGCGGCCGAAACGTGTACCGGCGTGCCCGCGTGCGTCACCTGGCAGTTCGCACAGACGTATTGTTTTAGATTCTCTGGAACGTGTGCCATATGTTATCATCAATGTGTCAGCGTATAATTGTATCCCCGTCTTTTCCCCGGGCCGGCGCGGTGCTGTCTTCGTCTCGAAGAGCCCATCTCCTGTCTCTCGAACCGGGTAGGTACGCAACTGCGCGACGCTTCGTCGGCGGCCAGTAGCTGACGGCCACCAGCGTCTCCCAGTGATTCGCCGATACCAGCAACATCCGACCGAAGTCTTCATCGGCTGTGGGGCCAGTACATTCAGCTACGGACTAATGACCCACGCGTCGACGACCGAACTGGTCGCACAGCTCAGAGACGGCGAGAAAGACTACGTCGAGGTACTGAGCGAAGACTCGCTGAGTGTCGAACTCGCACACTATCCAAATCCAGAGCCACAACACCCACACAAGGAGGACGAACTCTACTACATCATCTCCGGATCCGGGATGGCCCGGGTCGGAGACGAGACGTACGCCGTCGAGGACGGCGACGTGGTTTACGTAGAGCAGGGTCTGGAACACGACTTTTTCGACATCGAGGACGAGATCACGGCCCTGGTCGTCTTCACGCACCCGGAGGATTCAGTGCTCGGCCGAAACTCCTGACACGGCCTCCGGGGGAGTACGGCGGCTCACCGGGCAGTCCGCGGCGGGCGCGCGGACACAATCGCTACGGGGAGCCGAACACCCAAGTAGTGTGAACACTTAGCATACACCATGGAAGCGTGGGCCTGGCTCATCGCGTACCTCATCGGGTTCGCCCTGCTCCAACTCGTCCTGTACCGGTACTTCCAGCGGGGGGAGTCGACCCACGACGGTGACCGTGAACCGGGGTACCGGCGCCTCGAACAGCGCGGGGCAGGGGGCGACGTCGGTCGCGAGGACGACGCCGACGGGGTCTACTGCCAGCAGTGTGGCGCGCAGAACGACCGCACGTACAGCTACTGCCGCAACTGCGTCGAACCGATCCGGTGAGCGCTCGGCACGCTTTTGTCCGCGACCCCCCGACGAGTAGCTAATGCGGGCCATCGCCATCAACGTCGGTGCGAACACGAACGAGCCGGGGTTTCGCGCGCCGGTTCGTCCGGACGGTACCTTCGAGTACATCCCGATCCCAGAGTCCGAACCGGCAGTCGACCCGCCGACCTACGGCGACCTCGCGCCCCACCTGGACACGCCGATCCCCGACGACCTCCGGGAGACGCCGGTTCACCTCGACCCGGAGTTTCCCGAGTACCCCCACTGCGATCGGTACACCTACGGCGACGAACACGGGATCAAGGCCGGCCCGCTGTCGGAACTCGAAACGGGCGATTACGTCTTCTTCTACGCGACGCTGACCGTCGAGGGGGAGGCCGACTGGCTCCCGCCGGTCTGGGGTGCGTTCGTCATCGGCCAGTTCCGCCTGGCACAGGACGCGATCACCGGCGAGGAGTACGCCGGGCTCGATGCAGCGGGTAAGGCGCCGTTCGCGAACAACGCCCACGTCCGCCGGGAGACGGTCGATGGACGGGTCTTCCTGCTCGGCGACCCCGACGAGTCGGCGCTCTACGACCGGGCGCTGCCCCTGTCGCGCCCCAGCGGCGGCAGCGACGCGTCCCCGCTGGTCACCCGGCTGTCGAGTGACTCCGGCAAGGGCCCGTGGTGGCGCCGGCCGCTCCGATACGACGGGCCCGCGACGCGAAAACTCCTCGCCGTCCACGGATCTATATCGCACGGCGTCTCGAAATATCACGCATGAGAACGGCGAGCAAACATCTATATCTGGGTGCAATCTTGTGACGAGCATGCGTGTTTCGAGTGGCGTCCCCGGATTCGACGAACTCGTCGAAGGTGGGCTGTTGGCCGACCGGCTGTACGTGGTGAGTGGGCCACCGGGAAGCGGCAAGACGACGTTTTGCTCGCAGTTCATCACCCAGGGTGCGAGAAACGGTGAGGAGGGCCTGTACGTGACGATGCACGAGACAAAGGACGAACTGATGCAGGACATGTCGGGCTACGACTTCGGCTTCGACCGGGCCCTCCAGTCCGACAGCATCCAGTTTCTGAACCTCGTCACGGAGTCCGGCAAACGCACCATCACACAGTTCGGCACCGACGGCGGCCTCACGAATCGCCTGGTCGCCTTTATCGAATCCCACGACGTCGACCGGGTCGTGATCGACTCCACGATGCTGTTGCAACATTTCTTCTCCGACATGTCCGACGAGATAACCGGCTTCCTCTCCGCGCTGAAACAGACCGAGACGACCATTCTGCTCATCTCGGAGATGACCGACCCGACCTCCTACTCGGACGAACACTACCTCGCACACGGCGTCGTCTTCTTCCACAACTTCCTCGACAGTTCGGGGATGACCCGCGGCGTCCAGGTGATCAAGATGCGCGGCACCGCTATCGACTGTGATATTCGGGAGATAAGTTTCTCCGACCAGGGGTTGCGCGTCCACGCCGACCGCAAGGTGCAGGGATAGCATGAGCACGTACGAGCGCGCCTACGGCACCGACTGGGACAGCATCGACAAAGACGAGGCGATAGACCGTGCCTACGCGCTGGGCGTCGTCGCGTCGCTGGGCGAGTACCACCCCGAGGAACTCGAACGGATCCGCGGCGAGATGGACACCGCGTACAACAAAAGCGTCGTCGACCTGGCCTTCGACGAGGGGAAAAACGAGGCCCGCGAGGTCGACGTCGACGCCGACCGCCAGGAGAAGCAGGCGGTGTGGGCCGCACTCGTCGAGGGCGAGACCGTCACCGTCGACGAGGACGACGTGCTGACGGGCGGCCGCGACGGCCTCCCCAGCGCCATCGAGCAGATGTCGGCGCTGGACAAGCCGGAGCCCAACAAAAACGAGGCTGTCGAGCGACCGGACTTTCTCGAGAAGGACTGATACTGTTGGCTACGCCGGCGTGACGGATTCCGACACTCCGGCGTGTCGAAACGCTTCGGCGCGCGTCGCCGACAGTCCGACGCTCAGTCCAGCGTCGACACCATCACCGGCCGCTCCGCCTCCAGCAGCACCGACTGGGTGACGCTGCCAAACAGCACCTTGCCACTCGGCGAGCGTTTGCGCCCGCTCATCGTGATGAGGTCGGCGTTCATCCGCTCCGCGAAGCCGACAATTTCCTCCGTCGCGTCACCGTGTGTGCGCTGCCGCTCCGCGTCGATCCCCTCCCCGTCGAGAATGTCGACGGCCGCGTCGACGCTCTCCGGGAAGTCCGTCTCGTCGAAGAACTCCTCGCTGCTGACCCGGCCGCCGCCGTCGCCGACCGAGTACGGCTGGTCGACGTTGAGCACCACGACCTCGATGTCGTCGGGGTCTCGCGGGAGCGCGGCGACGTCACGGGCTGCCTGTTTGGCGCGTTCTTCGTTCTCGTCTACTGGCAACAGGACGCGATACATACCACGACCTCGCACCTCCCGACACGTAAGCGCCCCAGTCCGTTCTCAGGTCGCTGGATTCGAGTGACTCTTTATGTACTGCCGGCCCGAAGCGCTCCCTTGTTCCGGGACGATCGGGGACTGCCGCCTGCCACTGCGCGCGACTTCTAGCCGAGCAACCGCCCGAGCAACCCCCGTTTCGTCTCCGGCTCTGCGAGGACGACCGAACACTCCAGGTCGTCGATGACGTCGAGGTAGAGGGCGTCGCGGGCCAGGCGGGACAGCAGTCCCCGTTCGGAGGCACCGAGCAACACTAGCGTGTGCGTCTCCGCCGCGCGAGCGATCGCCCCTTCGATGTCGCCGGAGTCCTCGACCGTGCGTATCACGTCGTCCAGTCCGTGGTCGGTCGCCCAGTCGGCGAGGAACTGTTCGCCCCGCTCGCGGTCGTCCGGGTCGTCGACGACGTGCAGGAGGCTGATCTCCGACCCCTCGACGTCCCGAAGCGTCCGGGCGACCGCCGCGCTCAGGTCGTCCGGCGCGTCGCCGACGGTCGGCAGCAGGACGCGGGACGTGTCGAGGTCTCGTTCTTTGAGCACGAGAAAGTCACAGGGCAACTGCCGCGTCAGGTCGTCCAGCGGCCGGTCTGCCCGTGCGGCCTTCCAGACGCCGTCCTCGCCCCACTTCATGACCACGAGGTCGGCCTCCTTGCGCCTGGCGGCGGTGAATATCTCCTCGAACGACCGGTGCGAGAGCACCGTCGACGTGTCGCAGTCGACGCCGTGGTCGTCGGCGATCCCCCTGAGGTCGTCCATCAGCGTCTCGGACTCGTCGATGATGCGCCTGCTCTGGCTGACGCCGTACCCCCCGGATGACCGGTCGGGCATCTGGACGACGTGTACCACGTGGACGATGGCGTCTTCCTTGTCGCTGGCGAGCGTGCAGGCGAACTCGACCAGCCGTGACTCCGTCCGCGGGTTCGTGATCGGCACGACGACGTGGTACTGTTCGTGTTCGGTGTCCGTCGTCGGCTCGACAGTGTCGATGAGCGGGACGTACGAGCGCCCGACGAGACCGCCGAACACCCACTCTCGTGGGGAGAGCCGCCGGTCTGCACCCTCGAAGCGAGCGGATTCGAGGCGTTCCTCGGTCGTCTGGAAGTAGTTGACGACCGTGACGAGGACGACGCCGCCGACGGTGTTGCCGAGCAACACCGGGATGACGAAGTCCGTGACGCCGACCCACAGCGAGAGTTCACCCAACAGGACGAGATACACCATCTCGGTGTAGGAGACGACGACGTGAAAGAGGCCGCCGATGGGGATCGACAGGAAGGCCAGATAGACGACGATGATCCGCGAGATGGTGTCCTGCGAGGCGTAGCCGACCCAGACCACCCCGGCGACGATGAGGCCGGCGAAGGCAGCCTTCGTGAACAGCACGCTCGACCCTGTCGCGATTCCCTTCGAGGCGATGCTGGCGGCGGCCGCGGCCCCGTCTTCCGAGAGGACGCCGCCCCAGGCGAGTGCGACCGCACCGAACGTGCCGCCCGTGAAGTTCCCCGCCAGGACGACCACCCAGTTGCGAAGCAGCGCTGGGATCGACGCGATGCCCTCCAGCGTCAGCGCGACCGGCGGCAGCGTGTTCTCCGTGTACAGCTGATAGCCGCCGATGATGATGTAGATGAATCCCAGCGGGTACAGCAGGGCCGAGAGGACGGGATCACCGCCCGTCGACGCCGTCAGCGAGATGTACAGCAGGAAGGTGATGGTGATGGCGAAGCCGGCGGCGAGGCCGCTGAAAAACAGTTCCCGACTGCCGGCGGTAATCTCCTCGTCGGCGGCGGCGACGATGCGCTGGAACACCTCGTCGGTCGAGAAGCGGTCGCGGACGACCCGACCGGCCGCGGGCGCGCCGCTTCTCGACCGTTCGACCGCCTCCCGGACGCTCTCGTCCGGCTCCGGCGGCTCGGTCTCTTCTGGTTCGGCCATTGTTCCACCCCTCTCGCGCCTGGCCTAAACGTCTTGAGGTTTGCCGGTTCGTCCCCTGACAACGCCGGGTTTCACCCCTCGCCGACCATCTCGTCGTGTCCCTCCCACTCCGTCTCGCGGAGTTCGTACTTCTGGATCTTCCCGGTCGACGTCTTCGGCAGTTCGGTGACGAACTCGACACGCCGCACCGCCTTGTACGTGGCCAGTTTCTCGCGGGTGTACTCGGTGATCTCCTCGGCGGTGACACCGGGGTTGTCGGGGTCGCCGCTTTTCGGGATGATGAAGGCTTTCGGCGTCTCGCCCCACTCGTCGCTGGGCGAGGGGATGACGGCGACCTCGCGGACCGCCGGGTGGTCGTAGAGACAGTCCTCCAGCTGGAGCGTCGAGATGTTCTCGCCGCCGGAGACGATGATGTCCTTCTTCCGGTCTTTGATCCGGATCATCCCGTCTTCGTTGACCGAGGCGAGGTCGCCGGTGTGGAACCAGCCCTCGGCGCGGGCGTTGAACGCCTCTTCGGTCTCCTCGGGTTTGTTCCAGTACCCCTCCATGATCTGGTTGCCGCGGACGACGATCTCGCCGATCTCCTCGTCGTTTTCGGCCACGTCGTTGCCCTCCTCGTCGACGACGCGGAGTTCGGTACCCAGCATCGCGAAGCCCTGCCGTTTCTTGATCTGGAAGCGAGCGTCGTCGTCCTGGTCGAACAGTCGCTTGTAGTCGGAGGTGACGATGAGCGGCCCCGTCTCCGTCGAGCCGTACATGTGCTTGAAGTACCAGCCGATGTCGTCTTCCAGCGTCCGCATGGTCGCTTCCGGCGGCGCGGCGCCGCCGGAGGCGATCCGCAGGTCGTTGTCGCCGGTGGTCTGGGGGTCGTGCTCCTCCCAGTACTCGATGAGCATGTTCATCACGGTCGGCGCACAGCACATGTAGGAGACGTCCTCCTCGGCGATCTTCTCGAAGGTGCGACCGGGGTCGAAGCCGCGCGCGCAGATGTGGCGCGCGCCGACGCCGGTGACGGCGAAGATGTGACCCCAGCCGTTGACGTGGAACATCGGCAGCGTCCAGTAGTAGACGTCCTCGCTCCCGATGGACTGCTGGTGGGCGGTCAGGTAGGCGTGGATCGTCTCCGTGCGGTGGGTGCGCATCACGCCTTTCGGGTCGCCGGTGGTGCCGGAGGTGTAGTTGATGGTGATGAGTTCGTCCTCTGCCATCTCCGGGCGCTCGTAGTCGTCGGGGTCGTAGTCGGCGATGACGGCCTCGTAGTCGGCCCACTGCTCGTCGGTCTCGGCCCGGTCGGGGTCGGTACAGATGTAGGTCTCGACGCCCACCTCGTCGCGGACGGGGTCGACGTTCTCGACGAAGTCCCAGTCACAGACGATGGCGTCGATGCCGGCGTCGTTGAGAATGTACTCGTTCTCGCCGGGTTTGAGCCGGTAGTTCAGCGGCGTGTGCACGGCGCCGATCTGGATGGCGGCGTAGGCCGTTTCGAGGTGGTAGTGCGTGTTCGGGTCGAGAACCGCGACGCGGTCGCCCTTCTCGATGCCGTGGTCTTGCAGTGCCGCGGAGAGTCGGTCGACGCGCTCACCCAGGTCGTCGTAGGTCAGTCGCTCCCCCTCGACTGTCAGGACGGCCTCCTGGTCGCCGAAGTTCTTTCGCGCCCTGTCCAGAAATTCAGTTGCGAGCAGTGGCTTCTCCATAGTGTAGTCGATACTGACGGTAGCCGATAAAAAAGGGGTTGAGGTTGATATAAAAAGAGCCGCGCGCTACTTCCCTACAGGGAAACGGGCTCGTGGCCGATCTCGCCGGGCTGTGTCGCGTCACGGTCGCTGTAGCCCTTCCGCCCGATTGCCTCTTCGCCGAGCGCGCTGTAGATCGCGAGGCGGGCGTCCTCTTCCGTTTCGAGGTCTTCGTTGGGCAGGCAGTCAAGTGCGTCGCCCAGCGTCGTCGCGCCGTTGGGTAGTTCGAGTTCGATGTCGCCGTGTTCCTCGACGAACTCCGCCGTCGTCGACGGGAAGGTGTGTGTGGCAAACGACTCTTCGGCGTTACGCACGAGTCTCATGATAGACCATCCGGAATCCCTCGGCAATAAACCTTCACTATTTATGATTTCATATTGATTTAGGACTTGTAATGTGTACTAGGCACGCGTCGCCGCGAGCAGAAACACCGATGTGTTGCCGCTGCTTCCGGTCGGTATGGTCGTCGCGGATCTCCACTTGCACACGACGAACTCCGACGGGACGCTCACGCTCGACACGCTCCCGGACGCGGCCCGGCGGGCGGGCGTCGACGCCGTCGCGGTCACCGACCACGACCGCGTCCATCCGGCTCTCCACACACCGGTCGCGGTGGTCGACGGGCTCACGGTCGTCCACGGCATCGAACTGCGTGTCGACTCCCCCGCGGGACGGGTCGACCTGCTTGGCTACGGCGTCGAACGCACGGACGCGCTCGTCGCGGAACTCGACCGCCTCCAGCAGAACCGGATCGAACGCGCCCGCGCCATCGTCGACTGTGTCGAAGCCCGTCTCGACGTCTCGCTGGACGTGGCTTTCGAGGCGGGCGTCGGCCGGCCACACATCGCCCGCGCTATCGCCGACAGCGACGCCGACTACGACTACGACGCGGCCTTCGCAGAACTGATCGGCGACGGCTGTCCCTGTTTCGTCGCCCGCGACATTCCCGACTTCGAGGCGGGTCGCGACCTGCTGGCCGACGCCTGCGGGCTCGTCTCGCTCGCCCATCCGTTCCGGTACGAGGATCCCGAGGCCGCACTCGAACTGACCGAGACGCTGGACGGCGTCGAGCGTCACTACCCCTACGGCCGGGAGGTCGACCCGCGACCGGTCGAGCGGGCGATGCAGGCCTACGACCTCGTCGCCACCGGCGGCAGCGACGCTCACGACGAGACGCTCGGCCGCGCCGGCCTCGACAGGGCGGCGTACCGGCGCTTCCGGGCAGCCTTCGCTCCCTGATCGTCGCGGTTCGCAGGGTTCAATGTCCTCCCCCTCCAAACCCGGGTATGGAGTGTCACTACTGCGACCGGAGTGCCGACATTTCGGTCGAGAAAGACGGTATCAAAGTCGGTGTCTGCAAGGAACACTTCCAGGAGCAGATGGAGGAACTCGCCGACTCCGAGTGGCTCGAAAGCGTCGAGGACGACCTCGACATCGATCACCGCGAGTGACACCGTTTTAGTCGTCGGCCGGCGTGCCGGCCCCCGACCCGGCGAGCCGGCTCGACCCGACGACGCCCTCGTTTGCTGCCACCCAGCGCAGCAGCAGGAAGGCGAAGACGTACTTCGCGAGGATGTCCAGTCCCGAGTACCCCCACGAGGTGATGGCGGGGTCGAGCAGCGCCAGTCCTTCCGACCCGAGCGCCCACAGAATCGGGTAGCCGAGCCACAACACTACTGTCAGCGTCTTGAGTGTGTTGAATATCTCCGCGGTGCCCGCGGCGGCGGCGTCGGCCGGCCACTCGACGAGCAACACGTAGATGACTGCGAGGAAGAAGGCACAGCTGATGCCGTAGAACACCCAGCGCAGCAGGTACGACGACGTCGTCAGCGCCGCGGCCAGCCCCGTCACGCACATCCCGATATCCATCGTGATGGCGGTGAACAGTTTCGCTCGGTCGGTGCCGGCGAGCAGTCCGAGCGCGGCGAGAATCATCGGCGTCGACAGCGTCCAGGTCAGATACCGGCCCCACGGCGAGAAGACGCCGCCGTCACCGGCCAGCGCGTGGCCGGCGGGCATCTCGATGAAGCCGACCGTCAACCCCGAGACGAGCCCGGTGTAACTCGAAATCGACACGAGCGGCACGAGCAGCGTCGCCACCCAGATGAGCTGGGCGCGGCTGTCCTCGATGTTCCGCCCCATGTAGACAAAGAGGAGGATCGACAGCCCGGCCAGTGCGATGTTGACCCATAACGACGACGCGAGCACCGCGTCGTTCTGGATAAATTCGAACGCCTCCGACTGTGTCATCTGGAGGACAGTATCGGTCGATACATCGGCAGCGAGCGTCGTGGTGAGGGAGTCGAGCATGTGTCTCTATGCGTAAGTGCCGCGCTCAGCGGTGGGATTCGCAACGGTACACACCAGCCTTAGGACGGCAGCTACAAAAAATTAGTCTGTATGACCTATCCAGTCGAGAACACGATACGACCGGGGTGATAAAAGACGACGACGAGGTGGGTCGAGGTGCTACTCTTCTTCGTGCAACTCGTGGCTGTCGACGACGAGCACCGGCAGGTGCGTGCGTCGCAGCACCTTCTCGGCGACGCTACCGAGGATGACCCGGGACAGCCCGGAGCGGCCGTGCGACCCCATCACGACCATGTCGATGTCGTTCTCGTCGACGAACTTCCGGATCGCGCGTGCGGGTTCGCCGACACGGAGGTGTTCTTCCACCTCGATCCCGTGTTCTTCGGCGACTTCGGCGACGTAGCCGGTCGCTTCGTCGGCATCTTCTTTGATTTCGGGCATCTCGTCCAGGTGCCCCTGGCGGATGCGGTCGACCTGTTCGGTGCCCAGCCCGTAGCTGGTCGCGTCGACGTCGACGACGTACAGCGCGTGTACCGTCGCGCCGTACTTCGAGGCGATGTCGACCGCGTTGTCGACTGCTACACGTGAGGTTTCGCTACCGTCCGTCGGAACGAGGATGTTTTCGTACATGGTTTTAGTCGTCTGCAGGGGTGTCGCTACCGCTCACGACGTCTTCGGCAGTCTGTTGCTGTCCCATCGGCTTGGGGCTGTGACACTGCCGAACCATCTGTTTCGTGCGCTTGTCCGGTTCGGGCGTCATCAGCGAGACGACGATGGTAATCACGAACACCGCAGGCGTACCGACAAGGGCAGCACCGATTGCCGGCACCCACTCGGCGAGCAACGGACTGAAGGGTTCGGAGAGGACGGTGCTGTTGACGGTTGCGGTGATCCACAGGACGAGCCCGAAGACCATCCCGGCGAGTGCGCCCTGACGGTTGGTGTTCTCCCACCAGAGCCCGAGGAAGAACATCGGGAACAGCACGATGCCGGCCAGCGAGAACGCCAGCGCAACGAGTTGTCCGATGAGTGCCGGTGGGTTGAACGCGGTGACGGTCACCAGCGCACCGATGACGATAATCGTCGCGCGGCCGATGAGAACCTGCTGGCGCTGCGTTGCGTCTTCGTTGATGAGCTCGCTGTAGATGTCGTGGGCGACCGCCGATGAAGCCGTAATGAACAGCCCGGCGGTCGTCGCAATCGCGGCGGCCATCGCGCCGGCGGCGACCAGCCCGACGAACCACTCTGGGAGGTTCGCGAACTGCGCAGCCAGCACGACAATCACGTCACCTTCGGCACCGCTCATCCCGCCAGCTTCGACGCCGGCGAACACCGTGTCTGGGGTAACGTTGTTGACCTGCGCGAAGAGGTCGACACCGAAGGCCGCCATCGCGGGCGCGGCCCAGTACAGCAGGAGAATGAAGAACAGTCCCCACACCGTCGACCAGCGGGCAGTCCGCTCGCTCTCGACGGTGTAGAACCGCACGAGAACGTGCGGGAGGCCACAGGTACCGACGATGAGCGAGAACGCGGTGCCCGCCCACAGCCACGGTGAAGAGTTCACGAACGGCTCCGAGAACTCGCTGCTCAGGCTGCTGAAGAGAGCCCCGTACTCCACTTGCGGGAGGAGCGTCGAGTAGCCCTGTGTGAAGCCGACCACGTAGACACCGGCCAGGAACGCTACGATGAGGATGACGTATTGGACGGCCATGTTTTTCGTCG
>Ga0207797_1002246_pt1 | contig 13502 bp, 13 predicted proteins | sample PRCRCaboRojoPR_6_FD_187275 | JGI IMG/M metagenome (GOLD analysis project Ga0207797, IMG submission 187275) | Marine sediment microbial community from Cabo Rojo, Puerto Rico - PR CR 10% Liquid 1 (SPAdes) | ecosystem: Environmental > Aquatic > Marine > Coastal > Sediment | place: Cabo Rojo, Puerto... | reverse complement strand
CTCCGGGAGCATGAGCGACATCAAGGGCTGGGCCGAGACGACCGACGGCGTCGAACTCCTCGACCAGGAAGAGGGCGACGACGTCTACAAACACTACGTGCAGACCGAGTAGACGGACCTCAGATCCGTTCGACCAGCGCTTCGTCCCGACTGCCGATCCTCACCGCGTCGACCCGACTCTCCAGCGACATCGCGTCCTCGAGTTTGTCGGTTTTCTCGGCGTAGACGACGAAGAGTTCGTCGCCCTCGCGCACCTCGTCGCCGACGCGCTGTTCGAGGTAGATCCCCGCACGCGTGTCCTTCGGCGCGCCGGCGCGACGAGCGATCTCGCTCACGTGGCGGTTGTTCACGTGTGCGACGACGCCGCTCCGCTCTGCGTGCACGGACGCGGTGTACGCGCCGGGTTCGAGATCCTCCGGCGTGACCGTCGGGTCGCCGTTCTGGGCCTCGATCATCTCTCTGAGCTTCGCCAGCGCCTCGCCCGAATCGAGGACGTCGGCGGCCCGGCGGTCCACCCCGACCATCTCCAGGAGGATCTCCGCGAGTCGCTGGGCCTTCTGTCTGAGGTCCTGCGGCCCGCCGCCCGAGAGGACGCGAAGGACGTCGCGGGCCTCCAGCAGCGGCCCGATGCCCCGGCCGATGGGCTGTTTCCCCTCGGTGATGGTACACTCGATGCGGAGGTCGAGGTGCTCGCCGACCCGTTTGAAATCCTCCGCGAGTTCGCGGGCGGCCGGGAGCGTGTCGACCTTCGATCCCTCGCCGTACGGAATGTCGACGACCACGTGGGTCGCGCCGGCGCTCTTTTTCTTCGAGAGCACCGACGCGATGACCTGTCCCGGCGGGTCGATCGAGAGCGGCGTCTCCGCGCGGATGATCTTGTCGTCGACCGGCGAGAGGTCGACCGACCCGCCCCAGACCAGACAGCCGTTGGTGGAGTCGACGATCTCGCGGATCTCCGCGAGCGTGAACTCCACGTCACAGAGCACCTCCACCGTGTCCGCAGTTCCCGCGGGCGAGGTGACCGCTCGCGAGGAGGTCTTCGGTATCTTGACGCCCGCCGCGGCGACGATGGGAATGATGATCGGCGTGACGCGGTTCCCCGCTACACCGCCGATCGAGTGTTTGTCGGCGACGATGGGTTCGTCCCACGTGAGGCGTTCGCCAACTTCGGCCATGCACTCGGTGAGGAGCATCGTCTCGTTGAGCGACAGCCCGTTGGTGTAGGTACCGATCACGTACGCCGCGAGCTCCATGTCGTTGAGCCGGTTGTCGTTGATGTCGTCGACGATCCGCCGTAGCTCGTGGCGCTCCAGTTCGATGTCGTCGAGCTTCTTCCGGATCGCGGAGACCGAGTTCGGCCGGGGCGCGAGCCGCACGTTCACCGCCCCCGTCAGGTGGCCGAGCCGGCGCGTGACGGCGATCCGGCCCGGGGGAACCAGTTCGTCCGTGAGTTCGACGATCCCGATAGTCGTCCGCCCGTCTTTCTCGATCTGGACGCGGTCGAGCGGGTGGGCGCCGAGTTCCTCGGCGTCGACGCTGTTGAGGAGAACCGTCGGCGACCGCGCGCCGATGTCGATCTCCTCTGCCTCGAACTCCATACCGTAAGCGTTCGCTCCGGTCGGTCTTAAAATCCTGCGCGGTCGGGCGACGAGCGCCGCCGCTCGTCGGAGACCCGTTCGTCGCGGCGCCGTCGACCGCCATCGTTTCGAGAGCGTATCTTTTTTCGAGGTATACTCGAAAAGTGATATTTCTGGCCGACACTCGTCGGAATCGCGACCGCCCGAATCTCCTCGCTCGGGTGTGCTCTGGACGGCCACGAGATGGCCAGTACGGGAGTATCAGACCGACCTCCGAACGAATCCGACGCCTCTCGTCGAATCGCCGACACGGTAGCGAAAACCGGTCAGAACGGGTTCGTGCCGGCTGGAAAAGCGGTGGTCCGGAGATACCACCGCCGTAGTCGTTCGATCCCGACTTCTCCGACCGTACGTATGACATCTGAACGATACTCAGAACTAACCTCCGGAAAAATTATAATACGGCGGTTCGTCCCGGGAACGGCGTTTCTGGACGTTATCCCCGCGTCGGTCCCGGCGCGACCCCGAGCTGCTGGAGGATCCCGAGTCGGTCGTAGTACCACCACGCTTCGGTCGCCTTCTGGTCACCCACTCTGTGGATCGAGACGCCCTCGTACTCGACTGACTCTCCCGTGGCTTCGACGTCGGTCCCGGGCACCGTTCCGTCGAGGGTGCCGCGGACGACGTACTGCGTGACGAACTTCTCGTCGCCCACGATGACGTCCCGCGTCTCGACCGCCATGTCGGGGTACGCCCCGCGTAGCTCCCTGATCCAGTCTTTGAACGCCTCTCGTCCCTCGTAGTCCACTCCCCGGGGCACGTTGTGGACGACGACGTCGTCGGCGTACATCTCGTCCACGTAGTCGATCTCCCCGCGCACGAAGATGGTCTCGGTCGCCTCGCGCACCGTCTCGGCGTCGATCACACTCATCTGTCTGCCCTCCTATACACGTGTTGGTCGTCCGCCAGTATAGATGCCGGCGGTGACTCTCAGCCACTGGGAGTCCGCGAACGGCGCGGTCGGCGTCGTCAGCTCTCGTCGACGAAGCCGTGCTCTCCGATCAGCGGGACGAATCGGACCCAGCCGTAGCTCAGTCGCTCGATCCGGTCGTCCCGTTTCGTCACCAGCACTAGCTCGTGGCGTCCGTATCGCGGGCCGAGGGGGATCACCATCCGGCCGCCGTCGGCTAGCTGGTCGAGGAGCGGGTCGGGCGGCTCCGGAGCGACGGAGGTGACGTTGACGCGGTCGAAGGGGGCGAACCCGGGAAGGCCGCCCGAGCCGTCGCCGACGACGACGGTCACGTCTCCGTAGCCCGCCCGTGCGAGTGCGGCCCGGGCCTGGGCGGCGAGTTCGGGAATCCGTTCGATCGTGAAGACGTTCTCGGGACCGACGATCTCGGCGATGACGGCCGCGTGGTACCCGCTCCCGGTTCCGACTTCGAGCACTCTGTGTCCCGGCCGCAGTTCGAGCAGTTCGGTCATCCGCGCCACGAGGTGCGGTGCGGTCACGACCTGGTCGTGACCGATGGCGAGCGGTTCGTCGGCGTACGCCCGGTCGCGCACCGCCTCGGGCACGAACTCGTGGCGTGGGACGGTCGCCATCGCCTTCGCGACCCTGTTCGAGTAGACGTCTCCGCGCTCGCGGAGCCCCTCGACCAGTCGTTCGCGCGCCCGCTCGGTCCGGTCCGCGCCGGTCATCGATTTCGGCCCTGCGAGAGGCCCGCCCGCGCCGGTCTCAATCGTACTCCCGCCACCTGTACCCACACTCCGTGCACTCGAAGAATCTGGTCTCCGACTCGTCGGCAGACCGCGTCTGTTCGAGGTGCCAGTAGGCCGTATCGTTGCCACAGCGCGGACAGGTGACCTCGGTCGTCGGGCGACTCTCCGTCTCCTCGCCCCGGAACCGCTCTTCGGTCTCCTCCTGCTCTTCCGTCAGTTCGGTCTCGCCCGTGATCCGCTCGAACAGGTCGCTCGCGGACGACTCCTCCGAGTCGGCCTCGTCTCCCTCGTCGTCTCGACCCATGCGATTTCCTTCGGTGCGAACGCTCAAGGAACTTTCTCGCGCCCGTCGGTCGAGAGAGCGCCGGCAGACCCAGCGTGGCCGACGGCAGATCGGCGACGCGGGGGTGACCAAGCTATATATCCGTCGCTGCCGAAAGGGGATTCGACTCGATCGTTCGCGGAGGGGCCGCAGAACGCCGAGCGGCGAGTACGACCGGGGGGTGGGAGCGACGGATGCACGACAGAACTCACGGCGGCGATCCGGACCGATCTGTTCGCGGCGACGCTCGAGCGCCGCGTCGCCGTCTGGCCGTCGCCACCCTGGTGCTGGTCGCTCTGCTGGGGATCGGTGCCGTCGGGAACGTCGCCAGCGCCGGTGTCGCGGCCGGGGGCGACGCCGACAGTGTGGCGAGCCCGCCGCCCGCACAGGTCGCCGCGGGCCCGACCGCTCGGCTGACGCACGCGCCTGCCGTCCCCGAGACGGGAACGCTCGTCGCGTTCGACGCGTCGGACTCGACCGACCAGAACGGCGAGATCGTCGCCTACGGGTGGGACTTCGACGGCGACGGGCGAGTCGACGCGAACACCAGCGACCCGTTCGCCACGCACCGCTACGCCACCCCGGGCGTCTATCGCGCCGCCGTCACCGTCTTCGACGACGACGGGCTGACCGACCGGACGACGGTCGCGGTCCGCGTGAACGACCCGCCGACACCGACGTTCCGCTACGAGCCGAGGCCACCGATCGTCGGCGAACCGGTCACCTTCGACGCGACCGAGTCGTTCGATACGGACGGCGACGTCGTCGGCTACGCGTGGGACTTCGACGACGACGGTGGGACCGACGCGACGGGCGCAGTGGTGACCCGCACCTTCGGTCGGACCGGCGACCGGGCCGTCACGCTCACCGTCACCGACGACGACGGCGCGACGCGGAGCGCGTACCGCATCCTCGACGTGGTGCGTCGGCCCGATCCCGTCCGCGAACCGCCGACCGCGGCGTTCGAGCACGCGCCGCCGGACCCCCGTGCGGGCGAGCCGGTCGTGTTCGACGCGTCGGAGTCGGTCGACCCCGACGGCGACATCGAGCGGTACGTCTGGAACTTCGGCGACGGGAGCGACCCCGTCACCGCGGACGACCCGGTGCAGTCGCACGTCTTCGCCGAACCCGGCGACTACCTCGTCACGCTCTCCGTCACGGACGCCGACGGGGAGACCGACACAGTCAGGCGCGGCGTGCCGGTGGAAGCGCCGACGCCCGCGGTCGAGGCCCGGTTCGACCACGACCCGACCGCACCGGTGACCGGCCAGCTGGTCCGGTTCGACGCCACGCCGTCGACGATCCCGGATTGGGCGTCCGCGACGTACCTGTGGGACTTCGACGGCGACGGCCGGGTCGACGCGGAGTCGCCGGTCCCGCGGGTCGGTCACACCTTCGAGGAGTTCGGTCAGTTCCGGACGACGCTCACGGTCGTCCTCGAGACGGGCGAGCGAGCCAGCGACTGGACGCGAATCGAGGTCCGCGCCCCGCCCGAGGCGGCGTTCTCCCACGAGCCACGGCGGGTCGTCGCCGGCGCGAGCGTCCGGTTCGACGCGTCGGACTCGACCGATCCCGACGGCGACGTCGTCGCTTACGCGTGGGACTTCGACGAGGACGGCCGCGTGGACGCCAGGGGCCCGGTCGCGATTCACACCTTCGACACCGAGGGCCGGGGGACCGTCTCGCTCGTCGTGACCGACGACGACGGTCTGCGCGACCGCGCCGAACTGCGCGTCGTGCGCGCTCCCGCCCCCGATTCAGTCCCCGACTCGCCACTCCTGATCGCGGCCGTCGTCGCGACGGGGGCCGCCGCTGGCTTCGCGGTCGTCACGGGGTCGCTCGGAACGCTCGCTCGACAGATCAGCGGGGACGAAACCGGACGGAACGACGACGGCCGGGAGGAGAGCGCCATCCGCGTGGACCGTGTCTCGGTGCTCGAGTCCCCGGACGAGGGGCTCAGCCGGGAGTTCGTCGAACTCCGAAACGTGTCGGACGGGGAGTACGACCTCGCCGGGGCGACCGTCGCCGACGACGAGGACCATCTCTACGAGGTGCCCGAGGGCGTCTCCCTCGCACCCGACGAGACGGTGCGCATCGTCACCGGCACCGGTCCGCCGGTATCGGGGACGCACTACTGGGGGCGCGAGGAGAGCGTCTGGGACGCCGCGGGCGACCGCGTCGTCGTCAGGGACGCCGACGGCGACGTGCTCGACGAGGTCCGCTACGGCGACCGGGACGGGGCGTGAGACGCAGTTCGAACCGGCGCGTCGTCGATCAGCGCTCCCGGTCGTCGGAGCCGCGACGGGCCCCGTACAGGTCGCGGGGATCGCCCGGGTAGAGGCGGGCGGACACCGATCGGAGCGCCTTCAGGCCGTGCTCCACGAAGAGGCCTGTGAGGAACGCACTCCCCGCGAGCGTTCGCGCCGCGCCGGGACCGGCGTCGGTCGGTGCGACTCCGAGCGCGGACGCGAACAGGAAGACGCCGATCGCGACGAGCAGGGCGGCCGGCACGCGGAGTCCCAGGTGGCCGACCGTCGTCACGTCGGCCTCGGGGTTCGAAGAGAGCGTGACGAAGACGTACGCGAAGCCGCCGAGGCCGGCGTAGAGAAACAGCTGCGGCGGCACCGCCAGCGGCGTCTCGCTCCCGACGCTGACCGCGCCACCGGAGACGAGCGACGGGAACGCGAAGCCGGCCGTGACGAACCCCCCGAGGAGCGCGAGGCCGGCGTACGACGCGACCAGCGCGACCCCCAGAGGCTCCGTGTACCACGGGGGCGACTCCGCGTCAGTCACCGAACGCCGGGCGACCTCGGTGTCGTCAGTCGCCGCGTCCACGTCGTCAGCGCTCATCTGTGCCCCTCACGCTACGCTCGCCGGACACATAGTCGTACCCCGAGTGTGTCGGGTGCCCCGCGCGACTCACTCGGAGGCGTCGGTCGCAGACCGCCCCAGTCGCCCCAGCATCGGACGCACGATCCGTCCGAGGATCAGTGCCTCCCCCACCGTCCGAAATCCGCCGACCGCGTGCTCGACGAAGAGGCCGAGGAGAAACGCCATCCCGGCGAGCTGGCGGGTCCACTCGAGGTCGGCCGTCGCCGGAACGTGGCCGGGAAGCGAGACGAACAGCACGTACGCGGGGAAGACGAGCAGGAGTGCGACGGGCACCCTGCTCCCGAATCGAAGGACGGTCCGCGTCTCGGCGTCGGGGTCGGCCGCGAGGGCCGTGAAGACGTGCGTCAGCGACCCGACGAACGCGTACACGAGCAACTGGGGCGGAATCCGAAACGGATTCGTCCGGTAGTAGCGGGCGTCGAATCGGCCGACGAAGAAGGCCCCCTCGATCGCACCGACGACCGCGAGGACGCCGAGACACGCGAGCAGGGCGTAGACGACCACGAGCGCGACGCCGAGACGCTCGGTGTACCACGCGGCCCCGCTCTCGACAGCCGAGTCCGACGCGCCGCCCGCTCGGTCCCGGCGGAGTTCCACCTCGCGCATCCGGTTCACCGTGCGTGTCTACGGCGGCCCGGGTCTTAACGTGTCGCACCACTGTCGCGTGTCGCGCGCCGCGGATCCGGACGTTCAGAGGCGCAGTTCGCTCGGATTTCCGGGATACAGTCGCGCGGACGTAGTCTCGAGAGCACCGAGCGCGCGGTCGACGAACAGTCCGACGAGGTAGGCCGTGAACGCCTGCTCGTATCGGCCCTCCGAACTGAGCATCGGGAGCACCGCGTCGACGAGACTCCCGAGTTCGACCGTCGAACCGAGCAGGTAGACGCCGACGACGACGAGCAGCGCGGCCGGCACGCGGAGCGCGAGTCCGACGATCGTCGGCGCGTCCGGGCGTCGGTCGTCGACGAACCTGATGCACACGTGCGCCATCGCTCCGACGTACGCGTAGAGGTAGACCGTCGCCGGGATCGCGAACGGTCGGGCTACCGCGACGCGCTCGTCGACGTGTCCGAGCGCGACCCCGGGTATCAGCATCCCCGACCCGAGCAACCCCCCGAGCACGGCGAGGGCGTAGAGCGCTCCGACGAGTCGTCGGCCGCGGTCGTCGGCTTCGTCGGTCTCGTCCGGCGTCATCGTGATCGCGTTACTGTCGCTTTCGGCTGGATCGCCGTCGCACTCACCCGCGCACGGCGACCGTGACCTCGAATCGGTCGTCGGGGTTCTCCGGTTCCCACTCCCGGCGGAGCACCATCGTCAGCGTCGTCGTTCCGGGTTCGGCGGCCCTGAAAGTGAAGCTGTGCCGGCCGCCGCCGTCGACGCCGGTGCCGGAGTGCTGTTCGTACTCCGACTCCTGGAGGTCGAGGACCCGGCCGTCGACCTCGTCGACTGCCCACTGGTACCCCGTGGTCGGAACCTCCTCCAGACGCACGGTGAGTGTACTCCCCCGTTCGAGTTCGACGGTCGATCCGGCGTCGGCTTCCGTGACGGTTGTATCGGACATGGCGGTGGGCGGTGTGATCCGTACCGGTCGTACGCAGGACCCGCAGCACCAATAATCTCACCCCGGGGCGACCGCGAACGCGTCGGGTCGCGGGCCGCGGGCGGTCCTCGCGGGGGTCGTCGTGCGCGTCGCGGCTCACCACACGTATATCTGAGTGATCTTCCCCCCGTCTTCCCGGAGATTCGCCGTCGCGCCGGTTCGCTTGGCGTGGGTCGCGAGTGCCGTGAGTGCCACGACGGCTGAGTCTGAGTTGTCGGCGAGTTTCTTCCACCCGAGACCGGCCACGTAGATCCAGGCGTTGCGGTTCTGGTCGATCGACCAGAGTGCGGTGATCTTCTTCCCGTTGTGCCAGGTCGTCGCTCCGTAGGCGTCCTCGCCTTCGGTCTCGGACGGCGGTCGTTCGGTCGGCGTCGCCGCTTCGACGTCTTCGGCGGTCGATTCGGCCGTCGCCGGCGGATCCTGGGTCGGGCGTTCCGCCGCAGTCTCGGTCGCCGACGCGGCTCGTGGTGGCGTTTCGCTCGGTTCCGTCTCGTCGGTGTCGGTCATGGTTGTCTCCTCGGTCGCGGCTGACTGCTCGGACGATTCCTCGTCCGTCGGTTCGTCTGCGTGGTCGCTCATCTGTCGCTCGTGGGTCGGCAGGCTCGTTCGTCGTGCGGTCGATCCGTCTGGGTGGCGTCAGAAGACATAGACCTGCTTTATGATCCCGTTCTCCTGGTAGAAGTCGACTCGCCGGTCGTTGGTCTTTGCCTCCGACAGCTGCAGGAGCATGTCGAGCAAGACGTTGTCGCTGGCCGGACTGAGCTTCCGCCATCCCATGTCCTTCACGTACACCCAGGCGTTGCGGTCCTCGTTGATCGTCCACAGACCGACGATCCGGGCGTCCCGCACCCATCCGGTCTCGGCGATCCCTTCGATCGCGTCCATGGTGCTGTCGATGCCACACTGGCCGTACGCGATGCGGAAGTAGCCGCTCTCGCCCCAGTTGCTCCCCCAGCTGTTCTTGCAGATCCAGTACTGCTGGGCGTCGTTGTAGCCGACGACGCAGACGCAGTGTCCGCCGACCGCGTCGCCCGAGACGTGCTTGTAGATGCCCGACTGGTAGGAGAAGAAGTCCTGGTAGACCGTGTAGCAGGCCACCAGCGGCCCCTTCGTGGCCAGCCAGTCTTTCATGTCGGACTGGGAGTTCAACCGCTTCCAGCCGGTTATCCTGGTCTTGCGGCTCTCTGCGTCGGAACAGAGGTCGGTGCAGTCCTGATCCCCCGCCGTGTAGGGGTAACAGCTCTCGCCGACGACCCCCTTCGCCTCGAACGCGTCCAGCGCGTTACTGGGCCACCAGCCGGCGTTCGAGCCGCTGCACCGTCTTCCCTCGTCACGCGCGTGACAGTAGAACAGGTGGGCCTCGGAGTAGTCGACGGCGAGATCGGGGTCGTTTCGCTGTTTCCGCGCTCGTCCTTCGGCGGCCGCCGCGACGCCGAACGCGACGCAGGACCCGCAACTGCCCTGGTCTCGCACGGGCGTGACGTAGCCGTCGTTCCGGAGGTCGACGGAGGTGGGATACTCGTAGGTCATGGCCTCGGTGGCCATGAACCGTTCGAGCTTGGCCTCGGCCCGTCGCTCCTGTTCTTCCAGCGACGGGTCGTCCGGGCCGGGCACGTAGCCCAGGTGGTGTTCTCGCTCCTCGTCTGACATCTTCGTCAGCGCTGTCTCGCCCGCCTCCCAGCGCGCGTCTTCTTCGTCGATCGTCGATCGAAGGGCTTCGAAATCGAGTTCGTATGGCATGTGCTGTTCGTGAGTGTCGTCTGGCGTTCGTTCCCCGCTGACACGCTCGGCTGCTGGCCTGGCCGGCTCGTTACATAATGTCACTCAATATAACACATGGGGAGTTATACTTTCCGTCAACCGAAACGAACGTTCGACAGCGCCGGCGACAGCGGAGACTCGACGGGGAGTCTCAGTTCAGCGGATTTCGACGTCGCTACCGCCCACGCTGAAGCTCTTGGTGCGAACCGCCCGCCCGCGACCGTCGGCGACCCGCAGTTCGATCTCGACCCCGAGCTTCCCCCACGGCTCGTCGAGACCCCAGTACTGCGCGAAGTCGTCTCCCGTCTCCTCTCGCCCGCCGGACCACAGCACGACCGTCTCACCGGGCTCTATCGCGAGTTCCGGAAACACGAACGGCTCCGGTTTTTCCCCGGCACTCGCTCCGTCTCCCGAGTACTCGACGTTCACCGACCACCCCTCGAGGTCGAGCGTGCCGCCGCCGCGGTTGTGGAACACGACGCACTCGTCGTTCACCGGCTTCTCGCCGTTCGTTCGCTCGTCGTCTCCGCCGTCGTCGGACGTTCCCTCGTGTTCGCCCTCGTTCGCTTCGACTCGCGGACGGATCCGGGCGAACTCGAGTTTCCCGGCCTTGATCAACTGGTAGCCGACGCGTTCGAGCGTCCTGAGCGCGAGGTGGATGTAGAGACCGGTGAGAAACGCGACGCCGGCGATGGTCTCCTCGAAGGGCTCCGCGTCCTCGATGAGAACGAGGAGGCCGGAGTCGATCAGGAGATACACCCCGGCCCCGAGCGCGAGTGCGGCCGGCAGTCGGTGGAAGAGTTTGTACACGCGTCTCCGCGTGCGCCGACTGGCGGGACTCTCGTCGGACGAGAGATCGTACAGGAACGTGAGCATGAACGCCACCGCGCCGAGCAGACTGAAGAGGTAGACGTACAGGGGGACCGTCACCGGTGCGAAGACGTCGGTGTTCGGGACGTTCCGTTCGATCTGGATCTCCGGGATCCCCAGGATACCGGGCAGCGTGGCGGGGAGGTCGGCGTTCCAGCCCAGCGAGAAGACGATGGTGGCGACGAGCAACAGCCAGTACAGCGACAGGAGCGTTCTGCGCGTGTGTTCCCCGAGCACCGCTCGCACCGCTGTCCATCCTCTCCAGCCTTCGACGGCCTTCGTCCGATCTTTCAGCCACCCTTCGTCCGTCGCTCGCTGGTCGCTCTGCGGTTCGGGCGTCTCGGGCGGGTCGTTCGTCGACGCGGTCGCTTCCGGACCGGTGGCCGTTCGGCCGGGGTGATAGAGTCCCGGCGGTCGTTCGATCTTCGTCGACGCGCCGTAGAGGCGCTCGCCGAGCGCCCGAAAACCGCGGACGGCGAGTTCGACGTAGAGGCCCGTAATGAACGCCGCCGCCGCGATCGTACTCGCGATCTTGCCGCCGGACGTCCCCGCGACGTCGACGAAGAAACCGAGCAGGAGATACGTGCCCGCCGCGATCGGGAGTGCGGCGGGAATCCTGATGGCCGTGGCCACGAGCTGGTTCGGCGGGCAGTCGTACTTCTCGATCGAGAACGTGAACGCGTACGCCAGCGCTCCCAGCAGACCGTAGACGTACGCCGCCGCCGGAACCTGTATCGTCTCCGTGGGCGGGATGTGGAGTTCCACGAACGCGTCGAGACCGAAGAGAGTCACCGGATCGTCGAAGGTGATCGTCCAGCCGAGCGAGACGACCGCTGCCACGCTCGCGATCAGGGCACTGACGACGACGGCGACGAGGACCCGCGTCCCTGGCCGTCCGTGGTAGCGGTCGTGACTCATGGTCAGAACCTGCGCTCTCCGATCGTCTCCCTGTCTCCGTTCGACCGTATGCGTGTTAAACTCTCCCATGGTGGAGCGACGTCGCTTCCGCGTCAATCGAGACGGGCGGCGATCGACTCTGCGAGCGCCGTCTCCAGGCCCGTCTCACTGAAACTCGGACAGGGGTTCACGTCGACTGCGTACCACCGGTCGTCGACGCGGACCACGTCGACGCCGATCGCGCGCATCTCCAGTCGCTTCACGAGTTCGGTGATCCGGCGCCGGATCTCCGGCACCGGGTCCGAGCGGCCCAGTATCCGCTTCTCGCTCCAGAGCTTCGAGGTGGCGCGGAGGACGACCGTCCGGACGGACGCGCCGTCGTCGACGACGTAGTACTTGTAGTCGACGGGCTCTGCGGGGAGCAGTTCCTCGTAGACCTCGCCCTCGCCGTCGACCTCGGGCGACATCTCCCAGTGGTAGCGCCCCTTCGCGACGTAGTCGCCGTCCGGCTTGGTCGTCGACGCCCGGGGCACCGCGAAGCCGACGCCTTCGAGCGCACACAGCTGCGTGAACCGGGAGACGCAGGCGAGAACGCCCGTCGCGCTGTTCCACGTCGGCACGCCGAGCCGTTCGGCCGCCACCAGCGCTCGTACCGACGCGGGCCGCGTTCGCTTGTTCACGAAAAGCGAGAGGGAGGCGAGCGTCTCCCGGGGAATCGGCTCGTTCGGGTCGAAGTACTCGACCGCGTAGCCCCGTTGGGCGAGTCGGTCACCGACGACCGAGAAGACGGGGTGGTCGCTCGGACAGGTGATGCCGACGCGTGTGGGCGCGTCACTCCCATTCGTCCCGTGGTCGCCGGGCTCTGACCCGTCGCGTCGATGAGTCACGTCCGCGTCTTCGGGGAGGGAGCATTTCACGATACCGTCTGATATCGTCGTACGAACTTTATACGACGGCCGACGATGCGCCCTGCATGGAGCCCCATAACTTCCTGTTTCTCTCGCTCGACGCGGCGCTGATAGGCGACGTCGCCCGGCAGGTCCACGAGGAGGGACACGAGGTCAGATACTACATCGAGGCCGAGAGCGACCGCGAGATCGCAGACGGGTTCGTCCCCAAGACCGACGACTGGCGCGCGGAGGTCGACTGGGCCGACGTCGTCGTCTTCGACGACGTCTGGGTGGGCGACGAGGTCGGTACCGGGGCGCTCGCAGAAGAGTTGCGGGCCGAGGGGAAGGCCGTCGTCGGCGGCACCCCGAACACCGACAGGCTCGAAGACGACCGCGGGTACGCGATGGACGTGCTGGAGGACCACGGCGTGGCGACGCTCGACCACCGCGAGTTCACCGACTTCGGCGCGGCGATAGAACACGTCCGGACCAATCCCGCGCCCTACGTCGTCAAGCCGCTCGGCGAGGTCCAGAACGTCAAGCGGTTGCTCTACGTCGGGCGCGACGACGACGGCGGCGACGTGGTCGACGTCCTCCGTGCGTACGAGAAAGCGTGGGGGCACCGCATGAAGGGCTTTCAGCTCCAGCGACGCGTGCAGGGCGTGGAGATCGCGGTCTGTGGCTTCTTCGACGGGAGCGGGTTCGTCGAGCCGATCAACTTCAACTTCGAGCACAAGAAGCTCTTTCCGGGCAACATCGGTCCCTCGACCGGCGAGATGGGGACGAGCGCGTTCTGGGCCTCGCGGAACCGGCTCTTCGAGGAGACGCTCGGGAAACTCGAAGGCTGGCTGGCCGACGAGGGCTACGTGGGCAGCATCGACCTGAACTGCATCGTCGACGGCGAGGGCATCTACCCGCTCGAGTTCACGCCGCGGTTCGGCTATCCGACGATCGTCCTCCAGACGGCGAGCATG
>Ga0207797_1002245_pt1 | contig 13503 bp, 17 predicted proteins | sample PRCRCaboRojoPR_6_FD_187275 | JGI IMG/M metagenome (GOLD analysis project Ga0207797, IMG submission 187275) | Marine sediment microbial community from Cabo Rojo, Puerto Rico - PR CR 10% Liquid 1 (SPAdes) | ecosystem: Environmental > Aquatic > Marine > Coastal > Sediment | place: Cabo Rojo, Puerto... | reverse complement strand
GGGGTGAACACGATAAAGGCGATGAAGAAAAACGCCAGGATCACGAACGGGATGACGTTGACCGTGAGGTCGAGCAGCGTTTCACGGTCGAACACTTTCTCTGACATAGATCCCCGTTTGACTGTCGCCGTAAATAGCGTGTTGGTTTTGACTCAGGGGAGGTCGTGGCCCAGCACCCGCAGTGTCCCGGCCAGCGCGAACAGCACGGCCGCCGCAGCCAGGATCGACGTGCCCCGGTAGACGAACGGTCGCGTCGGGTCGAGCAGCGCCGCCACCGAAATCGCGCCGGGATCGATGTTGAGGCCGACGGCGAGTCCGCCGAGTATCGTCAGTATCACGGCGATGGCAGCGATCGACAGCCAGGCACGGGTCACGTACTCCGACTCGTTGAGGATCCCCGCGACGGTGCCGGTGAACAGGAGCAAGCCGCCGACGGCGATGGGAAAGATGCCGAGCAAGACACCGAGCTCTGAGATCACGAAGCCGAAGGCGACCAGCATCGGCCAGGGACTGGCCTTCCGGTACTGGTCGCTCAATCCCGGACTGACCTCACCGCTGACGTCGTCGCGCACCTCGTCGCTCATGTACACGCGTACGGAATCGAGCATAAAGTGTCCGTCGCTCCGCGTAGCGTGCCCGAAGCCCCACAAAGTATTAGTCACGCATCGGCCTGTTGAGTTGTAATGAGTACGCGCGTGGTCGAGCGAGTCGACGACTGGGACGCACAGTCGTTCAGTGGCGGTTACAGCGGGTTGCACGACCTCGCAGACCGAGAGTTCTCCGGCGTCGTCCGCGCCGGCGGTGCCGAACTGTTCATGACCAAAGGTGTGGTCGTCGGCATCCGACACGGAACGATCGAGACCTTCGAGGACGCGTCCGGAACGCGCTACGAGGCACCGACGCCCGCGCTCCCGCTGCTCGCGATCATGCAGGACCGCAGTGAGGAGGTACGGGCACAGTACTACACGGAGGAGACGGCGATTTCGGAAGTCGACAGGACGCTGAGCGACGGTGGCTTCACGGGCTTCGTCGAACTCTCGGAGAACGTCCTCAGTGGCGACTACTTCCTCGTCTACCACCGCGGCCGGTCGATGAGCGTCGCCTACGTCGGCAACTCGAAGCGACTGATCGAGGGCGACGAGGCCTTCGACCAGGCCGACGACGAAGTCGGCATCTACGAGGTCAGACCCGTCGACGTCGACGCCATCGAGATCCCCGAACCCGTCGAGCCGGAGGGCACGGAAGAACAAGCGGACGCTGCTGCTGGCGGCGCCGTCGACGGCAGCGACGAGGGAGACGGGGCCGCCGTCTCTGAAGCGGGCGCGAAATCGACAGACGACTCCGACGAGTCCACAGACGCCACCGCAGTCGCCGACAACGGCGGTACCGAGACCGGCACAGAGAGCGACGCCGCGGCGGGCGAGGCCGATCCACAGGTCGAATCTGAGGAATCGTCGAGCGCAGAACCGACAGCGGCGGCGTCGGGCGCGGACGACAGCGATGGGGAACCCAGCGTCGCCCCGGATCTGGCCGAGACTGAGACGACCGCAGAGGAGACGCGCGTGGCAGACGCCGAGCGGAGCCCGGACGAGGAGCCAGCGGCGGCGGGCGCCAGGTCGACAGCGCCACAGGAACCACCTGCTCAAACTGAGGCGGCGGCCGAAACGCGGGAGGAGCCGCCGGAGCGAGCGACCACCGAGGTCGATGCCGGCGTCGAGACACCGACCCAGCACGACAGGACAGACGAACCACCGCACACGGAGCCGGAAACAGGTTCGAGCCCCCAGTCGAAACCGTCCGAACCGAGTGTGGCATCACAGACCGAGTCACGGGAGTCGGCGACCAGCAGGCGAGCGACGCCGGAATCGCCGACAGACCTGGAGACGAAGGCGATCCCGTCGCTCGACCCGGAACGCACGGCGACCGTCAGCCGGTCGAACGGGGACGACGGGAACAGAGGCGATGCACCCGGTCGGGCAGGCGCGACGACCCACCGCAGCCCGGATCAGCCGTCGGCCCAGCAGGAACCGGATCGCGAGCCACCGGAGACGTCCCAGTCGACGGCGCGCGACCGGCCACAGCAAACAGAGGCAGCCCAATCGGCTGCGGCGAGTGAAAAAGACGAGGAGCCTGCAGCAACCGACGACGAACCGGACACGGACGACGCCAGCGAGCGCGTCGCGGAGTTGCAGTCGACACTCGAAGACAAGGCGGCCAGGATCGACGAACTGGAGCGAGAACTTCAGTCGGCGGAGTCGGCCCGGGACGAGGCGAGGGCCGAACTGGCAACCGTCCAGGAGGAGCGCGACGAACTGCAGCGGGAGGTCGAGCGGTTACAGAGCGAACTCCAGCGCCTGGAGGACGAACTGGGCGCGAAGATGGACGCCGAGCGCCGGATCACTCCGCAGGAGGCGCTCGACGGCACCGACATCTTCGTCCGGTACCACTCGAAAGGCGAGAGCACGCTCGAGAAAGCCCACGAGTCGGGGCGGCGCCGCGAGGACGTGACCGACAATCTCCGGCTGGAGAAACACACACAGTTCGACGCGTCGGCCGTCTCCGTCGGTGGCCAGACCTACGACGAGTTTCTGGAGAACCGCGTCGAGTTCAATTTCGTGAAGTGGATCGTCGAAGACCTGCTGTTCGAGATCCAGAGCACGGGTCACACCGACACGCTGAAAGACCTCTACGACGCGCTTCCGAAGATCAACCGCATCGAGCTGAACGGGGTCGTCACGACGACCGACAGCGAGGACAACGAGGCCCGGGAGACGTTCGACCTGGTCTTCCGCGCCCGCATGGGTGACCCGCTGCTGGTGGCCGACATCAACGAGTCCCGGCAGGGCGCCACTCAGTCGATGATGGAGTCACTGATCACCGCCGCCGAGCGTGTCGGCCAGACGAACGACGAGTTCGCGTCGGCGTTTCTGGTGACGGAGAGTTTCTTCGAGCCGGAAGCCCTGGAAACGGTCGCAGAGGCGACGCGCGGTGGGCTCCTGAGCCGCGACAAGCGCAAGAGCTTCGTGAACCTCTCACGGAAGCGAGGCTATCATCTCTGTCTGGTCGAAGCGAGAAACGAGAACTTCCACCTAGAAGTGCCTGAACTCTAACCCTCGATTTCGGCCACACCTTCGATTTTCATGCCTTCGAGTTTCTCGATGATGTGGTCGATTTTGTCGTCGAGGTCTTCGACGAACTCCTCTGTCTCTTCGGTCGTGATCGCGCCCTGACTGGACGGCTCGATGAGCGACTCCTCCTCAAGTACACGAAGCGAGTAGCGAACCTTGTGGTGGGGGTAGCCCGTTTCGTTAGACATCTTCACGATACCGATCGGTTCATTCTCGATAACCATCCGCAGAACCTGCAGATGGCGTTCCAGCATGTCGACTTCCTTCTCCAGTCTATCTATCATGGCAATTGTTAACTTGTATTGGTCGAATTTAAAAGTTGCTGTCGGGGCAGTTGATTCGTGAACCCTACACCCCCACCGTTGGGCCTGCATGGTAATCAATGGTTCGCATAGCCACAAACAGACTGCAATTGGTAGCCTCGTTGTCAGCCTGACCGATTCCCATGGTGGCCATTGACAGAGAACGTTCTCGGAGAAGGTATATAAATGCCATTGTTCACACGTGACCACAGCCCGCGACCGTAATCTGTTTACCGGGACGCGCGGAAACTGGCCGTGATGACCGTTACAATCGTCGGTGCCCAGCTCGGAGACGAAGGGAAAGGCGGCATCGTCGACCTGTTCGGTGACGCAGCGGACGTCGTTGCGCGCTATCAGGGCGGCGATAACGCCGGTCACACCGTCGTCCACCAGGGGGAGGAGTACAAGCTCTCGCTCGTGCCGAGCGGCGCCATCCGCGGCAAGGTCGGCGTCCTCGGTAACGGGTGTGTCGTCAATCCGCGCACGCTGTTCGACGAACTGGATACGCTCCGCGAGCGGGGTCTCGACCCGGACGTACGCGTTGCCGAACGCGCGCACGTCATTCTGCCGTTCCATCGCGTGCTCGACGGTATCGAAGAGGACGTCAAAAGCGAGACGGATCAGGAAGTCGGCACGACCGGTCGCGGCATCGGCCCCACCTACGAGGACAAGGCCGGCCGTCGTGGGGTACGCGTCGGCGACCTGCTCGACGACGACGTCCTCCGCGACCGTCTCGAATACGTCGTTCCGCAAAAGCGCGCACTGGCCGAGGACGTCTACGGCGTTGCCATCGACGAACTCGACGACCCGGAGGCTTTCGACGTCGACGCGCTGTTCGAGGAGTTCCGCGAGTACGGCCGCCGCTTCGAGGCCGACGAGATGACCGTCGCTGCGGGTGCCTTCCTCGCCGAGGCCCGCGACGACGGCCAGAACGTCATGCTCGAAGGGGCACAGGGGACGCTGATCGACATCGACCACGGGAACTATCCGTACGTCACCTCGTCGAACCCGACGGCCGGCGGCGCCGCTGTCGGCACCGGGCTCAGCCCGGGCGTCGTCGGCGGCGGCGAGGTCATCGGGATCGTCAAAGGCTACCTGACACGCGTCGGAAGCGGCCCGCTGCCGACCGAACTCGGCGGCGTCGTCGGCGATACCCCCGGCTACGAGGAGCAGGGCGAGGGCGAGGACGAGGAACTGGCGAACTACATCCGCGAGGAAGGCGGCGAGTACGGCACAGTCACGGGCCGTCCCCGCCGTGTCGGCTGGCTCGACATGCCGATGCTCCGCCACGCGGCGCGCGTCTCCGGCTTTACTGGACTCGCGATCAACCATCTCGACGTCCTGGCGGGACTGGACGAGGTGAAGGTCGGTCACTCCTACACGCTGGACGGCGAGGACATCTTTTCGATCCCCGCCACGACCGAAGCGTGGGGCGCCTGCGAGGCGAACTTCCGCACCTTCGATGGCTGGGAGGGGGGCGACTGGACCGCGATTGCCGAGGAGGGCTACGACGCGCTGCCGGCAAACGCACGGGCCTACGTCGAGTACATCGAGGACGAACTCGACACGCCAGCCTACGCGCTCGGCGTCGGGCCGAACCGCGACGAAGCGATCGTTCGCCAGCGCCCGTTCTGAACGCCCGCAGACAGTACGCTTTTAGGGTTACCGCGCCGAGGATAGGCGTATGAAAGAGGAACTGATGGAGATTCTCTGCTGTCCGGTGGACAAACACGAACTCGAACTGGAGGTCGAGAACCGCGACGACGAGGAGATCCTCGCCGGCACGCTCGTCTGCACGGAGTGTGGCGAGGCGTATCCGATCGAAGACGGCATCCCGAATCTGCTGCCGCCGGATATGCGAGACGAAGCGCCAGCCTGAACCTTTTTCTACGGCGCGAGCGCACCTCTGAGTGTGCCCGACGAGCTTCCCGTCCACATCAGCCGCGACGACCTCCACGCCATCGAGATTCCCGCGAGCTTCGAGACCGATGGCTCGTTCGACGTCGTGCTCGTCAACCACGGTACCTCACTGCACGTGCACCTTCATCTCGACGATACGCTCTCGCAGGTGGCCAGCATCGACGCCAACAACCACTACGTCGAGAGTGACTCGAATCGGGCCGTTCGCATCAACGTCGACACCGACCGACTCCCCGACGATGGCGTGTTCGGCCGACTGAAGATCGTCTCTGCCTACGGCTCCGAGACGCGCTGGGTCGACGTCGAACTCACGCAGCCGAACCCGACGAAACAGTCCGTCGAAGTCGACGAGTCGCTCTCGAAGCCGCCGGAGCCGGAACAGAACTCGCTCCAGTCGGGGTGGGGCAGCGGTGCGGGACTGCCGGTGCTCGCACTCGGCGGCGTCGCACTCGTCGTCGCTATTCTCGCTGCCGTGTTCATCCAGAACACGCTGGTGACGGCCGGGGCCGCGATGGTCGTCGGCGGCGTCGTGGTCGCGCTCTACATGCTCGTGCGCGGCTGAGCGGTTCTCACTCAGTTCGGGCTTTGACACTGCCAGAGGCCGCGCTCGGCCTCGCGGGCGGCCGTTTCCGCCGAGCCGAACGCGTCCCGCAGCGCGAAGTCGGTGTCGTACACCCGCGCGTGGCCGGCCTCGACCAGCGCGTAATTGACGTTCTGTCCGTCGTGCGAGACGTAGGCGAGCAGTCGGCCGTACCCACCGCGTCTGTCAGTGTTCGGATCGACTAACAGCGTGACCGGCTCGCCCTCCACCCGCGAGTCGAGGGAGGCGCTCGCGTCCTCGCCCGCGGCTCTGAGACAGGCCCGGCCCGCGGCGGTGTCCGGGACGCCCTCGAACTCCGACGGCGCGGTCTCAGTGTGAACTTCCGGCGTGTCGATGCCGACGAGCCGAACCGTGTCTTCGCTCCCGTCGGGCAACTGCACGTTCACGGTATCGCCGTCGACCACGTCGAGCACTCGAACCTCGATGCGGTCTGTCGGCTCGAAACCGAGTGCAGGCGACGCTGTCTGTGTTCCACCGGTGTTGTCATGGACGCCCGCCGCTGTGGGCGTCACCGCTCCGCCATCGGCGGTTTCGGTGACTGAGATGGTACAGCCTGCGAGCGCGACGAGCGCGACGAGAAACAGGAGCCGAACCGGGCGGTGCATCGGGATGTCCGCCGTTCGTCCGGCGGCCACTAAACAGTCTCGCCCGTCGTGGCACCGTGCAGACCGTCCTGACGACTTACTCCTCGGTCAGCGCTCTGATCTCCTCGCTGCCACACTCGGGGCACTCGTCGTGGTTCGTGTACAGGAGCTTCTCACAGTCAGCACACGCGTACGTAGCCTCCCGTTCCGAGGCGGCTGTCGCTTGCTGCTTGAGCTTCTCGGCCTTTCTGCCGAGGTCGTTGAAAAATCCCATTGTCCGCCCTATGGGCCGCGGTCACAAAACCGTACTGGCGTCAGATCGACAGCCGCGCATCACAACAGCAGTCTATTTGACCATTTCGGCCGAACTACAGGTATGGACGAAACGCCGCATTTCGAGTTCGAACTGGCCCCCGATGCAACACTCGGCTCCCACCTGCTGATCGGCTTCGCCAGCCCGGGGATGTCGAGCCTGGTCGCCACCGACCACCTGACGACGGAACTCGACGCCAGCGAAGTCGGGCACGCAACTGCTCACGGCCTCGCGACCGTGACTCCCTTCACCGACGGGAAGCCCCGGTACGCGACGCGTCTCTACGATAGCGGCGAAGACCTGAGTTTGCTGGTCAGCGAAGTGTTTCTCCCGGCCGCTGTCGGCGAACTGCTCGGCGATGCCGTCGTCGCGCTCGCGAACCAACACGGTGTCGACGAGATCACGCTGCTCTACGGCGCGAGCTATCCGCACGGCCCGGAACAACACGCCGTCTTCTCTGTCAGCACGGACGCCTATCCGACCGATCGACTGGACGACCACGGCGTCGAGCCACTCAGCGGCGGGTTCCTCGACGGACTCGTCGGCAGTCTGCTCGACCGCGGCATCGACGACGAGACACCCGCTGTCGGAACACTGGTCACGCCTGGCCACCCCCCGGGCCCGGACTTCGACGCCGCCCTGCTCCTGCTCGATGCCGTCTGTGCCCACTACAACATCGAGGTCGACCGTGCGGAGCTCGAAGAACGCTCCGAAGAGATCCACCGCTACTACGCCGAACTCGCCGACCGGATGGAAGCAGTACAGGACGAGGGCTCGAGAGACTGGCTCGACGACCGGATGTACATGTAGCGACCGAATTCGTGGCGAATGCCCGACCCCGGGACTGCGAGTGCGAGCCTTCGACCGGTGTCGCGACAGCGACGCTCTCGTGTCCCCGTGTGTTTTTTGTTCCTGTTCCGGTAGAGGGGAACATGCGCACCTGGACACAGGCACTGCTCAACGGCATCGTCAATTTCGTCCTCGTCTTCCTCGTGATCGGTAAGCTCCGCGGGCGTCGAACCGGCTTCCGCATCGGCGCCGCGGCGTTTGTCGTCTCGATAGGGGCCAATCTCCTCGCCAGGCGTCTGGTGGCGGCCGGTGGTGCAGAGACGGAAGCACCATCGTAAGACACACTACCAGACCAGAGAGGGTGCTGAGACCGTCCGAGCTCGTGCAATCACCCCGCTTGTCGAGAGCGGTGTTCCTTGCAGTCAGATTTTCCGCAGAATTGGAATCTAAGTGCGCGCTGCGGCTAGTAACTTAGACCCAGCAGGATTTGAAGTGGGATCGCCGAGGTACGCGAGTCGTCTTTGACTGTCTGAACACGAAAGGCATAGAAGCATCCGGCGAGCGAAGCGAGCCGGTTCGCCGCGAGCGGTCTACCGACCGCGAGCGGCCTTTTACCCCAGGTTTTTGCAAGGAGTGGTGCACCACGAGCCGAAGGCTCGTGTGTGACACCCGACGCAGCTAAAAGTGGAAGTGGGACCGCCGAGGACTCGCATGACTCGTCCTCGTGTTCCCATTTTTGCGTTGCAAAAAGTGGGACCGCCGAGATTCGAACTCAGGTCCGACGCACCCCATGCGCCGAGGATACCGCTACCCCACGGTCCCGCAACTCGAAGGACAACCGTCCTGGGATTAAGCCCTTCGATTCGACCGCCCGCGTGTGGCGGAACTACACGCCAGTCAGTTTGTACAGGGAGCCGGACTCTTCGAGGTTCTCGTTGGCGTCGAAGTCGGCGCGTTCCGTGACGTAGATGTCGCCGTCGTGGACGGCGGGGGCACAGGAGACCCAGCCGTGGGGTCGCTCGAAGCGCCAGCGCTCTCTCCCGGTCGTGACGTCGACCGCGAACACCGTCGTGTCGTAGCTCCCGACCAGTGCGGTGTCTCCAGCGACGGTGACACCGCCGGTGATCCAGCCCTCGCAGTCGAAGTACCACTTGCGGTCGCCGGTCGTCGCGTCCAGACCGAGCAGGGCGTCACCGTGGTGGCCGATCACGACGGTGTCCGAGTCGGGGTGGATGGCGCCACCGGACATGATCTTGTAGGCCGTGTCGTAGGCCCACTGCTGGGAACGCGTTTCGACGTCGACCGCATAGATGTTGCCGTCCCAGGAGCCGAAGATAGCCGTCCCGTCGTACATGCAAACTGGGCCTTTGATCGGGTCGCCAGTCTCGAACCGACCGAGAAAGTCGTACGTGTCGAGATCCCAGACGTACAGCGACCCGTCGTTACAGCCCGCGGCGAACACGCCCGCGTCGGGGTCGAGACCGGTGATCGAGTGGGCGTGGTTGGTCATGCGGTTGTCCTCCCAGATGTACGCGCCGGTGGTCGCGTCGAGTGCGACCATGCCGCCGCTGGGCGTGTAGAACTCCGTCGCGCAGTAGACGACGCCGTCGTAGTAGACGGGGCTCGACCCGATGGCGTCGGAGACCTGGGTGCGCCAGAGCCGGTCGCCGGTATCTGCATCGAAGGCGTAGACGGCGCCGTCGTAGCCGGCCGTGAAGACGTAGTCGTCGACGACGGCGGGCGTCGAATGGGTGCCGCGTGTCGACGGGACGAGCGAGGCCTCCCAGTTTTGCTCGCCATCGGGCGTAAAGGAGTGGACGGTGCCGGTGTCTCCGGGGACGATCACGTCGCCGTCGTAGTACAGCGGTGACGATTTCGCGGCGGTGTGGCTGCCGGTATTGATCTCCGGCTCAGACCAGACCATCTCGACGTCGTCGGGAACCGGCTGCTCCGGCCAGTAGCCCGTCCGCTCGACGTCTTGCATGAAGATGGTGTCGGGACGCGTCGGCAGTGCGAGACTCTCGCTCGTGGGTTCCTCGAGTTGTCGCGGCGCCGCGGTCGGGGCAAATCGGGAACAGCCCGCAGTCGCACCGACTGTCACCGCCGTTCCGAGTTTGAGAAAGTCACGACGTGAGGAGCCGCTGGCAGCAGTGTCAGCGCGCGTCTCGCCGTCCCCGGCGGAGTGCCTGCCGGAGTGAGACGCTTCGTCGTCGGCTGTCATTGGTCGTCATTGCGCCAAGGGCCCGATAACAGTTGCGTCATCAGCGCGCGCCAACTGCGTGCTCAGACGAGTACACGTTCAAGTTCGACGACGAGACCGGAGGCAGCGTCGAGGTCACCGACGAGTGTCCCGAGACAGACGGCCGCGTCGTCAGGCGTGACACAGCAGACGAGGGAATCGGCGGCGGCCGTGGTCTCGCCGACGGGTGCCGGCGCCGACCCGATGACCCCCGGCGCGTACACGGGTGCCCCTTCGGCGACTTCGCTGGCGGCGCTCGGGGCGATCACGACCCGCGGGAGCGTGTCGAGCGCGCGCTCGGCCGGCGCGACCACCTCTCGCAGCGGGTCTGTCTCGCCGTCCTCCGCCCAGAAGGCCAGCGCATCGGCCAGGTCTTCCATCGTGACCAGCGACGCGTCGTCGAAGATTCCCGTCGCCGTCCGGCGAAGATCACCCATGTGCGCGCCCGTGCCCAGCGCCAGGCCGAGGTCGTGACAGAGTTTCCGGACGTAGGTGCCCGACTCACAGCGCACCCGGAGCAAGCCCTGCTGGCCGGTCAGTTCCAGCAGTTCGAGCTCGTGGATCTCCCGGACGCGGCGCTGTCGTCTGACGGCGCTTTTCCGCGGCGGCTTCTGGTACAGCGGCGCTTCGAACTCCGTGAGTACCGATTCGAGATCCGCCGGCGGCGGGCCGTGGAGTTCCAGCACCGCCACGTACTCCTTGACGCTGTCGTCGAACACGCGGGCGCAGCGCGCGGCGTCCCCGAGCAGAATCGGCAGACACCCGGTGACTTTCGGATCCAGCGTCCCGCCGTGGGCGACGCGGTCGATGCCAGTCGCTCCCATCTCGGTCAGTCTGTCGTCGACCATGTCGCGAACCCACCCGGCGACCTGGTGTGCCGACGGCCCCGGCGGTTTGTCCAGATTGACGACGCCGAACTGCAACAGCGACTGCGGTGCGCGGTCGTCGGGTGGGCCACGGAGCACCATCACTCGAAGTCGTATTCGATGCCGGTGACCGGCGTCTTCCCCTCGTCGTCCGCTGGGTCGTAGTTCTCGACCGCGTCGGTCACCAGCGAACGGATCCCCGCTGGGCCCCAGCGGGCGGTGTTCAGCACGAGGTCGTAGATGCCAAGATCCTCGATATCGATGCCGTAGTACTCCTCGTAGCGCAGCGCTTCGCTGGCACTGCGGGCTTCTGTTTCCTCGCGGGCCGTCGCTGCGGATTTGTCTTCGCGGTCGGCGATGCGCGCGGCGCGAACGGACAGCGGCGCGTCGAGCCAGACGCGGAGGTCGGCGTAGTCGCCGGCCATCCAGCCAGCGAGTCGCGATTCGAGAACGAGATTATCGCGGTCGCGGGCGGTCGAGCGGAGGCGGTGGTCGAGGTCGCGGTCGATCTGGTCGTCTTCCTCGGCCAGTTTGTTGAGTTCGAGTGGCGTCAGGTCGCGTTCGGCCGCAATGTCGCGGAAGATGTCCCCGCCGGAAACGTGGTCGTATCCCAGCTCCTCGGCGAGGCTGGCGGCGAGTGTACTCTTGCCACTGCCTGCCGGGCCGGAGACGGTAATCAACATACCCTACGTGGGTGGGTCGGGCTAAAAGGAGTTGCGAGTCGGCCGCGTCAGCTCATTCCCGTCTGGACGTTCAGCGCCTTCCGGAGGATCTGGTTGAACCCCATCGAACAGAGGAAGTACCAGAGCAGCCATATCTGGATCGGGCCGAGCACGCCCGTCTGCCAGGTGGCGACTTCGCCGAAGATGGGCAGGATCATCACCGGTTCGCTGGCGGAGATACCCACGTCGAGCACCATCCAGTACAGCCAGAGGAACACTGGAATCGTCAGCAGCATGATCCAGACCATCGGCCGGAACTGCGCTTTGAACATGCCGGTGTTCTCCGAGAGCAGTTCCATCTGTTCTTCGCGGATCTCCTCCAGAGCCTCGTCGTCACCACGCTCTTTGGCACGCTTGCGCTTTTCCTGGAGTTCCTGGTTGCGCTCCTGATAGTCCCCCATGACGTTGGAGTCCATGAGCTTGTCCTGGAGGATCGTCGTGAACGCGCCGGTCAGCATCGCCAGGATCATGACCACGAGATAGAACGGCAGCGAGGCCGCTATCGGCCCCATCGCGATGTCGATGATGCTCGCGATCTGTGCACGGATCGAGGGCAGCGAGTACCCGAGGAACAGGCCGACGACTGCCAGCCCGGCGAGTTTGTCGTACTTCGACCAGCTCAGGTCGTCGTCGTCGCTCTCCGGCGCGGCCTCAGTTTCACCGAGTGCGTCCCTGACACCGTCCGGATCGTCGAGGACGAAGCCCTCGCCACCGGCGTCGACGAGGAGTCCTTTCTCGATGAGCCGGCCCCACTCACCGCTGGTGATGTCGTCACTGACGTCACCCCACGTGACAGTCCCCTTCTCCTCGGCAACCTCGAGGACTGTCGCGAGGGCGTCGGTCATCGACTCACCCTCCTCGGCGAGGTCGTCTACTTTCTGTGCTGTCCGCGGCATTACTGATACATACGGCGACGGGCGCTAATCAATCTTTTACTCCGTCTGTTCGTCGACGGCGTCCTGAATGTCGTTCCAGACGCCGTCGGGATCCTGTTCGCCCTCGATTGCGACAAAGGCGCCGTCATCGCGGTAGTGGTCGATGACCGGCTGTGTGTTCTCCTCGAAGACGTCCAGACGGTTCTCGACGGACTCACGGTTGTCGTCGTCGCGCTGGATGAGTTCGCCGCCGCACTCGTCGCAGACGCCCTCTTCATCGGGCTGGTCGAACTCGACGTGGTAGTTCGTGCCACACTCCGAGCAGACCCGACGGCCGGTCAGGCGGTCGATGAGTTCCTCGCGGCTGACTTCCAGCGAGAGGATCACGTCGAGGTCGGTCATGTCCTCGAGTTCCTCCGCCTGGTCGAGGTTGCGAGGATAGCCGTCGAGGACGAAGCCGTCGGCCTGCGAGAGCGCCTCGTCGACGATGGCGTTGACCACTTCGTCGGGCACGAGGTCACCCGCCTCCATGTACTCGCGGGGGGTGTCGTATTCGGTGTCCATGTCCGAGATGTCCATGTCCTTGTTCGCGCGCAGGGCGTCACCGGTCGTCACGTGCTCGACGCCGTACGTGTCGGCGATCCGGCTGCTCTGTGTTCCTTTGCCTGCACCTGGCGGTCCGAGGATGAGTATTCGTGGTGCACTCATACCTGAGAGTGTGCTGGCATGGGTTAAATGATTGTTCAAACGCCAGCGTCCCACCCCGCAGGGATCTCTCACTCGGTCAGCGGCAGCACGATACCGAAAATGAGTGGCGCGAGCAGCGCGATGAGCGTACCGAGGACGACGGCATCGAACAGGAGCGTCTGCTCCCAGGCTGGCAGTTCCGCGGACAGCGAGTGGCCGACGACCTCACCGACGCTGCCGAAGAGGAACAGTCCGACCCCGAGCACAAACCCCTGTTTGGCTCGCTTTGCGTGATCCATCGACGTCGTGTGTCCCATATCGGGAGTCACTGAGTTGTCGACGAATAAACGTTGCTATGGCGCTGTCGTGGGTCTACGGCTCCACGCACCTCTGAGAGGTCACCGTAAGGGGTATATCAGTTCGTGGTCTGCGAGAAGGTATGCAAGAAGCACTCGCCGAGACGGCTGTCGAGGCGGG